>Ga0187856_1003232_pt1 | contig 11473 bp, 11 predicted proteins | sample June2016WEW_8_40_FD_132443 | JGI IMG/M metagenome (GOLD analysis project Ga0187856, IMG submission 132443) | Peatland microbial communities from SPRUCE experiment site at the Marcell Experimental Forest, Minnesota, USA - June2016WEW_8_40 | ecosystem: Environmental > Terrestrial > Soil > Wetlands...
CGTCACAGCGGGCATTGCTTGAGAAAGTGACGGTCGCTCAAGAAATCGCGGTCGAGCCGCTCAAGAACGAGACGCCTTCGCACGAGCCGACATCGCCACCCACACCGCTGACGTCGATGCGCTCCTCCGCAACCCACCGGTACCGTGCGCGACCGGCCCTCAGATGTGCGCCTGCACTGACGAGACCGGCTGTCGCTACTCCCATGTTATGCAGCCCGGCACACTCGCAAGGGCACGCGCGGAGGAGGAGACGTTCTTGCCGGTGCGTAAGAGTAGCAAGAAGTCGAAGGGGGAGTGCCATGACTGAGCGCATCCCCACGCCGCTCGCCGCGAAGCGAGTTGTTTACACGGACGAGGAACTTCACCGCAAGCGCGAAGGAAAATGGGACGCCACAACGATGGTGAGCGTAACCTCGCCGGAGGGCGCGGCGCTGCTCGCGTCACAGCGGGCTTCGCCTGAGAAAGTGGCGGACGCTCAACCAATCGCGATCGAGCCGCTCAAGAACGAGACGCTGCCGTCGCTATCCACTCGCGATGAAATCATCATGGACGGGCTACGATTGATCAGCGAGCGACGGGTCGAGGCGAAGCTCGGGTTCTGCAAGCGCACGCTTCAACGTTGGCGACAAGAAAATAAAGGCCCGCCGTGGGTTAAGATCGGTCGCAGGATCTATTACGACGAAGACAAGTTGAAGGCGTGGATCCAGGACCGGTGACCCCCGCACCAACAACGCACCGACGCGGCCGCCGCGGATCGGTACGGCCTTCGACCAGGCCTTTCTCGTCGCGCATGAAATCGCGCATGTCGAACTCGGCGACGATTCGAAGCGAGGTCACGGACATCGATCCGGCCCGTCCCGCCGAAGCCGCGCCGGTCGGCCTCGACCGTGTCGTCGATTACGGCCGTCGTCAGCGCCGCGAGGTCCAGATGGACCTGTTCGCGCGCGAATTCCTGCTGCCGCCCCACAGTGTCAGTGCGGTTTCGATCGGGCCGTTGGCGAACGACCCCGTACCTCCTGCGCTCACCGGGCGCCGCCGACCGCTCCATCGCCGCCGGCGCCGCGGCGACCACACCAGCGTTCCGCCCCGAACGCCCGAGCTCCATCGTTCGCCGCGAACCGCAAATCGCTAAAATGGAATCGGCGACGGCGGCGACGTCGCTCGGCAGCCGCGGCGCGGCGTCGCTCTGCCTGGCGGAGCGCGGCGCTCGGCTCCGCTCCGCCTCGCGCGCGCGACGTCTGCGCCATTACGGTTTACGCCGCTCTCGCACACCCCCAAAATCAACTTTCAATTTGTAGGACCTACCTCTCCTCTAGCTCTCGCCGCACCGTAGGCGCGAATGGCCAAGCGGGGTCGTCTAACGGTGCTTACCGAGTCCACTGACGCGGCGAAGAACGGTGGTCCCTCTTCCCCCCCCTTCCGCTATCGATAAAACTCACCAGTGGCCTTCCTGGCGCGCCTAGAGTGCCACAGCATGACAGCGCTATCATGCTTCCAATAAGTCAGGCCGGGATTTTGGTTCCTCGCGCGCGCGCACGCGCGTGAGTGCCTAAAACGTCAAAGACGCTAGCTGCTTAAAGAAAGCTTCGGCGCCCTGCGCTTCTTTGTCTTTTGCTCGAAGGCGTAGCCGAGGCGGAAAAGGTCCGGTTCGTGGTAGGGCAGCACGACCAGTTCAAGTCCCACGGGAATTCCCTCCGCGGTGAATCCGGCGGGCAGGCAAATCGACGGCATCCATGTCTGGGAGGCGATCAGCGTGTTTGTCGGAAAGGTTAGCGTGTTGGTCTTGCCGCTCCTCACCGTTTCCTTCGTCGGAGGGAAGACCTGGACGCAAGGGAAGCAAAGGGCATCCAGCTTGTTGTCGGCAACCAGTTTTACGACCAGGCGCTGGAATATGTCGCGGGCGGCGAGCTTGCGGAAGTAGTCCGGATCTTCGTGGGGATCCTTTGGCGCTTTGAATATCTCCTCGAGAAGGTCGAGCACCGGATGGTACTTGTTTTGCGCCTTGATTTCTTCAAGCGATCGAACCGGAAGGTTCGGCCGGGCGCCAAGGAATTTGTTGATGTCGTGCCGCGAATGGGTGAGGTACAATGACGTCTCAAGGATGTGCTCCATGAGGTCCGGTATCGTTACCTCGACCGTCGTGGCTCCCGCTGACTCCATTTCCTTGATTGCCGCGCGCACGACTTTGTTGACCGCGGCGCTCTCCTGATCGTCGTCGCTTCCAAAGGCGTTTTTCACTATGCCGATCCTGGCGCCCTGCAATGCATTCTTGTCGAGGTTGTCGGTGTAGCTGCCCTTGTGGCCGGCAATGAGATAGGCCGTCGTGTATTCGTCCTCGGCGTCGTATCCAACCATAGCATCGAGCAGGATGGCGGCATCCTTGACGGTGCGCGCCATCGGACCGGCGGTGTCCTGGAAGACGACGAGCGGCGACATGCCGGTTCGGCTGATCAGTCCCGGCGTGACGCGGACGCCGACCAGATTGGTGAAACTCGCGGGGACCCGGATCGAGCCGCCGGTGTCCTCGCCGATGCCCACCGTGCCTAGATTGGCCGATACGGCAGCGGCGGTCCCGCTGCTCGAACCGCCGCAGTCTCGATCAAGGGCGTAGGGGTTCTTGGTTTCGCCGCCCTTGGAGGAAAAGCCGAACCAGGATGTTGCAAAGTCGGGCAAGTTTGTCTTTGCCAGAACGATGCCGCCGCTCGCCTTGAGTTGGACGATGACCGAAGCGTCCCGTTTTGGCATGTAGCCATCCTCGGCAATGGAGCCAAACGTTGTCATAACGCCCTTCGTCTCGACCTGATCCTTGACGACGACTGGGATGCCATGGAGCGGCCCGTGGAACTTCTTGGTAGCCGCGAATTCCCGGTCGAGAGCTCGTGCCTCCTCGACAGCCTCGGGATTGACGGTGATGACAGAGTTAAGCTTCGGCCCGGCGCGGTCGAGCGCTTCGATGCGCTCGATGTACGCCCGCACGAGGGATTCCGCAGTCAGACTTCCTTTCCGATAGCGGTCGTGGATCTCGTCTATGGTGATCTCTTCGATCGAAATATTGTTGCTCACTTCAGTCTCCCATCGCAGCGGGAAGGTCTTGTCCTGTTCCCGCGGTTGCTCACATAAACTGCAGTCGCGCTATCAGACCGCACGTGTCACCCTCTTCAAGATCGAATCCAGAACGAGAGCTCCGACGATCAGCACACCTTTGATAATGTTTTGATAGAAGGGGTTGATATCGAGCAGTACGAAACCGTTCGTGATCGTGGCGATGAGCAGCAGCCCGATCGCCGTGCGGCCGATAGATCCCACGCCGCCGCCGAGCGGCGTTCCTCCGACGATGACGATCGTCAACACGTCGAAGAGGATGTTCGGGTCCATATTGGCCTGGGCTGAGGTCAGCTGAGAGGCCGATATAAAGCCGGCAATTCCCGTGAGTGCGCCGAGAAGAACGTAAGTGCTACCGACGATCAACGGCACACGCAGGCCGGAGAAGCGACTTGCTTCGATGTTGCCTCCCACGGCGTACACCACATGGCCATAGATCGTGCGCGACAAAAGCAGGCCGGCAACTACGAGCAACAGAATCAACAGCATTCCCGAGTAGGGAACGCCATGCCAACGGCCGGCACCGATGATGCCGAAGTCGACGTTGTCGACGATGAAGGCCGCATTCTTGGTGAAGACGAAGGTGATACCGGTGACGATGAAGCCGGTGCCGACGGTCGTGATGAACGGGTTGATATTGAAACGGGCGATCAAGCCCGCGTTGACAACGCCAACAAATGCGCCGGCGACCACCGCGGCGGCGAGGGCCAACACAAACGACTGTTGCTGGCCCACGGCCGCCGCGACGACAGCAGAAAACGAGAAGACCGCGGCAATCGAAAGATCGAAACCACCGGCAATGATTACGTACGTCATGCCGATCGCCATCAATCCGGCGGGCGCCCACTGAGAAAGCATGTTGGCGATATTGATGAACGAGAGGAAGGCCGGGTTGCCAACGGCTACGATCGCAACCAGGATCACGGCGATCACTCCGACGCCGTATTGCTCGAGGAATCTCGCGATCGTTTGGCCCGGATTTCGTTCAACCGGAACCGGGTCCGCGAGATCATTATTGCGTTCCAGATTGAGGATCGTCACCCTTGTCCTTCCACCGAAAAGATCAGTTCGAGAATTCGCTCGACGCTCGCGTCGCGGTGTTCCAACGTTGCGACGAGGCCGCCTCGCGCAAGAACGGCGATCCGATCTGCTTGTTGGACGACTTCTTCCAGTTCCGACGAGACAAGTACGACGCTTAGCCCTTCGTCAGCTAACCGCCGGATCGCCGCGTAAAGTTCCGCCTTGGCTCCGACGTCGATACCCCGCGTCGGCTCATCAAGCAAAAGAATCTTCGATTTTCGATGCAGCCACTTGCCGACGACCAGCTTTTGTTGATTGCCACCGGAGAGTGTCCGCACAGGAACCTCAAGGCGCCGACGATCGAAGCCTAGCGGACCGGTGGCCGCCTCGGCAAGTTCCCGGCATTTCTGGGGTTGTACGATCCCGGCCGTTGCCACCCGGCGCAGGTCGGTGAGGACAACGTTTCGCGTGCCTGAGAGAAGTGGGACGAGTCCGTGAGCCTTGCGATCCTCGGGAACGTAGGCAATGCCAAGATGGAGACCCTCGGTGATTTTCCGCGGCAACGATCTAAACGCGCCATCAATCATGATGCGCCCGCTCGCGTCGGGCTGCGCGCCTGCGACTGCGCGCAGCAGTTCGGTACGTCCTGAACCGACGAGTCCCGCCACGCCGAATATTTCGCCATGCCTGACGGAGAAGGAAAGATCCCGAAAGCGGCCGGGGACGGTTAGTCGATCAGCCACCAGAATTGGCTCGTCGTAACCCGGCTCACGCGATCGCTGTGATCTCGATTGCGTCTGTCCCAGCATCGATCGGACCATTCGGTCCTTAGTCCACGCCGATTTTGCGTCCGTCGCGACAAAGCTGCCGTTCCGCATGACGGAAATACGGTCGGATATCCGTATCACTTCGTCGAGATCGTGAGAGATGTAGATGATTGCGGTTCCCTGTCGCCGCAATTCGGCAATGACCTCGAACAGCTTGACGCGCTCGGTTGGCCCCAGCGCAGCTGTTGGTTCATCCATGATCAGGATGCGGTGGCGCGCGATGAGGGCGCGCATGATCTCGATCATTTGCTGATCAGAGATCGATAACATGCCGCCGCGTTGGTCCGGGTCGATCGTCACACCAAGCCTGGAGCTTAGATCGACGAAGGCCCGCCGCATCGGCCGCCGCCTGAGGAAAAACGCTTTGTGCAACGGTTGGTCCAGGAAAACGTTGGCGGTCGCCGACATCGCCGGAACGGTGGTTAGTTCCTGGTAGATGGCAGTCACCCCTTCGGCGCGGCGCGCCGTCGCGTTTTGTCCGTCGACCGAACGCCCAAATATCTCAATGTGCCCGGCGTCCGGCTGCTCGACCCCCGTAATCGCCTTGATCAAGGTCGACTTGCCTGCGCCGTTTTCGCCGACAACAGCATGGACCTCTCCCATGCGCACGTCGAAACTGACCTCGTTGAGAGCGATTACGCCGGGGAATCGTTTCGTCAGCTTCGTGACCGCGACAGCTGTCGTCGATACCCCGGCGTGCATGGCTTGTTCAACAGTCTGCTGGTGCATTGCCCTCAATAGTTGGGTTTGAACCTGTCGGCATTTTCCTTGGTGATGAAGACGGTGCCTGGCCCTTCCGTTATTGCGGGCAGCAGGGCCTCATCGACGTAGCCTTTCAGAGGTTTTCCCTCGATCGCCATGATCAAGGCGACTGCGCCGTAATAAGCCTCCTCCCACGGCAGCAGCACGGCGGTCTCGTTGTAGGAACCGTCCTTGATGCGAGCGACCGCATCTTTGGTGCCGCCGATCGAGTAAATGCGAACGTCGCTTCCGGGCTTCTTTCCGACCGAAGTAATCGCCTGTTCGGCGCCACGAGTCATGTCATCCCAAGGGGAGATGACCAGGGTAAGGTCGGGATGAGCCTGCAATGCGTCCTGAACGATGCGCAATGTGACGCGCGGATCGTAATTGCCCGGCTGATCGGCGACGATGCTGACGTTGGAGTACTTTGCGCCGGCAGTCTTGATGGCGTTTTCCCACAGGTTGAACAGGTCCGAGCCGACAAACCCACCGACAGCCGCGAGTTTGCAGGGGCCCTGGCACGAAGCAAAAGCGCGATCGACCATCCCATTGAAGAATGCCTGGCGCTGCATCGTTACCGTGCCGGCAAGGCCGGCGGTATAGTCGGCGTCACCGCACATTGGCAGATCCACCGTGACGACCGGCGCCCCAGTCGGAACGAGGAACTGCTTCCACATCGAGCAAGCCGGCGCGGCTGCAGTCGGCGCCAAGATGTAGCCGTCGAATTTCTCGGCTACAGCGTTCTGGACGTGCTTTAGCTGGTCGGTGGGATTGAAATTGGCATCAAACACTTTGAATTCAAAGCCGAACTTGGCCGCAGCGTCGGTAATGCCCTTGAGGCGCGCCTGGCAGTAGGCGTTCTGAATGCATTCGGTCAAATAGGCGACGCGAACCGGTTTCGAAACCTTGACCCCGGCCTTGTCGAAGGCAATGACCGCGTCGGCGGCCGGCGATGACCCGGCGAAAGCGGCACCCACGGCAAACAGGAAGCAAAATGTGGATAGCGCGATGGCAGCGGCGCGCCCCCATTGTTTCCCTTCCCGGATTCTAGAATCTGGAAATTTGCTGATCACGGTCCTCTCCTTCAATCTGAGTTCTACTACTCAATTGAGCGGGCTCCGCGGCCAAGCGCGGCGGAGATCGCCTTCAACCGGGATTCCCCGAATGACCCCCGATTTGGCATGAATATTCGCACTTTACCAGTCTTCCTTGCAAGACAGACCCGAGGTGTGGACGGCTACCGGCACCTGGGCAGCCGCAACGGTCGTGGAGTGATCCCGGGCAGCGGACTTAACACCGGATGCTGCGCCATCGTCGCACCCCCCCTCTCAAAGCGCCGGCTAACCAAGATATTCCGCGACCGCCGCCTTGACGGCGTGCGCAACCGCGACGGCGTTTGGCGTGTCGGAATGGACACAAATGCAATCGGCGCGAACGTGCACTTCGCTGCCGTTGACCGATTCCGCGACACCCTCTCTGACGGCGCGCAGCGCGCGCTCGGCGGCACGCTTCGGATCGACCGCGTGATGCTCGCGCGTGATGATCAGCGAACCGTCATCGGCGTAGTCGAGATCGGCATAGTACTCGGAAATGAATTCCAGCCCCTCGGCCGTATAGACCCGCTCATGCATCGTGCCGGCCATGCCCAATACCGGCACGTTGAACACCTTGGCGGCATCGGCAACCGCCTTCGCCACCTCCGGCGACTTCGCCGCCATGCCATAGAGCGAGCCATGCGGCTTGACGTGGAACAGTTCCATGCCCTCGCGTCGGAGAAAGCCCTTGAGCGCGCCCACCTGATAGACAATGCAATCGGTCAGCTCTTCGGGCCGCATCTTCATGTCGCGCCGGCCGAATCCTTGAAGATCGGGCAAGGAAGGATGCGCGCCGACCCTAACATTGTGCCGCTTCGCCAGCCGCACGGTGTGCGCCATCACTGTGGGATCTGAGGCGTGAAAGCCGCAGGCGACATTGGCGATCGTGATATGGGGCATCATGCCTTCATCGTCGCCCATTTTGTAAAGGCCGAAGCTCTCACCCATGTCGCAGTTGATCGCGAGCGTCGCGTTTCCTCTCGCCGCAGACATAACCTTTTATCTCCTCATCCCACCAGCGCCGTGAGCCTATCGCCCGGCCCCACCGGTGTCCTTGAGTTCGATTTCAACGAAGCTCATGGCTCCGGCGCCGGCATTGACGACGTCGTGCTCCACGTCGGCATTGCGGAAGTATGATTTTCCTTGTTCCAGGCGCGAGCGCGAACGGTGGCCGTCGGGCCCGATCAATTCGAGTTCGCCGTCGACGACGGGCACTACGACATAATCATGAGCGTGCCGGTGATAACCGGTCGCGGCCCCGGGCGCGAAACGCCATTCGATGACGCGCAAATGGTCGTTGTCGACTTGGACGGTCGCCACCGCTCGATTGTCGCTCATGCCGGTCCCCATTGCGCTGCCAGCCGCCATCCTAGCCAAAAGTGACAATCCGATGGAAGAGTCCGCAGGACATCCCCGACATCCGGGCGATCCCAGGCGTCAGCTCCCCAAAGCCTCATCGAGCGAGCGCTCCAGGATGACAAGCCCCTCATCGATGACCGCGTCGCTCGCGGTCAGGGGGACGAGGATGCGGGCCACATTGCCGTATACGCCGCAGGTCAGTAGAATCAGTCCGTTGCTCGCGCAGGTCTCCGCCCAGCGCTTGGTGAGCGCCGGCGCCGGCTTGTTAGAAGTGCGATCCTCGATCAACTCGATCCCCACCATGCCGCCGAGCCCACGGACCTCGCCGATGCAGGAAAAGCGGTTGCTCGCCGCGAGTTCGGTCACCCGACGAGTGATGCGCTCGCCGATCTCGATGCTGCGATCGAGGAGCTTTTCCTCCTCGATGACATCAAGCACCGCGAGTCCGGCGGCGCAGGCGACGGGGTTGCCTCCATAGGTGCCGCCGAGCCCGCCGGGATCGACCGCGTCCATGACCGCCGCGCGGCCGACAACCGCCGAGAGCGGCATCCCGCTGGCCAGGCTCTTCGCCATGGTGACAAGATCGGCCTTGATGCCGCTGTGCTCGAGGGCAAACATTTTGCCGGTGCGGCCGAAGCCGGTCTGGATCTCGTCGACGATGAGGAGAATGCCGTGCTCGTCGCAGATGCGGCGCAGCCCGCGCAGAAACTCGAAGGGCGCGATATAGAAGCCGCCCTCGCCCTGCACCGGCTCGATCATAATAGCGGCGACGCGGGCCGGATCCACGTCCGCCTTGAAGAGGAGCTCAAGGGCTTGGAACGAGTGTTCCGGCTCGACGCTGTGGAAACGGTTGGGATAGGGCACATGGTAGATGTCGCCCGGAAAGGGTCCAAAACCTTTCTTGTACGGTTCGACCTTGCCGGTGAGCGCCATGGCCATAAATGTGCGGCCGTGGAACCCGCCGGCAAAGGCGATCACCGCAGGGCGCTTGGTCGCGGCGCGCGCGATCTTGACGGCATTCTCGATCGCCTCGGCGCCGGTGGTGAGGAAGATGGTCTTGTTCGGCCCAGCGCACGGCGCGAGCCGATTGAGCTTCTCAGCGAGCGCCACATATGGCTCGTAAGGCGTTACCTGGAAGCAGGAATGGGTGAAGCGTTCGAGCTGCTCTTGGATCGCCGCCATCACCTTGGGGTGACGGTGGCCGGTATTGAGCACGGCGATGCCGCCGGCGAAATCGATATACCGCTTGCCTTCGACGTCCCAAAGCTCAGCATTCTCCGCCTTTACCGCGAAGATCGCCGTGGCCGAGCCCACGCCCCGCGGTACCGCGGCCTGGCGTCGCGCCTGAAGGTCCTGATTGGCCGACATCGTCCCTCTCTATCGCCGCCTGCGTCCGATTCAACCCAATCTGGCGAAGGCGACATTCAGCGTGGAGTACCGCCGCGCGCGAAAAGTCCTGGCCAACCTCGCCGCGGGATGCGAATGAATGAGTCAGAACACTGGCATCGTACCCTTTCTTATTAACTAGACTAGATGCCGTAATGGGCCGTGCTCTGAGCGAGCAGTTGATGTGGCTGTCCCCCGATAGATGATGAAACGGGGTCACGACGTGAGTCGGCCCCAAGCATCTGGGAACGGAGGACAGCCATGGAACATTATGCCGGAATTGACGTGTCATTGGAACTCTCGAGTGTGTGCGTTGTGGATACGCAGGGAAAGATCGTGAAAGAGGCGAAGGTCGCAAGTGAGCCTGAAGCTCTGGTTGCGTTCTTCAAAGCGCTTAGCATTGCGGTGAAGCGGATTGGACTTGAGGCAGGGCCATTGTCGCAGTGGCTTCATGCCGGGCTACGGCAAGCAGGATTTGAAACTGTTTTGCTGGAGACGCGGCATGTGAAGGCGGCGTTGTCGGCGATGATGGTGAAGACAGATCGCAAGGATGCGCTTGGGCTTGCCCAGCTGATCCGGCTGGGATGGTTCCGTTCGGTGCACGCCAAATCGATCGGATCGCAGGAGGTGCGAGCGCTGCTGGTTGCGCGCAAGCAGCTTCTTGGGCGGCTTATAGACGTGGAATTGAGCATTCGCGGGATCCTGCGCGGCTTTGGCCTGAAGGTCGGCCAGGTGACACGCAAGGCTTTCGAGGCGCGGATTCGAGAATTGGTCACCGGTCAGCCCACGTTGGAGCGTATCGCAGGGGCAATGCTTTCGGCGCGGGCAAGTTTGAAAGTGGAATACGAAAAGCTGCACAAGGCTGTACTGGCGATTGTTCGTGAAGACGCGGTCTGCCGGAGGCTGATGACGGTGCCGGGCGTTGGTCCGTTGGTAGCAATTACATTCAAATCGGCGGTGGACGATCCGAGCCGCATCGCAAAATCGAAGTCGGTAGGAGCTCTGTTCGGGCTCACACCGAGGAAGTACCAGTCAGGGGAAAAGGACGTCACCGGCGGAATCACGCGGGTCGGCGATGAGATGGTTCGCACAACACTCTATGAGGCCGCCAATGTTCTGCTGTCGCGGATAACGCGGTTCTCGCCGAAGTCGCAAAGCAGCTCTCTGTTCCCTTTGCATCGCCATTGATGTTCGCGGAGCGGCTCTATTTCGCGCGCCGCGGCAAGCCGCTCTATATCGCGCAGAGCTTTTATCGCGCCGATCGATATCAGTTCACCGTTCGCTTGAAGCGATTTCGTAAGGAAGGCCGGTGGCGTTGGGATTATCAAAAATCGAGGACATGAGGAGGAGACTATGACGCAAATAACAGTCGCCCAAGCAATTGCTCGCGTGCTCGAACGGATGGGCACTGAAGTCGTTTTCGGCGTGAACGGTCATGGCAATTGGGCGCTGCTTGATGCGCTGGTCAACGAGACGCGCATCCGAGGCGTTCCGGCGCGGGTTGAGGATCAGGCCGTGCAGATGGCGGACGGTTATTGGCGGATGCGTCGCGCGGCGCCGTTGCCGATCGTCACAACGAGCGTCGGTCCCGGCAACATGAACATCGTGCCGGCTGTCGCGACCGCGTTCTATGAGACGGTTGCGTTGCTCGTCATCGCCGGAGCCGGGGCGACACATTGGTTCGACCGCGGTGGCATGGAGGAGTCCTACCGCAATGGCCCCGAGGACTGGGTCGCGGTGCTCAAACCGATCACCAAGAAGGCGTTTATGGTGAGCCGACCCGACACCGCGATCGACATGTTGTTGCGGGCCTATCAGACCGTCTGATGTATGACCAAGGGAACGGAGTTCCTCAGGATTTCCAAGAAGAGATGAAATGGCTTCGCTTAGCTGCGCTGCAGGGAGATGCTGCGGCGCAGACCAATCTTGGTTCCCTGTATGCCA
>Ga0187856_1003233_pt1 | contig 11472 bp, 9 predicted proteins | sample June2016WEW_8_40_FD_132443 | JGI IMG/M metagenome (GOLD analysis project Ga0187856, IMG submission 132443) | Peatland microbial communities from SPRUCE experiment site at the Marcell Experimental Forest, Minnesota, USA - June2016WEW_8_40 | ecosystem: Environmental > Terrestrial > Soil > Wetlands...
CATTGCATCCGCGTTATGGCCGGCTGACGTTCGGCCGTTCTGCAAGAGATCGGTACTGCAACGGTTTGTGAGGTTTGACGAAGATCCAACACACGGCCCCAAGCAAGCCGGTACTGGCAGTTGTGAAAATCGCGGCTTGCCATCCGTAACGGGTGGCGATCCAGGCGGTGATGATCGGAGCTGCCCCGCCGACAATGTTGCCCCAGAAGTTCATCCAGCCGGATACTGTGGCCGAGAACTTACCGGCGATATCCGTACAGCTTGTCCAAGCTGAGGTGATGGAGAATCCCAAGGACATGAGCGCGAGGGTTAAGCCGAGCAGAGTCGTCCATTTTTGCGAAGCTGTGGCGGTGAGGAACAACCCCACGGCACAGAATGTCAAGCCTAAACCACCAAACCAAGCCCGGGATCGGGAACCGGCCAGCCCCTTGCAAATCAGGTAGTCGCCCAGGAATCCGCACGCAATTGTGCCGAATGCAAACCCGAGTTCCGGTAAGGCGGCCAGATAGCCCATCTGTTTTAGCGAAAAATGATGAGCCTCGAGCAGATAGAGGGGCAGCTAGGCGATAAACACGTACTGGATGTAATCCACCATGGCGAATTGCCCCCCGACGGCCCAGACCTGACCGGAACGCAGCAAATCTTTCCATGGTGGCATGAGTTTGGTTGCCGTGGGCACTGCGGCTTGGCCGTCTGCGATGTAGACCAGCTCGGCCTCATTGACAAACCTGCTCTCCCGCGGATAGGTGCGCAGCAAAAGGTAGTAAGCAATGGCGATCACTATGCCAACGGCCCCGAAGATGACAAAAACAGCTCGCCAGCCCCAGTGCAGCATGATCAGTGTGGCGGCAGGAATTCCCACAGCGGGCCCGAACTTGGCACCCATAACCATCATGCCGACCGCTCTGCCCCGTTCCCGCCCGGGGAACCAATAGGTGAAAGCGGCGTTCAGCCCAGGATAGATCGGCGACTCTCCCATCCCAAAGAGGGCACGAACTACGATCCAGGTGGAGAAGCTCCGGCAAGCGGCCGTCAAGGAAGTAAAAACCGACCACCATGTGAGCGCTAAAGGAACGATTCTTCGGTGGCCGAAAAACTCCGTCAATGCTCCTGATGGAATTTGAAAAACGGCATAAGAGACGAAAAACACCGTCTGCATCATGCCGATCTCAACTTTGGTGAAGTGTAATTCCTTGATAATTGCCGGAGCGGTCACCGCCAGATTCACCCGGTCGATCCAGGACATGAATGTCATCAGCATGGCAAAAATGGCGAGCGTCCAGCGGAAATTGGTGCGTCTTTGCCCAGCCAGTCCGGCCTTGCCCGACGTTACTGCCGCGGCGCTTCCCTGGCCCACATCGTGAACGGTAGGAGAAGATTCTTTCGAGATCATTGCCAATATGTCCTCGTCTTCATTTCCGAAACAGCCAGCCATCCAGTGGCCGTGCAGCAGGGACCCGACGTGCACAGATCGAGTGGAACAGGACCTTAATATTCCCGAAGCAATCTTCTGCTCCTGGTTGTACAGAAACTCTTCCGAAACTCGTAAGCCCTCTCTTTGTGGGTATAGGCCATCATTTCGATGACTAGCACCGGAGAGCCTGGTTCGACTTGCAAGAGGGCGGCCACTTCTTTGTCGGCAGCGGCCACGCTGAACAACTCCCGCCTGGAAATAGTGGGCACGCCATAGGCTTGCTCGATGATTCTATAGAGGGCAATTTTTTCGAACCGGCTCGACGGAGTCTCGTCCAATCGCTTGAACATGCGTTGTGGCAAATATGAGATCGAGTAAGCGGTTGCTTCATTGTCTATCAGCATGAGCCGCTTCAGCTCAAACATATCCTGGCCGGCCGCAATCTTCAGGCATGCGTTGATTCTTGTGCTCCCCGCAACTTTCTTAAGAGACTTGAACGTAAACTTGATCGGCGCCTCTGCTTCACTGAAATCCGACAGAAACCGATAGGAGCGGACATAATCCGGGTCCATGGTCGTGCCGGCAACGAAGGTGCCCTTCCCCTGCATACGAATCAGGAACCCTTCATTAACCAATGGAGCGATCGCTTGCCGCACCGTGCCCACGCTGACCTTGTAGCGTTCCGCCAGCTTACGCTCAGGCGTAATGGCGTCCCCCGGCTTCAGCCGGCCGCCTTCTATATCGTTCTGAATGATGGTCTGGAGCTGATAATAGATTGGAAGTGGCGAGATGCTGTTCAAGGTTGCCGCGTCAGCCCGCTGCTCATGGCGCATGGTTGGTTGTCCGCCTCGCGGAAATCCAGATTGCTATAGAGCTATAGATCAATTGACGCAACACTTTTAACCCTGCGCACCCAGCGCTGTCAAGAGTTTTTCTGCTTTGGCAATCGAAAATCGTCGTCCCTGACAACGAGGTATCCTGCGTTGCGAGTCAATTGAGATTACCGCTTATTGGATTGGGAAGACTTACTGCGGTGGCGTTCAGTTACCCAGTAACTGATCAGCAAAACCAAAACTCCGACCCCGCATTCGGCGGCAATTCTCAGGTGGCGATCTCTCAATCCAGATTGCATAACGGCGAATACCCCGGCTCCCCAAGCTACGAAGAGCAGAATATTTGCGGCATTGAGGCTAAGCCTGCCGCTAACAGCAATCGATGCAAACAACAGCGCAATGATAAGGGAGAGAAGCGGACTTATGTGGGGAACCGTTTCCATATTAGGGGATTGTACCGCGCAACCCGGAACATGCGCGATTGATGGTTCCGGCGCGGGCCGGCGGACGACGCGGTACCCGCCAAGCCAGCCGCATTTTCGGCGCTGAAATCCGAACGGCGGCTTTGTGCGATATCAACGTTCTTTTGACACGGCAGCTGATTCGCGCAATCCTGACGACACCAGGGTATTCTTTAGCTGGGCAGTAATGATCAGGAGGAAATAATGCCGGATGGAGGCGACCTCGTCCGCAAACAATTCGGGGCCCATGCCGCCGATTACGTGACCAGCACAGTGCATGCTCAGGGGGAGAGCCTGGCGCGCCTGGTTGAACTTACCAATCCGCAGGCCACTTGGCTCGTCCTCGATGTCTCGACCGGGGCGGGACATACGGCTCTGGCGTTTGCTCCCTACGTGGCGCACGTCGTCGCAACGGACCTCACGCCGCAGATGCTCGAAGCCGCACAGAAGCTTGCACAGGAGCGCCGGCTGACGAATGTCGAGTTCCGTCCGGCCGATGCCCAGCAACTGCCATTTGAGAGCAACTATTTCAACCTGGTGACGAACCGCATTGCCTTGCACCACTATCCTGACATGCGCGCCGCAATACGGGAAATGGCGCGGGTGTGCCAACCCGGCGGCCTGATCGCACTCGTCGATAACGTCGTGCCGCCCGAGGAACACACGGCAGCGTTTGTCAATCGGTTTGAGACGCTACGGGATCCGTCGCATCACTGGGCCTATCCCCTTGCGCAGTTGGAAGCCGCTTTCGCTGAGGCACAGTTGGCCATAGCGCACTGCATGACACTGCCAAAGACCATGGAATTCGAACCGTGGGTTCGCCGCATGGGTGCAAACGAGGCAACCAGAGCCGAGCTACGGACGATGCTGCTGGATGCTCCTGAGGGCGCTCGTGCGTTTTTGGCCCCGCGACTCGTCGATGATAGATTGCTCTTCACGCTGACTGAAGCGATCCTAATTGGGCGGAAAGCATGAGGGCATGGCGCCGCCTGTTCCGATGCCAGCTATTGGCCGACCCCACCGCCGTCCCGCGTGAGGATGGCCTGCACGATTTTGAAGATCACTACGGTCAATCCGCAACTCTGCCCACCGCACAACGGATCGCCAAGACATTGGCGATGCGCCCAAGTTCTATCAACTCTGCTTCTGCATAAGGCCCGAAAGGGGAATGGTACCCGAAGGGGAAACGGGATCGGGACCATGCTAGAAAAGGTTGGCAATTGCCGCCGTCCAACACGTAAGAAAGATTAGGGTAGGAGCGTAGAGCCGTTTCATGCGCTACTCGGACGGAGCAGGCGCTGGAGCGGGTGCGCAACAAACTGCCGTCCCCGACGTGCCGCTGACCCAGGACAGGGGCTTCCACGTGTCTGATGCGCATGGCTTGGGCCCACAACACAAGCGGGCGGTGTTTCAGATCGTCTTTGAGGTAGCCGGATGACAGGCGCCAAACATGGATTCGGGAGGTATTCGGGTCTTGTTGTGCCGTGGGCAGCCGCAGCCGGCGTCTTCGCTGGTTTCGTTGGCATTGTCGTATTGATTGGGTGGCAGTTCAGGATTCCATTCCTAAAGGCACCGTTTCCAGCCACGACAAGTACATTCATGGCCCCAAATACGGCCCTTTGTTTCATCCTCCTGGGCCTATCGCTGTGGTTGCAGCGCCGGAAAGGCGGGGGAGTGCGGTCCAGCTTCCTGGGCAAGGCGTGTGCCGCATTCGTGTTTGTGTTTGGCAGTCTGACACTGCTCGAACACATGACGAGTTTGGATCTAGGCATTGACCGCTTGTTTTTTACCCGCCGGCTGAGTGATTGGACCCTGGTGGGCCCTCCAGGGCGTTTCGCATGGAACACAGCTCTGGCGTTCGTACCGCTGGCCCTCGCACTCCTACTGTTGGACAGGAAGTGGAAGGAGCAACCGCTTTCTGAGATTCTCGCGCTGGCTGCCGGCCTGGTTGCGTTCTTTGGACTGATCGGATACTGGTACGGGATTCCATACTTATCGGGCGTCACTGTGGGTTCCACTTTTGTGCTGCGAATGGCGCTTCACACGGCGATCACATTTTTGGCGCTGTCAACAGGCGTGTTCTTCGCCAGGACCGAGGACGGTGTTGCGGCACTGCTCTTGAGCCGGGATATCAGTGGTGCGATTGCGCGGCGTCTCCTGGTAACGATCGTTATCGTGTTGCCTTTGCTTGGATGGCTGCGGCTTAAAGCGGAGGAGGTGGGAATCGTCGGACCGGAGCACGGTAGTGTTCTGCTTGTTTGTGTAGCCGTGACGGTGCTTTCAGCCTTGGCGCTGGACACCGCTCAGCAGTTGCGCCGTCAGAATATCGAACGCGAGTATGTGGAAGCTCTGCGCCTGCTGGCGGCGATCATCGAGTCCTCCGATGATGCCATCCTCAGCGAGTCGCTCGACGGCTTCATCACTACCTGGAACAAAGGCGCCGAGCGGCTTTACGGCTACACGGCTGCCGAGGCGATCGGACAATCTATTAGCCTTGTAGTGCCTCCGGAACACCAGGAGGAACTGCATGACCTGCTCCAATGCATCCGGCGCGGCGAAGGTGTCGAGCGTCACGAATCCGTGCGCCTGTGCAAGGATGGCCGCCGCGTATACGTTTCTCTCACCCTCTCGCCTCTAAAGGATGAGAGCGGCCGAATTACAGGGGCCTCGGCAATCGTTCGAGACATCACCGGGCGGAAGCAGGCCGAGAAGAGAATCGCCCATCTCGCGAGCTTTCCAGAATTGAATCCAGCGCCAATCTTTGAGACCGACCTGGAAGGCAAGATCAGCTACGCAAACCCGTCGGCTCTGCGGATGTTTCAGTCCAGGCAGGCAGATGCCATGCTGAGAGAATGGGCTTCACTTCTTGAGCTCTTCAAAACAGGCCACGAACGACGGATTACGCGCGAGGTCGAGGTCGACGGCTCGTTCTTCCTACAAGAGATTTACCATACGCCCGAGCCGGGAACGGTCCGAGCCTATCTGGTGGACATCACCGGGCGGAAGCAGGTCGAGGACGATATTCAGCAACTCAATGAAGAGCTCGAGCAGCGGGTCATGGAGAGGACGGCCGAACTCGCAGCCAGCAATAAGGAATTGGAAGCCTTTACCTATTCTGTTTCGCACGACCTGCGCGCGCCACTCCGCCACATTGATGGTTTTTCGAAGATACTTTTGGAAAGGTATAGCGGCGACTTGGACGCGAAGGGACGCCACTACCTCGAGGAAGTCCGGACAGCAACACAAAACATGGGCCGGCTGGTGGATGAACTATTGGAGCTTTCGAGGATCGGCCGACAAGAACTGCAGTTGCAGTTCGCGGGATTAAGTTCGCTGTTCGAGGAAGTCCGAACCGAACTGATGAAAGATACCGGCAGCCGGCAAATCGAGTGGAGAACCGCGAGTTTGCCGTTCGTTGAATGCGATCCCACGCTGATGCGGCAAGTCGTAACTAATCTGCTCTCGAACGCGGTGAAGTTCACCCGCCCGCGCGATCGGGCCGTGATCGAAGTTGGCCAGATGCAGCAGGGGATCGAGACCGTAGTATTTGTGCGCGACAACGGTGTCGGTTTCAAGATGAAGTACGCCTACAAGCTTTTCGGCGTTTTTCAACGCCTGCACCGGGCGGAAGATTTTGAGGGCACGGGTGTGGGCCTGGCAACCGTGCAAAGGATCATCCACAAGCACAACGGCCGGGTGTGGGCCGAGGCCGAGTTGGACCAGGGAGCGACGTTCTATTTCACCTTGGACGGTTCGCAAACGGATAGCCCAACCCTAAACTTCATATCCACTGCTGGGAGGAATGATGCCGGAAATACAAATTCTGCTGGTTGAAGACAGTCCGCAAGATGTGGAACTGACGTTAGATGTGCTGCAAGGCGGGAACCTCGCCAACGAGATTCATGTGGTACGCGATGGCGAGGAAGCACTGGACTTTTTGTTTTGCTGGGGCAGCTTCGCGGAGCGGGCGAGCGGCCCGCCCAAGCTGGTTCTGCTGGATTTGAAACTCCCGAAGGTGGACGGATTAGCTGTGCTGCGAGCGATCAAGAGCGACCTCCGCACGAAGGCGATTCCGGTTGTGATCATGACCTCGTCGAAAGAAGAACAGGACATGGTCAGCAGCTACCACCTGGGCGCAAATAGCTACATCCAGAAACCGCTGGACTTCGATCAGTTCCGCGTCAAGGTCAAAGAATTGGGACTTTACTGGCTGCTGGTGAACGATCCGCCGCCACCCTCGGCTTTTGTCGCCACACCAGGAGATTGAACATGGCCGCCACTTCGCAATCTGATGGGATACGTGAAAGTTTGTTAATCCTGCAGATCGAGGATAGTCGCGCCGACGCGGAATTGGCGTTGCTCGAGCTCTCCAACGCCGGGTTCGAGGTGACCAGCGATGTCGTTGACACGCTTGCGGATGTCACCAGTCACCTGGCGGCCAAGTCCTACGATGTAGTTCTGGCCGACTATCGTTTGCGCGGGTGGGTGGGAACCGATGCCATGCCGATTGTGAGGCAGCACCAGGCGGATATCCCGTTCATCCTCGTCACCGGAGTCCTGGAAGGCGATGTTGCGTTTGAATGCCTAAAGCAAGGAGCAACTGACGTCGTCTTGAAAGATCGCCTAACGCGCTTGCCGTTCGCTGTACGAAGGGCTCTCGACGAAAAGGGCTTGCGTGAGCAGCGCAACCGTGCGCTAAACGAGATGGCGGAAAGCGAGGAGAGATTTCGAAATCTCGTGGAGGCATCGCCCGACGCGATTTTCGTCTACCAGGGGGGAAGATCGTCTTCGCCAATCCTGCAACCCTGGCGCTGCTCGCAGCAAGAACATCCGAAGAAATCAAAGAGAAGACCATTTCGGAGATAGTTCGCTCGGACGACCTCGCAAAAATCAGGAAGCAAATTTCGATTGATCTTAAACGAGGAGCGGCGTCTGCACCTCTGGAGTGCGCCCTGATAAGGCTGGATGGCTCATCGGTCGCTATAGAAGCTGTCGGGATTCCAATAACATGGGCGGGATCGCGGGCCATCGAGGTCGTGGCACGTGACATCACGGAACGGAAACGGGCAGAGAAGACAATTCTGGAATGGCAAAAGCGTCTGGAATTGGCGGAGAAGGCCGCCCTCCCGATCGGATTGTGGGAGTGGGATCTTAGTGGCGATACTCGCGTGTGGTCGGGTGAGCTTTATCGTCAACTGGGATACACGAGCGACATCTCTCGCGGCACAAGAGAGGAGTTTCTCAACCGAGTTCATCCTGAAGACCGACCCAGAGTCGAAACCGCGCTCCAGGCGGTTCGCTCGGGCCTCAGCCAGACGTATGAAGCGCAGTTTCGCGTCATCAGGCCGGATGGGACTACGTGCTGGCTCGATTCGCGGGGTGCAACGGTCCGCGACGGATCGCCCCGAATGATCGGCATCGCGATCGATATTACGAAATTGCGCCGCTCCGAGGCGGACTATCGCTCGATCATCGAGATTGCTCCTTACGGGATCTTCCGCTCCAGCACGGAGGGCCGTATCCTGATGGCCAATCCCGCATTGGTTTCCATGTTGGGCTACGACTGCGAAAGCGAGGTGCTTGCGCTCAACATGGCGCGCGACGTGTACTGCAACCCCGAGGAACGAGCGCAACTGGCGAGCCAGCTTATCGAAAGCGGGGAGATCAAGGATGCCGAAGTCGACTGGAAACGGAAGGACGGACGCACCATCACTGTGCGCAATAGCGCAATCCTTGTGCGTAAAGCGAGCGGCGAAATCGAGGGATTTCAAGTTTTCGTCCAGGACGTGACCGAACGCAAGGTTCTCCGAAAGCAATTCTGGCAAGCGCAGAAGATGGAGGCAGTCGGGCGTCTGGCTGGCGGCGTTGCTCACGACTTCAACAACGTGCTGATGGTCGTCAGCAGTTACGCTGACCTGATCCTGCAACGCCGGGTCACTGACGAGAAGGTCGTGCGTTATGCCGGCCAGATTCACCAAGCGGCAGCCAGGGCGGCCTCGGTAACGCGACAATTGCTCGCCTTTAGCCGCCAACAAGTGCTCGAGCTTGAGGTTCTGGACATTAACTCCGTTGTGTCCGACTTGGGCAGGATCTTGCCCAAGCTTCTGGGAGAGGACATTGCAGTCATCACGACGCTCGAACCTGCGCTTCATCGGGTGAAAGTGGATCGTGGCCAATTGGAGCAGATCATCATGAACCTGGCGGTCAATGCGCGGGACGCAATGTCGAAGGGTGGTCGCTTCGAAATCAAGACTCAGAATGTGAACTTGGATACTAGCTACGCAGCCGCACACCACCCGATCAACCCCGGAACCTACGTTAGGCTGTCAGTTGCCGACACGGGAATCGGGATGGATGCCGAGACACAATCGCATATTTTTGAGCCCTTTTATACCACAAAGGAAAGAGGAAAGGGCACCGGACTAGGGTTGGCAATGGTATATGGCGTCGTGAAACAAAGCGGCGGGTTCATCTGGTTAAGCAGCGAGGTGGGACGAGGCACGAGATTTGACGTTTATTTTCCGCCGGTCAGAGAGTCGATAACCGCGGGCTCGACGCCAAGCGCGGCGGCCGCTACCTCCGGAGGTTTGGAAACGATCCTGCTAGTCGAAGACGAAGAAGCTTTGCGCGCTGCTACTTGCGAGTTCTTGCAGTCAAGAGGTTATACGGTGCTCGTAGCGGGTGATGGCGCGGAAGCGACGCGTATCTGCGAGCAGCATACCGGCAATATTGACGTGATACTTACGGACCTCGTGATGCCCGGCATGGATGGCACCGAATTGTCCAAGGTCGTGGCGGCGCATTATCCGGACATACGCGTCCTCTACATGTCCGGATACACCGATCGTCTTATAGAGGGACTCAGCGCCGGGACTGTGCTATTGCAGAAACCGTTCACCTTCGCGGCCTTGACGGGCAAGTTGCGCGCAGTATTGGAAGCCCAAAAATCTGACAACAATTGATTCATTCACCACGGGGCATTTCTACTAGATGGTTCAGAAGAGTTTCTTTGTGTTGTACATGATCAGTAGGTCATGGTCTTCAAACGGGGGTTGCTGATGCCAAAACGGATCTTGGTGGTCGATGATGATGAGTTTGTTCGCGAAGCCCTGAGCAGTGCGCTGCAATCGCAGGGGTATGACGTTTTGGAAGCTTCCCGGCTGGATACCGGGCTGAAGCTGTTTGGCACCGAGGCTTGCGACGCCGCGATTGTTGACTACCAGTTGCCGGATGGAACAGCGCTGGAATTGATCCCGCGGCTCAAAGCAATCGACGCAACCATACCGGTAGTGGTGATGACCGGCCATGGCACTATTGACTTGGCGGTGAAGGCCATCAAGCTGGGCGCGGAACAGTTCATCACCAAGCCGGTTGAGCTCGACGTGATGTATAGATTGCTGAGCCGCGCGCTGGATGATCAGCGCAGCCGCCGGCGTCAGCTCGTATCGACCAGAACGCGGGAACGATACAAACGCGATCCATTCCTGGGGAATACTGCCGCAATCGAAAAGCTGAGGAATGAAGTCGAGAGAATCCTGGTATCGGACCGCCCAATCCTGATTCAGGGCGAGACCGGGACCGGCAAGGGAGTGCTGGCGCAGTGGCTTCATCAGCACGGCCCGCGCCGCGACGAGCCATTGGTGGACCTGAACTGCGCCGGGCTATCACGCGAGCTTCTGGATAGCGAGTTGTTCGGCCACGAGAAAGGTTCGTTCACCGGAGCGATCGCGCAGAAAACGGGGCTGCTGGAGGTAGCGAACCGCGGAACCATATTTTTAGACGAAATCGGTGACTTGGATATAACGATCCAGCCCAAACTCTTGAAGGTCTTAGAAGAAAAGAGATTTCGCCGCGTCGGCGGAGTACAGGACCGTACGGTCGACGTGAGGCTGATGGCGGCAACAAATCGCGATCTGCGATCACTGCTGGCACAAGAGAAATTCCGCAGCGACTTGTTTTTCAGAATCAATACCATTCCGCTCTTCATCCCGCCTCTGCGTGAACGGCGCGAAGACATCCCCCTGATGGCCGACTTTTTCATCGGGCAATTAAAAAACGACCTTGGACGGTCTCAACTGGCGCTGGCGGAAGATGCGGTGGCCGCACTCGCATCGTACAGTTGGCCGGGCAACATCCGCGAGCTTCGTAACGTGCTGGAAAGAGCCGCGCTGCTGTCGGAAGAGGGGACGATTCACTCCGCCGATCTTGCTCTGTCGGCCGCCACTGCGTCACTTCCTCAGTCTGCTGCTCCGCAATTGGAACTCACTCTCGATCAGGTCGAGCGACAGCACATTGTCAGGATTTTGAGGCACGAGAACGGCTCGGTCGACAAAGCTGCGGTTAGCCTCGGCATCCCGCGTAGTACGCTTTATGCCAGATTGAAGCAGCACGGCATTACGTTAGACCGTGTGAGAACGGTAGGGATAGAAGTCCAATAATCTCCGGCAAATGTCGTAGTTTACTTCTCTAGCCAATCACTTGCATCCAGCGCACCGCAAGCTGAGGCAGCTTGGTTATGTCAGTGATACGCAGTTGCACAAGCAACGATCAAGATCGGACGTAAGATCAAAAACAACCACCCTCCTGATGACTCGCTGGTCCTGAAATGAGTAGTTCAGGGCCGGCGGATTTTTGCTCCCATAAGGGCCGCGGAAAGGAATGGCTACCTAATTGCATTCCGAATGACATATGCTTCTTTCGAGCCAATCCGAACCGTTACCCGATCCGGGCGTAGGCAATCGCCGCAGTTTGCGCATTCCGCTAG
>Ga0187856_1003236_pt1 | contig 11467 bp, 9 predicted proteins | sample June2016WEW_8_40_FD_132443 | JGI IMG/M metagenome (GOLD analysis project Ga0187856, IMG submission 132443) | Peatland microbial communities from SPRUCE experiment site at the Marcell Experimental Forest, Minnesota, USA - June2016WEW_8_40 | ecosystem: Environmental > Terrestrial > Soil > Wetlands...
CATGAGGTTGGAACCCCATGATCTTGAGACAGGACCAGCCTTCCCGTTATGCCGGCCTCAAATGCGCCTCGCGCAAGCTCTCGCCGCGAAACCTACCGCGAGAGCGGTTTAGTTCAATGGCGCGTGACAGACGCGCGAGGACGCGTCTGTCACGGCGGCAATCTGGGGACGAGCAGACTCCTTCGAATTGCGCGCTCGCGACGCAGGTTGACCCTGAACGGACATCGGCGAGCATTTCATGTTGCACGAGCCAGTAGTTTCCGGCTCCACACGAAGGCGATAGAAGTCATAGAAATTGTCGCGCGCGTATGGGAACCCACTAGATTCCTGTCGGACGACACGTGACCGACGTTGAGGCCAGCACGTGATGGCCCTCATTCATCACAAGCTTTCGATGATGCCTTCGTCATCAACCTTAAAAACGCCCCTCCGAGTCATAATAGACTGAATTGCTAAGCCGATCAGCAAGTAACTGATGATAATCGCTCCGAGAATGTACCGAGCGATTACATAGCTGCTGTACAGAGGTGCGGACGCAAGATCAGCCAGCAGACCAGCGGTGAGCACGGCAACGCTTGGTCTATTTCGCTCCTGCATCATGAGATACGCTGCCGCAGCCAGCCCTAACAGAAGCTGCAGAGGATAGAAGTATGAGACCGCCTCGTACAGCCGCACAAGGGGTGAACGTATCTTGGTTATCTCAGGCTCGATCTTTAGAATGGAATACCGATTTGAGAAAGCTACGAAATCCGCCGGCAAGTCCCACGAAAGCCCCATCTCATCATAAACTTTGCTATGCCACTCTGAAGGTTCCGCATATTGAAATGCGCTCCAAACATAAACCTTTGCAAGAGCGATGGGGTTGCGCCTGAGTGTGCTCCAGACCAGATCTGACGCTGTTTGGTCGACTAACGTCGTGTAGTCGTTCTTGATGCTGAGTTTATCCTTGATGAACTGGTGTAAATTGTCAGGCCAAGGCCCCCAAACCTGAGCCGATCGCTTCTCATAATTCGTCAGATCTAGCCGCAGAAACTCGGCGGTCGTGATCGGAATACCAACCTTCTCGAAGTCTGACTTCTGCAAGGCTGGAGCAAAAACGCCCGCGAGGAATACCCCAGACGATTTATTTACGAACAGCTCGTGCTGGAATCGATCCGCGAAGACGATTCGATTCGCAACTGCTAGCGAGCCGACGGCCATGAAAGGGCCCAACGCGGCTATTGCTAGCGCGAACCACTGCGGCCGGGCTAAACGACCACTCATGATAATGCCGACCAGAAGCACGGCAAGTTCAATTATCAAGGCATAGGCGACACGAAGGAAGACCGCGGCTAGGGTCGATGCTACAACTAAGGAGGCGAAAAGCCAGAGCCCCCTTGTGCGGTCGCAATCGCGCACCAAAAGAAACAGAGCAAGCAGAGCCACGAAGAAGGCGGCCACCGCCGGCAAGTCGCTCATGATGAACCGAGTGTAGATTTCCAAGAGCGGATCTAACGCCAGAAGGATGCCTATCACTCCGTAGATGATTCGCGACCTACCAAAGTCCGAGAAGAAAATACGAGTCGCGGCTATCAAGCAGGCCAGAATGCCAATCTGCATTAACATGAAGGCGCTGTAACCGTGGGTATGACGCAATATAAAATTAGACGCAAAACCAAAGGCCCATGAACGATCTGGTGGGATAAACCCTTCGCCGGTCATTAGGTAGGCAATTGAATCTCCTTGGAAGAAACGAGGTACGAAGTCCGCAAGCATCCAAGCGATAATTGCCATGCCATAGCCGTAATTACTTAGGATGCCCGCAGCCACACGGAGCTGCTTTATCTCTTTGCCCATCTTCATTATTGGCTCCCGGTCATAACCCCAACTCCGGTCAATTGCTTTCTATGAAGTTCCACCGACTTTCGCCGATGAACGACGTATTCGCCCGTTCCATTCTTCGTCGTCCACTCGGACAAAGCTTATATGGCCCATTGATTGGAGTAGCGCCTTCGGCGAGGTTCCGCAGGGCCGTCAGGCTGTTGCCGAGGTAGACGATTTCCTCCTCCTGCGGTGCTTGCCATTTTGCGTCGACCTTACGGCAACGCGAACGCGTCAGGCGCGGATCTGGCGAAGCGTCGCTGCATCAACTCTTGGCTCTGATGGTGAAGATAGAGGCCAGAAAAGCATTCGAGGCGATCTGGATGGCGAGTGTCAAGGCCGTGAGCGAGACCACGACGACGCGCATAAAGCCGGAATAGCTGATGGGGCCGAAATTGCTGCCGGCCCAAAGGGAAATCGCCCAGATGACGCCGGCCGCCCCCAGCACGAAGATCACGCCCGCGATCCGCAGGAGGACCTCCAGGCTGAGCCGCTCTATGAGGTCCGACGCCACCTGGGTCGGCGGAAGAAACCCCTCCGACGCCGCGTAGCGCTGCGCCAACACGGCGAGCGAGATTAGCTGCGCTCCCACTAATACCGCGAAGCTCGCGAAGACGAGGCTGTGAATGTCGAGCACCACATGCGGTGCAATTTGAATGCCCCCGCGAGCGAGCATTACGATGCCGAACAAGCCCGTTAAGAGCGCAGCGACGCCGGGATAGAAGAATAGCCATTTCGGGCTATGCAGCAGCAGGAAGCGCAGGTGGCGCCAGCCGTCTCGCCAGGTCCGCAGATGGGGCGCGCGCGAGCGGCCGTCTGCTGACAGCGTTATTGGCACTTCGGAGAAGGAGTGACCGGTAAGTGCCGCTTTGACGATCATTTCGCTCGCCAGCTCCATGCCCGGGCTTACGAGATTCAGCCTCCGGGCCGCCTCTCGCTTGAAGCCGCGCAGCCCGCAATGGAAATCGCCGACTGGGACGCGGAAGAACAGCCGGCCCAAAAAGGACAGTGCTGGGTTGCCGAGATAACGATGCAAAAAAGGCATGGCGCCTGGTTTGATCTCGCCTTTGAACCTGTTGCCTATGACGAAGTCGTCACCGGCACGCAGGCGCTCGACGAAGGGCATGACAGACAAAAAGTCATAGCTGTCGTCAGCGTCGCCCATGATGAGATAATGGCTTCGCGCCGCCTCGATGCCTCCAATCAGCGCCGACCCATAACCGCGCCCCGAGACGGACACAACGCGCGCTCCCGACTTGGCGGCGAGGTCCTGTGAGCCGTCTGTACTGCCGTTGTCGGCGACTAGGACTTCGCCCTCGATGTCGTTGTCTTTCAGAAATTTACATGCATTGGCGACACAGGTCGCGACAGTCTCTGCTTCGTTCAGACACGGCATTAGGATCGTCAGCTCGAGCGGCCCCGTATGTGTAAACCCCGCGTTCATATCCAACTCCGCTGCCGTAGAGCGCGTGCGACGTCTAATGATTATTATTACATGCCGTTCACGTCACAAAGGTCCGCAAATGGCGCCAAGCTGCCGCGACCGCTTCCGGCAGGACGGTCGGGTTACCGAGGAATAGCGGGTGCGGCCAGCGCGGCGACGCATAAATCGAACGCGAACAGGAACCTTGCCCGTATGATGCTGTCGTCAGCATCAGAGCCCATGATCTTGTCTTCTTGGTCGCCGAGATCACCACGAGCGAGGGGGCGCCGGGGCATCAACGCAGCCGGTTCACATGTCGCCGAAGGCGTCTCGTACAATGATGCTGGCGGCGTCTGCTGTGGAGCAAGCCTGCGGCTTGCTCCCCCCGTCCTGTCCGAGCACGGCGCCATAGAGCGCGCTTCGCGCGGGCGCCGTACTCGTCCAGGCGGGATTAATTTTTTCGCTAGAAGGAACAACCTTGCCCCCTCGCCGAAGGCGTACCGCGGCTCGCACCAACGGGAAGCCAGCCGCGGCCCGTGTTGGTGGTGATGTTGGTTTAGGCGAGCGGGGGGCGATAGCCGCCAGGGGGTGCAATGCATCTGCTGCGGTCGCGTGAAGGGTGTGAAGGCTAATAATATTATCGCTCTATACGTTCATCCTAGAAAAAGATGTACAATTACCCTTCACGTCCTTCACATATTGCATCCCATGGCTGGCTACCACACCGTTGCCGAGCGCACCAGTGTTCCCACGCGAAGCGTCGATGACCGACGAGATTCAGCACCTTCGTTGATCCGGCCACGGGTCGCCCGCCATGGGAGGCCCCATGTCCAGCGGACCCGTGAAGGCTGTGAAGGCTAAACAATATAAGGACTCAAAGCAGAAAAACTCCTGAAAAGATAATATAATTAGCCTTCACAGCCTTCACAAATGCCCCCCATGGCTGGGGCGCATGGGTAGCGACACGCGCTACCGCTGAAACACGCTCCTTACACAAACCGTCGATGATCGGCGTGCCAATCATCCCGTACGTGCTTGGGTCAACGCTCGTTTTTGTCAGACGGCGTGATCGAACCGAGATCGTCACGGCGCCCCCATGCCGGCCATCGCTCGACCAACGGAACGCCAGCGACGATTCTTATCTTCACGGACGATTGTTCGCCTTGGTTTCCTCCGGCAGCGTTACGCCTTCAATCGAATACCGTACCAAATGTTGCCCGTCCGAGTGTGCTGGGAAGTTAGATCGAGTTCAGTGAGCTTGGCCTTGAAGCCGCTCTGCGATTGCGGCTTTTCCTTTTGGTCGGAGCACCACACCTCGTAGGCCTCGTAAATCTCTGACGCCGCTACCTGCGCTCGTGGGTCCAACTCGCAGCAGTCTAACACAAAGCGCTTGATAACGTCAGCGAACCCGCGCCAGCGCTCGGTTCCCTCCTTGACGACGCTCGGCATCGGAAGGCCGTGTTGTTGCCATGACAGGCAGCCGCGGACCGCCCAGGCGAGGATGCCGGGATACTCGGCGCGCAGCTTTTCCATCAAGTTCGGGTCGACCTGCTTCGCGGGTATTTTTCGGTCGATCGGGATCACGCGGACGCGTCGCCAGAACGCATCCGAGCTTGCTCGCACGCGGGGGAAGTCATTGGCGATCAGCAAGAGCTTAAACTCGGGCATGAACTCGAAAAGATCCTGCCGCATGAATCGAGCGACGAGCGGATCGCCGCCGGTCATCGTTTTTAGTTTGGCTTCGTCGATCTGCCTGTCGAAGTTCGCCTCGGCCGCCACGACGACGCGAGCTCCCCGTAGGCGCGCGATATCCGTGGGAATGCCGTTATCGTACTGTTTAGCCAGGAAGCTATCCATGCTTGCCTGGAGGCCAAACTCACCGAGCAACTCGCGCAAGACATTCGCGAGGACCGACTTTCCGGTGCGACCCGGCCCGATGATGAAGAAAAACATCTGCTCCGTCGTATCGCCGGTCAAGCAATAGCCGAACGCTCGGCGGAGGTAATTTATAAACTCTCGGTCGCCCTTGGTGATCCAATTTATGACACGCTGGAACGCTGGGCATGTCGCCTCTGGATCAAAAGCGACGGGAGTCACCTTGGTGATTAAGTCGGTGGGATCGTGCGGCCGCAACTCGCCCGTGCGAAGGTCAATCGTGCCATTCTCGACGTTCAGCAAGAGTTTATCGCGATCCAGCAGGTCGTCGGCGATCGTGAACATCGGCCGCGCGAGGTGCACCATCGCGTCGATGGCCTGCCGCGAGCCAGATCTCTCGGCGTGACGCGCACGCGCCGGCTTTTCGAGCTCCCCCAATTTATAATGGATCTCATCCGCGATCTTGCGCGCGACATCCATGGCGCAATCGAGTGCGGCGCCAGTTTCACCGCGCTTCCAGCGTCTGCCGTCGAAGACCAACCATCCGGCTCCGGCGGTGTAGGCGAGCTTCCCCTTGAACCGCGCGTGCATGCGCTGGGCGTTGTCGATGTCCTGCACGCCGAGCTTCGCCAGCTGCTGCGCGAGCGGATCGTCTGGCGCTTCATATGCGGCCCCGATTGCCAAGTCCGAAGGCATGACCGCGCGGGGACTGCGCTTGCCGGCCGTCATTCCGCTGCCTACCGTCGCGAGCGACTCGCTGTCCGACAGCCCGGTCGAAAGCGCTGCGCTAAAAAGTTCGGCGCTCGCTTGACGCTCCTCCAACGCGCCGGCGGCGACCAGCTGCCCCATCCGAAACGAGGCCTTGTTCAAGCCGTCATTGCGTTGGCCTTCCGGAAGCGCGCGCATCTTGTTGCTCTCGGCGCGCAAGGCGGCAGTTCCGTAGTTCGCTCGCGGCGCCATGTTCCCAGGTTGCTCTGCCCTATCGGAAGTAGTGGTCGACGGCTTCGGCGTCGCGACCACAAGCCAGGCGAGCCAATCTGGCGCAGGACCAATCGAAACCCCGCTCAGGCCATATCCATCGACGAACCGATATCTAACGCCGTTTGGCCCTATGCTGCCGGGCAACAACACATAGCCGCCCTCCCCACGAACGTCGATGTGCGGCGCAATTTTCGAGGCAGAATTCCTGACGGGCGCGTCGGGATACTTAAACCAAAAATGATAACCACGCGGTGTCTTGACGCGCGCCGATTTGCCGAGGCTTCCGCTCTCCCCGATTAGTTTTTTCATCGCGGCAATGCCCGCAGCGCCGTCGACATCGACGGCATAAAATCCCGAGACGGGCCCAGTGGCTGCCGCAAAATTCGCATTTGGGTTCCTTCTCAGAAACGCGGCGATTTCCTCCCGAGACGAGAAAGTCTTGCGCGAGCTATATCCTCCCATCGGGTCTTTGCACCGCGGCGCGATGGGGAGTATTTTTATTCCCCTCCTTGCGCAAAGTTCGAGCGTGGCCAGCAGCTGCTTGATTTGATCATCTGTCCGCCGCGTAACTGGTAGCGTTTGAGTCCGCGGCTTTTGAGTTTGAAGGGCGCGATTCGCGGGCGCCCGCGTACGGTCCTTCCCCGGCGTTGATGCACCGGAGGAACGGTTTTCTTTGAACGGAGGCGTCATCGAGCAGCCTCCTTTAGTAGCGCTTCCGCCGCATCGACGGGAACAACGCGCCGTCCGCCGATCAAGACGGTTCTCAGCTTGCCTTGTTTCATCAGCTTGTAAGCGGTGCTGCGCGAAAGCCCATAGGTTGCGCAAAACTCGTTCACGCGAAGCGCGCGGCGCTCTGGCGCACTATTGGTAATGTTACCGGGTAGCTCCATGGTGGTCGCCCTCGTTTTGTTTGGACGACCGTGACAATATGCGGATTGCCGCGCGGGTCTACAAGCGAGCTAGAAACTGGTGCGATGGCTATATAGTCGTCCAGAAATTGGTGGGGCGGCTAGATAGCGGTCCCGAATTCGTTCGGCGGCAGCTTTATCTTCCACTGCGGGAGCATATTCCTCACACGTTTTGTAACTGCGGCAATCTCGATTGGTTCGTGGCCAAACTTTTCCAAGTCCACTTTTACCCCGTCGATAATTGCGCGGGCGATAGCGGGAGGTGTGTGTTGAGTCTTAGGCGCGACGCTGAGATGTCTTAAGCCGTGTTCGGTTATAATTTGATCAATTCTGCCGCTGGCGATGGCTTTGACTTGTCGCGCGTGTTTGGCCAACTCTGCCCTGTTTTCTTTCTGTTCTTCAGATGCGAAGGCGACGCGCGCCTCGCCGTACATCCAAATCAAGCCAGAGATTGCATTCAAAAGCTCGAACTGGTCAGGAACGAAGCCGATATTCTTACTGATTTTTTGGGTGATCGTCTTTACTGCATCGACCGCCGCCGTTTGGTGGGATGGCAGCCCGTCCGTTAAAGCGGCAGCGGATGAGATAATTGAGATGACCCTGTCGAATATCTCAAACTCGTTCGCTGTTTCGGTAACTTCGGCTTCATTCTCTTCCATCGCGCGCATCTCACATCACAGCAAGTGTAGCGCACAGGGCAACCGAGGTGCGGTCCGCTCTCGCGTGGCCGGGCTCGGTGGTGCGCGTCTTTTCAGGCGGCGTCGTCGCCCGATTTCTTGAATCGGACGACGTTATCGCCTTTCTTCGGCTCGCAATAGCTTGCCCATGCGGCCATAAGCCCGCGGCGCTTCTCCAAAGCATCGCCGCGCCGATAAGCCTGCTCGGCCTTGTCGCCGACGACATGCGCGAGCGCCGCTTCGGCGACTTCCCGGGGAAAGTGGGTCTCATTGCCCGCCCAATCGCGGAACGCTGAGCGAAAGCCATGCACGGTCACGGCATCGAGATTCATCCGGCGCAAGCACATCTCCATAGCCATGCCAGAAAGCGACTTGCCGACGCGTTGGCCGGGGAAGACGAACTCACCTGTTTTCGCTTGCGCGAGCTTTTCAAGGATTGCGAGCGCGCGATCCGAAAGTGGAATGCGATGCTCACGCGCCGCCTTCATTCGCGCCGCCGGCACGGCCCAGACCTTCGCCGCCAAGTCGATTTCACACCAGCGCGCGCCCAAGACCTCACCCGAACGCGTCGCCGTCAGAATGCAAAATTCCAGCGCCATGGCCGCCAAGGCTTCCCGCTCCCGCAACTGCCCGATGAAGGCCGGAACGTCCTGATACGCCATCGCCGCGTGATGGCCCCGCGTTAGTACCCCGCGCTTGGGCAAGAGGTGGGAAAGATGGCCGCGCCATGCCGCCGGGTTTTCGCCTGTCCGATGCCCTTGCGCCTTGGCTGCGTCGAGAACCGCTTCAATCCGCCCCCGCAAGCGTGAGGCGGTTTCCGGCTTTTCCTGCCAAATCGGCCTTAGGACGGCGAGAACAGCGTCCGTGTCGATTTGATCGACAGGGCGGGACCGCAGTAACCCGGCGTAGGTTTCGAGCGTCATCACCCATTGCGCTCGATGCTTGGGGTTGCGCCATTCAGGCGCCTTTGATGCGATGACTGCATCCGCGACCTGTCCAAAAGTCGGCTTCCCCCCATCGAACGCCGTAGCCTTGCGCTTGGCGTCAAGCGGATTGACGCCGGCCGCGAGTAGCTTTCGTTGCTCGGCCGCCGTAGCGCGCGCCTCAGCGAGCGTCACAGCCGAGCCGCTTCCCAGCCCCATCTCGGATACGCGGCCCGCAATGGTGAAGCGGTAGACCCATTTCCGCGCGCCAGTCTCCGAAACAGCGAGGTAGAGCCCCAATCCGTCCGCATGACGCCCAGCTTTCGCCGTCGCCACCGTCCGCGCTGTCAGCCTGCCCGCTACATGCTTCGCCATGGATCCGCTCCACCGCCAGGTCTTACTTTTGGTCTTACTTTTGGACGCGGATTATAGCGGATAACGGCGAACAGCGGAAGACGGTCTGTGGTTAAATAGCAATAAAATCATAACGATTAATAGACGGCCTCGCATCATCCCGGACACTGGTTTGTCTGACACCGTCTCCGCCAGCGGCCTGTCCATCGACTTGTTTCTTCCATCGAGACCACCCCGCGCGACCGCTCAGACCTCGTCGAGATCGATGTCGAGTATGGCGATTTGCAGGGTGTAGCTCGACCCCTTGGCGTCGTCGGCCGAAATGATCCCGAGAAAATCCGCGCCGCTGTTCAATTCGACCGAATCGGTCTTGCGGCCGCGCGGCGCCAATGTGAGTCGCTCGTTTTCGAACAGTTTGCGCAAATATGACTGCAGGGCCTCGCGACCGACGGGTATCTTCATCGCGAAGGCGAATGACCGGTCGCCGTCCTCGTCGTCGACCGTCAATGACGCGATCTGGCGTTCGCCCAGATGCACGGCCGCCGCCTCGGAGTTTTTGGGGTCGAGCGTCACCCTGATCTCGTCATTGCCAAGCGATCGCCGCAGGAAGTCCTGCAATTTGCGCAATTCGGTCTTGTTCAACTCCGTCCCCCTCGCCCTGCGAACCTAGCCATTAGGCTGTGCCACGAAATGCATTTGAATCGCAAGATCGTTCGCGACGGGGGACGCCAAGGCGGCGACGAAAAAAAACGCCCGGAGCGGAGGCTCCGGGCGATGTCATTGGGCTTGAACGGTCCCGTTACTGAGCCTGGCCTTTCAGCCGCTTGTTACACTCGCTCCAGAACTGGGGCCATTTCATCGCCGGATTGGTTTTGTGGAGTTCGGCCTTCTGGGCCTTCCACTCCGCGCCGCACTGCTTTTCGCGCGCGCGCATCGCGGCTTGCCCGTCGGTGATCGGTTTCGCCGCGGCGGCCGGCTTCGTGGGCGCGGGCGTCGGAGCCGCCGTCATCGGCGCGGGGGCCGGAGCGGGCGCGGGAGCCGGAGCGGGGGCTTGCGCCGGTGCGGGGGCCGGAGCGGGCGCGGGCGCTGGGGCCGGAGCGGCTGGCGCGGCCGCGGGCTCGGCGATTCGCGCGCGGCAAGCCTTCAGATATTCCTGCCAGCTCTGTCCATTGAGCTGGTTTGCGGCCTTGGCGGCTTGATATTGCGAGCCGCATTCCTTGAGGACATTCGCCTGCGCCAACGCCTCGCCGGGAATGGCGACAGCGAGGCCCAGGGCGAAGACGCCGGCTGCGGCGGTAGAGATAGCGAGACGAATCGACATAAAACTCTCCCCCTGAAAGAGAACCGCCGCTTGTCGCGAAGTTCTCCAGAATTGCAACGGTCGGCGAAAACGCCCTAACCCCGCGAGCAAAGCACATGCCGCCGTAAGGATTCGACCGTCCGGACGATAATCCCAAGATCGACATGAACGCAATCTGAACCTACAAAACCAAGCCTTAAGGGCAGCATTTTGTCGCGGGGTCGGAGGGGAAGAGGCGAAAATGCCGAAGACGGGAGAAAAAACCGGCCACGAGAATCCGATTTCCTGGCGCGACGCCGACGTGATTTCGCACGGCGACGGCATGGCCCGATGTCCATGGTGCGGCGTCGACCCGCTTTACGTCGCCTATCACGACGAGGAATGGGGCCGGCCGGAGCGCTGCTCGCGCGCTCTGTTCGAAAAGCTGGTGCTGGACGGATTCCAGGCAGGCCTTTCCTGGATTACCATTTTGCGCAAAAGAGAGGCGTTTCGCGCCGCGTTCGCCGGCTTTCGGCCGGAACAAATCGCAAGGTTCGACGAACGCCAGTTTTCCGCGTTGATGCAAAACGAAGGCATCGTCCGCAACCGCGCCAAGATCGAGGGCGCGGCGGCCTCGGCGCGGGCCTGGCTGGCGCTGGAGGAGGAGAGAGGCTTTTCGGCCTATCTCTGGGATTTCGTCGACGGACGCCCGATCGTCAATCACCCCCGTCGCACCAGCGACATTCCCGCCCGGACCGCCCTCTCCGAAAGAATAGCCAAGGATTTGAAGGCGCGCGGCTTCAAATTTTGCGGGCCCACGATCGTCTACGCCTTCATGCAGGCGGTCGGGATGGTGGACGATCATCTCGTCGGCTGCTGCCGACATGGGGGCGACCGATAGGCGCCCTTCATGCCGCCTTGGACCGGCGATAAAATGTCTCACCGTCCGCCGCCATTTCGCGCAGCAAGGGCGGGGGCGTGAAGCGCACGCCATGCTTGGCGGTCAGCGCGTCGCACAGCTCGACGAAGGTCTTTACGCCCATGCCGTCGATATAGGATAAGGCCCCGCCCGTGAACGGCGCGAAGCCAAAGCCGAGGATCGAGCCGACGTCGGCCTCGCGCGGGTCGGTGATCACATGATCGGCGACGGTGCGCGCGGCTTCCACCGCTTGCACGACGAGGAAGCG
>Ga0187856_1003241_pt1 | contig 11463 bp, 10 predicted proteins | sample June2016WEW_8_40_FD_132443 | JGI IMG/M metagenome (GOLD analysis project Ga0187856, IMG submission 132443) | Peatland microbial communities from SPRUCE experiment site at the Marcell Experimental Forest, Minnesota, USA - June2016WEW_8_40 | ecosystem: Environmental > Terrestrial > Soil > Wetlands...
CCGCCACTTACTTCGCCAGCCAGGGTTGAGAAGGATTGCCCCATCACGGTGTTACCGCTATATTCCCGGTTAACGACCCCAAAGCCGTCTACTTCGGGAATGTAGAAGACCACCGTTTGAAAGCAGCCGCACCCGGTGTGGGGTTTGTCAAAGGCGGAATAGAGATTACATTCCGTGGTGGACCCCATACTCTTCTCCGCCACCGCCTTGTTCACCCCAGCGTAGTTGCCTAGAACCGGATCAAGGCACTCGCCTCTTGGAATGGCGAAACACGAGCCCTCAGGATCCATCTTGTATGCGGCCTTACCGTCCAACCACGTGATGCAGCCACAGAGTGAGGTGCGCTGAGGCGTGATGACGCAGACGTGTTTCGGAGCAAAACTCTGGCACATGATACATCCGTAGAATTCTTCCACGTCTTCGTCACGCAAGCCCCGGAGCCGATCGTCGCGAGCCTGGAAGATGGCTCTTGCCTTGGGGAGCAGTTCTGCCACCTTTTCCGGGTCGGTTACGAAGGTGATAGACATTTTTTCTATCATCTCCATTTCCGAGGTGAACAAGACCATCAGGATTTCCCCAAATTGTTTGAGTGACTTTAATCCTTTCTCATAAGAGTCTTTGGAGATTCTAATCCAGATATCGTCCCGGGAACCCATGTGCCAGATCCCCTCCATGTAGTTGATATAGAGGTGGTCCCGCCGCTCAATGACCGGCTCCATGTCCTTTTCCAGTTGCTCGCCGGCGACATCGATCATGATGGCGATGGGATGCGTGCTTCCCACCTCCATCTCGGAAATATCCGGGCCGATGATCTCGACCTTTTCATCTTCAATTTCATCCATTCCTTTGAGAGTCACCAGTTCGAACCGCTTGACTTTGGCCCCACCAAGTTCAACCTGGATATCGTTTTTGCGAACGGTCTCTCCTTCGTGTTGGGGTCCAACCCCAATGGGAAACTCAGACATTGGTTTGTCCTCCTATTCTGCCTTCTTATTAAGGTTGTTGATTAATGCGTTCATGAATTCCAGCCATTTAGGGTCCTTGGGGAAGTTGGGCATGGAGTAATTACTATTAGGGAAATAATACCGATCCAGTGTCATGGTTTTGAGGTGAGGCGCATAATGCTTGAGGGTGGAAAGCCCTGCCGAGGCCAGATCGCTCCTGATCCCGATAAAGAGGACCAGGTCGTGATTGCCCTCGCCTTTTACACCCTTCCAGTCCGGGTTCTTGAGGGCGTTGAGAATCTCGATGAAGTCATACGAACTCTCCGGAGTGTATCCCCGCTCCAGGAGCATTTTCTTGGTATGAGCTGTGGCGCAGATGGGCATGCCCGCATCCCGGGCAATGGTGATGGCCCAGTCCAGTAAGAGTTTTTCGTCCAGAGAATCTGCCAGACACCGGGGACCGACAATCAGCAATGGGCGCTGGGCCTTCTTGATCAACTCGGCATACTGGCCACCGTCCTCAATGATACGCGCCATCTTGATTCCCGTCGGAACATTTACCTTATGATAGGGCATGGCCATAAGAGTCCCTCCCATCCACGGTTCTGGTGGAGTTGCCCGTGTCGGCCTTTTCCAGCGCTCCTTTAACCGCGTTTTTCACCAGATGTCCGGCAATGTGCAAAATGGTATCGCCCAGTTCCCGATCCGTATCCATCGATGCCATACAAGGATATGCGTGAAAGAACATGCCAGCCTGCTCGACACTCTCCTCGACTTTGATCCCCGGCAGTCGTTGCGCCACGTACAGGCTATTTCCGCACGGAGCCCCTCGTATCAGGTTAACTTCCTTTATCCGTCCATCCTTTACCGACACCACCATCCGGGCCTGGCCAAAATGGCTGGCGAACTCCCGGGTCAAGGGACCTTCGGCCTGAGACTCCCTCAGCGAGCAAAACGGCGCGGGGAAGGTGGACTGGATACCCATCTTGGTGAGCCGACGCCGGATCTGGTTTGCCAGCCCAATAGGCAGATAACTCCGGGCATCCACCGCTGCAATCACCTCCTTCACCTGACACAACTGCGCGATGTCTGGTAGGAGTTCGGCCAGGTTCCGGTCTTGGCCGACGTACACCAAGAGATCGGCCTGGGGCAGATCCGCCGGCAGGACCTCCTCAGGATCATCCACGACTGCGGGGATCTGGCGATCAAACAGGTAGCTGAGCGTCTCCCAGGAGTTGGGGCTGCTCTTTTGCAGATTTTCCGCAAAACGTTTTCCGTAAAAATTCGTATATAGGGTTAGCACCCTCATGGTTTAGATCCTTTGTTCCTGCCCCAGTCCGGAATAATCGCTGGAAGCCTTGGTCTTGTAAGTCCCCAACAGGGTCGGGTTAGAGATAAACGGTTTGGGCTCCCAACCCTTTTCCTGAAGGAATTTGGTAACTTCCTTCTTGTAAACCAGGGGAATATCCGATTTTTTCCGGACAAAATTCGGCAGGTCATCCGGGAGGGTTCCCATGTATTTTTTGTAGAACTCAATATAGTTGTGGAGCTTCACTTGACGGCCCTGGGCCGTGTCGTTGCGCCGGATACACAGCTTCGCCATTTCAATGAGCGCCCTCTCTTTTGACTCCACCACCGTGATCAGATGCTCTGGACAATGATCATCAGCATCAACCCGTTCCTTGGTTCGAGCATCTATCACGGACCAGTCCGTCTGTTCCTTGTCGCTCACCAGCAGCCGTTTGTATTTGATGGCATGCGGCCCCATCACCACCGGAATGCCCCAGCGGTTGCAGCCGGTAGCAATTGAAGCGGCCTTCTGGGAATAAGCTCCCCAGGCCAGACCGCACGCCCCTACCCGGTTCAAGATGTAGTCCGCCACCGCCTCAAAATTCCCCCTCAAGGGAACCTTCGCGAAAATGTTAGCGACCTTGATGGCCGCACCGATGATATGGGCATTGGATACGCATGAGCCGATATTCATGACCCCACCGGAGTAGAAGGTGTGCGGGTATTTCTCGTACACCGTCTTGCCTTCCGCATCCTTGTGCATGCCTGCGGCCATGGCCGTACAACCGGAAAGCATGACGATGTATTTCCGCTTGGCCAACTCCTCCACGATCCAGGCAACGTCTCCAATCTCATCGGGGAAGTTAGAACAGCCCACCATAGCAATGATCCCTGGGTTCGTGCCAAAGGCGATGGGAATCGAGGCCTCACGGATCTCGACCTCACCAATGGCCCCCCTGCCAGCCATCATCCTGTAAGTCTCCTGGCTTGCGGTAGCTTGCATGATCTTAAGGATGGGAATGTCCTGCGGGCACTCTTGCTCGCATTTGCCACACCCGATACAGCGCTCAAAGATATTGCGCAGCGGTTCCAGATTGCCTTCGGAGGCGGCTTTCATGGCCTCGCCCACCGGGAGCAGATTGGCGCACGCCTGGCTGCAGAGCCCGCAGTTCTTACACTCTTTAGCAAGTTCGGGAACCTGACCCGGCAAGATAATCTCTTTCTTGCGGGAGTCCGATTTGGCAATCGCCACCCGCACGGCCACTTCCGCGGCCTTGAGGGGATCTTGAATGAGGACTTGCTGATCTTCGTCGAAGACCATGCGGATGATTTCATCCACTTCCAGGTCAGTTACGTCATCTAGCCCAAAGGCGCCCTTATCAGAGACCGCGATCAACGCAGTGCCCGCCTTTTTAGCCTCCTCAGGCATATCCACCCAGACGCATTGTTCATCCGTGAGGATCACGTCCGCCAGGCCGCTCCTGACATAAAAGCGTTGCCGCGACAACGGACCAATGACCTTGGTCTTCTCGGTGTACCGGGCGAGATCCAACGCCGTGCAACAGATTCCTGCCACTTCAACTTTTTCCGACAGGTCTTTGGCAATGAGATAGTCCACTACCGAATTGGAGGTGACCGCATTGTGGCCGATGCACAAAATAGTAGGGCGGGTGATGTCCACCGACATCCAACCCATGTCCACGAAATGGGTGTCTTGGACGGATGAGGGGTATTTATAGGTTACTATCTGGGCCAGGTCCGCGGCTTCCATGGCCAAAAGGTCCAGCATGCCGGCGTGGAAGGCCTTGGAATTGAAGTCGATATGCGATCCTTCCTGTCCGGTGTGCGTGGCCGAGACCAGGTGCACCAGTTCCCCTTCCACATACCGCATCACCTTCTGGAGATCACCCAGGGTCTCCGGCTTGAGCCCCATGACATTGCGAATCACGGGGGCTTCGATGCTGATGCCCTTGCCCAGGTCGATCTTGAAATCCTCCCCGTGTTTCTCAATTAAATACTCGATCATGTGGACCCCATGCGCCGCGTGCGCCGACAGGCCGGCCAGGGTCTGCATAAAGAACTGCCTGGCCTGTTGGCCCGAAATATTGATGCCGCAGGCCCCCTTCTTTTCTCCCGTGAGGTCGCACTTGCCATAGGTGCACCAACCACACACGTCGCTATCAGGGGCATAGAACGGCTTGTAGGTTTCCATGAGCCGTCTATCCCAGTTTCGCAGTTCGGTCATATCCGGCATGGGGGTGGGCCCTACGGGCTCCCACTGGTCCTCCGCACGGATGATCTTTTCGATCTGTTTCTTTTTGTGTTCACTTTTAGCCATGTCTGTCTCCTGCGCTCTTGGCGTTAATCCTGCTTACGAGACCTGGATAATTTTTTTCACTATGGCCGGGGTCTTGGGATGCCTTACAATCACCAGGTTCGCCCCGCCAAGGAGGTACGTCAGGCATGTCATGGCTTCCCATATCAAGCCTTGCTCCTTACTTTCCTTGGCCTCTCTGATCTCCCAACACTCGGCGCCGATATTGGCGACCAGGGGCATCCGCAAATTCACGTCCCCGAAGGAAGTTCCGGCCAGCTTCATCCGTTCCATGACCGAATAGCCATACTCCATGCCGTAGCCCAGGGCCGGACTTAAGGGGTCGTAGAGGATCCGGTCCGGAGGAAAAGTCTTGGTGAGTTTGAGATTCAACTCCTTCGCCTCCGGAATCTCCAGGGCCGTCTGGAGAATGACCCCGTGCCCAAATTCCTGGGCTGCCCGGGCAATCACGTCAAAATTCTTCTTGACCAGGGGCCCGAGCATCAGGTTTTTCCCGGCGCAGGCTTTGGCCACGGCGCTCAATACCTCAATGTCCTTATCTTCTGAGCCTGTGCCATAGACAATCAACGGCACTGCGATGGCCTCAGCCACTTCCCTGGCCAGCGCCGCGGCCTCTGAAGCCGGAGTGTCCTTTTCCACGGGCGAGGTGCTCGCCAACTGCAGGCACACCGCCTCGGCTCCGAAGGCTTCGACGCATTTGCGGGCCCAATTAACCGGGTTGGCGAGAACCTCCCCATACTCTTCCATAAGCGTCTCGGCCCAGTCGGTGGGCTCCGTGTCATAGATCTCCAGGGCGAATTTCGGAGGATTCGGCCAGGCCCCTTCGAACAGGTGGAAGGCGGGTGCGGTCTCGCCTCCGACTTTGAACGCCTTGGGGCCGCTCCCCAACGTTACCTCGAATACGCTTGCCTTGTAAGTCTCTTTGGGAATCTCTAATGTCATGGGATAACCTCGCACTCATGCTTCGAGCCAAGAATGGGAATACATCTTGCGACCCAGTAGAACATCAACAGTCTTCACATAGTCCAATTCAAGCTTGGACAGCGCTTGGTAATCAATGTCCTCCCCATCCTCGGCCTTGTGGATCAGTTCCACAAGTTCAGGAAGTTCGCCACGGTTGAGCCGCATCAGATCCTGATCCAGCACGTCGGCAATGAGGGCAGAATGACCATAGCGATTCAAGATGACATACAGGGCTCGGTTCAGGAGCCCCCTCAATTCGACCGGAACGCCGCAACTGCTGATATTGGAAAGCCCCGTGATGGTCCGGGCTCCAGGGGCCACGTCTTCGAACATCTTCACGAATTCTAGGTATGCCTGGACCTGCGGTTGATTGAAACAAATGGGCATAAGCACCGCATCGACCCAGATTTTTTCATTGGGAATGTCCAGGTTATTTGCATATTCCAGCATATCGATGACCAATGCCGCCCGCCCGTCGGCGTCAGTGGGCATTTCGTCGTCGGAATAAGTTAAGACAATGAGGTCGGCAGAGTATTTCTGCGCCAGGGGAAAAATCGTTTCTTTGCTCGCCTGGCCGCAGTTGGCTGAGTTGATCAGGGGGGGATTCTTACAGATCTGCAGTCCCGCTTCCATAGCCAGGGGATTTGGCGTGTCCAGGGAAACCGGGATGTTAACCACTTCCTGAACCGCGCCTATGACCCATTGGATGGTCTCGACGGGGTTCTTAGATAACGGCCCTAAATTGAGGTCAAGATAGTCAGCTCCGGCCTCCTCCTGCAATCGGGCCAACTTCTGGATCGGCTCCGGGTTTCGTGTCTGGATGGCATGATTGATTTCCTTGGATATGACATGGATACCCTCACCGATAAGAATCATTGCTTCTGTCTCCTGACAAGCGGCGATGGGCTAATCAGTTTTTCGCTGAGAAGGATTCATGGTAATGACCACATGTTCTCCGGAATTGCGCAGGAGCGACATGCAGATGGGAGGATGAGAAAATTTTTTGTGCTCGGAGATACGTTGTTCCTTCCTGGACAGCCAGCGGGTAAACAGTTCCTGAATCAGGCCGCTAAACGAGAGGTTCTCCTGCTCCATCATTCTTTCCACCCGCTCCAACAATAAGGAATCAGGAATAACGACCGGGAGCACCCCCAACTTTTTATAGCGCATGGCCCATTCCACGAGTTGGGTCAAATCGGCAGGGATATCCTTTTGCCAGACGTCAGGAGTGTCGGGGCCAGGTTTTGCTGTTGGCCTTAAGGCGGGAAGGTTTTCCCCGTTCGTCGTCAGGAACTGCCAGAGATTTCTCGTGGTCCAGGGTTTGCCCGTGATCGTAAAAATACCCTGGGTGTTGAGCTTAGCCACGATCTTGGATAGGTAGTCGGGCGCCGTCGCGTGGCTGACCAAAAAGACCCTGATCTTATCCAGCAGTTCGGCTTTGGCCTTCTGCCGGTCCTCATGTGCCCGATGGCGAATTGCTTTAAGGGTAGTCATTGGTTCCCCCAGGCTTCAGCTTAGTTTATTGATACCATATTATCAATGGATAAGTCAAGATAATAAAATTGTCCCTGCCCGTTTTTTTTTAAAACCGGCATCACTGCTTAACTTTGTGGCGATCCTGAGCGGGCGCACTGAGAACTGACTTGCTGAAGTTCATCTGGCTTTGAGCTCTTGAAAATGCATCTCAATTGATACTACAATATCAATGGAGATATCAAAATCTACGTAACCCCGGTCCAGCAGCACCAGGTCCCCGCGGGCGAAGTCCAGGCGCTGAGCCACCTCCAATTCATGGACCTGGCCGGCGGTAACCTGCAAGTCCTGGGGAGCGCCCACCGAGTCCAGGAGGACGTGGAGTTAACGGCGTTTTTGCTGGGCTGGAAATTGGCCCAGGGAAAGAGACTGGCGCAGACCGGCACGTAGGTGGCATCCAGGATCTTCACCCGCCGGGCCGCAGGATGGCGGCCGGCTTCGGCCTGAAAGCGCGCCAGCAGTTTCTCGTATGTCTTTTGAAAGATGAGGGCGGGGCGCTTCTCGTTGGCTTCGGCGAGGGTAGAACGCTTGGCGGGGGTTAGGCCCAGGTGGTAGAGCTTCTGCCGATGGCGGCCCAGCTAAAGACCAGGTCACGCAGGCTCTTTTTGCTGCTGAGTTGGCCGAAAAGCATGGCGACCAACTTACTTTTTCAAGGAAACTTGTGCTTTCATGGTGTCGACGAGAGGATTCGGGGTCAAGAACAGAAACTTTAGGGGATTTTCCTTAGGGAAAGAGGTACCAAAAACCTTTTTTGGATTGCGGTGGCCAAGCCTGCTGCATAATCTCGGTTTAGCCGGGGGGTTGGAGGCGCCGGAGGGGGAGTCAAGGAAAATCCGGGAGGAATTCCGCAAATTCCGAGCCTCCAAGGCACACCGCAACTCATTGGATTTAAAGGGTATTCCTAAAATCGCAGGGGCTTGCGCGTAAACTTTTACCGTACTATTGAATGATCTCCTGCTGAAGAATCTTCGCCCCGAAACAGATGCACTGCCAGTATTGCAAGGCACAATTGAGCACCCGAAAAGACCGCAAGCGCTGTATCGAATCCGTGCTTTAGTAGTAGCTCAAAGCCCAGAGCGCCCAAACCGAAACCGCTGAATAAGGAAAAGGCGTTCATGCCCATTGCGAGGCCCCGCCGAGAAGGATTGAGCGAGGTAACGATTCCAGCCAAGAGGGGGTGGCTCATGTCGTATCCCAAAGAGAGAATAGCAATGAACACTGCCGGCCAGAGTAGCGGCGCCTGTAGAATGAGTGCTGCACCGCAGAGGGCGCCAATCAGGATGCCTAATGGGATTATGCGCTTTCTCCCGACCCGATCCGTAACACGTCCGATCACTGGCCCAAACAGCATTCCTGGAACGCCATAGCCCAGCAGGGCCAGGCCGATCCCTTCATCGCCGAGACGATAGCGTTCCGAGAAATATAGACCAAGCCAGGTGAAGACTCCAGAATGGAACATGCCGTTGAAAAAAATATAGGCATACGTTTTTGCTCCTCTTGAACTGGTAAAGAGCGACCAGTATCCCGCAATCGCCTTACGAAGGCTTAACGGATGTGCGGCGATTTCGCCATCGAGAAACTGACGAAGGCGAATTGCGAAGGCAAGAATGGCTGCACCAAGACCGGCTGTTATGAGGAACTCTCCGCGCCAGCCAATGATGGGATTCAACAAGGCCCCGAGGCTTGACCCGAAAGCCATCCCTCCGGCTACCGCGCCAAACATCCACCCTATGGGCCGGCCGCGTTGTTCATAAGGAAAGAGATCCCCGAGAAGAGCAAGGGCGATGGGTACGATTCCCCCGCTTGTGATCCCGCCTAGTAGGCGCCATATTAGCATCTGAGACGCAGTATAAGCTGTCGCCACACCGGCTATCGTCACGACCATCAGTCCCAGCAATGTGAGAATAATCGGTTTCCTGCCAACCCGGTCAGAAATCGGTCCATAGAACAGAGTCGATATACCATAGGGCAGCATGTACGCAGGAACGAGCATACCAAGGAAATCCGTAGACTCGTGGAACTGGATTGAGAGCGTCGGAATGAGCGGGGCTACAAGATACGCCTGGAAGAATATGAGGAAGGCCGCTGCTGACATTACACGTAGCACCGCTTCACGCTTGCTACCTGAATCGCCTCTAGGACTGGCCACAGCCTCCGGGTATGACATTCCTGCTCCGTCTGTAAAATCCGGGTTTTGTCTTCGGTCGAGACTCGCGCATACCCTATTTTCATGCCAAATAATTCACGCTGAGACACATAATCGTATGTTATTTCACCAACCCTATACCATTGCTGAGGCTCAGGGAAATTACCTTCATGCTTAATTCCAATTAAGAGGCATAATACTAGAGACCTGGGCTGGCAGCCGCTCATGGCGCTGGTTGGGAGGACCACATGAGCGCCAGCCCTGCCAGAATTACGAGAAAAGCGGCCAAGTCCCCCCAGCGCAGCCACGCCAGATAGAGGCCCCGGGCCGGTCTGCGGTCTTTCCCGGTGCGGCGCCGCATCAATTTGTGAGCCAGCCACAGGACGAACCCCAGCAGCGCTACCGCCTCCCCGCAGGAAGGATTGAAATCACTCATGGGGAAATGTTTTCTGTTTTCTGTCTGCGTTGTTGGTTGTTGGCGTTGTAGAGCAACTTGAGAGACTCTGCGAAAATCCAATTATGCTCCGGAAACCTGAAAGGAATTAGCGGCGCCTGAGCCCTGGCCGGGCGCGTCTTACGCGCCGCATCCAGATCAGGAGTACGGATTAAGGCGCCTAAGAGACGCCCTACGGCATAAAAAAAAATGGCGGAGAGAGAGGGATTCGAACCCTCGGTGGAGGTTTCCCCCCACACTCGCTTAGCAGGCGAGCACCTTAGGCCTCTCGGTCATCTCTCCGGATCTGCAAGGATGTTTGCCGCGGTCAGCTTTGGCCTTGGTAGCCGCAGGCTTTAGCCCACGCGGTAAGTGGCGCCGATTTCCAGCCGGTGATCACAGGCCGGAGGCCTGCGCCACTTACACCTACTACAATTCCAATAATCCTAATAACAACTTCGTGCTCGTTATAAAACTTTTTAAATATCATAAGAATAATTACTAAAGTAACACTCTTTTATTATTTTTTTTCAAGCAGGTGTTTTCCGTTTTCAGACGATAACCTAAGTTAAGCTAAGATTAAATACCAAGGCGATTTACTAGCGGAAAAGAGATTAAATTCCCCCTCACCCTAACCCCCTCCCCCAGCGAGGGAGAGGGGATAAAAGCTGCATTTAATCTTTAATATTCTCCTTGAAGCTACAGAAAACAGAAAACAGAGAACTGAAAACAGAAGCTTTCCCTGGCGGAGGGAGAGAGATTCGAACTCCCGGACCCCTAAAGGTCTGCGGTTTTCAAGACCGCCGCCTTAAACCACTCGGCCATCCCTCCTGCCCCAAATTTTTACCATCCGCTCCCGGGGATGTCAACTTAGGCGGTCAGGAGGGGCGCCGGTCAGTAGTAGCCGGCAAGGTTTTTGCTACGAGGCGGGCCTGGTAGCAAAAACCTTGCCGGACACTACTGGGGTTAGGGGGGATTTAATATAACCTCTTGAAATCCCCCTAAATCCCCCTTTTTCAAAGGGGGACTTAAACATGCCAAATCCAGCGTTCCAGTCCTGATATTATGTCCAGCTAATTGGGAACCTAACACTAGCTAATCAATTCATAAAATTTACAAGCTATTTCCCTTGCAGCCTAATCCTGGCAGCCATGATTTCCACCGCCGCCGGTGCCACCTCACGATTTTCACAAGGGTCTCATACTTCTCTATTTGGGACGTTTATCCACCACCCGCTGGGTCTTGCCTTCGCTGCGAGGTAGGCTGTGGGGCTCCACCAGCTCCACCCGGGGGGTTACCAGGAGATCGCTCCTCAGGGCCTCGGTGATGCGTTTCTTTAGACTGCTCAAGTACTTGAGGTCCTCTTGGAAAAAATTGGCCTGCACTTCCACTTTGACGTGCAGCAGGTCGTTGAACTCCTCCCGGGTCACCTCCACCAGGTAGTGGCTGCCCACTTCCGGCATAGCCATCAGCACCCGGTCGATCTGCAGGGGAAAGATATTGACTCCTTTAACGATAAGCATGTCGTCGGTGCGGCCCTGGATGCGGGAAAGACGCCGGAAGGCCCGGCCGCAGGGACAGGGGTCCTCTTCATAAGAAGCCAGGTCCCGGGTGCGGTAACGCAGCAGGGGCATACCTTCGCGGCTGAGGTTGGTGAATACCAACTCCCCTATCTCCCCGGGCCCCAGGGGCTCCAGGGTCTCGGGGTGCACCACCTCCAGCAGGAAGGCGTCCTCCCAGAGGTGCATGCCGTTCTGTTCCGGGCATTCGAAGGCCACCCCCGGGCCGTTCATCTCCGAGAGGCCATAGGAGTTGTAGG
>Ga0187856_1003243_pt1 | contig 11460 bp, 8 predicted proteins | sample June2016WEW_8_40_FD_132443 | JGI IMG/M metagenome (GOLD analysis project Ga0187856, IMG submission 132443) | Peatland microbial communities from SPRUCE experiment site at the Marcell Experimental Forest, Minnesota, USA - June2016WEW_8_40 | ecosystem: Environmental > Terrestrial > Soil > Wetlands...
CCCACCGGTTACTAAAACTTGTTTGTTTTTCAACATTTACATCAACTCCAAATTACTATACTTCTACAAAGGTCCTTAATGTTTGATTTAGTTTGCGCATCCTGTCTTTCCAATCGCACAATGGATGAATACAACCAACTAATTGAGAGTTTTAATATTAAAATTACTTTTCACGTTTTAACTCTTTCCATCAAAAATTAATTTAAAATGCCTTTTTCAGCGCCGAGCGTGCTTTTTCCAAATGAAGCTTGTTCCAAGTCCTTTGCGCTGTGTTCTTAATTTTCCATCTAAATGAAAGCCTTTCCATTAAAAAACTGTGGCTCCATATCGATGGGGGCATTGTAGCGAAAGGTTTTCCGAATTTTTGCATTGCTTTTTTGTTTTGCGTCCAATCTTTATCTAATAATCTGTTAAGAATTGCTTTACAATTAGGATCTTCACTAGTAAGTAGTGGGATATATCCGTCAGGGAAGTAAGGTGGGGCGAGAGCGCTTAAAAACTTGGACGCGGCTATTCTATATGCCTCAATTTTTGGATTGAGTACCTTTGCGAATCCGGACAGCGCGGATTGATTTTTAATAAGATACTTGCATCTCGACAATAATAAGCAATCAAGGACAGCGTGGTCTGCTTTTGCAAAATTATTCGTTTTTTCAAGGTCTTTCCAAAAAACCGACTCACCACTATCAATAACTCTTTTATCTTTGTAATTGTGCTTTATAGCCTGTTTTATAGGAAACTCGTCGGACGCGACAAAAATTGTATCGATATCTTCATGGTTACTGATAAAGTCATTTATTAAAGTCAGAAAATCATCATGTGAAACAGGATTCGTCTGTTTGGAATCCGTGTTTTTGTCCTTACCTCTGTAGTGCAAACCAATTGCGTGGCTCAAGTCGCCAAACGCATTTGCGCGTTTTACGGTACGTGAAGGAATATTAAAATACGCAGTCCATATTTCATGGAGAGTTTCCCACTGATTACCCAATATTACACAATTCGCTTTAAGATCCGCTAGATTCACATCCGTAGTGTGAGTATTCGGTGTGTAACTTAGATCAAATACTCCAGGTATTACTGTGAAATCCGGCTCGAATCCATACACTAAAGAGGTTATTTGCCACTCAGGAAAAACTCGGTTCGAATATAGTTTTGGGAGAACCTCAAATACATATAAGACAATTTGACCAAAGAGTCCTTCTGTCAAGAAAGATGGACTCGTAGTAATTCGCCATTTTTCTGGTGCCATTACTAACAGACCTTAATGTAAATCTCACTTTTTAGTTGTGCGCGTGCTTTTACATTGCGCTCACGAAAAAAAGACTCTGTTAATCTATCCATTCCGGCTAATAAGGACAAAACATTTTTGGTATTGTTTCGAACCTTTTTTCTTGCCCATCCAGAACCTAGAATATTGAAATTTTGCTTTCGCTCTATGGAACTCTGGGCAAGCTTTACTAAACGTATTGTTTCAGTCTTTTCAATAACAGATTTGATTAAGGGCAAATGATGTAATCCTGTCAACATCATCCACATAGCTTTTGAAGGAGCATTTACAATTTGCAAGTCCAAGACTCCCCTTTGACGATGGTTATTATAATATGATTGGGTTCATAAAACTAACTGTAAATCATTTTCACGGATTAAATTTAGTACTGCATCACTGTTCCAGACTTTTATAGAATCGTTCGCAGCATTCGTTTGAATCTCATTTCGAAATAGTTTGCATCGCATGGTGGAATAATATTGCAAGTTTGGTCTTGTTTAAAAAGCTCATGAAAAGTTACGATTATTGGGATTAGAGAAGTTCTTAAGGATCTAAAATCATATATTGCTCTAATGGCTACTATGACGAAGGGTTCTGTTATTGTGTTCTCGCCACACCCTGATGACGAGACGTTTGGTTGCGGCGGAACTATAGCGAGGAGGATCAGCGAAGGTTTTGAAGTTTCTATTGTTGAACTAACCGATGGGAGGTTTTCTCTCAGGATGTATGGAATACTGTCAGATCCTACGCCAGAAGAGATGAAAAAGGTTAGGAGACGAGAAGTTCAAAACGTAACGAAGATTTTGGGAGTTAAGGAACAAAATCTTGTTTTTTTGGATTTTGAAGACGGTTCTCTTACATTAAATGAGATTTCTGCGGAGGCAAAGATTTCGTCGATTTTTAGGCATATGCAACCAAGCGAGGTTTTTTTTCCTTCTTCTAAGGACGTGCATCCTGATCATCAAGTAACGAACAGGTTGGTTCGAAGCGCAATAGCAAAGTCAGGGAAAATAATGTCGAAATACGAGTATTCGATTAATTCGTCGTTTCCCAGAATTAACCTAATGCTTGATTCTTTTATGAATTTATTTACACACAGAACCCTTAGAGTTGATATTTCGGAGTTTTTGGACTTGAAGAAGACAGCACTTAATGAGTACAGAAGTCAAATTGCCTTAATTTCGAGCAAACAGAAGAAACCGGCGCTTAGTTCATCTTTTTTAAATATGCATTTGAAGGAACATGAGCTATTTTACAAAGCATAGACTGATTAAAATTGTTTGCCATGCAGATCGCATCTCTTCGATCTTATTCATTTGAAATGAGCGAATTCAACTATTATTTTCGCGCGCTAAAAGTCTTTTGACAAGATTATTATACCAGCAGACGTCAAGTCTTAGCATTTGCTTCAGACAAAAGATTAATTAGCCTCTATAAAAGATCTGAACTTTTTTTCATATTCTCTGAGTTGAACCAGATAGTTACCTATTTCGGGAAGCAATAGCCGATGGTTGTGTCGTTATCGAATATTGATGTCTGCGATATTTCAGAAGCTACCATTAACTGAGAAACTTGCATGTTGCTGAAAACAAGAGATCCAAAAAATAATTACAGGGAATATTCGCCTACTGTAACAAGACACTTCCGTATTGAATAAAATGCAGAAAGCAGCTATAAATAATTACGTAAAACATGGAACATAGAACAAAGTCTGCTAGAAGATAATTACTCAATTTTCAGAAGTTCCTGATTTAGGGTTTTCTCATATAACAAGATAGAGAGCTAATTAAGAAACGCAACAATTTGGAAACTTTATACATTTTGTTTCGCAAACCGTCAATATCCGCTAAACTTCTATGAAGCAAGCTCTCTATAAAGAGAAATGTATTTTTCGGCTATATTCTTCCAGTCGTATTTTTTCGATGTTTTTAGCCCATTATCGGAGAAATGTCTTCTCAGAATTGGATTCTGGTGCAATTCAAAAATTGCGTTCGACAAATTAACGGAATTCTCATTTTGAAACAGAATTCCATTTGTTCCATTTGAAATGATTTCGCTAAGACTTCCGATGTTAGAAGCTACCACAGGAAGCCCCGATGCCATTGCTTCAATTAAAGCTAAGGAAAAACCTTCAGTTCTCGAAGCTATTACCAAAATGTCTGCGGAGGCATAGTATCTGTTAATCATAGAGTGTTCAACCTCTCCATGAAAAACAATTGAATCTTCAAGTCCTGATGCCTTGGCAAGATTAATATACTGCTTGGCTGCTTGACCGACAAAATGTACCTTCATTTTTGGAAGCTTATGTTTGAGCATAGCTGTAGATCGAATCAAGATATCAAAACCCTTCACAAAAGAAACCAAGCCAACACTCAATATTGCAGGGTCACCGTCGAGTTCAATCTTGGCATTATTTTTTTTAAATTCTCTTAAATCTATGCCGTTAGGTATTACAACTATTTTGTCGCGGTTTAATCTATACGAAACGGCTACTCTTTTTTTCATATATTCGCTATTGACAACTATTCTATCTACCAAATTACTAGAATTCGAATAATTTAGCAATTGCAAGTACGATATTGGTCGAACTTTCGGGTCAAAAGCATGTTCTAACTGGACCAATCCGTGAATATTCAAGACAGTTGGGATTCCACACCGCCTTGCAGATTTGAGCATTATATAGCTTCCATTTATCCATGTTGGGGGCACATTAAAATGAATAACATCAAATTTGCCCAGCACATATTTCCAGTATACATTGAAGATGTTTAAAATGCCTTTTTTGGAAACAATACGTGGAAAATAAGTAACATTAGCCTTTCTCGACAAGGCTTTAGGTAAGTATGAAGCGACGTTGCTTACTCCACCTTCGCCTCGCTTTGGTTCGATATAGTATAAAATGTTCAATTAATCGCCCTTACCTATCCTTGGCATACCACACTACTACCAGTTTTTTTAACCAAAATGTTTCATGTTTAACTTTTTCCAAAAGCTGTAGAATTTGTCTTAAATCATTGTTATCGGTAAACTTGCAATCGATTTTAAGTTCTTAACTTTTTGTGATAAGTCTAATATATGGGATTTCGACGTAGAATGTTCATTTTGTTAGATTGGAAAAAAACAGCTAAAAAGTTCAAGCCTTAAAGGCAAAGTTACGATTTTAGAAAAATCAATTTGCTTGGAAAAGTTGAGGCTACCAATTAATCCGTTTCCTTTAGAAATAATTGTTAGAGCTGGGCCTAATGTTTGGAGGCGGATTTATTACCTTCGCAGGTAAACACAATATTTACTAGCGGCAATATGATTTGTTGAAGGTTTTTCTGATATCACTTTTTCAGTGCCATAAAAATCTATCTATATCAAAATCTTTCGAGTTTCGATAGGTCAATAGATCTCCACAAGATTGATCATATGCACATTTTCTTTTATAGCGATTTTTCCCATATTAACAAAGATGTCCCAATCTCCTTTTATTGCAAAATGCCTAAACAATTTTAACCCAAGCGCCAGTTTCTTGGTTGTAGAGAGTTTTGTAGCATTGTTTGCAAACTCCTGAAGTTCAATGAGTTTACTTGGTTCACATTTATTCCAAGCAGACCCTATCGCCATCGCCATTTCATTATCATTATACTGGAGACCTTTCCCGTCGGGTGGAATTATTCCTTTTTGTACTGCTGTTTTACCCATTACTGATCCTGGATTTGGAACTGGATGATAAAAGTGAATTGGAATGTCGGGTTCTGCTTCTTTTATGAGTTTCACAGATTCCTGAATAGTCTCTTGGTTTTCTCCTTCAAAACCCACAAGCATATTCGCCTTTGTGAATATTCCTGCCTTTTTTGTTCTTTCGATATTTGGTTTTATTTTTTCTATGTATCGTTCGCATTCGCTATTATTTCTTGCTTTTTTCATTGTTTCAACCATCTTCAGGCAACCTGACTCAACGCCAAATTGAATTGTGAAGCAACCTGTTTTTTCCATGTATCTTAAAGTATTATCAGAAGGAAGCGTGTCTATCCTTGAATTTGTAAGCCACCTTATGTTCAATCTTCGGCTCGACAATTCTTTGCAGAATTCAACGATTTTCTTATCACCCCATAAAGTGAAGTTATCGGCATAAAAAAATATCGTTCTGATTTTAAATTTGTGGACGATTTCTTCTATTTCTTCTGCAACTAACACTGGCTGTCTTGCTCTTAGGATACTTCCATCTATCAAATGAGTTGAACAGTAAATGCAGGGATATGGACATCCTCTGGCTGCAACGACAGTTGTTATCTGACCAAGAGGAACGGCAAAGTATTTTTCAAGTGGGAAAAGGTCGCGAGCAGGTATTGGAAGCTCATCTATATTCTTCAAAAGCGGTCTTGACTCATTGTGCTTAATTACTCCGTTTTCCTTAAATGACAATCCTTTTACATCATCCAGTTTCTTGCCTTGTTCTAGTGAATTTACTAGCTCTTCCAAAGTTTTTTCAGGTTCGCCTCTTACTGCAAAATCAATACTATTGTTATTGAGAACATCAATAGGTCTTGCGGAGGGTTGCCACCCGTAATAGATAGAGTAAATTTCTTTGTCGACTTGTCTCGATAGCTCGGCGATTAGCTTATCTCCCTCAAAAGTGTGTGGAATGCTTTCAACAATTAGCGCATTAGGCGAAAACGATTTTATTCTTTGCTGCACTGTTGAGAGAGTCAATTCTTCAGCCGTTGCATCAATTACTGCTACCGAATGACCACTTTCCCTTAGAATAGAAGCAGCGTAAGCCATAAAAATTGGAAATTCCATTCTAACGCGTGGCGTAGCAAATATAATACATCTCCCCTGCCTAACCCATCTAGCGCCTTTAAAAGGTGGCGGATGAATTAACAGTACCTTCATATTTTTTCCTTCGTTCGTGGGCTGATTAATAGTTTGAAACCATTCTTCTAAGGATTGCGAAGAGCGTTATAGATTTCACATATCATGGAGAATGTTGTATTTTTTCGAAGATGTACGAGGATCCATCGTCGTAAACGACATTGAACCCATTTGGTGTCAGGGGAAACGAAATATTTTTTTCATCGAAGGTTATGCCCAAGCCGATGTTATAAAATATGCAATCGTATTTCGTGAAATTTGAAGTATAGTCTGCAGAGGCTTCAGATATGATTTCTGTCTTGGTGTTGATTTGAGGAGAAATGTACCCCGCAGTTCCAGAATACATGAGTATGGTAGTGGGTGATGCCCAATCGTACTTTTCAATTAAGAAATTTGACGCTGTTTGGTCTGCCGTTGACTGAAATAAAATGGGGTAAGTTGTGAAAGAGTTATGGAGAGGAATGAAAACGACACATACTAACAAGATTAAGAAAATTGCCTTAAAATATGGTCTTAGTTTTCCATTAAAAAAGAATACTGCGCCTAAAGAAAGAGGGAGAAAGATTAAGGGGAGCGTTCGGTATCCAATAGTGTTTAAAACGATACCTAGACCAGAGTATACAATTCCAGTTAGAAGAATGCCTATGTCGAGAGGTCTTAACTTTCTTTTTGATACCAAAAAGATAAACCCTACGACACATATCAGCCCAAGCGAAATTGTTACTCCCCGTGAAAACTGCTGAGCGACAACATCAATCGGAACTTTGGCTGGCAATAGTCGACTACTAATTATGGAAGAATAAGCAGAGTAATCTGAGGGCAGGCTAATTAATTGCTTAATAAATATTCCAAAACTGTATGAAACAAAAGTAACTTGAAAAGTGAGGTAAACACCTACAAATAGAATGAATAGATTTCTGTAATAGGCGCTTTTTGTAAGAATGCTCTGAATTAGTAAATAGAGAATGAAAATTGCTGGAACAAATTCGTGCATTATGCAAATACCGAAAAACAGTAGAAACGTCGTGATTAGCGAAGATTTGCTTCTTGGTTGTGTTTCTAACATAAATAATATAAGAAGAATTGCAAAAGAAAGCGAAAAAGGCGCAAATTGGTAATTTAAGAAGGAAAACATAACTATTGTAAAGGCGACAACTGCTACGGTCCCTCCGCGCTTGCAAAATTTTGAAGCGTAAATGTAAACGGTCGTTGTAATTAAGAAACCTATTATTCCGTAAAGTAAGAATGCGTATTTTTCTAAGTTAATACCAGTTACGGAAATCATTACTTTAGCTAAAATGAAAAAGGAAGGCCATTGATAATAGTAACGGCTCAGAACATTTGGAGTAAGATTATTTGTTGTCAAAAAGTATTTGATTAGCCCTGCAAAACTTGATGAGTCTGCTCCCGGCACCATTGCGTAGAAGTAGGATATTGAATAAATGACTGTGAATAAGCCCACAGAAATGATCCAGTTTGAATAGTGGTTTTCATGGATTACCGCTATAAGAAACATTGATGTTAACAATATAGCCAGACTGATCCAGTAAAAAACGGAAATATGGTTGAAAACAGTGTCGCTTGGAGAATTGAGGGTCAAAGGATAACTTAGAAACCATGAATAAATCATGAGCACTAATCCAGCAATGAAAAGCACCAAAAGAAGGCAAGTTTTCTTTATTCGGGTCACCTCGTGCTAATTCGAATTTTCATTGTCGTTAAACAATTTAGCTAGCCGTAACAGGTGTGACGAGAAAAAAAAGAAAGTACCGAAAAACTTTACTGTAAAGATTGACTGAGTGAAGAATGTTTAACGGGCGAAGCTGATCGTGCAAATAATGAGTGAAGTTTCGAGGCTGCGTACTTGATTAAGCCAAAATAGAAACCCAGAATCCTAGCTATTGTAAGAAAAATCGCTAACGGGAAATAAAAAATCTTTCGATTATACGTCTTTGTTTTTACAGCCGTAAATATGGTATACCCCACCAAAAGTAAAAGAAACAACACGACAAAAAAAATTTGAGAAATGAATAGAATAACAAGAAGCAAAATAAAAAGCAAATTCGTAGCATAGAATTGCGCAAAAAGAGGTTCGTACCTTACCAGTTTGAAAGTTTTCCAAGACAAGTAGAATGGTGCTAGTTTCGAACTATTTTGGAAAAGATGCTTTAGCCCCTGTCTATGATGTAAGACCCAAATATCTGGATCAAAGCGCAAACTACATCTATTTTCCACCAATCGCCTATTAAACTCCCAATCTTCGCAGGTTTTTAAATTCTCGTTCAAGTAACCTATATCCTGAAAGACAGATCTTTTGTAGGTCACGTTGCAACCTGCAATCTTCCCAATGGCTGATTTGTCGAAATAGGTATTTTGCAAATGAGCTTCCAAAAATGAGCCCTCAACTAACTTTAGCGGGTTCTTTTCTGATTCATCTTGAGGAGTAAAATGTGGTCCCCCTAAACAACACAACGAGGGAAAACGAGAAAAAGTCATAGATATCTTATCAAGCCAGTCTGCCGATGCTTCGGCATCATCGTCTATAAAAGAAACCAATTTTCCTTTGGCGTTCATAACACCCAAATTTCTGGCCGCCCCCAAGGTCGACCCTTTTTCCTCGAGAAATCTAATATGTTCGCTTTCAAACAGGTCATCAAGTTGTTTAGGAAACTTTTTAGAAACAACTATGATTTCGAAGTTTCTAAACTTCTGCTTTTTCAGTGACTCTATGCAATTTTTCAAAAATTCTGCCTTGTCGCCTCTTGTTGCTAAAATAACGCTAATTGCTGGGGGTTCAACAATATTAACTATATTCTCACCCATAACTCATGACCTACTCAGTTACAATAATATCGGAATTTGGAAATAATGCTGTTTTTGAACACATATGGCACCGCGCGTCATCAAATGCACTGTATTAACTATTAGAGTTTTTCAACATTCTGCTAATTGAACGATTAGCCTCAGTTGGTGAGGACTTCACATCTTCTTTATTGCATTAATATACTTATGAACATAAACTTCGGGGGAAAAGTTTTCCTCATAAACGCTTTTTATTTTTTTAGATGAAAATCCCTTTCTTGAAAAGCCTTGAAGTAGACCTTTAAGTTCGTTTAATTGGTTAAAAACGAGTTTCGTGTCAACTTTGTTAATTATTTCTGGCAACCCTCCTTTATTTGAGCCTATAACTGGAGTACCAACTGACAGGGCTTCCAAAGCGATCAAAGGATTGTTTTCTTCCCACTTTGATGGCATTACTAGAGCTGTAGCATCACTTAACAATCGCGTTAACATGCTACCTTCCACCCAACCTAGAAAAATAATTCTGTTTTCAAGGCAGTTTTTCCTCACATATTCGGCTATGTGCGATCTTAAACTTCCATTTCCGGCAATCAGAAGTTTTGAACTAATTTTAGTATTTCTGAAAAGCTCAAGCAGATCTAGTATTCCTTTGTGTTTTTCCAGAACGCCAGCATAAAGAAAAAAGTCCGAGAATCCAGAAGAAGTTATTTCGACTTGAGGGCGCGGAACAAAATTGGACAAAGTAATACCGTTAATACTCACCTTTTCGAAGATCTTGTTTTTGACGTAATTACTTGGTGAGATAAGAAAATCGACATTTGCTATTGCGTTTGCAAATTCTCGCCTTTTTCTCCAGATTTGAGGTGGTTTTAGTTGTCTTAGAGAGCATGAAAAACATGAATTGCTTACGCATATCTCTTTGCCATTTTTCAATAAGTTGTTTTCTTGGCAAATCAACCAGTAATCGTGGGCCGTGTATAAATTTGAGTATTGTCCTTGTTTCTTTAGTATATCGTAACCGAGCAACGAAATATTGTGATGATGAACTACATCGGGTTCAATTTCTTCCACAATAGCTCTGAATTTTCTGGTCGTTGACCTTGATTTCCCTGAAAAATATGCTGTATAAGCACTTAAATTAAAGGGCGTGTGAATGGGATACAAATGAACTTTATTATCAATTTCCTCTTTCGGCGCGCTTTTTCTTTTAAGCTGATAAGCGTCTATACTATGTAAAACATGCACTTCATGTCCGAGTCTCGCTAATTCATCGGCTAGATATTTGACATGAACAGCGTCTCCGCCTAAATGATACGGAGGATAAAACGTTGTTGTGAAAATAAATCGCAAAAGTTTCCATGAGCCCCTGAAAATATTGTCAAAAGAAAATAGAAATCGAACTAGTGCGCATGAACCATCTTATGAAAAACATAGTTATTAATAATTTTAATCGAGTATCTTAATGCCAATTGAAAATCGTCTGGCTCTTTAAAGACATGCCACAAATTCTGAAGCCACCACCTTGAATTAAAATATAATGCACGATAACCCATTTTCCGTGCTTTGTTTAATTCTTCTGAGGTTAACTCATCAGTTCTCATGGCTGACTCGTGCTGATACATTGTGCTCCAATCAATTCCCGCCTTTATCCAGCCCTTTTTCAATGCAATTTGATAAAGTTCTGTGCCTGGATATGGAACAGCAACATTAAACTGAGCGCCAGTAGGCAAGGTTCGCCTCACAAATTTTATGGTTTCATTAACAGTGTTCCAGTTTTCCCCTGGCAAACCAAATATAAAGCTACAATAAACCTTCATGCCAACCTCTTTTGTCAGGTTTATTGCGTCTTCAGCTTGTTTGACTGTGACGCCCTTCTGAGCATTGTCAAGAATCGTTTGACTTCCTGACTCTATCCCGAAGGATATTCCTCTACACCCTCCGTTATACATAATTTTCAGTAAACTTTTGTCAACGAGGTTCACGCGAGTATTGCAGTACCAAAGAATTTTTAGATTTTCTCGATTAATTCCTTCCGCAATTGCTATTGCTCTTTCCCTATCGATTGTAAATGTCTCGTCAAAGAAGGAGACTGTTTTTATATTGAACTTTTCTTTAATATATTTTAACTCTCTTAAGATTCTCTCGGCTGAGCGATTCTTAACTTTGGTGTTTCTCTCCGTGCAGTAGATACATGAAAATGGACAACCCTTCCCCGCATACATTATCATAAATGGAGCCCCATGATGAGTATTAATAAAATAATTTTTTATGGATGGAAGAAGGTCGTAAGCTGGCAACGGCAGAGAATCCCAATTTTCAATTGGTTTGGACATCGCATTTACTTGAATTCGGTCTCCACCTCGATAGGCAATTCCGGGCACAGTTGAAAGATTCTTGCCAAAGGAAATCGCTGAAACGACCGCAGGCGTTACCACCTCATAGTCATGCATGACATAAATGTCCAGATCTGGCGCATTGCTCAATACACTTTCTGGAACGGTTCTTAGGGTCCAACAGATTCCTATGGTCCA
>Ga0187856_1003248_pt1 | contig 11446 bp, 19 predicted proteins | sample June2016WEW_8_40_FD_132443 | JGI IMG/M metagenome (GOLD analysis project Ga0187856, IMG submission 132443) | Peatland microbial communities from SPRUCE experiment site at the Marcell Experimental Forest, Minnesota, USA - June2016WEW_8_40 | ecosystem: Environmental > Terrestrial > Soil > Wetlands...
ATTCCGTCACCGCCAAAATGCGTCGGTAGTCGGGTCTGCGTTTCGCTATCGACCGGGATTACCTGGCCCTTTAGCGTACGCACCAGCATCTCTTCGCCCGAGATCCAGTCAAACGCGAACCAGCGCGGGTCGCGCCATTTCAACTGCGCTGGAAACCATTCTCGCCCAGAGGTATCCCAGATTATTTCAGTCGCTGAGAACCCCTTGCCCACCGCATCGAGCACGTCGAACAGCACGCTGTCGAGTTGGAGCGGTCCGTCGGCGATCATCTCGCGCACCATCGCCGCCGCGCGTTGATCCTCGGACCCGCTCGACGCCGCCCGCACCACCAGGTCCAGCTGCGCGACCGCATTCTTGCGCGTGCCGAGCACGGCCAGGTAATGCAGGTCCTTTTCCTCCATCTCCTCCGCCAGTTCGAGATACAGAAACGGATCTCCGAACTCGGCCTGCTGGAAAATTCCGACCAATCGTTCAGGGGTCAGTCCGATCGACGGATGCATCACGGAATATATATTTCGCACTCCCGCCATCGTCGGCGCCGCCTGCTCTTCGCGCAGCATCCCTGTATCAACTTCGCGTCCGTAAGCATCATAAAGTGTCATTGCTGCTCTCCTATCGCCTCAGTCAGATGTATGCTCTTTCGATGCGGCCTCGCCTATTTTCAAAAACCATTCGCCGCCGCATCGACGGCACGGTTCGGGAAGACGAATCAGCGCGAGTATAAACTCGTAACCGCATTCTTCGCATTTCCATCTCCAGTAGCTACTCATAGGTCTTCAGAACCCACGCACACGAGCGCCGGGGGGATCGTCTTCCGCCGGCGGTGCGCCGAATGGATCGATCCGGCGGTCGAAGTTGTCCCGCTTGCCGGGCACGGGCGCCGAAATGTACGCGAACTGCCCGGTGTCCGCGCGCGACGCGAAGAACGCCAGCGCCGCCGCCATCGCCGAGTCGCCATGCCGTCCCTTGCCGTCGGCCCCGGCGCGCCGCTCGGCGACCTTGGCCACGCCTTGCTCGAGGACGATCGCGCGATGGTCCGCGAGCACGTCCGCATCCTTGGGAATCTCGATCGTGCCGTCCTCGAACGCCGCCTTGTAGCGCGGCATATTTTCGCGGTACCACGACTCCGACAGCATCACCTGCACGATTCGCGCGCCGTAGCGCTGCGCCGCGGTCTCCGCCAGGTACTGTCCGTTGCCGCGCGCGTCCATCGCGCCCGTGGTGAATCGCGGCAGCCGGTCGGCGATATAGAAAAGCACCTGCTCCTGGTTTCGAAACGGGATATTGCGCAGCTCGACCACAAACGGCGTCCGCCGCGTCAGGTCATGTGCGATCTGCAGCGGCCAGATCACCGTCAAGTCGCCCGAACGCCCGAAGTCCTCGCCGAAAAAACTCGCCAGCGTCGGATCCAGCGCCGCGATTGCCGGCGCCAGGTTGTCCTCGCACCACGCCTGCGTCTCCGAGCAGCGCTCCGCCTCCGGGCGGCCCGAAAATTCCGCCGGCATTTCCCAGCGCAGTATCGGGATACCGGCCTTCATCCGCGCCTCGATCAACACCGAGCTCAGGTACGCGCCCGACGACGCGCGCGGGATGCAGAACAGTTCTTCGCCGACGTTATCGCCGTAGTAATCGACAATCTGCTGCCGCCACTCGCGCTGCTTTTCCTCGCTCCACTCGATTTCGCTCTGTTCGCAGATTTTTCTGTATAGTCCGTCGGCTAGTGCGTCGTCGAAAGTCGTGCGATGAAGTGAGTATGGACGCCGGCCCGCGCGAATCTCACTGATTAGTTCGTTGAAGGGATTGTCGGCGCCGTTGTGAGTTGAAATTATCCGCACCAGTCCGCCCCACATCGTAAACGCGAGCGCCGCCTTCAGGAGTCCCGGCAGGTCTTCATGGAACGCGGCCTCGTCTATAACCGCGCAGCCGTCCTTGCCGCGCAGATTCGACGGCCGCGACGATAGCGCCACGATTTTGTGCCCCGACGCGAAGCGGATTCGGTAGGCCAGGATGTCCGCACGCTCATCCGCGAGCACAACTTCCTCGACCGCCTCCGCCGCCCGATTGAAGCGCCGCGCCCATCGCGCGGCCGCCTCGACGAACTCGAGCGCCATGTCCTTGTTGTAGCCGATATACCATCCGTCGATTCCGGCGCGCCCGCCGGTGGCCGCAGCGAGTGCGCGATCGGCAGCCTCGGTCCAGGTAATACCTATTCGCCGCGACTTCTCGCTGACCTTGACTTGCGATTGATCGGCCAGCCATCGGCGCTGATATGGAAGTAGTATTGAGAGTGGTTCATTCATTAGCTAATCCGCAGGAGTGAGAGGCAGAAGGGCAACTTGCAAAATGGACCCTCACCCGCGCCGGAGGCGCGGCCTCTCGCGATATAGGGAAAGGCAATTCCTTCCCGGCTCACTGCTATATCTCCATCAAGACCGCTTTGATCTGATCCGCCGCATCCTTGCTCAGTCCCTTGGCGCGCGCCTCCTCGACCTTCTCGCCCACCGCCGCCACGCCCGCGCGCATCCGTTCGGCCCATCTCTGATGCTCGGATTCCGCCTTCACCAGCCCCGACACGCTGCGCGCCAGCGCCGTGATATTCACCGGCGCGATCGTTGCACCGGCACGCTTCCCATGCCCCGGTTTCTCGTTGGCGACCGACAGAACTTCGAAAAGCTGGGTCTGCACCAGCCTCAGCAGCGCGGTCTGCATCTGGGTGTCATCGTCCTTGAATTGCTCGCAAACGATTCGCGCCTGCTCCGTCGCCATCCGGACCGCATCGAGGCGGCGCTCGAAGCCCTGCCGATATTTGCGGATCGCGCAGTGAGAGATCTCGAACCCATTGTCGGCCAGCCATTTCTGCAATTGCAGCGAGCTGTGAACGCTGCCATCGCTGAGGATCGCGTCGAGCTGCTCCTTCAGATCGCTCGGCATCCGCATGATCTTCCACGACTTCGCTGGAACTTCCCCAAGCGGCACTCGTTTCGGCTTGCCGCCGGGCTCGCTTTTCTTGGCGGCCTTTTTTTTCTTCATCGCGGTGCTCAATCCTCCTCAGTACTTGCGCGGGCGCGCCACGCCCGCGGGAGCCGGGAAGTTGTACTCGACGACGTCGACGCCGCTGGCGGTGAGTTTCGCGAACCAGGTTTCCGCGCCCTCGCCTTCGAGTTCGAGCAAGCCCAAGTCGCGCAGATAGGCGAGCTCGCGGCGCACCGCGTTGAGCGACAGCGAGAGCTTGATGTCGGCGAGCACCCGCCAGATTATCTGCTCCGAAACCGCGATCGGACGTCCCGCGTCGATGACGCGCAGCACCCGCCATCGAGCTTCCTCGCGCCGCTTTTGTTCGAGATCAATTGCGTCCGGCATACAGCCTTTCCTTTACCTCTGCGATATCTTCGCGCATCTCTTCGCGCATCGCGTCCAGCTTCGCGTCCAGCGTACCGCTGAACCTGATCCAGTCCTCGCGCCGCACGTATTCCACCGGCAGAGACACCCGCAAATCAGTAAGCTGCTTTTCAAGCTCGTCAACGCGGCCGGAGTCGCGCTGATGCTGTTCGTCGCGCCGCTTCAGCAGCCATTGAATCGTGCTCGCATTCACCGCAACAAACGCGACGAAAGCAGCGGCCCATCCCGCGACGTTTCCCAACTCCAATCAGGCCGCTCCTTTTTTCAGTATCAAGCGGCAGGGGCCGACCCCTGCACCCAATGTCAAGAGCCGGCTCCGTTGTCGCCGAAGGAGGGTCTGAAACGTCCGAACCCTACTGATGCGCCACGCATTCATAGTCGGCGTTGCCAGCCACGAACTCCGCGATCCCGATGTAAGGCGCGGCGCGGCTCGGCGCGATCGACCGCGCGCCTTCGGGCCCGAGCCGCAGCCCGATCTCGTTGTAAGACAGGCACGCGAGCATCGAGCAGATCGGGCATCCCCTCACCTGCGGCATCTTTTCGGTGAACAGCGCCGTGTCGAAAACACAGTCGAGGCCCTGCTCGAGGATTTTGCCGTAGCCGTAATCCTCGGCGCTGTACAAACACGCCGCAGCCACGATTGCCCATCGCTGATAATCGACGAGCGTTTTGTTCGACCAGATTTCCCAGTAGTCAACCCCAAGGATCGAGTCGTGGAACGGGCGCGTCACGACGCGCGGCATCACAGCCTCGATCACGATGCCGTCGTTTTCGTTGGGGTCGGACAACGAAAGCGGTATCGGGCAGACTGCGATCGCGACGTGCGAGAACCGGCCGCCCGTCGCCTTCATTATATCCAGCGACAGTTGGTCGGTTCCGCGGACCAGTATGAGATCCCCCGGCTTCACGTCATCGCGCGGTTACGAGCTCGACGAAGCAGGCGCGGACGCCGGCGTCACTTCCGTATTCAGTGAGGACGCCGCTCCGCTCAACGTCGCCGCCTGATTGTTCAACTGCGTAACGACCGCTTCGACCGCAGGGTCATCCGCGTTGACACTGCCGTTTTGAAGATTCCCGATAAGAGTCGCCGCCGCATTCATCGCCGCCGTGGCGCCTGTCACCGCCGCCGCGATAGCCGCTTCTGCCGCTTGAAGGTCCTGAATTGCACTCATGATTTTTTTCACCACCTGTTTCTTTTGCCGAGCCGTTATTTTTGCGCGCTTCACTTCGCTACTTTCCGATGGATAGCGCGCTGGTGCCGGCGCCGGCGCGATGAAGCTCTATCCCCGACGCAACCATCTGGCGGATCGTGCTGACCGGGAGTTTCGTCGTGTCGAGACCCTCCTCTCCGATAGCCGCCATGGCCATCGACTGAATATCCATCCATGCGATGTCGGATTGCAGATTGTCGCCGGGATGGTCGGTCGCGTAGATCGCAACCGCCACGCCGATTTTCGCGCAGATGGTTTTGTAGATCCCGGCGCTGAAAGCCGGGATCGCTTTGGCGAGGTTGGACGCGACCGCGACCTCGACGCCGATCGCCGGCGGCACGACTTTGACCGTGCCGGCCGGCAACTTCGCCAGCAGCGCCTGAATCTCGGGCGTCAACGCGCTGATGATGATCGGCGCGGCTTTTTCGATGGCGTCCAGCGCCAATGTTCCTATTGCTGCTCCCATAGGACTAGCTAGCTCTCGCTGCTGCGGGCGCTCCTGATGGCGCAGTCACGGGCGGCGGCGCAACGCCGGTCGGGCAATTACCGAGAGTCACGGTCTGAGGCACGATGAGCTGATTGCTCGAATTGGTGTAGCCGTACACCTGGCACGAGAACTGATTGGTCTCGGTCTGGTAAGTGGTGCTGATGGACAGCGGCAGCGTGGGAGTCTTGCCATCGCAATACAGCACGAGGCCCGCGTAATCGACCTGCGCCTGCGCGTTGCAGAAATTGGTGGCTTCCATGCTGAGCGCGGCAGCACTCGGCACGATCGTATTCTTGCCGCTGATGATTTGTTTCGGTGTCGGCTGCAGCAGACCGCCGCCCTGCTGCGCGCATCCAGCGAGTATGAGCAGGCACGCGCACAAAATCAGTCTGGTGAATCTTTCAAAACGCATCTTAGTCTCTCCTCATTTTCGGCCGCGTGATTGCGGCGTGTTTCAGTGACTGTTTGCTTGGGTTGCCCCATTTTGCTGGCGCTGTCCTTTTCGCAACGGCTACGGCACATAGGTCACATGACTCGCCGCGGTGCTGAGCGGCGTCGAAAGCTGGCTCACTCCGGTATCGACCGGCGTCTCGATATTCATCGTCACGACGCCCGCACTGTCGCATCGTGCGACGATGCGATGCGGCGGCGAGATCAGCGGGATCGGGCTGGTCGAAACGTCAATCGCCATCGCGGTGCCCGGCGCGAGTTCGCCCGCCATCGGCTCGCGGCCGATCGCGCATTCGAGCGTGAACATCTTCTCGTTCACCTGCGAGCATCCTGTCGTTGCGGCAGCCGCGATCGCGAGCATGACGAGGCCGAGCGGTATACTCGCGGCGCCGATCGCTTTGCTTGCCATCATCAGAAGCTTCACTGACTCACTCACCAGCCGCGCGTTCGCGCGCCCGGTCATACGCGTCGCGGCAGTAGTCGCGATCGTCGTGAAGAATCTTGAACCGCTTCTGGCGAATCATGTCCTGGTCGAGCGTGAAGCACGCCGCCAATCCCGAGCGGAGCGGACAGGGCGATTGTTCCGCGTCGGGCAGTTGCGGCGGCGCGTCCAGCGGGGCGATTTTTTCAGTATTAAGAGCAGTGGAGCAGTCGCTCGCGGATTGCGGTGGCGACAATGCAGGCAGGTTGGGCGCGTCCATGTGGATCGTCGGCGCGCACGCCGCGAACAGGCAGGCAGAAATCAACGCCAACGCAGCACGACAACGTCGTGCGAGCGGGCGCACAACCAAAATGCCGCGCCGCCGCCGCAGCGGCCTAATTGCCGTGGTCGGCGTCAACGGCTTTGTCGCTTTTCCGTACATCTGCCTTTGCATCCTCGACGTCGGCCTCGGATCGATCGCTGACTGCGAGCGGCGCCGTCGCGGCGACTCGGCCGTAAACCGCCAGCGCGCCGGTCCCAATCGCGAGCATCGCCTCGGTGGAAACGTGGCCGGTCGTGAAAATTATCGAGAGCCCGGTCAGGATCGAGCCGAGCCCGCCCCAGAAACCTTTGCTTTTCCAGAATGCTTTTGTGACCGTCATTGTTCTAATACCGTTGACCCGCATCAGCGGGCGTACGCGCGATTCAGCCATCCCTTGATGAACTTGTTTTTTTCGTTGTTGTCGCGATGTGCCTGATCGGCTTTCGCCGCGACCAGCCGGTAATACGCCGCCAGCTCCGAGCGCAACGCCGCCATCAGCGCGGCCGGGTCGGCGCGCGCGGCTTCGGCCGCGGTGGCGGCCCCTATCACGCCGTCTTCGGTCACGGGCCGGCCGCACGCGCGCAGCGCACGCTGCAGGCATTCGATCGCATGGCCGGCACCCATGTTGACGGCGAGATCGAACGTCTTGGCCGCGGCCGCGGCGGGCAGCCGCGCAAATCCGAATCGCAACCACCATTCACGCCAGTAGATTTCCACCGCCGCGTCGCGGGTGAGGGTCGCGATGTTGAGTCCGGGATGCGATCGCGCTGAAATTCCGAACCTGGTGGCGCCGCCGGGGTCGGCCGGATTCGACGAATAGCCACCCTCGTTGGCGAGCACGCGTTTGACGGCTGTCAGAAATTCAGGGCTGTAGGTGTCAGGAACGCTGCTGGATGGGTCCACGTTTCAATCGCACGGCGATCGGCGCGGACGTTGGCGCGGGGGCGGCAGCCGGGGTTTCGGGAGCGCGATTGAGCGCGAGCACCTTGTACACGTATCGTTCCGTGCATCGGAGTTCGTGGGCGATGCGCGAGATGCTGACGTGGTCGGCACGCATCGCGACGATTCGCACGCGCCGGCGCGCATGAGTGCTGGTGACCGGAATCAACAGGCGATCGCCACCAAACACGCGCGCCATCGCCAGCGCCGCGGGCAGCCCAATCGAGCGCGTGACCAGGTCGCCGGGTGCGGGGGCTACCGGGATGTACAAGCGGCGGCCGCCAAAATCCGCGATCAGCTTGTCGGCGGCGTCGTCACCGATCGAATGACCGATCTGATCGTAGAGCGAGGTCCGCACGGCGGGCGCGAAAGGATTGAAACGCAGCGGCGGCGATGGGGCGCGGTTGAGCGCGGGCATCCGGCTGGGGACGGTGTTCATAAGCGGTACGCGAGGCGAAGATTGGAAGGAATCGAGCCGATTTTACGATCGCGGTCGTAAACCAGGCGCCAAGCGATCTCGCCGTCGTCCTGGGCACAGCTTTGGCACAGGCCGTGGTTGCGAATTGCGTCGGCGTGGGTGGTGGTCGCGTGACACCACAGGCAGGCAACGACGCGATTAGAAACGGCGGGACGAACGAGAGTGGTCGCGGGTTCCATAAATCCTCCGCGCGAGTTGGGGGGTATCGGACAGTGTGACGATGAATCCCGAACTAGGCTAAAAGTGTGTAGTCGGTAAAATCGATCAGTGGCTAGCCATGGGAAGTGAGGGGGCGAAGGCATGGCGCGGCGATAGCGGGAGCGCGAACGCGCTTTTGGGGGCGGAGGATTGGGCTTGAGTTGAGGGTGGTTTGCTTGTGGCAAGATCATGCGCTTTTATGAACTTTATTCCACATTAGGAGATTTATGTCAACAACAGTAGTTGACGCAGCATTCCGCTCGCGGCTGACGCAGGTGATCCATTCTTTCGGCTCGGTGGTCGCGCTGGCGACGGCGATCGGAGTTTCGGACAACGCGATCTACAAATGGTTACGGGGCCTGGGACACCCGAGCGTGGCAAACATGGTGGCGCTGGCGCGAGCGGGGCGGGTGTCGGTCGAATGGCTGGCGACGGGAGCCGAGGCGGCGCAGAGTGCGCAGGCAATCACGCGCGCAGTTGAACACGGTGACTTCGTCTTCATGCCGCGCAACCGGATTCGATTTTCGAGCGGGCGCGACGGGATACTTCGCAGCGACCAGGTGGTGGATTCGATCGCGTTCCGCGCGGGCTGGGTCAAGCGGCGGCTCAACACGGAGTCGCGCGACTTGATCCTGATCGAGGTAGTCGGCGATTCGATGGCGCCGACGGTCGAGGATTCGGACTTGATACTCGCCGACCTCGCGGAACCGCGCTTCAGACAGGACGGGATCTATCTGTTGCGCCATGACGGCGGGCTTACGGTAAAGCGAATCCAGCGGCGTCCGGACGGAAAGTTTCTGGTGCGGAGCGACAATCCGAAATACGAAGCGATGGTAGTGCCTAATGTGAAAATCATCGGCCGGGTGATTTGGATTGGCGGCTGCGTGTGATCGGCGCGGGGGCGGGAGAAATTCCGGTCGCCGACAGGGACCTCTGCTGAGCGCCGCAATTGCCGTGTCGGGTGCGATGCGCGTGAGGCCGGCCGACGGCTTGCGAAAGACGATCTGAACTTCCTATCTGCCGACCGCGTGACGAACCGTATTGAGTATATAGATGAAGTCGCGCGGCGATCGCACGTCGCCGAGAAGCGCCACGCGCGACAGCATTTCCATCTCGTCGCCCGAGATGTTGTGGATGCGCCTGAGCTGCTCGTTCTTGTGAAAATCTTCCCAAGCCGACTTCGCGTTCGTCTCGGGCTCAGGGCTGAGGATAGCCTGCGCGCGCGGATTGGCGAGGAAAAATAGGTCCCGCCGATCGAGCCCGAGCACTTCGGCAAGCCGTGTCACGATTTTGTCCGACGGGTGGCGTTTGGCCGATTCGAGGTGGCCGATGTACGGAGTTGAAGTCTTGATGCGACGCGCGACCTCTTCCTGGGTCAGGTCGAGCTGTCGGCGGCGCTCACGAAGTACTTGACCGAAACTACGTTCCTTGGTCCGTGTCATCGATGGCGTCCCCTTGAGAAGTACTGCGCGGCGTGGGATCGACCGCGTTCCGAATCAATTGGGTGAGATTTGACGCTGCCAGTTTGTAGCATCGAAACGCCAATGAGGCAAATTCAGCGCTGGAGCCTGCCCTGCTTCGACTTCCTGAAGATCGCCGCCCTGCACCAAGGTGGACCATAAATCCTTTGGATCGCAGAAAACCAGGTCGGACTTGGCCGGGACCACGTACCACGCGCCCCGCATAACTTCGCTGTAGAGCTGATCGCGCAACCACTGAGCCTTTCCTAAAATGACGCGGAGATCGGCGATCCGCGGGTCCTTCAGGATCCCGACGATGGCGTCGTGGCCGGTCGCGACGTAAGTGTCGTCGAAAATTCGCGTCGCGGAGCCGGGCGCCGACGACGCGCGAAAGATCACCGACGCCTCGTCAGGTTCCACCGGTCCGCCCAGGTACATCGTTTCCTGCGTGCCCTTGAGCTGGCGCACTTGCGGGAACATATCCCGAACCCGCACTTTGGCCGGACTGTTTATTATGACGCCGGCAAGCAGCGGCGGCTCCGTGGACGGGAACATCAGGATTACGGCGTGCTGAAATGGCGCCTCGCGCAGATCGCGGGTGGCAACCAGAAAGGAAGGCGTCGTCAGGTCCGTGCTTTGTGCCTTTTGCGCCGTCGCCAAGATCGCAATCACCGCCGTGGATACGACCAGGAGGCCCGCTGCCACCTGTCCATGGAGCTTGCTGCTGAGTCCCCGCATACAGCAACTACATAGCCGCAACTCGAATCGATGTTCAACGGCGGTTGTCGCGACTTTCGCGGCTCGTTGCTAACTGCTCGGATTTACAAGAGAATGAATGGAGCGGGCGACCGGGGTCGAACCGGCGACGTCCAGCTTGGGAAGCTGGCATTCTACCACTGAATTACACCCGCTCTGATGCGAGTCTAGGTAGTGCCCTGCAGAGTGTCAATTGAATCCGCAGTGAACTCGTCGCGAACATCGCCCGCGAATACAAGCGCACTTCGCCATTGACTTCGATCCGCCCCATCGAGCAAAAACCCTCACGTATGGCTCCCCGCCTTCCAGCCAGCGCAGCGCGCGTGTCTCAACGTCCCCTGCATGGAGCCGTTCTTTCGCTCATCGCGGGATGCCTGACTTTCGCGTCTGCCGGATGCTTCCATTTCGCGGCCAAACCCGCTCCCCCGAATCCCGCGGCTGAGCAACAGATCGCGGCCTACGCCGAACAGCAGACTGCGCTTCGAAGAGACGCGAGCCTTCCCAAAGAAGAACTGGATGAGCATTGCGATCAACTTGCCATGGCCACCCCCGGTGTCGAAGAGCTTCGAAATAACCACGGCTCCATCGAGAGCCGCCAATGGACGCTCGTCGCAAATGGCTCTGCGTCGCGATGGGCTTTCGTAAGACCCAAGGATGCCCCCCCTGACGGCTGGGCGCCCAAGCCGGGGATCGGCAGGCTCGATTTCCAACCGCCCCTCGAGCCCGCTCTCACGGCGGGATCCAGTCACTTCCTCGCATACGCTCCGGTCGAGTCCCACAGCCCCGAGGACAGCCAGAAATCTGCCGCCGTGAGGGAATTTTTCGGCGCCGCGCAAGGCGACTTTACGTGGCGCGGACGAAAGTACAGCTACACTCTGACGTCCGGATTGCCTTGCTTTCCAATTCCACAGTAAAAGCCGCGATGACTGAATCGCGAAGGCTGCCGCGCGAATTTTACGCCCGCCCCGTCCTCCTCGTGGCGCGCGAATGCATCGGCAAAGTCCTCGTGCATCGCACTGCCGAGGGCGTGGCGGCCGGCCGAATCGTGGAGGCCGAGGCGTATCGCGGCCCGCTCGATCTTGCAGCGCATAGCGCGCGCGGTCTGACCAGGCGAACCGCCGCCATGTACGGGCCGCCGGGCTACGCATACGTATTTCTGCTCTACGGAATCAGTTGGGCGATGAACCTGGTGACTACCGCCAATGGCGAACCGCACGCAGTACTGATTAGGGCGATCGAGCCGATACGAGGCATCGATTTGATGGCGCGGCGGCGGCGCAAACCGCCGGATTCTCGTGAACTGACTAATGGCCCCGGCAAATTGA
>Ga0187856_1003255_pt1 | contig 11434 bp, 10 predicted proteins | sample June2016WEW_8_40_FD_132443 | JGI IMG/M metagenome (GOLD analysis project Ga0187856, IMG submission 132443) | Peatland microbial communities from SPRUCE experiment site at the Marcell Experimental Forest, Minnesota, USA - June2016WEW_8_40 | ecosystem: Environmental > Terrestrial > Soil > Wetlands...
CTGTCCTCATCCCTCGCCCCCGCCAAACCAAGCACAGGGGCCTTCTCTGCCGTAGTTTTACTCCGGCGCGCCCAAACAAATCGGACGCTTCAGTGAGGGATTATTGCTCCGGCTTTCACACCCCGGCTATGGTGACGATCTATCGTGATGACCGGCTACGATCAGTCTCAGCGTCTTCGGTGCGGCGGGAGCTCGCCATACTCCAACACTGTCTGGAGGTCGCGAGGAACGAATGGGGCGTGGCGATCCAACAAAACCCCGTGTCGAAGATCAAGAAGCCCGCTCAAGGCAAGGCGAGGGAACGCAGGGTGACCGTCGAAGAGTTGGAGCGGCTTCGAACCGCTCTCGCCAAGTGCCGCAATGGTCTCCTCTCCAACATCGTCATGTTCGCGATCCATACCGGGATGCGGAGGGGCGAAATCCTATCGATTCGCTGGAGCGATATAAACTTTGACGCGAGCACCGCCCATTTGGCGGACACCAAGAACGGCGAGGCCAGAACCGTTCCGTTAAGCTCATTGGCGCTCGCCGCGCTACCCGCGACGGATAACCGCGCGGCTGATGAACGGGTGTTCCCGTTATCGCCTAACGCGGTCAGGCTAGCGTGGGAGCGGCTCAAACGGAGGGCCGGGATCAACGACCTCCATTTCCACGACCTCCGCCATGAGGCTATCAGTCGATTCTTCGAACTCGGTCTCTCGATACCGGAGGTGGCGCTGATCAGCGGCCATCGGGATTTCAAGATGCTCTTCCGCTACACGCACTTACGACCCTCCGACGTGGCGAAGAAGCTCGGATAAGGCGTTGCGGGCTCCGCCGTCGTTCTCGACGTTTTAGCGTCAATTTGTCCGCGTCAAGGCGACGATCCCGCCGGTGTGATTCACCAAAGACGACTCGCTTTCAGCGGTGACGCGGATCGTCCATCGAACGGAGCATGAACCACGTCAAGCGCGGTGGTCAGATCGTGGATGATGTACGTTCGACAAAAACACGACACGTCGAGCCATCGAGGAACGCAATCGATTAGAGTGAGAACATTTTTTGGTTATAAGTGACCGTACTAAGGTTGTAGGAAAGCGAGAAAAAACACACCAAGTTATGTAGTAGGTTATGTAGTAAGTTATGTAGTGAGTTAGTGATTAGATATGATAAACATTTAAAATATTAATTGTGAAACCGCACTTTTCTACAGACATTCCTCATTTTAGGCTTGACGCAGACACGCGGCCTCCTATGTGTCCAGGTATGACCACGGTGCGAACGATGATTACCTGAATATAAGGCGATTAGTCGCCCGTTCCCGCCCTTCAATTCTAGGAGTTACTGATGGACGACCGGTCCAACAACGCGGCGTTCGAGCCCACCGAACCGCTTAAGGATGACGCGACCACGCCAACGACACAGGAATCCGTCGATTCACTTTGTGCGGCCACGCCGCCAATCCGAGCGGCTGTGACCGAGTCGCGGGAACCCGATCCGCATACACGTCCCTCAGGCGATGAGGCTGGTGGTCAAATGAGCGGGCAGGTTCGAGAAATCGCTATCGCCGACATCACCATCCCTCCGACAAAACGCGCTTTGAAGGAAGAAAGCGTCGAGCAGATTATGACCTCGATGCCCGAATTCGGATTGGGGGGAACACCCCTCACTGTTTACCGGGGCGAGGAGGCGGACAAATTCGTCCTCATTACGGGAGGTCATAGACTCGAGGCTGCTCGCCGCCTCGGCGGGACGGTTATCGCCGCGAATATTGTCGATTGGGAACCTGATCGGCGACGCATGTGGGAAATCGTCGAGAACCTACATCGGGCCGAACTCACGGAGTTGGAACGCGCCGAACAAACTGTCGAACTAATTAAACTCAGGGAGCGGCGAGCGCAAAAAGGCCAAGTCTCGAACGAGGCCGACAAACCGTCGCAACTTGCGACAGTTTCGAAGGGTGGTCGCGGCAAGAAGGGCGGCATCCGAGGCGCAGCCCGAGAACTCGGCATCAGCAAGGATGATGCTCACCGCTCCCTGAAGATTGATGGACTCCCCGAACCAGCCAAGCAAGTCGCCCGAGAAACAGGGTTGGATGAAAACCGGAGGGTCCTTTTAGAAGCCGCGAAAGCCGAGGACAGCGTGGCGTTCTTGCGTGAGCAATCCGCACGGCGAGATACTAAAAAAGGGGCCAGCGTTAGCTTCGCTCCCAACCTCGTCGATGAATCCGCCGACATCGTAGTACGGCGACTGAAACCGGAAGACATTCCACTGATTAAGCCCGTGGTCGAGGCCCAACCGAGGGATTTTGCCGAGGCGTTGCTCAAAAAGCTTCAGGCCATCCCGACTTCAGATGGAGGGGTCGCGCCGATTGCCCAGAAGCGTCCGGTAAAGCGCAGTGAAAGCAAACCCGCGATGACGGAGGGAACCGGCACCATAGCTCTTCGCCGAGCGTTGGGTCTCAAGCTGGATCAATTCCTTGCAGGCGACGAACCAGCGGCAAAAGACGAAAAACTCATTCGGGAGCTACGCAAGGCAATTAAAGCGGTGAACGGCGTTGAGGGTCCTGTGGGCTACGTAGTTGGCTTGGGCACGGAGATGATCACCTTTAAGGGGGAACCACGTGCGCTTGGCCTCGTCGCCGACGAGGTTTTTGGCGGCATAGTCGCTTCCATCAAAACTGGCATGGAAATGAAACCACCAGAGCCGCCGCTTGGAGAGTCTACAATGAGCGACCGAGGCAAGAGGCGTGGAATGAAAAAAACGGATAAGGCGGTCTAACTGTCATCACGCGATAATCCGAGCCGGTCGCTGCCGTCTCCAAGCCGTGGCGGCGTTAGAGGTTAATCAGAGAGGTCGCGGTTTTCGCCTGACGGGCATGATGGCGGAAGGTCACCAAGGAAGTTGGCCCGACCTTCCGCCGTCACTCAACATCAGCTGATTGCCGGGGCCGTGGGGCGGCCTGTGTTGCTTCCGCGATCAATGAGGTAGCTCACCAGCACGGGGGCGTGGCGACGCCACACAACGCCCCTTGCACCCGGCTTGGCCACCATGAAGATAACCGACGAGATAGCCGACGCCGCCTCTAAAATATAATACATTGAAATAAAGATTTGTATAAATAGATAATATTAGACAATTTCACCAAAAAGAAGGATTTTAAATTGCTGAAAAGACCTTTGACCAAAATCGATAACGCCGACAGACTGGTTCGTCTCAACGAAGTCCTGACGCTACTTCCCATTTCGCCGGCGTCATGGTGGAACGGCGTTAGGGCCGGCAAGTACCCGAGAGGGATCAAGTTGGGCCCGAAGACCACTTGCTGGCGGCTGTCGGAAATCACCGCCCTCGCCGAACGCGGCGTCGGCGACGCATCCACACGCTGAAAAACTCGAATTACAGAGTCGGCGTTCATTACCCAAGGATTTTTATTTTGTTGGATTAAGAGTAGATGCTTAAAGATACGATGAGAGAGCCGCATGTTGATGCGGCGAACTCCGAAAATATTTCGACACCGCTTTTTAACAGCGACGAAATCAACGAACCGGGGCGAGTTGCGGCTTGCACGATTAACTCGTGCGACGAGACCCGCCGATGCAACCCGACCGGACCAACCGGGCCTGAATTAATCATCGGGTTCGACGCGGAATGGGTGAATGGGGCTCGCGCCGAGGACTCACTCCCGTCGAACACCAACATCCTCTTGAGCTACCAGATGGTGGTGTTGAACCCTCGTACCAGCGAACAGTCTGGCACCATCGTCTATCCGGCGAATAAGACGAAGAGGGGTAGGCTCGCGCTCGTGACGTTGATCACTCAAGCCCTGACGGAGGCCAAAGAGAAAGGGGTCATCGACAAGTTCCCGGAGACCGTCGCCGTCGTCGGGTTTTTCCTGCGTGCGGATTTGACGACGTTGAAAGACTGGCCGAGCCTAAAATCGAAGGTCGATAGCGTGAGAAACACGTTCGCCTCAACGTCACGCCCGCTGGTCAAGAACATCCGTAGGCGCAAAATCACGATCACCTTCGTCGACGCGATGCTCCTGTCGCCTCAAGGGTCGTCGCTGAAGACGGTCGGAAAATCGATTGGCGTTGAGAAAATCGAGTTGCCGCCGGGCCAGATCGAACGGATGGATTTGTTGCTTCGCGACGATCCCCAGCTCTTCGAGCGTTACGCCCTACAAGACGCCGTGATCGCCGCGCGATACCTGCAACAGATTTCGGAGGTTTTGCCGACCAAACTCGGCGTCGGCAAACCAGTACCGACCCTTGGTGCGGCGGGCGTCCTGTTGATCCGTAAGGCCGTCGAGAATCTCGGCATATCCTCGGACAATTATTTTGGTTACGTGCGTCATCGCCGCGCCAAGCATTATTTACCCAGCCTCACCGAGGCATGGCCGTTCGCCTCGAACTGTTATCACGGCGGACGTAGCGAAGCCTTCTATCTCGGTTACACACCCCTCGGGACGAAACTTTACGACGTTGATTTGACGAGCGCCTACACGACGGCGATGGCGATGATAAAAGTGCCGGACTGGGAATCCGCGAAGCAAGAACACGACCTCGCGAAACTCGCGGTCGTATGTGACGCGATGACCATCGCTCGCGTCGGGTTCTCTTTTCCTAACGAAACACACTATCCTTCACTTCCCGTAAGAGCCGGGGCTCGCGGGCTCGTCTATCCACTGAACGGCACGAGCTGGTGCACAGGGCCCGAACTCGTCGTGGCGCTCTCCCAGGGCGCTAGGATCGTCGTGGAGACCGGGTGGCGGATTGAATGGGTTGAAGGTTCATCCAGTCCTTTCGAAAGTTTCACGCGGACCCTCAATAAGGTTCGTAAGGACGCAAAGGCGCGTGGCGATGTTCTGTTGGACAAACTCGCCAAAGAGATTGGAAATTCCGGTTATGGCAAGGTCGCCCAAGCCGTCGACACCACCAGAACCGTGACCGATGGCGGCGTGGGTGCTCAGCGGGGCAAGAGGGTGTTCGACAGTCGCTCCGGCGAGATGAAAACGCTCCCGCCGTCGCCTATCACCAATCCCATGATGGCGGCGATGACCACGGGCTGGGTTAGAGCGGCGGTGTCCGAAGCTCTCGCCCGACTACCGGTCGACGCCGTTCTATGTAGCGTCACGACCGATGGATTTCTCAGTTCCGTTCCAGTCGAGGCTGTCGATAATACCGGGCCCGTGGCGAAGGCTTTCATCGAGGCTCGCACCCGCATCACGCCCGATAACCCAACCACATGGGAGGAAAAGCATCGCATCGGGCGTGCGATGATCACCAAGACGCGGGGCACGATCACGGTTGAACCATTTTATGTCGATGATCCCGGCACGCCAGTCCTTGCACGCGCCGGGTTCAAGCTCAATGAAAAGCCCGACGATCCTTGGGAGGAATGCGCTCAGTGGGACAAAGTGTGCGTCGAACGCGAACACAATACGCGCTTCAGGAGCAAGTCTTTAACGCCCCTACGGACGCAATGGATCAAGGACGCCGACCTCGTCGAGATTCAACGACAGGTCCGACTTAACATGGACTTCGACCTGAAGCGTGAAGCCATCGACCCCATCGATGTCGAGGGCGTGATCACGGCCAAGACGCGGCCATGGTCAACCATCGAGGAGTTCGATGGTCATCGCGATGCGTTGGAGAATTGGAAGAAGTCTCAACGCCGCGTTCTCAAAACGGTCGCCGACCTACGCGATCTGGAAGACTGGAACACGACCCGTCCGGGACAACGCGCCAGCGGCTCGACAACGCAATCGGGCAGACCATCTCTGGTGAACGCCTTCTTGAAAGCGGTGACGCGAGGCCAGCTCGACCCCGGCGAATGGCCTTATAAGAGGATCGCCGAGTTTCTGACGGCGTGTGGATGGCCCGTCTCGGTCGACACCGTCAAACAGGCCAAGAAACGCGGCAAACTCACCCTCGGCGCGATTTGTGTGTTGTCGGCGGATGATCTGGGTTTCGCTCGCGTGGTTTATCATGAACACCCCGATTGTCGCTTGGACCTTCTTGTCGCCGAAGGTTCGACGGCGGCGAAGGCTCTGGCCGACGCGCGAACAGCCTTACGGCGTCAACCCGTCGTCGATGACGAGCCCGCGACGGCGACCTCCGTCCAAACCCCGTCTATCCACATGGACGGTGACGCGGAAAGTGACATCCAAGGTGACGCTTTCACACCCCCCTATAGGCGCAAGCGTCACCTCGTACAAACAATCAATGCGGCATCGTTTGCAATCCATTGATTCTAAGGGGAGGTGACGCTTGCGCGACAGGGTGCGTTTTAGCGAGCCAAAATACAAACAATCGCATTGTTTGTATTCCGACCATGATTGAGTGGTCACCTATATGCCGAAAGTTAAAAGCGCCGCTTTCTTACCGCTTGGCCGACGCCGCTGCGGCAACCCTACGTTCGATGACGGAGGGGCGGAACCACGAGATATTCATGACCGGCCTGAACCTCGGTCGGCTTGGCCTGTCTCCAAATGAAATTGAGGCGGAGCTGAACGCGGTGGTTGGAAGCGAGCCGCATATGAAGAGGAAAATCCCCGGTGTGATAGGGTCTTTGAGAAAATATGGGCGCTCGTAGGCGATGAGATTTGAAGACAGGTCGCCGAATGATGACCGGAAATGTTTCCGATCATCAAACAATTCGAGACCGCCGCACCCTTGAGCATATCCGAACGAGTAAGGGCCACGGGTAGGCTTTTAGGCGAACATGGAGGGATGGGGGGGGGTGCTCGGGTTTGGAAAAATGCGTGTACGGGCTTCCTATGCGTTTTAGGCCCCCATTCACATTCGGGGAGATCATACGGCATGACGCCGATGCCACACGACGCCCCGTTCTCGAGCATGGTGATTATATTCGGCGGCGTCTAGCTTGAGGCACCGGAGCCCATCGAACTCGCGATCGCCAGAAGCCGGAAGGTTATCGACAATTACCCAGATGCTAGGCAGTATGATGGAATTAATCCGTCGATCGCGACGGAGCGCGAACCTTAAGGTGAGGCATGGGCTTGCGTCGCTATAAAACCGCGATATTTATCTGCGCGATAATCGCGACCTTAGCTATCGAAGCCAAAACCTTGAATAGCATTGCTGGTGAAGAGATCACGCAATTGAATACGTCAGCGGGGCTGCTTGAGGCTCAAGTAGCAACAGGTCGCGATTGCAAGTTAGCAAAGTTCAAAACTGACATTTGCACTGCTTTATACTTAAATAATAAGTTGATTTTTGCGGAACATGTCATAACAATTGTTAACTCATTTCCATCTGATGATGTTTCCCAACTAGTCTACATACACGCCGCTACGGTTGCCTTCTATAAATCGGCAGACAGGCACGAGTACGACTATATTCTTGATTTAACAAAAACACCCCCGCTTGAGCTGACGGGCCTTAATTTTCATAAAATTTCGAGATCGAAGTCTGGCGTAGTCTTTGAGATGCACGCCGGAAAGGACAACTTGGGAGATGAAAGGTTAAGAACGTACAACTATCAGATAGGAAGCGGGACTCCCGTGAGGATGCGAGAGGAAACCATACATGAATATGAACCGTTGACAAATAAATCAACATCAAAAGACTTGCTTGCGAATGCAGAAGTAAGAAAACCAATAATTATGATTGTTGGCGAAGATAATATTTATGAATTTAGAAAAACAATGCAGCCGGGCGATTTATTAAGGAAAGTAGGCGACAACATTATTGTTGGTTCTGGATGCGAACCCGTCTTGATAGATCATTGCGCTTTGTTTGCCATAGATATCACAAACAACCTGGCTTGGGCGGTCGAGAGCGACGGCACTAATGGAATATTTGAACCAAAGACGGCAAAGCTTTGGGGTGTGTTGACGGATAACGATGTCGTGCCATTGCGCGAGATTCGCGGCTGGCTTTACAAACACAAGATTGCACAGGGGAGTGTTTCTTTCGTCCCGCTCCCAGACAGCCTTACGCAGTTGTACAAGCAACCCCGCAAGACTGTTGCCAAGATCGAAACGTCGCCTCCCTCGCCGCAGAGCGTCACTCAAGTCGCGCCTACGAAGCCAGTTTTGTCTCAAGCGCCAAGCAGCGAGCATTTGGCTATTCCCTGCAAAGAGAGGGCGGCACGTTTGTTGTTCCCGTTTCAATTAATGGCGAGATTACCCTGAAATTCACCATCGATAGCGGAGCGGCTGACGTAAGCATTCCTGCGGATGTGGTAATGACGTTGCTCAGGACGGGCACATTGACTCGTGAAGACTTTCTGGGAACTCAAACGTACCGTTTGGCGGACGGTTCGACAGTCCCTTCACAGACCTTTCGCATCCGATCATTGAAGGTGGGTGACCGAGTTGTTGAAAACGTTACTGGAAGCGTAGCTTCAGTTGCGGGTACCCTGCTACTGGGGCAGAGTTTTTTGAGTCGTTTTAAGTCATGGTCGATCGACAATCAGCGTCAAGTTCTACTTCTGGACTAGATTTAGTGGTGTGCGCATGAGTGGGACAGAAAACTGACATAGGCGACTTCGCAAAACCCCACCCACTTTTCCGAGATTGAGCGATGCCACGCAAAACAACAACTTATGTCTCGCGTAACCTGACCTTATGGAGGGGATCACGATGAAAGCTGAAGCATGGGGAGCGCAACGCCACGAAAAGGATCACATCCTTGCCGAGGGGGTAGATTTTAGGCTAACTGATTTAGCGGCTGATGGCTCGGTGGTGCGGCTAGACCACCGGATTTTTCCGTGTTTCGGATCAATCGGCGGGATTTGAATCGCCGGGCTCGCTTTTCGGAAAATGTGGGAGTTAGACGCTCGCTACAAAAATCGACGCAAGCGTCTCATTTGGGTCTAGACGGGCTCTCCGCGCCGTTTCAAAAAGCCAAAAACAACCCTATTAAGACGCCAAAAGTGTCTCACAAACCAGTCTCTCCGAGGTATAGCAAAGCGGAATCGCGGCCTCTAAACTGCTATTGCCCAACTTTCAGATGGCGACAACGGTTTGCTTTCTTCTGTCAATACGTTTTCGCTAGTTCAATCGGGATTGATCTGCGATTACAGCAACGCTGACCTAATAATAGTTGACAATGCGCCATGTAGATACATTATGTTTTCAGCCTTCATCAAAGATCCCCCAAGCCTCGGGTTAATTTCAAATATTATAAGATTTCCGCTCACAATTTTATAATCTAAGTTACATGGCCCTGTATACGATATACAAGAAAGAATCGATTTAAGCGCATTTAGAACGAAGGGCTCCGTTTCAATAGCCTCAAGTGTAAAGTTAGATCCTGGTCCTCTTATCGGATTCGGATCGTTCACTTTATATAAAAAACTACATTGCCAAAGCAAGCGCCCATTTTTGAACACGCAGTGAGTTACATATTCTTGCGCTCCTGGAATAAACTGTTGTAGAACAACGTCCTTCCCAAGCCAAAGCGGATGTGATAATAACTTATCGAGATACTCGCGCGAGTCTACAACAGCAATACCGACGCCGGCGTTACAATCTAAGCGCTTAAGTACGCATGGGTAAGTAGCCTCTTCTTTCGTTGCATAATGAATCGGAAGAATATCGCCGTAGTTACGCTCGCGCATAAACTCTGCAAAAAGACGCTTGTTGGATAGTAAATCAATACAGAAAGGATCGGGGACTAGTGATGCAATATCCCGTGGAACCGCTTTTGCGTGAACTTCCATTAAAGGAATGATAACGCTGGGTTTATTGGATTCGTCTATGTAACTTAGACGAGCATCTGTTGTATCTGCAATAATTATTATCTCTTTAGCCTCACCTATCGTGTTCCAAACAGGCGCGTCAGGGCCCAAAGCCTCCATCCAATCTTCACTGTGAATGCCGAAAATTATTACCCGAACATCAGAGACTGCCGTCGAGTTATGAATTTCAGTTTCTTTCATTTTAGCTGAAGCTCTCCATATGGCGGCCGACCGCGCGGAAAATATGCGCCAATCTGGCGTTTGCGACAAGACCGGCGGTTGCGGTGACGGCATGGCGAGAGGCGACTATGCATTTTGGGTATACCCGAATGGGACAGTTTGAAGCCTCTCGCCCCTGTCTTAAATCCGCGATAGGTTTTTCCAGCCGTGGGGTTTCTCTCCGTTACTCCTGCGGCGAGGGCTGGGGTTGGCGATCGACGGCTCGCGTCACCCCAGCCTGCCGATTCCGTCCCCTCGGCTCCCTCGAAGGTGGGGAAGCCGGCGACGGGCGAGCAGCCGGCTATCACCGGGCTCTCGATACTGCGATAAAACCTATCAAACATTCCGAGACCTAGCCGTGTGAGAGGGGAAATCCCGCGTTTGGTCGGCTACCACACGGGCAAGGTCTAATGAGGGTATGCGGCTCCCGGACCCGAGAGACATAAGGCGATCAAACGCCATGATGGATTTTTAAAACGCTGTCTCTTAGTTCAATCGTGATAGGCTCGGTCTGTGTTTTCTTGGGGATTTTCTCCTCATGAAGATGGAGGTCCGGCAATGGATCAAGAAGAGTTTACCAAACTAGGCGACATCTGGGTTCCTAGAATCTTTTACGCCCTTGCTGCCATACTTTTCACAGCAATTGGACTAAAAACGGTATTGGAAGGAGGAGAAGCGGGCAATGCCGTTGTTTACGGGATACTAGCTCTGCCCGTGGCGGCGATCTATTTCTATCCGTCAATCATCGCTTACAAACGTGAAAATCGGTATAAGATGCCGATCTTTATATTCAACATAATTTTCGGTTGGACTGTGATCGGGTGGGGGATCGCATTGGTCTGGGCGTATTGGCCAGATAAGGATGAGAATGCGGGCAAGGTCATCCAGCCCATCACCTCGCCACGCCCACCTGCTGGGGAAGGTGAATCCACCGTGACGGTGGCGACTGAGCCTCAAACACAATCGCCCACCGAAAAACGACTGGCCGCTCTAGAGCATCTTGCAAAATCACACGCCCGCGGAGTTGTCACCGACGAAGAATTTCAAGCCGAGAAGAAAAAGATCATAGATAGTTCAGAGTAGATCAGGTCGGCTTCTTCATCCGCCTCGGTGGACAGGAAGCGGCAACGGCTTGCGGCGTCCCATGATGCCGGTAATGATTGAAATATTGGGCTTTGGGGGGTGAATCATGGACAAAGAGGAAGTGTTAGTTATCATCGGATCAGCGACTACGGTGGCCGTAGCCATTGGTGGTTGGATTTTCAGTTGGGCAATGCAGCGAGACGCCAAAACACGAGACCGTTTGCAAAAGCGAGTTGCTAAATTTGAACAAGAGGTTCTGGCTCGTATCGAGGTCGAGAAATCCGCGAGCGAGTGGATCGCTGAACTTTCAAACTTGACGCCTCGAGCCGCCATTGTCAACGCCGGAGAGTTATTGCAGCGGTTGGCCGGCGCGAAAGTGCAGCAGGGATGCAAGCAAAAAGGCCCCCGATATCGGGGGCCTTTTTGCTTGTCGCGGTTTTTTCTA
>Ga0187856_1003256_pt1 | contig 11432 bp, 14 predicted proteins | sample June2016WEW_8_40_FD_132443 | JGI IMG/M metagenome (GOLD analysis project Ga0187856, IMG submission 132443) | Peatland microbial communities from SPRUCE experiment site at the Marcell Experimental Forest, Minnesota, USA - June2016WEW_8_40 | ecosystem: Environmental > Terrestrial > Soil > Wetlands...
AAACCGCGCTCGGCTTTCTTGGGGAGCCAGGGCCGAAGTGGTTGTCTTCTCTTCCGCATTCTCATGGTGCCAGTGCCCTCCGCTCACGCCGCCGTCAGGGGTCGAGATCGCTGGTGCGACTCGCTCCGCTCGCCCTGTGACAGCGGCTCCGCTACGGTCGTGTTTCAGTTAGGAGAAGCTGACGCTTCTCTGTACTCGAAAAAGCCGAGTACACGAACGCCCTACTTCCCTTCAACGGGTATCCATTCGATTTTTATGCTTCCTTCTCAAAAGAATGACCCTACGAGAACTCTATGGATGCAGTCGATAAATGTATACAGGCGTCGATCCCACTCTCTGCCAACTGGTGGTGGGAGCCCAATGGGGGACTTCCGGAGCGATGAGCACGCTCCCGCCGGTCTTTGCCAACACTTGGTAGATCTCATTTCGCTTTGCAATATCCAAAGACCAAAAAGTTTCGCGTTCTTCGAACGGGATTTCAGCCACAACAACGAGGCGGGCTAACTTTTGCCAACCTGCTCCCAGATCAGCATCAATCAACGTGACTCTCTCGCCGGGTCGCACTCCTTGAGCGGCTAGACCCTCAGCGATATCCATCTGCAGGCTTGCTGCCCGGTGCCCGTCGATACACTCTCTCACCAAATTCGTGCCAATCTGAATCGTCAATAAGAACACCGCCACAATTGTAATTGCACGAATGGTGCGCCGGCTGTGGTTGTGCGCAGGCAAGCGAACCAAGGTAAGTACCGCTGCCCAGAACAGCACAAAGAATTGGGCGATGTAGCGGTATTCGACCCAGACCAATCCATAAAGAGCGAAAGCGGCCACTGCGGGCAGCCATAAATACCAAACACTCAAAAAGTCATGCAGTATCGGCCGTATATCTTGCCGCAATGCGACGAGCACCAGACAACATGCAATCAACACATTCTGTGACCAGAGATCCCTCAGGTAAGTATTCAAATGTTTTACGAGCGCGCGCAATTGGTTCCCCAGTTCGAACTGCACCCGCAGTCCTCCATTCCAATAGGAAGGGTCATACCAAGGCGGGTAGGTCCCTCGGACCGGTCTGGCAAACTCATAGATCAGAGGTGAAGAAAACAATTTTCGAGTAGGATGCTCAGCTTTTCCAAGATGCGCTATTTCGCCTTGCCAGTGTGTAAACGGGGCACCATTCTCATGCCAGGCGTAGTTCAACTTCGCGGCCTCACCGGTGGTGAAATGACCTTTCTCCCGTGAAAGTTCATAGACATATGGACTCACAACGCCGGCGAAGGCAACGAGCGCAGCCAGCAGATAGAACAGCAGAAGCCGCTGGCGGAGATTGGACAGCACTGCGGCCATTAGGAATACGGTGGCTAGCGGCAACATCACAGCCTTAGTCAGAAATCCGACACCTAGTAGAAGTCCCAAAAGCCAAAATCTGAGCGATGTCGCACCGCTCAACTTGATTTTCAGGATCAGCCCGGCCGAACTGTAAACAATTGTGGACAAGAGCATATCGGGGGTCGTGCAGGTAACGAGATTCAGATGCATGAATAGGAAAATAGCGTAGCCAAAACCCCAGAATTCGTTTTCAGAGAAGCAGGAGGAAGAAGGTTGTGGTTCTCTTTGCGAAAGAAGTCTATACAAACGGAAAACTTCACTCCAGAAAAATTGGAAAGCTAGGACCGTAGATACGAAGACAAAGAAATTCGTAAGTTGTACTAGCGTGGGCTCCCACCGCATCGTGGGCTTGAACAACCATCTTGATAGGCCATGAACGATGGCAAACAGAGGACTCCACAGGCCGTTAAGGATGGCTCTCCAATCACCTTGGAAAAAATAGTCACCCATGTCAAGGTATGACACTGAGTCCGATTTGAACGAATCGCCACAGAGCGCGATAATCAACCCAAGGCTGATCGACAAGAAGGGCAAAACAATCTTGAAGCGGGGCGAATTGTTTGTTACTGCGATTTGGTAAGGCATGGCTTTCCTATATTATCGACTCACCAAAAGTCACGATATCTGATCGTGGTCCTACCAATTCAACTAGGTCTCTTACCGCGTGATGTGGTTTCTTTTGTAGCCGAACTTCTGGCGTGCCTTTCTGCGGGTGAACCGCCAGTCGATAGTGACCCGATCACGGTCCATTCTCCGGCTCCAGGCTCTGGCTTCCCGCAGCAGGTATCGCCGAGCGACGGGATTCTTCGCGGACCCAGGCACTGCCGCGAGAAGAGGCTGATTTCGATCTCTGCCGGACTGAGCCAGCTTCCGCGTTTCGGCGTGTAGTGGACGGTAAACCGGTCCCACGAAGATTCGAGACGAAATGGAGCAGGTTGAGCACTGGCAGATCTCCCAAAACGAAATCTCTCATCCAAGAAATCACAGGCTGCGGTCCACTCCGAAGGTTTCGGGGCAGAATCTATCGTATGACAGCGGCAGCAGGACACTATGATGATTAGCACGATGACAACTTCGATAATCGCCTAGTCGGCATCAGCCTGAATCTCAGGTTCCGCGCCTTTCGCGGGGGATTACTCCAATTGCGGGAACGCGAGTCCCAACGCATGGTCGCCGAGATAGCGAACACCGGACGCGGCAGCGCCTTGATATTCAGGATCGCGGACGAGTTGCAGCACTGGATCTCCACCATGGAAGGAGACGAGCCCAAGACTGCTTTTGCCGGGTGGTTTCGACCTGATCTTCCGGAGTTCTTCGCGGAGTTACGCGCAAATGCACGAAAAGTCGCGGCTTCGGCACGTCCATGATGCCTTATTCACCGTACTTCACCAACAGGCCTTTCGCCAGCATGTCCTGGGAAAGTCTCACGAGATCAGTTTCTAATTTCTCCGCAGCAACGTCGAATTCATCCAACATTGTGCGGCGAACCGCGTCCAAGCCGCCAGCATTTCGAAGCAGTTCGAGGAACCGCGTCCCCACAGGATCAAGGCTGTGATACATGCCCGTCTGCAGGTTTAAGAGAACGGTCTCGTCACCGACTCTAGTGGTAACAACTTCGTCCGGGACCTTGAGATGATCTTTCAGCACCATGTTCATTCTTCACTCCTCGTTGATGGTCAACAATCAATCGGCGGACTGCTGGCAGGATCGAAAAGTCTCGCACATACCTTAACTGGAAGCACGGGAGTTTGGCCCTGAGATTTCCAATTGCATCAAATTGGCGTTCTAACAGGGTCTTATCTCGAATGTCCAGATTAAAGGCACAGGCCACTAGTCTCATGAAAGCCTCCCTGGGAACCAACGGGGTGATTGACGGGCCCGAATGGACCATGTCCCCATCTTCGTCAAGGAAGTACAAACACCGGACAGAAGCGGGCTTATCGACAAACGGAACAAGAGCGGGATCGATCACCCGACGCTTCTCCATATAGTGGGCGATCTCGGTGCTTTCCGGCTGAGCATCAAATATTCCATCGCTGGCCTGGGGCCAGAGTCTGACGCCCGGATAGCTCGGAATCGCGGTCCACCCCTCGGCCATTTTGCGCAGCACCACGTAGTCATCGGAGATCAGTGGACAACCGATTTGTCCAAAACATGTTGCCAACGTGGACTTCCCTTGACCGCTCTTCCCCACAAAAGCGATCGCACCCTCCAGTGCGAGAATCGCACTTGCATGCAGCACCAGGGGCTCGCGGCGACTGAGGATCCTCGGGATGACTTGGTCGAGAAACAAATGCCGGATCGTCGACTGCGGCGTACCGGTCAGAGGCTGGCACTGCACTTCTTTCCCGTCGCGCGAAATCAAAAAGTCGCCCAAACCGGGAAAGCGAAGCAAATAGTCTTCGCCAAGGACCGCAAGGCTGAGCCATACTCTGTTATCCTGCGTTCGCCAATGATGAAACCAGTGGCACTCCCCGGCGAAATCCTTTACAGCGGGCAAGACCTTGAAGCGGCAGTCGGGGCTTCTTCCAACTGCTTCCGTTAGCTCGGGCAGCGGAACGGTGCTTTCGACCACCAAATCGCAGACTCGAAATCGCCCTGCCCCAGTCATTCCGAGCCGGGCATTATCAACCCGATTTGCCAAATTAACTGGTTCTGCCAATGTCACCGCTTCGCTCATTCTGCTACAACTAGAATTATAACTTGATGAGTGGAATCACTGGCATTTACAACCTCGATGGTCGTCCCGCAGACCCCGTCCTTCTGAGGCGAATGACGGAGGCAGTCGCACACCGGGGGCCCGATGGAATTCGGCACTGGATTGATGGCCCAATCGGCTTGAGCCATTTGATGCTACAAACCACTCCCGAATCAGTCCATGAGGAACAGCCGCTTACCAATCGTGACGCCACCCTTTGCCTTACGATGGACGGACGCATCGACAACCGCTTGGAATTGAGACACACGCTCGAATCAAGTGGATTTCCACCTCGCGATGACACAGATGCGGAGCTGGTTCTTCGGGCTTACGAGTGCTGGGCGGAAGACTGCCCGGGCCAACTTCTCGGTGATTTTGCTTTTGGCATTTGGGACGCTCGAAAAAAGCAATTGTTTTGTGCCCGAGACTATGTAGGGGTGCGACCTTTTTACTTTTATCGCTCCGCTTCGCTATTCGCATTCGGTTCCGAGATCCGCGCGATTCTCGCTCTCGAAATGATTCCACGCCGGCTCAACGAATCCAGGGTCGTCGATTTCCTGGTTGGGGAGCTGGATCGCGAGGATGAAGAATCCACGTTCTATCAAGATGTCCTTCGATTGCCGGCAGGCCATTGCCTGATAGTAGGTCCTGGCCAGTTCGCCTTGCGGGATTACTGGGACCTCAAAGCGCCTTCCACACTGAAACTTGCATCACTACGAGAATACGGCGAGGCCTTCCGCACGGTTTTTGTGGAAGCAGTTCGCTGCCGATTGCGCAGCATCCATCCGGTCGGATCAACCCTGAGTGGCGGGCTGGACTCTTCTTCAGTTGTAGGTACAACGCGTGCGTTGCTCGCATCGGAACTGAAGGAACCATTGCATACGATCTCGCTTGTCGACGCTGACGAATCAAAGTGCGGCGAGACTCCCTATATTCGAGAGATTCTTCGCGGCGGCTGGGTCACTCCTCATATCGTTCGCTCCGATCAGGTCTCGGCGATGACTGAGCAAATGATGGGAAGCGACGAACCCTTTGAGATGGCCTGCTATTTCTCCAACTGGTTCGGTTTTGCTGCCACCAACAAGGCCGGGGTACGCGTGTTGCTGGACGGAATATCCGGAGACCACATTACTCCGCCCTTTGCTTATCTGGCCACGCTGGTGCGTTCATTGAAGTGGCATACCGTTCTTGAGGAATTGTCGTTTTCCTCGAAAGTCTATGGCGAACCTCGTTTGCCAAATCTGATTCGTTTTGGCATCGCTCCCATAGTGCCTGGGCTGTTTGTGGCATTGCTGTGGCTTGTTCGGGGGAGCAGGACCCCGATGTTCCCAGAGAATTCGCTGATAAACCGTGACTTTGCCCTTCAAATGGGAGTCTTGGAGCGCCTCGACTTGCGTCGGCGCAACCTCTGGAATGCTGCCCGGGACATTGGCACACTGCATTCCTGGTGTTTCACCAGCGGCGTGTTGCCGTTTTTCTTTGAGCAATCCGGCAGATTGGCTGCCACGATGGGAGTCGAACCCCGGCATCCCTTCTCCGACCGCAGAATCATTGAGTTCTTTCTCTCACTCCCTCTGGAAATGAAAACCTACAGTCCATTGCCGAAGAGGGTGATCCGTGCAGGCATGGAGGGAGTTCTCCCGGAAGTAGTCCGTTGCCGCACGAGCTACGCCCATCCCGGCGGGGCGTTCCTGTCATCGCTACTCAGCCGACACTCGGAACTTTTGCAACCGGCACCTTTCAGGCAGGCCTTGAGTTCGGTTCAGCGGTATGTTAACTTCTATGCTGCAGATGTGGCCCGGAAAGGTGTGGCGACCGGACCTCCTGAAGCGAGGAATTCGGTTTGGCAACTTCTGACTTTGGCCTTGTGGCTTGGAAGCAGGAATTTGTCAGTCACGTGAAGACTAGTTGGAGGTACCCCATGGATTCTCTTCGTTCACTGCCTTCGCAAGAACAACAGGCTGCGAAAAAGGCTTACTCAACTCCCACGCTTGTAGATTTAGGCTCGGTCGGAGAGCTTTCCCAAGCCGGCACGGGTACTTTGGCGGAGGGAATGCATTCAACAGACACCAAGAGACACCCATGAGTCTCTTTCCAATCTTGTCCGGACGTGACGGACTCTAGCGCGTAAGCGCCGGGAAGGTTAGGTGTTCACAGAAAATCCCCTGCCCTTCCATCATTGGCTGCTCGCCGACGCGGCTCGTACTCTCGCCTACAGAAATGCCATAAGCCAAATCGTCCGGAAGAATGACGTGGCGGTAGACATCGGAGCTGGCACCGGCATTCTTTCATTTTTTGCGTGCCTCACTGGCGCCCGCAAAGTCTACGCCATTGAGACGAGTAACGTGCTACAACTAGCCCGAGAACTCTGCGCTCGCAACGGCTTTGAGAGTAGAGTCGAATTCCACCAGGACCGCTCCCAGAATGTCCAACTTCCCGAACCGGTGGACGTAATCATCTCCGATACGGGAGCAAGTTTCGGCCTCCAGGACGGCATGCTAGGCGCGTTTCTGGATGCCAGGCAACGATTCCTGAAGCCGGGCGGCAGAATTGTTCCACATTCGCTCCAGCTTTTTGTAGCGCCGGTCGAGTTGAACGATGGCCGAAACTTGGATATCTGGGAAAAGGACCGCTACGGTCTTGACCTGTCTTCTCTGCGGCGGTTTGCGGCCAATACCAATTACATCGTCCGCCTCAAGCCTGAAAATGTGCTGGCGTCTCCAGCATCGCTGGCCACAATCCACTTTGAAGAAGTCATCAGTCCGTACGTTGCGGGAGAAGCACTTTTGGTTGCGGCGCGAGATGGAGTGATGCACGGATTAGGAGCGTGGATGCAGGCGGAGTTAGCTCCCGGCATATCCTTCACCAATTCGCCGCTCAAACCGACGGTTGAATGGGCCCAAAGTTTCTTCCCCATAGAAAAGCCGGTTGAATTACGGACGGGCGATTGCATCCGGGCCAACATCAGGACCAATGACGGCCAAGTGTGGCGGTGGCAAGTCGAAGTAACAAGCGGAAGTGTGTCCGGAGCGAGTCCCTCGCATATCAAGGCCCGGTTCGATCAATCCACCATGTGGGATTTTCCCGTCGCTCCAGAGCAGCTGAAAAAGCAACTTCCCAGCTACACGCCTAAACTGTCGCGAAAAGGTGAAGCCGAGCTATTCTTGCTGGGCGCCTTCGATGGGCGACGCACAACCGCCGAGCTGGCGGCCGAACTGCTTAAGAGCTTCGGTGACTGCTTTCCCTCGAAGGCGGCCGCTTCCAAATTTGTCACCAGAATTGTCGCGCGCTGTACGTAGGTTTCTCTTACCAAGCAGTTTCGCGCAATCAATCCCAAATCAACATCGGGATGTATCGCGACAGGCCAGAATCCCCGATCACAACCCGGTCCTGGCTTTCAACCCACGCATGCGCCTCAAAGTGACCCGCATCTTTGCTAACGCCAATCCGAATTCTGGACTGCAATCCCTCCCGCCTGAGCAGTATGTGCAGAGCCAACGCCTGGGTTAGACAGGTTGCGTGAGGCACATAAGGACTTACAGCACGCACGGCCCAACTGAGTTGGTCCGCCGAATAATGGTTTGGCGACCGAAACCGGGGCTGGGTCAAGGAAGCGACGACACGCCGGAGCTTCGCAAAAGGGACCATCCATAGCGCGAAGCGGGCGGTGCACAACAAAATCGCGGCTCGTAGCAAGACGAACAATTCTCGAAACCTGGGGACACGTGCCATGCTTTGGCCTTAGTCCTTTCGTAGTCGCCGTACCTAACCGGGTAGGCGCGGCCGCATAGGCCGGGAATGTGCAAGTTGCAGTTTAATAGTACTTTACACCGGCTGCCCACGACAACCCACTGCCCACTACCTCACTCATCCCGACGCAGCCATTGCTTCGATATTAATTTGCCCGGTCCGAAGGTGGGAATCCGCGGCTGCGCACATCGCGATCCAGTCGTCGCCGGAGCTCAGGAGATCAGCCGCAGGCCCCAGTTCCTGCGCTACGGAGGAGGTCGGCAGGAGGAGTGCGCCCCGTTCTTCAAGGACCGAGCTTTCTTGTACGAGCAGTTTTGTCGAGAAGTCTTGCAGAGGGATGGCTGGAGATGCCAGGTTTGCGGAACGATGTCGAGCCTTGAGGTCCACCATCAACAAGAGCGCAGCCACTCCGGGGACATGCCATGTTTCATCGTGTACCCTGAGTGTACGACGGCTGAGGCTATGCAGCCCTCAGCCACCGCTAAGAAATCATGCCGGCGCACATGACCCCCGAAGATCAACTCTGCTTGCTGCTCGCACGCGGACACCTCACGCCCGATCTGCGGCAGCAGATCCTAGAATTCCTCGCGTCCGCTCTGCAGTGGCCTCTGATTCTGGAACGTGCCTACACTCACGGGGTTTACCTGCTGCTCTATCGCAACCTGCGTGACCTAGGATTCCCCAGCGTCCCGGACGCGGTTCAAGCCGAGCTGAAAGGCGCTTTCCTCGCCAATGCGTTCCACAACCAGTTGCTGGCGGAAGAGTTGGCCCGGCTGCTCGGTTTGCTGGGTGAGGCCGGCATCCCTGTAATCCCGCTCAAGGGCGTCACCCTGGCCCAGTCGCTCTACGGCGACACCGCGTTCCGAGTTTGCTCCGATATCGACATTCTCGTTCCACCCAATACCGTTCCTGAGGCCCTCGGTCTCATTCGAGCGTCTGGTTATCGTGACGATTTTAGGGAACCATTCTTTCGCGACCTCGTCATGCGGTATGGCAGGCATTACGATGTTGTGCGCGAGGACCGCGCGTTGTCATCCCGACTCGAACTTCACTGGAAATTCCTGCACAATTCCTCCAAGAATGATGAGGCGATTACGGACCTTTGGGCCGAAGTTCGTCCGAAGGCTTTCTTCGGGGTTCGCGCGTATACCTTAACTCCTGAATGGGAATTCCTTTATCTCGCAATGCATGCCACTGATCACCAGTGGATGCTGAAATGGCTTGTGGACATTCATGAGATTTCCTCGTTCGCGTCGGTTGATTGGCAAATGGTGATGAAAAAAGCTGAGCATTTGGAACTCGACCTGGTGGTCCGGCAGACACTCACCGCGTGCTCGCTGCTGCTGGGAACACCAATGCCTGAAGGATATTCTCCAACCGCTCTCCCGGCGAAAGTACGTCTTTTCCCGGCGGCGCCTTTTCCTGCAGCAACTTTGCAAACTGCACTTTTCCCCGTGCACGTGCTCAGGCGACCTCTGGACAAACTGCGCTGTCTTGCGAAAAACGTACTTATCCCCTGCCTGACGGACCGCGATTTCTTACCGCTTCCACCGTCGCTGAGCTTTCTTTACTATCCAATGCGCCCCATGCGCTTGACCTGCAAGTGGTCTTGGCCGCTTCTCAAACTTGGCTTCGCGAACCTTATCAGGATGCTTGGTTGTTGGCGGAACAACGCAAAATTGCAGAGCGCACCACCATGCGTGCCCCCTAAGAGAGGACGCCCCACCGCTTAAACTGCTCCTTCGGCATCTCGCGGGCCTTGTGCAACTAGGTTGCACAATCGAAATGCTGCCTGTCCTCGTTACCACTTAGCCCGCGCTCAGACCACAAAGGCAATTCGATGGTTGTGCACCCCGGGTGCACAAATTCGGGCCTGAGACGCACCCGAGGGGACCTCCGGAAAACGTTTGTGTGCCCGAGAGTCCCACGGGTCCTGTCACCTGTTTGCGGTTGCTCGGACTTTGCCATTACCGACTATGTTCGCTTTTCATTCGCTAAATGTCAAGCTCTTTTTTTATCCCCTCGGAATTACATCATGACTTTCCGTCTCACAAAGAATTTCCGACTGCTCGGGCAAGATGACGGCACTCCCACGGTTACATGTCGATTGAAAACAAAGCACTTCTTGGCTTTGTTCAGCAAAAAGGTTATCTCCTTCTTCCCAGATTGATGTTGAGAGCAGGGGGCACGTTTTCTCCTCGGCGCTGCCTCTGTGGACGCTCCAGTTGGTCCATAGCGCGATAAAGTTGCCTATCCAGATGAGCTTTCTTGGCGGAGGAGTTTGTCGGTTGCATCCGCGGGCGGCAAGCTGACAGAAACCTCGCCGTGCTCCTTGCGCGTGGGTCTCACTGTAATCTCCACGTCTTGCCCAAGGGCGGTGAGAAAGTCCATGAGCCGTTCGAGTGAGAAAGTGCCAGAGCGGTTGCGCATCAATGCAGAGACGTGAGGCTGCTTGATGCCGAGGATTTTCCCAGCTTCGGTTTGCGTGAGGTCACGTCTCTTGATGAGGCGGTAAATCTGTAACGTGAGCTTTGCTTTCAAAAACTCCTGTTCAGGGTGGGGGAGACCGAGGTCGGCAAAGACATTCCCACTGCTTTTCCCGGCCCTGACAGATTTCTTCGTTTTCCTAATCATATTAGTTCTCCCTATCCCTACGCAGCCGTTCAATCTCAGCTAGGCGTTGGCGGATGAGGTCAATATCCTTCTTCGACGTGGCGATTCCTCTCTTGGATTTTTTCTGGAAGGCATGCAAGACGTAAATCGCCTCCGTATAGCGAACCGTATACATAGCGCGCCATGTGCCGCCCGCATGATTCGCGACAATCTCAACTACGGATCCTCCGCCAAAACCTCTCAGCGGCTTTGCCGATGATCGGTTTCACCCTGTTGGGCGGCATACAGAGCCTGGCCAATGTTGCGCCGGACCTCGCGCGGAAACCCGCGCAAGTCTCGCAGGCTTGAGCCGACCCACATTACTGGGCACTCCGAATCTGCCATTATACATAAATACGTCTATTATTATATACTGTCAAGGGGTATTCTGGGTCCGCGAGTCCACTGTTGACTTGTCTCTTGCTCCAATTGCCGAGCGCACCACCATGCGTGCCCCCCTAAGAGGGGACGCCCCACCGATCAGTGGCCTCTTGTGTAGTGGTGTGTGGCGCAAACATCGCGGCTTTGGAAGGTCTGATCGAAAGTGAGCGCCTCATCCGGCCTTATGTCTTCCCTATTGCAATTCCATCAATGCACATGTCGAGTCCTGTGACCATGGTGGCTCACCGCGATGTCATCAGGGCGTGGTTCGCCCTGTGTATACTGCGTATCGTAGTCAAGCTCGCGGTGATCAAGGATATTCCCGCAATTTCGCTTCTCGGGTTCGTTTTGCAATTTTCATTTTTCCGAGAACGGAACCTTCCCCTGGGGAGCGAAATGCCGAACGAACGTTGTCATCCAGGCAGAATTTTGGAAGCATCCTTGGCCTGCTTCATTGCTCAGCCAGAGTGTGACTTACTTACTTACCAGCGGAGCATACGCAGGCAGCAAATGCCTTGGCTGTGTGATTTCCTAACACACAAATGTACAGCGACCAGAACGGTTC
>Ga0187856_1003257_pt1 | contig 11426 bp, 10 predicted proteins | sample June2016WEW_8_40_FD_132443 | JGI IMG/M metagenome (GOLD analysis project Ga0187856, IMG submission 132443) | Peatland microbial communities from SPRUCE experiment site at the Marcell Experimental Forest, Minnesota, USA - June2016WEW_8_40 | ecosystem: Environmental > Terrestrial > Soil > Wetlands...
CCGGGACGAAAAGATGCTCTCGGCCGAACCAAAAGATCGCCCAAAAAAGGAGGACAGAATGCAGTCAAATTAGATACCCTGATCCCAAGACCTCACCTCTCCACGAAACCGGGGCAAGCCCACAACCGACAGAATCAGGCTTGCAAGCTCCTGGCAATCGAGATGTGTGAATACGATAGCCGTTGGGGAGAGGGAGGGGTGAGGGAGACGGGCCTCTCGGTCGGAACCCCCTCACCCCAACCCTCTCCCCAGCCGAAGTCGGATGTTTCCGATTTCGGCCACTCTTGGATTAGCCGAACTCGGGAACACCCGAGTTCGGCGGGAGAGGGAGTTCGCATGAGCAAGCCCGATCGCGGCGCGATCAAAGCGGGATGTCCAGTTCCTTGCGCGGCGTGGCAGCTGCCGGAGCGGGTTTCGCAATCGGCGTGGTGGCGGGGGTATCACCTTTCGGCACCTCGGCGTTGGCTTGCGGACGCTGCCGCGGCTCGGTAACGACCTTCTGCTCAGGAGGCTGCGCCGGTTGCGACGGCTGCGGCTCGGGTTCGTTGGCGTATTTCGCCAGCAGCACGCGGGCGCCGGCGATGAGCTTGCCGCCATCGAGCTTGTGCTCTTTCATCTGTTTCAGCCAAGCCGCGATCACGGGCGCAGTCGCCTTGCGCCATTTTGCGACCTCTTCCGCCGCAAGCATCGTGATTGGATCGCCGCCTCTACGCACCATATCGGCGACGGCAGCGGCTTCGATGTCCCACATGGCGCCCGCCATGCCGGCCGCGACTTGTCCCGAGTTATTGTCGATGACCGTCTTGAGGTCGCGCGGCAGCCGGTCATAAGCCGCTTTGTTCATCGCCAGCACGAACGTCGTCGTGCTCAACGAAGATTCGGCGAAATCGGTGTGGGCCTTGAGGAGATCGTGAAGCCTCAAGCCCGGCACCACGTCCCACGGATCGAGGCAGCCGTCGATCACGTGCCCGGCGATCGCCGTCGGAACCTGCGGGATCGGCACGGTAACGCCGAGCGCGCCGAGCGCGCGCACGGTCTCGCCGGCGAGGCGGTTCGGCACATGCAGCCGCAACCCCTTGAGATCCGCGATTGACTGGATCGTGCGGTTGGCGTGCACGACGCCATGGTCACGGCACGAGAAAGAGATGGGATGAACCTCGCGGAACTCGTCCTGCAAATTTGCCGCGGCGTAATCCTCGATCGCCTTGGAATTGACCAGCGCCCGGCGCGACGGCACGAATGGCAGCTCGAACGCCTCGATCTTCGCAAAGCGTCCGGGCGTGTTGCCCGGCACCGCCCAGACGATATCGGCGAACCCCTCGCGCGCCTGGTCGAAGAGTTGCGCCGGCGCCCCGCCGAGCTGCATCGAGGGAAAGATGTCGATGCGGATGCGCCCGCCCGACTCGGCCTCGACCTTGCGCGCCCATGGCGCGAGAAACTTGTCGTGCCCGCTCGCTACCGACGAGAAGAAGTGATGCAGTTTGAGCGCAACTTGCGGCGCGGCGGCCCGCGCCAGGCGCAGAACGGCGGGAGCCGCCGCGGCCGCCATTATCGAGGCCAGAAGCGTGCGGCGGGCAAGTCGCATGGTTCCCTCGCAGAGCCGCTCAGGGGCGCCAGCGATGCGGCTCAATTGAGGCGCGATGGACGATCGTCGTTCTCGGAGGGGCGGACAATGCCCGCAGCCACTGGCGCGGGTTGCGTGGCGGAAGCCGGTGCCGCTTGCGCTTTGCTCTCGCGCGACCGTCGCTCGTACGCACGATAGGACAGCCACCCGAACGGAAAGCTCACGAGATAGGCGAGCGTCCCGGCAGTGAGCAGGATCCAGGGATAGGCGATGAGCAGCGCAACGAATAGCACCACCACGATGATGAGCGGCCCCACCATTTCCGGCGGCACGCGCGTGCCGATGCGCTTGCCGGAAAAGACCGGCAGCCGCGAGACCATGAGCGAAGCGACGACCAGCGTGTAGACGAGCGTCACCCAGGTCAAAAAATGCGAGCGCGGAACGCCGAGAAAAACCGCATAGATCGGCAACAGCACGGTGATGGCGCCGGCCGGCGCCGGCATGCCGACGAAGAAATTGCTGGCCCAGGCGGGCCGGTCCGGATCGTCGATCATCACATTGAAGCGGGCGAGCCGCAGAGCGACGCAGATGGCGAACACCATGGCGGCGATCCAGCCGGCCGACTTCAAATCGTGCAGGCCCCAGAAGTAGAGGATCAGCGCCGGCGCGACGCCGAAATTGACGAAGTCGGTCAGGCTGTCCAGCTCGGCGCCGAAGCGCGAGGTTCCCTTCAGGAACCGCGCCAGACGGCCGTCGATGCCATCGAGGATGGCGGCGAATACAATTGCCGCGAGCGCGAGAACATAATGGTTCTCGAACGCCATGCGGATAGCGGTCAAGCCGGCGCAGAGCGCCAAGAGCGTAATGACGTTCGGCACCAGCATGCGTACCGGAACGCGGCGGAATCGCCGCCGCCGCAGGCGCCGGTCCTCGAAGGGGGGTGGATGCATAGCCATGGCAGCAATATAGCCTTTCCGCAACGTGCCCGCCATCGAACCACACGGCCGGTCATTCCGGGGCGCGGCCAACAGCCGCGAGCCCGGAATGACCGGCAATCAGGTCACGCTGAACGGGCGTCCCGGCTGCAAAACCTTGAGGTCGGCGAGCACCGTCTCGCCGGCGATGGCGGTCTGTCCCTCGGCGACCAACGGCGGCGTGCCCGCGGGCAGATAGACATCGACGCGCGAGCCGAAGCGGATCATGCCGATACGCTGACCGGCGCCGACAACCTCGCCCTCGCGCACGAACACGACGATGCGCCGCGCGATCAACCCGGCGATCTGGATCACCGCGATGCGCGTCCCGCCGCCGGTCGCAATGACCAAGGCATTGCGCTCGTTGCTCTCGCTCGCCTTGTCAAGATCGGCGCTGACGAAAGCGCCGGCCCGGTAGACGATGCGTTCGATGCGTCCGGCGAGCGGGCTGCGATTCACGTGACAATCGAACACGCTCATGAAGATGGAAATGCGAAGGAGCGGCCGCTCGCCGAGATCGAGTTCCTTCGGCGGCACGGCATTGGCGAGGCGGCTGACGCGGCCATCCGCCGGCGCGACCACGATGCCCTCGCGCATCGGCGTTACCCGCGGCGGGTCGCGGAAGAAGTAAGCGCACCACAGCGTCGCGACGGTGGCGAGCCAACCGAGCGGCGGCCACAGCCAGAACAGAAAAAGGCTCGCCAGCGCGAAGCCGCCGATGAAGGGATAACCTTCCGGATGGATCGGCGCGAGCTGCGAGCGGATGGAATGGATGATGGACATCAGAAAATTCGATCTCCCTGACGGTCATTGCGGGGCCGAGCAAAGCGAGGAGCCCGGAATCCATAGCACAGCACTTACAGAACATGCGCTGAAGTGCCGTTCTCCAACTGCGGCGGTTATGGATTCCGGGCTCGCCGCTTCGCGGCGCCCCGGAATGACGGCTCTGTATTGTCACTCGGCGGCATCCGCGGCCGGTGCCAGCTCTTCCTCCTCCACTTCCGGCGGGTTGCGATTTGGCGCGGGCGTATCCTCCTCGACCTCGGCGAGAATTTCGCGCGCCATCTGCGCCTCGCGCTGGCGGTTCCACATGCTGGCATAGAGACCGTCGTGCGCCAGCAATTGTTCGTGCGTTCCGCGCTCGACGATCACGCCCTGGTCGAGCACCAGAATCTCGTCGGCGCCGACGATGGTCGAGAGCCGGTGGGCGATGACGAGCGTAGTGCGGTTCTGCGACACGCGGTCGAGCGCGTCCTGGATGTCACGCTCGGTGTGGCTGTCCAGCGCGGAGGTCGCCTCATCGAGCAGCAGGATCGGCGGGCCTTTGAGGATCGTGCGGGCAATGGCGACGCGCTGCTTCTCGCCGCCGGAGAGTTTTAGGCCGCGCTCGCCGACCTCGGTTTCGTAGCCCTTGGGGGAGAGCCGGATGAAGCCGTCGATCTGCGCCATGCGCGCCGCCGCCTCGACCTCGGCATCGCTCGCATCCCATCGGCCATAACGGATGTTGTAGCGGATCGTATCGTTGAACAGCACCGTATCCTGCGGCACCATGCCGATCGCGGCGCGCAGCGAGGTCTGCGTGACGTCGCGGATGTCCTCGCCGTCGATGCGGATGCGGCCCCCGGTCACGTCATAGAAGCGGAACAGGAGCCGCGAGATCGTCGATTTCCCCGCACCCGAAGGCCCGACGATGGCGACGGTTCGCCCCGCCGCCACCTCGAAGCTCAAGCCTTTGAGGATCGGCCGCGCCGGCTCATAGGCGAACGATACGTCCTCGAAGCGGATGGTGCCGGCGCGCACTTGAAGCGGTCGGGCGCCCGGCCGATCCTCGATCTCCGACTTACGCGAAAGAATCGCGAACATCATCTCGATGTCGATCACCGCCTGCTTGATCTCGCGGTAGACCATGCCCATGAAGTTCAGCGGCTGATAGAGCTGGATCATCATGGCGTTGATCATGACGAAATCGCCGACCGTGTTGGTACCGGCCTTGACGCCGATCGCGCACAAAACCATCGCCGCCGCAAGCCCGAAGGTGAACACGACCGCCTGCCCGGCATTGAGCACGGCAAGCGACGTATAGGTCTTGACGCTCGCCTCCTCGTAGCGCGCCATCGAGCGGTCGTAGCGCTTGGCCTCGCGCTCCTCGGCGGAGAAATATTTGACCGTCTCGTAGTTGAGCAGCGAATCGATCGCCTTGGCATTGGCGTCGGTGTCGCTTTCGTTCATCCTGCGGCGGATGCCGATGCGCCACTCGGTCGCGTAGAAGGTGAACCCGACATAGAGCGCCACGGTGAACATGATCACGACCACGTAGCGCCAGTCGAAATGGAAGAGAAGGACCCAGACGATCAAAGCCAATTCGACGATGGTCGGCGCCAGCTGCAAGAGCAGCATGCGCACGATGGTCTCGATGGCGTTGCGCCCGCGCTCGAGCGTGCGCGTCAGTCCGCCGGTCTTGCGCTCGAGATGGAACCGCAATGACAAGAGGTGCATGTGCTCGAAGGTGAGCATCGCCAGCCGGCGCACCGCGTTCATCGCCACCTTGGCGAAAATGCCGTCGCGCCATTGCGTGAGCAGCGCCATCAGGATGCGGATGCCGCCATAGGCGAGCGTCATCACCACCGGCGCGGCCATCGCCCAGGCGAGCCAATTGTTGGGCCCGATCGGCGCGCTACCCTGGCCGGCCAGCGCATCGGTCGCCCATTTGAAGGTGAACGGCACCGCGATGGTGGCGAATTTGGCGGCGAAGATCAGCACCGTCGCGAACACGACGCGGGCCTTCAGGTCGGGGCGGTTGGCCGGCCAGATGTAGGGCCATAGATGGAACAGTGTCGAAAGCAGCGCCCCGCCGTCGGCTTTCACCTCACGCCTGGCGCGGTAAGCGGGTCGTTGAATGTCGCTCATTGCAAGCTAAGGCCCTGGACGGGCCGCAATGGGCCGCCACTTAATCGTCATATAGAGGCTTTCCCCATCTCCTGCACCGGCGTGTCGGGGACTCAAAGTTCTTGCAGTGCGGACGAATCGACGCCACATCTACCCCTCCATGAGTGTGACTCCATGAGCAAAATCAATGCGATCTGCGTCTACTGCGGATCGAACCCGGGCACCGACCCGGCATTCGTGAAGGCAGCGCGCGGATTTGGCAAAATCCTCGCCGAAAGCGGCGTTCGGCTGGTTTACGGCGGCGGCTCGATCGGCCTGATGGGAGCGCTCGCCGGTTCCGTGATCGAACACGGCGGCGAAGTGACCGGCATCATTCCGGAGTTCCTCACCGCGCAGGAACGGCCGCGCCGCCTGGCGCAGGAACTGATCGTCACGCGCGACATGCACGAGCGCAAAAGCACGATGTTCGAGCGCGCCGACGCCTTCGTCGCCCTGCCGGGCGGTCTCGGTACGCTTGAGGAGCTCGTTGAGCAAATGACCTGGGCTCAGCTCGGCCGCCACAAGAAGCCGATCCTGGTCGCCAACATCAACGGCTTCTGGGACCCGCTGCTCTCCCTGATCGCGCACATGCGCGCGCTGGGCCTCGTCCCGGCCCCGGCGCGCGGCGTCAATCTTCTCGTCGTCGACCGTGTCGAAGCGATCCTGCCGAAAGTGCGAGAGGCCGCGCGAAAAATCGCCGAAGCGGAGAAGGCGATGGCGGTGCCGGCGGAGAGGTTGTGATCGCCGCGCGCCATCGCGCTCGACCCACGAGTGTCCAATCGAATGAGAATGGAGCGGCACGCCTTCTTCTCCCTCTCCCCGGCCGAAGTCGGAAACACCCGAGTTCGGCGGGAGAGGGAGTGCGCATGCGCGAGCCGGATTTCTTCAGCCCTCCCCTTCCCGCAAAAACGTCACCGCTTCGACGCGGTTGCCGTCGGGATCGCGGATGAAGGCGGCGTAATATTGTCCGTGATATTCCGGGCGCAGCCCCGGCGCGCCGTCGGATGTGCCGCCGGCCTTGAGCGCGGCCGCGTGAAATGCATCGACCGCGGCGCTGTCCGGCGCGCGCAGGCAGATATGCACGCCGCTGTCGGCGGCGACGTGGTTCATTTCGCTCCGCCGGTTGATCCAGAATTCGGGATGTTTCTTGCCGAAGCCGACGGCGGCGTTCGGCCAATCGCGCAGTTTTGCCATTCCGAGCGTCGCCAGCAGCGCGGTGTAGAACGGCTCGGCCACGCCAAGATCGCGCACCGCGACGGAGACGTGGTCGATCATGGGACGACCTCGGGTACCCCTCCCCCTTGTGGGGAGGGGTAGGGGTGGGGGTCGAGAGGTTTTCCGTAAGCGTCGACGGGCGGCTCAGTCGCAAACGTCCTCGCTAGCGCGTCACCTCCCGACCCCCCTCCCTACCCTCCCCCACAAGGGGGGAGGGAAATTCACGCCGGCGCGCCGGACTTCACCAGCTTGTAGACGATCGAATCCATCAGCGCCTGGAAGGACGCATCGATGATGTTCGCCGATACGCCGACCGTGGTCCAATGCTCGCCGCTTTCGTCGGCGCTCTCGATCAGGACGCGGGTGACGGCATGCGTGCCGGCATTGAGGATGCGTACGCGATAATCGGTGAGTGCGAGCCCGGTGATGTAGCTCTGATATTTGCCGAGGTCCTTGCGCAGCGCGAGGTCGAGCGCATTGACCGGGCCGTTGCCTTCGGCGGCCGAGATCAAAAGGTCGTCGCCGACCTTCACCTTGACCACCGCCAAGCTGACGGTGACGCGCTCGCCCTTGGCGTTGATGCGTTGCTCGACGCTGACGTCGAATTTCTCCACCTCGAAGTAGCGCGGCACCTTGCCGAGGAGCCGCCGGGCGAGCAGCTCGAACGAGGCATCCGCCGCTTCATAGGCGTAACCGATCGCCTCGCGTTCCTTGACCTCGTCGAGCAGGCGGGAAAGACGCGGGTCGTCCTTGTCGACGGCGAAGCCGATGCGGTCGAGCTCGGCGAGCAGGTTCGAGCGGCCGGCCTGATCGGAAACGAGAAGCTTGCGCTTGTTGCCGACGCGCTCCGGCGCAACGTGCTCGTAGGTCGCCGGATCCTTCATGATGGCGGAGGCGTGGATGCCGGCCTTGGTGGCGAACGCGCTGGCGCCGACATAGGGCGCGTGGCGGTCCGACGCGCGATTGAGCAGGTCGTCGAGCGCGTGCGAGACGCGGGCGAGGTGGGCGAGCGCCTCGTCCGACACGCCGATGTCGAAGTTTTCGGAAAAATCCGGCTTGAGCTTCAGCGTCGGGATGATGGAGACGAGATTGGCGTTGCCGCAGCGCTCGCCCAGCCCGTTGAGCGTGCCCTGGATCTGGCGCGCGCCGGCGCGTACCGCCGCAAAACTATTCGCCACCGCCTGCTCGGTGTCGTTATGAGCGTGAATGCCGACGTGGTCGCCGGGGATTTTTGCCAAAACTTCGCCGACGATTTTTTCCACCTCGTGCGGCAGCGTGCCGCCATTGGTGTCGCACAGAACCACCCAGCGCGCGCCTTCGTCGTACGCCGCCTTGGCGCAGGCGAGCGCATAGGCCGGATTGGCCTTGTAGCCGTCGAAGAAATGCTCGCAGTCGAGCAACACCTCGCGGCCTTTGGCTTTGGCCGCGCGCACGCTGTCGCGGATCGAGGAAAGGTTCTCTTCCTCGGTGGTTTCGAGCGCGACGCGCACGTGATAGTCCCAGGATTTGGCGACGAAGCAGATGGCGTCGGCCTGCGCCGCCAATAGCGCGGCGAGGCCGGGATCGTTGGAGGCCGAGCGGCCGGGCCGCCGCGTCATGCCGAATGCGGTGAGTTTTCCATGCAGCGGCCGGCGTTCGGCAAAAAGGCTGGTGTCGATCGGATTGGCGCCCGGATAGCCCGCTTCGACATAGTCGATGCCGATTTCGTCAAGCATGCGCGCAATGGCGAGCTTGTCGGCGAGCGTGAAATCGACGCCGTTCGTCTGCGCGCCGTCGCGCAGCGTGGTGTCGAACAGATAAAGGCGCTCGCGCGGCATGATGCGACCTCACCAGAGATAATAATTCGACGCCAATGCGACCGCGATCAAGATGGCGATCAGCGCAATCGCGAAATGGTGGGTCCGCATGCCGAAAAACATGTGTTCAACCCGAATAAAGCCGATAGGCGGTATAGAACGTGATGGCGACCGCGACGGCGATCACCGCATATTTCAGCACAAGATAATAGAGCCAATGGCGCTGGAACGGCATGTCGTGACGTTTCATGACGCGCTCCCTTTGGCGGCGGCGGCGAGCCGCTTCACCATCGTGGTGTTGGCGAGCCACTCGCCGGCCAAAAGCACGGCGTTGCGGCTGGTCGCGATAAAACCGCGGCGCTCAAAGAAGCCGCGCGCCGTATCGCTGGCGTCGACGGTGAGTTCTTTCGTGCCGCGACCGGCCGCGAGTTTCTCCAGCGCGTCGCAAAGCATGGTGCCGGCGCCCTGCCCGGAAGCGGCCGAGTGCACATAAAGCATGTCGATCCGCATGCTGTCGGCGAGCGAGGCGAAACCCACCGCCGAGCCGGCAAACGTCGCGACCAGCGTCAACTCCGCGGCAAGCCGCGCGCCGAATCCTTCCACATCGCCGGCAGTCTCCGCCCAGGCCTCCCGCTGCGCCTCGCTGTAGTCGTCCGCAGCTAGCTCCTCAATGCTGGCGCGAAAAATTTCCGCCAGCAGCGGCACGTCCGCCGGCAACATCGGCCGCATGGCGAGCTTTGGGTGCGCCAAGGCGTTCATCGCGCGATCTCCGGTGTGGAAGTACCATCGGGATTGTCCTTAAGACGAACACCCATAGCGAGAAGCTCATCACGGATGCGGTCAGCTTCTTTCCAATCTTTTCGCGCACGCGCGGCGCTACGAAGTGCAATTTGCGCTCGAACTGTTTCGTCGAAACTTTGCTCTTCAAATCCTGTAGAGATGGTGATTGAAGACGTCTCGTTTTCGATAATTCGAAGCCCTCTGTCTTTTAACTTTGTCACAAGGGCTCCAGCAAACGTTAAGTCGCCATTTGCACGCGCCATCTGATAGTCCGTAGCGATAGACGTCACAATATTTTTTTCCGCGACATCGCTCTCCACCCCATGGAAAGTCGAATAGTAGAGGATGTCGCTTTGCTTAAGGACCCCCAAAAAGATTAGATCTCTGGCGACCTGAACTGCTAATTCGCGTGTTCTTTTCATCCTTGCTGCGCGAATTGCCGTTATCGCCCTAGACGTATTAAGGTCGTCGCATAGCGCCGCGACTACCGCATCAGATGGCCGCGCGGCGTCAATGGCAGAAGCAATGCGTTCAATATCAACTTTTCCACTGGAATTACGATGGTATCCCCTAAGGAGATTTAAGAATCTGAGAATTTCGTCGGCGCTCTGGCTCAAATGAGTTAGAGACCAATCAATAGGTTCGCGATAGTGAGTTTGTAACATCGCCCAACGAACAGCAGCACCGGGCCATGTGCGCCCGTTCCAACTGTGCAATACGTCTCGTATCGTCACGAAGTTGCCCTCGGACTTCGCCATCTTTTCACCTTCGACCTGCAAGAAGCCGTTGTGCATCCAAAAATTCGCCATCACCGGCGTATGAAAGGCGCAGCGCGATTGCGCGATCTCGTTCTCATGGTGGGGAAAGAGAAGATCGATGCCGCCGCCGTGGATGTCGAAGGTCTCGCCAAGAATGGAGCCAGACATAGCCGAACACTCAATGTGCCAACCGGGTCGTCCTGGCATGTTTATCCCGCACGGCGAACGCCAAGCTGGCAATTCTAGATTTGATTTTTGCTGATCCGACGGTTTCCAGAGGACAAAATCCATAGGATTGCGCTTGTAAGGAGCGACCTCTACACGCGCGCCGGCAATCATCTCATCAAGAGAGCGTCTCGATAGTTTCCCATAGTCTGGCATTGATGGAACATGAAAGAGTACATGGTCTTCGGCACAGTAGGCATTCTCCGACCGCACTAGCCGCTCAATTAGCGTGACCATATCGACTTTGCTATCAGGTCGCCGGATGTACTGCGTCGCGCGCGGCTCATGGGTCGGGTCGAGGCAGCCAAGCGCTGCTACGTCATCCTTGAAATCTCGATACGTTTCGTCGGTCAGCTTCTGAATGGTAATATTGCGCTCCGCCGCCCGCGCGTTGATCTTGTCGTCGACGTCGGTGATGTTGCGGACGTAGGTGACGTGATCGGCGCCGTAGAGGTGGCGCAGCAGGCGGAACAGCACATCGAACACGATCACCGGGCGCGCGTTGCCGATATGGGCGAAGTCGTAGACCGTGGGTCCGCACACATACATGCGCACATTGGCGGGATCGAGCGGCTCAAATACCCGCTTCTCGCGCGTCAGCGTATCGTAGAGCTTGAGTTCCATCGGATCGAATCGAACCATGCGCAATTGAACGCACCTTGGGCCTGCTGGCCGGGCGTCCATGGTCTCGATCATGAGAAAAGACGGCCGCAGCCAGCGTTGTCGCTAGCGAATAATCTCCGGGCAAATGCCGCAGATAGAGTTAAGGCCGTTCATGGGCGCACAATGGGCGAGGACGGACATCGCGTCAAGGGTTTGGCGTTAGCCTGAATAGGCGGGCACGGCACAGAGCCGTAGGAACAGAACACGCAACAGTCGCCTGGGAGAGGCTTTAGCCGCTCTCCACACCCCTTGCAGTCATAGAAGAACTGGCAAGCATCCGTCGGCATTGTTTCGGTCGCCTGGTGTCCACACTTAGGACAGGTCAGTATCGATTCCGCGATCAACTTTGGACCCTCTTCCACCATCGCCCTACGGCTACGTCTGCCCATATAGCCTCGACCACCCCGAATGGCCACGCGCCTTGCAGGAAGCCGTAGACCGATCCTAGTGTTCCGCTTGCATCGGAGGATTCCCAAATCGACGTAGAGATGCGAGTCTGGCTGGATGGGCAAGATCGAACGCATCC
>Ga0187856_1003261_pt1 | contig 11415 bp, 10 predicted proteins | sample June2016WEW_8_40_FD_132443 | JGI IMG/M metagenome (GOLD analysis project Ga0187856, IMG submission 132443) | Peatland microbial communities from SPRUCE experiment site at the Marcell Experimental Forest, Minnesota, USA - June2016WEW_8_40 | ecosystem: Environmental > Terrestrial > Soil > Wetlands...
TCGCCACCGGAGACGCCAGCATACAAGCGGCCGCATCCAGCGCCGGGATCACCAAGATCCAACACGTTGACCAGAGTATTGAGAGCATTCTTTTCTTGTGGGCGAAGTACACGGTAACCGTTTACGGTGAATAAAGACCAACGACAGCACCGTTTCCCCATCCTCCCGGCGGCGAAGGCGCTGCCGGGATTTTTGTTTTCGGGGATACCGGAACTGGAAACCGTGCTTTGACTGTTCCCGCAATTCACGCCCTTTAATGGCGGGATGACCGGCAGGTTCAACACTCAAACCAACAGCAAAGAACCTTTTGACTTTCGCGGCTTTCTAGCCGGCCCCGGCTTGGCGGTTGGTTTCGGGACTTCTGCCTTCGTTGCTTCCGGCAAATAAAGATAGCGACCGCAATTATCACAAAGCTGAATGTCGTCGTCGCGCATCAACGTGGTGACGACTCCGATGGGCAGATGCATGTGACAACCCGTGCAAACCTGGCCGCGAACGGCAGCCAGGCCCTTTTTCCCGTGGGCAACCAGGCGGTCGTAGTGGCCGAGGATTTGTGATGGGATTTTGGCCCGCAACTCCGCCAGCGAAGCCTCCGCGTTTTTATCTTTGACGCCGGCGAATTCGAGTGATTGAAGTTTGACCAAATTTTGAAGTAGTTCATTCATAAAGCCGCTCGTGTATAATCATTGCAAAATTGGTGAAACCCGGCAAGACGAATCACAGGGCATGATCCATGAAACAGTTTCTCTAAACCAGTCATTAGTTAGACAACCTCGCCATCGAACAGAAAAACCCGGGCGGCTTCACGCCGAAGCGGATTTTGTGCGGCTCATTGTGACTGGCCCGATTTCGCCGGGCGGTTTTGCTGCCAGAACGAAAAAACCTCCTTCCACCACTCCGGGGATTGTTCAGCAACTTCGTTGTGGTGAGCGCCGGGAATAATCTGAATATTTTTCGGCCCTGGGTATTCCTCAAACAATCGGCGTCCGGATTCCACCGGAATGATTTCGTCCGCGCCAGCGAGAACAATTTTTACCGGTTCTCGATAGTCCCTGAGGCATTCGGCGGGATTGAAGCGATCAAGCAAAAGCCAATACGCCGGCAGCCAGAACATTTTGCGTTGCGCGACGGAAGCCAGATCGTGATAGGGCATGAAAAGCACAAGTCCGGCGACTTCTGTGGAGTGTACTTTGGCCAGATAACAAGCCACTCCCGCGCCGATGGATTCGCTCACGAGGTATTTGGGCAGGCCGTTGGTCAACAAACCAAAAGCTTCCTCAGCGGCGGCAAGGAAGGTCGGTTTGCCCGGCGCACCGCCCCGGGAGCCGTACCCGGGATATTCGAGAACGTACACGTCAACCGGCGCGGCTTCATGGATAGGACCGGCGAGATATCCGCGGTCAATCGCGCAGCCGGCATTGCCGTGGGTTATCAAAACGCTCGCGACTGGTGATGAGGTGGCGGGTAATTTCCAGCCGATGATTTGACCCGACGGATTTCGCCACGAGACGAACCCCAGTTCAGCCGCTGCCGGCTCGGCGAGTGCCGGCGGGATGGTCCTCGGAAAATAAATCAGCCGCCGTTGAAAAATCGCCGCGGCCAAAACAAACAAACCGTATGCTATTCCAAGCGCCAGCAACATGCGAATGGCTCGCTGCCTTAAATTCGTTTTGAGGAGCGGCGCATTGCCTGACACAATGTTTACTCCTTCTTCGCCACTTTCAATTCCAGATGCAAGTCGCGCAATTGCTTCGGCTCCACACTGCCGGGCGAGTCCGTCATCAAACAAGTGCCTTTGGCGGTTTTCGGGAACGCAATCACATCGCGGATGCTCGGCGTGTTGCAGAGAATCGCAATGAGCCGGTCGAAGCCGAGCGCGATGCCACCGTGCGGCGGTGCGCCAAATCGAAACGCTTCGAGCAGGTAACCAAACCGCGCTTTCACCATGTCCGGCGGGATTTGCAGCACCTCCTCGAACACCGTTTTCTGCACGTCGGGCTGGTGAATACGAATCGAGCCGCCACCGAGTTCCACGCCGTTCACCACGATGTCGTAATGCTGGCCGCGCACCTTTTTCGGATCCGTCTTGAGCAGCGGAATGTCCTCCGTCACCGGCGCGGTGAACGGATGATGGCTCGAATACCAGCGGTTCTGTTCCTTGTCGAAGCTGAGCAGCGGAAAATCCACCACCCAGAGGAAATCGAACCGGTCGGCGGGAATTGCCAGCTTGCCTAGTGCCTTCAAAATGTCGGCGCAATACAGCCGGATTTTCCCGAGGATTTCACAGGCGTTCAGCCATTGGTCGGCGGCGAACAAAATCAAATCGCCTTCTTCGATGGACAGTTTCTTCGTCAGCGCGGCCTTCTCGGCGTCGTTGAAAAATTTGACGATGGGCGATTTCCATTCACCGCCTTCGACCTTGATGTAAGCCAGGCCTTTGGCGCCGAAGCTTTTTGCGTATTCGGTCATCGTCTCAATCTGGCCCTGCGTTGCGCACGCGAGGCCTTTGGCATTGAGCGCCTTCACCACGCCGCCAGCGGCGACCGCGCTGCTGAAGACCTTGAACTTGCTGGCGCGGAAGTCCCCGGTGAAGTCCGCCAGTTCCATGCCGATGCGCGTGTCCGGTTTGTCAATGCCGTAACGGTTCAGCGCTTCCTCGAAGGTAAGGCGCTTGAACGGCACTGGCACGTCAATGTTCAGCGCGGTTTTCCAGACGCGATGGAGCAGACCCTCAATCAAACTGTAAATGTCCTCGCGCTCGATGAACGACATCTCGATGTCAATCTGCGTGAATTCCGGCTGGCGGTCGGCGCGCAGGTCCTCGTCGCGGTAACAGCGCGCGAGTTGGAAATATTTTTCCACGCCGGCCACCATGAGGATTTGCTTGAACTGCTGCGGTGATTGCGGCAGCGCGTAAAACAAACCGGGGTTCGTCCGGCACGGCACGAGAAATTCCCGCGCGCCTTCGGGCGTGGACTTGAAGAGCGTGGGCGTTTCGACTTCGAGAAAGCCCTGTTCATCCATGAAAACGCGCGTGGCCGTGGCCACTTTGCTGCGGAGGCGAAGGTTGCGTGCCATTTCTGGACGGCGCAGATCGAGGTAGCGGTATTTGAGGCGCAATTCCTCGTTCACCTTGTTCGTGACCTCCGGGTCGTCCACCGGAAACGGCAGCACCTCGGCGACGTTGAGCACCTCGAGTTCCTTCACCATCACTTCCATCTCGCCGGTGGGAATTTTGGGATTGTTCGTGCCGGCGGGACGCTGGCGGACTTTGCCCGTGACGCGGACGACACATTCGCTGCGCAAGGCCGCGGCGCGCTCGAACAGTTCCTTGGGCAAATCCGATGGGTCAAAGACTGTTTGCGTGCGGCCCTCGCGGTCGCGGACATCAATAAAAATCAATCCGCCGAGGTCGCGGCGTGAGTGGACCCAGCCGGAAAGCGTGACGGTTTGCCCGATGTCTGCCGGGCGCAATTCGTTGCAATGATGTGTGCGTTTCATGTCAAAATTCGTAGCCGCGTCTCGTGACGAGCGCGGTAAAATCGAGCGAGCATGGTGGCGGGAAACGCGCCGGATTTCAAAGTAAAAGTGAGGGTGACAACGCCCCCCCACGGCCCATCTTATTCCGGCAGCGCAATCCGCCAGGCGTTGGTCGCATCGCCGGAATTTCCCAACGCCTCGCGCAGGCCGGAATTGGAAAGTTGTTGCACACTGCCGTCGGACAGGCCGAGGTTGCCTTGATTGACGTGCATCGTCTGCGTCCAACTTACGCGCTGGCCGGGAACGAGCTTGAGGATCCCATTTTCCGGTTCGTTGTCGGCACTAATATTCCGGTCACCGTCCAAGAATGTCCGCCGACGTCCTTCAAGTCCTTCACGATAGTCACTGGCATCAAGACCAACAAAGTAACTGACATTTTGATTCTTTAAATGGGCGAAATTGTAAGTGGCGCTGCGCGTATCACTCGGACAGATCAAAATTTTCGGCGTGCTCAATTCGTTGGACATGACCTGAAAATGGCGGAACGTATCCGCTCCGGTGTCAAATTCCTTGGTGTCGCCATTGCTTGTTGAAACCTCCATGGGAAACCTATCCGTTTGATCGCCAGCCCAAACTCGAAACGCAAGCCCGCATTGTTTCAGGTTGTTGACGCATTGAATGCGTTTGGCCTTTTGTTTGGCGGAAGCCAGTGCCGGCAAAAGCATCGCCGCCAGGATGGCCAGCACGGCCACGATAATGATCAGTCCGACAAGGGTGAAACCTTGGTTTGAAAAACGCCCGGATGAGGTTTTCATACGGCTACTATGAACCGTCCGCCGCCGTTTTCAAATCATTCTTCGCGCGAATCAAACCAACGCTTCATTTCAGCAACGGTTATTTTTCGCTTTACCTTTTCCGGGAACCTGCTTGGATTTCTTTGATTCGGGCTGTTCAAAATTGGAAACCAAATTCTACACATGAAACCAAATCGTTCCTTCATTTACGCGCCGGTGCTGGTCCTGCTGGTGCTGGCTGCCACCCTCAATTACGGTTGCGGAAAAAAAGAAACGCCATCCGCCGGACAAAATCCGCCGACCGGCGGGCAGCAGGCACCCGCGATCGTATCGGCGGAAAAAACCAGCTTCACCGAGGTCACGTCACAGCTCGATCCCGGTGGCAATTTCTACCTGTACCTCGGTACAGCGCAATGGCTCGACGGCCTCGCCGCGAAGGTCGGCGCCTGGCGGCAGACGGTCACCGCCATGCCCGGCCTCAAGCCGGACGCCGCCACCAACGTCAACAAGGCGTTTGACATCGTCACCCGCCTCATCAAGGACAGCGGCATTGAAGATGTCAGTGGCGTGGGTTTGAGTTCGGTGGAAATCGAAAAGGGCATGTTCCGCAACAAGGCGCTGTTGCATCATTATCCCGGAAAAGGCACTGGTTTCCTCTGGCAGCTCGCCGGCAAGGAACCGCATCCGCTCACCGGCCTTGACTTCCTGCCGGCCGACACTGCGCTGGCCATCTTCTCGGACTTGGACCTGCCGGTGCTCTGGACCGTTGCGCAAAAGGAAGTCGCCCAAGCCAATCTGCCCCAGGCGCAGGAATGGTTGGAGAAACTCCCCGCCGAATTTGAACAGAAAACCAAGATCAAATGGGATGCCTTCATCAACTCGCTCGGCGGCGAATTCGGCCTGGTCATCACGCTCGACCCGTCCAACAACGTGCCCGTGCCACTGCCCGGCGGCGCGCTGCAAATTCCCGCGCCCGGCCTGCTGATCGCCGTGAAGGTCAACGACGACACCATCTTCAACTGCATTGACGAGCAATTGAAAGCCAACCCGCAGGTCGTCAGCGTGGACAAGCCCGGCCTCAAGATGCGGACGATGCCCGTGCCCCTGCCCCTGCCCATCGCGCTCCGGCCCAGCGCCGCCAGCAGCGGCGGCTACCTGTTCATCGCCGCCAGCGACGCGCTGATTGACGATGCTCTCGCCGTGAAAAGCGGACAAAGACCCGGCCTCAAAGCCACTGATGAATTCAGGCATCTTGCGCAAGGTCTGCCCGATCACGGCAACCAGTTCTGCTACGTGAGCCAGAGGTTCGCCCAGACCTTGATCCAGGTGCAGCAACAGGCCATGGCCAACAGCGCCAGGACCGAACCGCAGATGGCGCAATGGATGCAATCTTTTTACCGCAACCGGCCCGCTTTTGCCTATTCCTTTGCCTATTCCGTCGGCATCAACACGCCGGAAGGCTGTCTGACCATCGGCAACGGCAGCCAGAGCTACGCCAACGCCGTGCTGCTGCCCGCCGCGGCCATGACCGGCATGATGGCCGCCATCGCCATTCCCAACTTCGTCAAAGCCCGGGCCGTCTCACAGAAAAACGCCTGCATTAACAACCTTCGGCAGATTGACACCGCCAAGCAGCAATGGGCGCTGGAAAAAGGCAAACAGTCCACGGATGTGCCCACGATGGAAGATTTGAAACCCTATCTGGCAAAAATTCCCCATTGCCCGGCCGGTGGCACCTATACCATCAATGCGGTTGGCCAACCGCCCGAGTGCAGCATTCCCGGTCACCGGCTGCCTTAAAATATCAGGCCGGTCATACGCCGGTCGTCGTCGAAGTTTGCCATCGCAGATTCTTCGCGGCAGGATCGCTTTGCGAATTCCCCGCTCGCCATGCACTGCCATCTGGATTAGGCTGTGATCTTATGGCACCACTGCCGAAACCGGAAGTCATCATTACGCACGAAAGCGATCTGGACGGGTTGTTGTCGGGCGCGTTGCTGCAGCGGCTGGCCCAAAAACTGTTCGGCACGGATGTTCCGCTGGAGGCTTACCACTATAATTTCTGGAAGCAGCGCGATTTGCGCGAGCGATCCGCCTGGGTCGCAGACTTCACCTTCGAACCACGCCTCGACAAGCCGGATTGGGTGGTGGTGGACCATCACGTCACGGAAACCGCGCCCAAAAGCGCACTACTCATTCACGACGTGAACAAGTCCGCCGGGCTGCTTTGCTACGAGTTGTGCCGGCAGCACGGTGTCAGTTCACCTGCACTGGACCGGCTGGTGCATTTGAACAACGTCGCCGATTTGTTCCTCGAAGAGGATCCCGATTTTGAGATTGCGGGCGACTACGCCAACCTCGTCAAAATTTACCAGTTCTGGAACCTGCACACGCTCATTGGCGGCGACATTGAAAAATTGCTCGACCATCCGCTGCTCGAAGTCATGGCGGTCAAGCGGCGCATCGAAAATCCGCTGGGCTTTGAATGGAGCAAATCGAACGTCACGGCAATCAGTCCGGCGGTCGGGTTCATGGACACTGTGGTCGGCAACAATAATCTCATTGTCCACCAATTGCTGGAGCAGCAGGCGACGAAATATCCGGTGCTGGTCACGTTGTTCCGGCGCGGGAACGCGGTTTTTGCCAGCTTTCGCAGCCGCAACGGCGATGCGCTCAAGGTGGCGGAAAAATTTCAGGGCGGCGGCCATGCCAACGCCGCCGGCGCCATTCTGCCCAAATCCGTCCGGAACATTTCCGATGGCGTTGAATACCTGCGACAAGTTTTGAACCCGAAAAACGAGACGCAACAGGCGCGGCTTAACAGCTTGGAAAGCCTGTTCGCCGGAATTGAAGCTAAAAAAAAATAGGTTCTACGGATGGAACAGCCGGAAGAACCGGTTGTCCGTCGTCGGATTGATGGTCGCGCTTATGGTCGTTCCATTAGTGTTGACCGTGCCGCTGAAATCCGGCCAACTCGTCGCGCCAAGGTCTGAATTTTGTTGCAGGACAAAACCAGTTGCAGACGACGGCCACGAGACAACGATGGTATTCGGGCCGGTGAGGCTGATGGCGAGCGCTGGTGAACCGGGCGCGCTGGCGCCATTGAGAAGCACTGAAAGGGAGTTATCGTAGTAATTCGCACTAACCAGGTCCGGCAGGCCGTCACCATTGACATCCGCCACCATAACGAACTGTGGGTATGGGCTGACAATGGAGCCAACCACCAGCGTAGCATGGGAACCAAATTTGCCGCTTCCATTGTTCGTCAAGACTGTCAAAGTGCCGTCACCAGAATTCGCGCAGATCAAATCGGGCTTGCCATCCCCATTAACATCCGTCGCCGCCACACAAAGCGGGCTGGAACCGACAACCAGCGTGGCATTGGAGCCAAACCCGCTGTGGCCATTGTTGGTCAAGACTGTCAAAGTGCCGTCATTAGAATTCGCGCTTATCACGTCGGTTTTGCCATCTCCATTGATATCCGCTGCCACAACCGAAGCGGGGCCTGAGCCAGGGCCTGAACCTACGTTGAGTGTGGCATTATAACCAAACCCGCCCCGGCCATCGTTGGTAAAGACTGTCAAGGTGCCGTCATTTTCGTCCGCGCTGATCAACGCGATTTTGCCATTCCCATTGACGTCCACCGCCGCGACGGACACCGGGTAAGCGCCGACAGTGAATGTGGCATCAAGGATAAACCCGCCGCTGCCATTGTTGGTCAGCACGGTGACCGTGTTGTCGCCGGAATTTGCGCTGATCAAGTCTGGTTTGCCATCGCCGTTTACATCCGCCGCCAGAACAAAAGCAGGGGCTGATGAGTTAACATTTAAGCCGACGTTGAGTGTGGCATTGGAACCAAACCCACCGCTGCCATTGTTGGTCAAAACGGTCAAGGTGCCATCACCTAAATTCGCGGAGATCAAGTCGGGCCTGCCATCTCCATTGACATCCGCCGTTGCCACCCCGAGGGGATATGAGCCGACAACCAGTGTGGCATTGGAACCAAACCCGCCACTGCCATTGTTGGTCAACACCGTAAGAGTCCCTTCGTTAAGATTCGCGCTGACCAACGCGATTTTACCATCCCCATTGATATCCACTGCCGCGACACAAGTAGGGCCGGAGCCGACTTGGAACGAGGTGGCCGGGGCAAAATTTCCGCTCTGGGCGGCGGCGTGATGAACCAGGATGAGCAGCACTGGAAGAACGAGCAAACGCGGAGAACAAGTTTTCATGGAATATTCTGGTTGTGATTCACCGGTTTTATAGGTTTTGGACAAGAATTTGCAGCAGATTACAGGCCAATTTGAGGGTTTTGGCGGTGTCCAACTCGACAGCACATTAAGATGAAAGTCTTGAATCATTGCATCAGTTGCGCATGCAACCATTTGACGATCATATGAATTACGCATTAATATCCCGCTGCTTATGGCCGAATCGCAAACGCCGGTTTCTTCCTCATCCCGTGCCGACAGCCGTCGGCCAAATCAACTTCGCCCCATTCGTTTTCAAAATCACATCGCGCCGTACGCCGCCGGCTCGACGCTCATCGAATGGGGCAACACACGAGTCATTTGCGGCGTGACCATCGAAGAAACCGTGCCGCGCTGGATGAAGGAGCAGGGCGTCAAAGGCGGCTGGATCACCGCCGAATACTCGATGCTCCCTTACTCCACGCTGCAACGGAAGCAACGCGACAGTGCGAAGGGAAAAATTGACGGACGGTCGCAGGAAATTCAGCGGCTCATTGGCCGCGCCATGCGCGCCGCGCTTGACCTCAACAAACTCGGCGAACGCACGGTTTGGGTGGATTGCGACGTGTTGCAAGCCGATGGTGGCACGCGCACCGCGGCCATTACCGGCGCTTACGTCGCGTTGTCGCTCGCGGTGGAAAAAATGGTCGCCGAAAAAAAACTGGTGGAATCTCCGGTTCTCAACGCCGTCGCCGGCGTGAGTGTCGGCATCGTCAGCGGCCGGCCGCTGCTGGATTTGTGTTACACTGAAGACGTGGCGGCGGCGGTGGATTTGAATCTCGTGATGAATTCCGCCGGTGAATTCATTGAAGTTCAAGGCACCGGCGAGGAAGCCACGTTCACCGAGGCGCAGCTCGCCGACTTGCTCGCGCTTGGCAAGGCGGGCATCCGCGAACTGCTCGCCGCGCAGGAAAAAGCGCTCGCACAAGGTTGATTCACTTGACCACATCCGCTTCCAAACCATCGCGGCGCAAACCACAATCACCCGCCATCACGCGTCTGTTGCTCATCCGCCACGCCGAGGTTGAATCGCGTTATCAGCACACGTTTGGCGGGCGGATTGACATGAGCCTTTCGGCGTGCGGACGGGCACAGGCGAAAACCCTCGCCGGATATCTGCACAACAAAACCCTCGACGCGATTTATGCCAGCCCAATGAGGCGTGTCCAGCAAACGCTTGCACCACTGCTTAAAAACGGCGCGCCCGCACCAACCATTTTGCCCGGATTGTGCGAAGTGGATTTCGGCGATTGGACGGGATTCAACTGGGAGGAAGTGCGCAAAAAATTTGGTGTTCATCCTTACGACTGGCTCGACGAAATCGAGTTGGGCGCGGTGCCCAACGGCGAGAACGGCGTTCAATTCCGCGCCCGTGTCGAGTCGTGCCTGTTTGAAATCATCCGGCGATATCCGGGCGGGACGGCTGCGATTTTTTGTCACGGCGGCGTCATCCGCATGCTGCTGGCCATCCTGCTCGAACTGCCGCTGCCAAAGACCAATTCGTTCGAAATTGAATACGCCAGCGTCACGCAGGTCGCGCTGCATCCGCACCTGAACGAAATTGAACTGCTCAACTTCACGCCGTGGCGGGATTGCATCACGTGAAACAACAATCGCTCTGGCGCATTTCCGTCATTACGACGCCTGAGGCCGAAGACGCGGTTTCGGAACTTCTCGGCGCGGTGCTTGGTCAGCCGGTTTCATCCTATTTCAACATGGAAACCGGCGTGACCACAGTCACGGCCTATTGCCGGCGAAAACCGGCCTGGCCGGCTGAATGGCGCGCAAAAATCCGCGTTGGGCTGGACCGAATTAAAAATTGCGGGCTGAAAATTGGCTCCGGCAAGGTCACAATTGCGAAAATGCGCCATGAAGACTGGGCCGAATCATGGAAACGGCATTTCAAGCCCATCGAAATAAGATTTCAAGGTCGGAGGGACGAACTCCGCGAGTCCCTGACTTTGCATGGGAAATCAGGGCGTCGTGGGAGTGGGACTCGTATAACTCGTCCCTCCGAAGGGAATAAATCGCTGCTCGTCAAGCCAAGCTGGAGCAAAAAACTTCCGCGCAAAAATCAGGCGGTTGTCATTCTTGATCCCGGACTCAGCTTTGGCACCGGCCAGCATCCGACGACAGCGTTTTGCCTGCGGGAACTGGTGCGATGTGGAAAAATTGAAACACGCCGGTCATTTTTAGACATCGGCACCGGCTCGGGAATCCTGGCGATTGCGGCGACGAAACTCGGCTATTCACCCGTGTGCGCCTTCGATTGTGATCCCGAGGCGGTCCGTGTCGCGCATGCCAACGCCCGCGCGAATAGCGTTCATAAAAAACTGCGGATTTCGCGCGGGGACGTGACAAAACTGCGGATTCACGCGGCAAAACAATACGATCTGGTTTGCGCCAATTTGATATCGACGTTGCTGATGGCTGAACGGCGGCGGATTGCGGCGCAATTGAAACGCGGCGGAACGCTCGTGCTGGCGGGAATATTGAAATCAGAATTTTACCGGGTGCAAAAAGTTTTTGCGGAACTTGGTTTGAAACTTGCTGTGGGGAAAACCGTTAACGAGTGGCGTTCGGGGTCATTTTGCTTCGCCCAAGATTTTTTTAGCGAAATTTGAATGACAAACGCTGCGATCAGTCTTATACTCGGTAGCGTAAGCAATCAACTGTGGCCAACAAGGAAGGTTGTGGCGCTGCCAAACTTCGAAACATGAGGTAACATGAGTTGTGTTATGAAACGAATGATGGAAGTCATCACAGAGGCTGTCCGGGATCCAAAACACCCATTCCGCAAGCTGGATCATCAGCCCAAAAAACCATTAAAAAACCGGTACGAACGCAGAAAAATCAAGGAGTATTTGCACCTGGGTGATTGGCAGGAA
>Ga0187856_1003262_pt1 | contig 11413 bp, 13 predicted proteins | sample June2016WEW_8_40_FD_132443 | JGI IMG/M metagenome (GOLD analysis project Ga0187856, IMG submission 132443) | Peatland microbial communities from SPRUCE experiment site at the Marcell Experimental Forest, Minnesota, USA - June2016WEW_8_40 | ecosystem: Environmental > Terrestrial > Soil > Wetlands...
CGACGGCGCGGTGGCGCAATATGCGCTCCCCGCCAATTTCATCGGCCAGACGGTCTATCTCAAGTTCCAGAGCTTCAACGTCTTTGGCGGCGGCCTCGAGGATTTGTCGAACTGCGCGGTTTACAGCTATGTCCCGAGCGGCGCCGGCGCGGTCGGTCCTGTCACGACATCGCTGGAGCTTGGACAGGATCAGGACTGGGGGCTCGCCAGCGCGCCGGTTGGGGTTTTTGACGATTGGGGCACGGCGGGCGGGGCGGTTTCCGCGAGGGTGGATCTGGGGAATTTGAGCGGGTGACGGGCGGGCGAGTCGTTGCGTGTTCGCGATGGGCGCTATAATGCCCTCGAACGACGCCATGTCGACGCATCCCCCCTCTAGCGCAAAGTTAGGGGGCGATTAATGTTGCCCCTATATAGAGGGTCATGATGCCAGAAATTAAGTCACGCCCAGGCAATTTGCCAGACTATCAGAACCCTCCGTTGAACGAGGTTGTTCTTGGCGTGCAATTTGCCCCGGCCCAGGGTTATCAGCAAATTCGCGCCGGCGAAGTTTGGGAGCTCTATCGGGCCAATTTTCCCTTCGTCGAGGAGCAGCCGCCACTCCCCCCAGCCTTCGAGACTTTTGGTCTTCCCTTCCAAGGAAATGCGCTTAACTTCGGTTTAGTCGCCGGCGCAATGCATGACCGCTTTTGGTTCCTTTCACAAGATAAGGACGAGTTGATCCAATTTCAGCAAGATCGGTTGCTACATAATTGGCGTAAGGTAAAAGATCGCGATAATTCTTATCCGCGATTTGAGAAAATAATTGTAAGTTTTGAAAACGAGTTGCGCTGTTTGGAAAGATATTTTGATAGCCTTTCTCATCAGAATATCAAGTGTAATCAAGCCGAGATTTCGTATATTAACCAGATCGCACTTGACCGCGAGGGCTCTCCGAGCCGGTCAGGCGACTGGCTGCGATTCTTCAACTTTGGAGACGGCGAGCCGGACGATGTCTCTTTGGTTGCACGTCGAGCGCTTCGCGAATCGACCGGAACTCCTTATGGGCGTATAATTTGTGAGGTAACCACAGCGTGGAATCCGGCAGAGGGGCGAATATTAGTCGTGACGCTGACGGTTCGCGGAGCCCCCCCGGATCAGTCAATTTCGTCCGCGCTCGATTTTTTGAAGAGAGGCCGAGATGTGATAGTCGAAGAATTCACTTCGATTACGACCGATTCGGCGCATGAATTGTGGGGGAGAATCCGGTGAACCGAACGCGCTCTATCACCGCATTCACGGAGCAATCGCGGATCGCGACTGGAGCCAACGTCGTTTCTCTTGCCGCGTTTTCGTCAAAAATTGCATGCGAGCCGCGTCATGCATGGTGGCCATGTGTCGTCGAAAGGCTCAACGAGCTACGTAAGCTCCCTGTCGGATGGGACGGCTATCACGCTCCGCCAGTGTCTGTTGCGAATGCGAATTTTGCAGCCAGCATGCTGAACTCTGCTTGTCCCCAGGGTGCTCCCGAGCCGCAAATCGTTCCCGGCTCGAGTGGCGATTTGCAAATCGAGTGGCATACCGAAACAACCGACATCGAACTTCACGTTCGCGCCCCGAATGATGTCGATGCTTGGCGGGCGGTTACGTCCGCGCCGGAGCGCGAAGAACAGTTGCACCTCACCATGGATTTTAGTGTCGTGGCCGGATGGCTTGCTGAATTGTCGGAGACTCCGGTTGCCACTCGATCCTCCGCCGCGTGATTCTCAAGGCGAAGTTCTTCCGCATGATCATCCTGGAATTCTTCCAGACGATGGTGTGATCAGGCGCGTCTCTCCGCAGCATTGGGTTTATGACGCAAAAATTCAAGGAAAACGTCTCTCTTCGATAACATTCAAACCGTCAACCGGACCGCGTGAAGGCATGTCTGTCGATCTGCAAAAATTGATCGAGGAAGCCGGTTTAAATCCCAAGACCTACATAATGTCGCCGCCCTGGATTGGTGCGGTTCGCTTCACAGCCGGGAGTTTGCGGGGCGAAGGCTTGATGGTTGGATATGATCCAGATGCCGGTAACCCCTACCATGGTCAAGTTTGGGGAACATTCACCAGAAAGACGCCGGAACGACTGGCGGCTCTTGCAACTGAATTCGTGCCCATTCGGGAGCGCGGCGAAGAACAAACGTCGTAGTGCGGCTCGACCGCCAACATTGCCCGTCCGCCCAAAAACTGTTACGGCCTCGCGCGATCCATGCACTCGCCCACGAGGTCAAAACCCATGAACGACTCCGCCCCGACGCGCGCCGATTTCGCCGTTATCGAGCGCGCGGACGCGCGCTGGGCGCGGCTGCGCGAATTGATCGAGCTTCACTCGCTCAAAAGAGGCGATTTCACGCTCTCTTCGGGCGGCAAGAGCACCTATCTGTTCCAGTTGCGGCAGACGACGATGCTGCCAGAGGGCGCGAAGATTCTCGGCGATGTCATCGTCGATTTCATGCGGGACCATGGTTTGCGCTGCGTCGGCGGCCTCGCGGTCGGAGCCATTCCGATGGTCTCGGCCGTGTCGGTGATGAGCTTCATCAAGGGCTATCCCGTCGACGCTTTCTTCGTGCGCAAGGAAGCCAAGGCGCATGGCGCGCTGGAGCGCATCGACGGCTTCGTCTCCGAAGGCGAGGAAGCGCTGCTGATCGACGACGTGGCGACATCGGGCAATTCGATCATCAAGTCGATGGAGGGGATGTACATGGAGCATCCAAGCAGCATCGCCCGCAAGGCGCTGGTGGTGATCGATCGCGAGGAAGGCGCGCGGGCAAATCTCGCGCGCCACGGAATTGAACTCTATTCGATTTTTACGCGGCGCGATTTCAACATCTAGGTTCGCGATCAGCGGCCTTACCGGCGCCTCCCTTCTCCCACTTGTGGGAGAACGCAGCCCTCGCGTTAGCGAGGGTCGGATGAGGGGCCGCGACTTGGTTGCAACTTCCCATCGACCCTCATCCGTCATGCGATAGCCCGTCGTTGATGACGGGCGTGCTGTCGCGCGCCCTATGGCATGGCGCCTTCTCCCGTTCCACGGGAGAAGGGACGGCGCCGCACGTCTCGTTCACATCCCCCCACAAGGAGCGCGCTCTCATGAGCACACAGGTTCAATTGCGGCGCGACACCGCCGCCAATGTCGCCGCCTTCACCGGCGCGCAGGGCGAGGTTGTCGTCGACACCACCAACAACCGCCTCGTCGTGGAGGACGGCGCGACCGCCGGCGGCTTCGCGGTGGCCAAACTGTCGGAGGTGGTGACGATCAGTGCCGCGACCTTGCTCTCTCAGGCGGCGCATGGCGGCGGCATAACGCTTGGCTGTCTGGAGCAGCTCGTGACGCTCGCGGGGGCGACGACGAGTTCGACCGCGCAGATTCCGAATGGCGCGATCGTGCTCGCGGTTTCGAACCGGGTCGTCACCGCGATCACCGGCGCGACCTCATATAGTTGCGGCGTCGCCGGCAACGCCTCGCAGTTTGGCGCTTCGCTCGGCGTGAGCACGGGCTCTGCCAATCTTGGGCTGATCGGCCCCAATCCCTTCTACGCGGCGACCTCCGTGCTCTACACGGCGGCGGGCGGAAGTTTCACTGGCGGCGCGGTGCGCATGACGATCCACTATCTGCTGCCGAACGTCGCGACGGCGTAGCGCCGCAAACAATCCAGCACATTCGAGCGAGATCGACGCGCCGGGTTCTCCCGGCGTGATCGCGAACGCGCGTCCAACAAGGAGAATTGCGCATGCAATGGCCAAACCCAAACGGGTCAATCACCGAGGGCGTCGTCATCGAGGACGGCGACGGCAATAAAATCACCGCCGCCGACCCCTTTTTCGTCGCGCCGGGAACAGGCGTCACGTGGACGCTTGGCGGCGCATTGCCGGCCTTCGCGGCGACGCCGACTTTCAACATCGGCGCCGCGCCGACGCTCGCCGTGAATTGGTCCGGGCAGAGCGTCGCGGCGACGCAGAGCGGGACCTGGAACATCGGCAGCGTCGCGAGCCTTCCCGCGCTCGCCGCCGGGTCGAACACGGTCGGCAACGTCGGCGTCAACAATAACCCGGTCGGCTCCGCCGCTTTCGCCGCGTCGCAGGCCTCGATCGGAACCGCGGCCGCGCAAATCGTGGCGGCGCGCGCGGGCGTCGTCGGGACGGGCCGCATCGCCGCGACGCTCTACAACGCGGGTTCGGCCACGGTCTATTTCGGCGCCAGCGGCGTCACGACGACGACTGGAATGCCGCTTCCCGCCGGCGCTTCCGCGACCGTCAACACGCAAGCCGCGATCTACGGGATCGCCGCCAGCGGAACCCAAACCATCGGCGTCATGGAGACCTTCTAATGCGTACGAAACTCTTCTTCATTCTCCCGCTTCTGCTCGGCGCGGACATCGCGCTGGCGGACAGCTTCACGGTTCCCGGCTCGTTAAATCTCACCATCGGCACGACCGGCGTCAGCGGAACCGCCGGCCTGCTTTATGGCGACGGGGCCATGCTGCGATCCCTCCCCGGAACCGTGGCGATCGGCTCCAATTACGAGTCATTGGCGTTCGGCAATAACGTCCAGCTATCCCTGACGACGGACGGGACCTCGGCGAATTACGCGGCGACGCTGGCGCTCATCAACACGTCGACGACGGGCGGATGGGGCAACTCGCTCGAGGTCTACAGCAACCTCGGCGGTTATCTTGCTCTCAGCACTTACATCAACAACACCGGCATTTATTATTCGACGCTGAACATGGTCATATCTGGCCACTACAGCTTGGGCTCGAATCCTGGAGGCCACTCCGGCGGCGGCTACTCGATCCTATCGCCGAATAATTACTATCCGAATATGTATGCCTGTTGGGCCGACATCACCGGTTCATGCTATCAGGCGCGCAACAACGCCGGCACGCCGGGCGAATTGTCCTTCTCCGGCCAGACGCACACCGGCGTGTTCACGATCGGGCTCGACGCCGAGAACAGCCAGTTCATCCTCGGCAATACGACGATAACGACCTCCGGCCAGGTCTTCACCGGCGACACGTTCATCGCCCGCGCGGCGGCCGCGAACATTCGCTTCGGCGGCGCCGACGCGGCGGCGCCTGTCGCGCAGACGATCAGCTTTCAGAACGTCCTCGCCGGCACGAGCAACACCGCCGGCGTCAATACGACCTTCAAGGCTTCGGCCGGAACGGGCACGGGGGCGGGCGGTTCGTTTCTGTTCCAGACCGCGTTGCCGGGATCGTCGGGAACGACGCAAAACGCCTTCGCCACGGTGCTGACGATCGACGGCGCGAGCGGGGTGACGGTCGCCTCGACCCTCAACGCCGGGGGCTCGATCATTGGAAAGACCCGAACCGTTTCGACCTCGGCCGACACGATCTCCGCCACGACCGACTATTTCCTGTGCGTGGCCTACACCAGCGCGGGCGCGGTCACGGAAACGCTGCCGGCCGGCGTCGCCGGGCAAACCTTCCTGATCAAGGATTGCGGCGGCGGCGCCGCGACGCACCCCATCACAATCGCGCCGGCATCCGGCACGATCGACGGCGCCTCCTCCTATTCGCTCGCCACCAATTACGGCTCTGTCGCGGTGACTTACGCCAACTCACAATGGAGCGTGAACTAATGCGCGCGTTTCGTCCGATCCTCGCCTTCGCGCTGGCCTTGGCGCTTCCCCTGGCGCTCGCGCCGAAATCCGACGCCGGCTGGCCCAATTCCGGCCGCGTCTACGGCGGCGGCGGCGGTGGCGCATCCGTCGTCGCCGTATCGATCAACTTTCCGAGTGGGAGCGTGGGCGGCGTCAATTGCGCGTCGCTCGCCGCCTGCATCGCCGACATCAGGTCTTCGACCGCGACCTACATCAACGGGTCCGGCGGGCTCTCGACCGCCGCTGTCAACACGCCGCGCATCGATTGCACCAACGGGACATGCGGGCTGCTGAACGAGGGCGCTTCGACGAACCTCGCGCTCTATTCCGCTAATGTCGGCGGGACGGATTGGGCCACGGCCGATTCGGGCTACGCCGTGCCCACCGTGACGCCAAACGCCGCGACCGCGCCGGATGGCGCGACGACGGCGACGCAAGTGGCGTTTCCGGCCACGACAGGCGCCGGTGGAAATTATTCGATCGTCTACTCGAACGGCATGTCCGTTTCGGCATCGACCAACTACACGCTATCGACCTTCCTTAAGGGCGCCGCGGGTGGCGAGAAATACTACCTAAGCTTCGCCGTCAATGGCTCGCCTTATTCCGGCTTGGCGCAATCGCTCGTCACGCTGACAACGGCGTTCGGCAGATACGCCGCGACTGGATCGTCCAGTTCCTACACCAGTCTGAATGTTCAGATCGGTTTCAGCAGCGATGGATTGACGGAGGTCGCGCAGGCCGCTTCCACCTCCTATTCGTGGGGCGTGCAATTCGAGGCGGGGTCCTTCGCGACCTCATACATCCCGACCACGAGCGCGAGCGCCTCACGCGCGGCCGACAGCATGTCCGCGGCTGGCCCGTTGGCGAGCGCGATGAGCGCGGGCCAATCCTATGTCGACATGATCGACGAGGCGACGGGCGCGACGAGCCGCACGCTTTATGCGGCGGGCGCGTTCAATTGGCCGCCCTACAAATGGATCACCCAGATTTGCGCTTACAGCCCAAGCGTCGGCAGCGGCTATCTCACGGCGCATTCCACGTACGGAACGTCCTGCTGATCAAGGAGAACCCATGAAACGACACATCGCACGCCCCGCCGCCGCTCTCGCGCTGCTTTACGGAGTCGTCGTCGCGAATTCGGCTCTCGCCGAGCCGATGAAGCTCACCGTCAATCAGGCGTTTTCGGTCTCGATCGGCATAGAACAGCTCAACAAGGGCGCGACGCAAATCATCAAGGACGGCGCGAAGGAAACGCAGGCGCAGACGCCCTTCGCCTTCGGCCCGGGCTTTCGAGTCGCGCTCGCCGTCGACGCCTCGCATATCAGCGACGCGATCGGCCCGGCGCAACGGGCGCTTAAAGCAGCGCGCGATAAACTGGCCTCCGGCGGCGGCGAACTCGACGCCGAGGCGCGCAAGGCGATCGACGCCGAGGCCGAAAAGATCGGCGCGCAGATTCTCGAAATCGACCTCGCGCCGATCACCGAGGATCAACTCGCGCTCGACAAGAACCCCGGCATTTCGGCGGCGACGATCCAGGCGCTGCTGCCGATATTCAAACATTAGGAAACACCCGATTCTCCACAGTCATGCGTTCGCCGAACGCATGACGGCGGGGCCCTCGCTTCTCGGGCCGCGGCTCGCCGTCGCGGCGATCGTCACGCGGGCGCCGGCCCCTCGGAGGTGCAAGCGATGTTCTCTTGCGACGCGAACGAGACCCTGGGCTTGTGCCTATTCGCCGCTTGCGCGCTGGCGATATTGTTGATTCGCGATTGGGCGCTGCGCGATCCGGAAAAGCCGCGTCCGGTCGACATCGCCGATCGTTCGACCTGGCGGCGTCCGCGCCGCGCGCTCGCCGAGCGCGTCGCGATGCAATTTGGCTATTTCGTGCTGACGGCGGCGAGCGCTGGCGTCGTGCTGCGCTGGCTCCGCGTGTTTTAGCGGCGAAGCGAAAACAAAACCCGCGGCCGCCGGCGCCGAGGCGCGCCGCGCACGCCGCCATCCCCATAATTTGCTCATACGGAAAGGAGTCCTCATGGCCTCGTTCTATTCCGACGTGCTGGCCAAATCGCCGGCGTTTCATTCAATCGACATCCAAAAATCGACTGAGTTGCTGGAGCCCGGCACGCGCGCGGCGGTGGCAAATCTGATCGCCGAGGCATTGAGCCACGACCACCATCTCGTCGTGCTCGAGACCTTTCGCTCCTCGCGCCGTCAGTTGCAACTGTTCAATCAACACGCGACCGAACTCCGCAACGTCGGCTGTCACGGCTATGGCGTCGCCTGCGATCTCGGCATCGCCGGGCCATCGGGCGCCGTCGACTGGAAGGCCGATTACGCGCTGTTGCAGGCGCTTGGCAGGAAGCACGGATTGATCTGGGGCGGCGATTGGGGAACGCCGAAGTGTCGGCATTCCTTCCATGACAACGATCACGTGCAGCGCGTGCCGGTGTTTCGGCAAGCGGAACTCTTCGCCGGGGATTTCTATCCGGCTGATAACTACGACCCCTATGTCGACATGCAAGAGCACGGCGTCGCGGGGGGTGAAGTCTGACGGCCCTCGATCAAGCGCAATATTTCGCGAACGCGCGGGCGATCCACGCATCGTGAAACGCCGCGCGGCTCCCCGCCGCCGCGTCCGCCAACCACTTCCGCGGCTAACGACCATCGCCGCCGACCCTTCGCGGGCCGGCGGTTTTTTTTCAACCGAAGGACATCCCATGACCAAGGAAAACCACGCTTCAATCTGGCGTTTCGCCAATTCCGACATCGCCTGTCTCGCGCTTGGAATCATTCTTGGCGCGCTGGCGGCGTTCGCCCCGATCAATGCCCGCGCGGCCGATTTGCCCTCCGCGAAAGTCGCGCCGGCGCCGCTGCTCATTCCCGCGACTTCCTGGACCGGACTCTACTTCGGCGTTTCCGGCGGCTACGCCTTCGACTCTTCGCCGAACATGAATCTGGAGGCGTACAACAGCGGTGTTGGAACCACGTTTCAGCCTTACGCCTATGCGTCCGGCGCCAGCGCTTCTCTCAGCAACCGCGCTTTCGTCTTCAGCCCGAACATCGGCGCCAATTATCAGGCGGGAAGCTGGGTGCTCGGCGCCGAGGCTTCGCTCGATCTGCCGGTGGGCGGCGATACGCGCGCCGTGACTTTCGCGACGCCGGGGCTCGGGGTCACGCCTTCGGTCGCGCAGCTCGGCGCGGGCTGGACCACGCGCACCGATGGAACGGCCAAAATCGGCTGGCTGCTGACGCCGCAAATGCAGGCCTATATCGGCGGCGGCCCGTCGCTGCTGAAGACGGATTCCTCGGTCTACGCGGGATCGCCGCAGGCCGTGGCTTCCGGCTATGGGACGCAGGGACCGAGCTTCGCCGGCTGGCACGCCAAAGGCGGCGTCGAATGGATGTTCATTCCGGGCTGGAGCGCGAAGCTCGAATATGACCACGCCGATTGGGGTTCGCACACCGTGTCGGGCGCCGGTCTGCTCTATGGCGCGACGCCGGCGGCGATTTCCGCGCAGCAGTCGCAGTTCATGGGAACCAAGCGCTTCACCGAGGAAAGCGTGCGCGTCGGCCTCGCCTATCACGCCAATTTTCTTGGCGGGAACAACGGCCTGTTCTTTGTGCCCACCGGCAGTGTCGGCGCCGATCTCGCGACGTTCAACAGCAATGTTCAGACGACGATCGGCAACGTCAATAGCGCGATCCAGAGCAAGCTTCCGGCGCAAGGCGCGGTCGGTTCGGCCATCGGCAAGGCCGGGCTCTAACGCCAACCAAACCTCGCGCGAAAAATTTTCGCGCGAGGCCTTTTTAACGAGAGGGCCAGCAATGAAACTTCCCACCATCGATCCGACGACGGGCCTCGTCATCAGCGGCGCCGTCGGCGTGCTCGACGCCATCGCCAAGGGCACGCTGGCTTTGCCGGATTATGTGCCCGCCGCCGCGACCCATGCGATTCAGCAGACCGACGCCTTCATCGTCGGCGTGTTCGTGCTCGCCGTCGCGCCGTTGATCAGCGCGTTCTCATCGGACAGGCCGGGGCCGCTGGCGCCCGCCTCCAAGCCGTAGCGAAGTGGAGCGCGCGAAAATGCCGACGCCAGACTGTTTCCGCGACATCGGCGCGATTGGCGCGCGCCTCGACGAGATCGAAAAGGCGCGCATCGAACGCGACCACGCCGCGCAAATCGCGCAAAGCGAGCGCGAGGCGCGCATAGACGCGCAGCTGCGAGCGCTAAGCGTCAAGATGGACGCAATCAACGCCGAACGGCAACAACTTGTCGGCGTTATCTGGGCGCTACGGATATTATTTGGCGGCGTCGGCGCTGCGGCGCTTTATCTTTTGAGCAACGGCGTCCCGCCCTGGCTCAAGAACGCGGTGCGGTAGTTTTGGTGTCGCGTTTTGTTTTCGCCCCGCTGGCCCTTGGGCTGGCGGGGCTTTTTTGCGTTTTAGCCCAGCCTTCGCCGCAACACGCTCAGCGCCACCGCGCAGGCGTTGGAGACGTTGAGGCTCTTGATCGCGCCGGGGGTGTCGAGGCGGGCGACGGCGACGCAGCGCTCGCGGGTCAGGCGGCGCAGGCCCTTGCCTTCCGCGCCGAGCGCGAGGGCGACGGGCGCTTGCAGCGGGACCGTCTCCAGCGTGTCGGCCCCTTCCGAGTCGAGCCCGAGGATCGTGTAGTTGTGGTCGGCGAGTTCTTCCATCGCGCGGGCGAGATTGACGACGCTGACAATCTCGACATGCTCCAGCCCGCCCGACGCCGCCTTGGCCAGCACGCCGGAAAATTGCGGGCTGTGGCGCTCGGTGACGACGATCGCCTCCACGGCGAACGCGGCGGCCGTGCGAAGAATCGCGCCGACATTGTGCGGGTCGGTGATCTGGTCGAGCAGCAGGATCAGCCCGCCGGTCGCCGCGACATCGGAGAGGTCGCGCTCGGGCAGGGGGCCGGCCTCCAGCAGCAGCCCCTGATGCACGGCCTCCTCGCCAAGCCGCCGCGTCAGCTCGCGCGCCTCGACCAGTTGCGGCTTAAGCCCCGCCGCCTTCGCCGCGTCCTCGATGCGCGCGATCGCATTGGCGGTGGCGTAGAGCGCCACGAGCTTGCGCTTGCCGGCGGTCAGCGCCTCGCGCACGGCGTGGGCGCCATAGATCAGCGCCGCGTCGGCGGGCCGGGCGCCGCCATCGCGCTTCTGTTTGCCGGCGGGCGGTCGGCGGTTGTGGGCGCTCATCTTTTTCTCCTCACCGCAGCACCGCCGGTTTGATCCACCAGCCCGGATGCGCGGCCTTTATCGCACGAGAGGCTTTCACGGCCGCGCGCGGCGTCGTGAACAGGCCAAAGCAGGTCGCCCCGGACCCCGACATGCGCGCGAGTCTGGAGCCCTTCGCGCCGCCCAGCACCGCGAGCACGTCGCCGATGACGGGCGCCTCGATCGCCGCCGCATGTTCGAGATCGTTGCGGCCCCTGGCCAGCGCGCGCCACAGCGCCTCGCGCTCCATGCCGGGCTCAACAGCGGGATGGGCGGAGCCGTCCGCGCGCTCGCCGGGGGAAAGGCCGAGCCGCTGGAACACGGGCTTGGTCTCGACCGCGACGCCGGGGTTGATCAGCACGGCGGGCAGGGCCGGGAGATTGAGCGGCGCGCTCACATCCTCTCCGGCGCCGCGCATGAATTTCGCACGCGGATTTAGGCAAACCGGCACGTCGGAGCCGGTCGCGCGCGCGGCGTCCATCAGGCGCGGATCGCCCTCGCCAAGCCCGTTGGCGCGGGCCAGCAGCCGCAGCGCCGC
>Ga0187856_1003267_pt1 | contig 11406 bp, 6 predicted proteins | sample June2016WEW_8_40_FD_132443 | JGI IMG/M metagenome (GOLD analysis project Ga0187856, IMG submission 132443) | Peatland microbial communities from SPRUCE experiment site at the Marcell Experimental Forest, Minnesota, USA - June2016WEW_8_40 | ecosystem: Environmental > Terrestrial > Soil > Wetlands...
CGACGCGCGGCGCGCGTTGCTTGAAATGCTCGAGCAGCAGGGCAAGTACAGTCCGCCGACCCCTGCATTCATTGTCGGGCTCGCCGGCGTCCTGGTCGAGCAGGGCCGCTACCAGGACGCCGAGAAGCTTGCGCGCTCGGCGCTGGACGTGCAGCACACGCTCGGTATCGGCGATGACGCGCCTGAAAGCGCCCGCATCCTCTCGCAACTCGGCAACATCCTCGTCTTGCAGCGTAAGACGAAGGACGCCGCCATCGTTTATGCACAAATGGACAAGGCCATTGCGCAATGGACGCCGCAGCAGCGCGAAGCGTTCGAACTCAACGGCTCGCGCATCGCCGCGCTCTATGCAGCCGACCAGCTCGCGGCTGGAATCGCGGCGGCCGAGGCCCTGGTCAAACGCGAAACCGCTCGCACCGGCGACAAGAGTTTCGATACGGCTTCGGCGCGCGGCATGCTCGCCGTCGGCTACGCCCGCGCCAAACGCGACGCCGACGCAATCCGTGAGTTCAAAGCCGCAATCCCGATCATGATGGCGGCGGCGCGCGAAAACAGCGAAGACGACGACGACCCGACAATCGTCGCCGCGCGCAGCGCACGGCTGCAGCGAATCGTCGAGGCCTATATCGGCCTGCTCGCGCGCAGCGCGACCCTGTCGAACGACGTGGCCGTGGAGACCTTCGCGCTCGCCGACGCCGTTCGCGGCCATGCGGTACAGCAGGCGCTGGCGGATTCGAGCGCGCGCGCGGTTGCCAAGGATCCGGCGCTCGCCGAGCTCGTCCGCACCGAGCAGAATCTCGCCAAGCAGATCAGCGCCCAGCTCGGCGCGCTCAACAACATGCTCGCCCTGCCCTCGGATCAACGTGACGATCGGAGCGTGCGCGCCATCAATGCCGAGATTGAGAAGCTGCGCGCCGATCGTAAAGCGGCCGAGATGGAGATCAAACGGCGCTTCCCGTCCTATGCCGATCTCGTCGATCCCAAGCCTCCCACGGTTGATGAGATCAAAGCGACGCTACGGCCGGGCGAGGCGCTGCTTTCGTTCTATTTCGGCCAGGACGCGAGCTTTGTCTGGGCCGTGCCCAAGGACGGCGCCGTCGCCTTTGCGGTAGTGCCGGCGACCGCGCTCGACCTTGAAGCCAAGGTGCGCCGGCTGCGCCAAGCGCTCGAGCCGCAGGTCGCAAGGGTCGAAGAAATTCCGCCGTTCGATCTCATGCTCGCTTATGAGCTCTATGGGTTGCTGCTCAAGCCGGTCGAGGCTGGTTGGAAAGGCGCTGACAGCCTGATCGTGGCGACCAACGGAGCGCTGGGCGAACTTCCGCTCGGCCTCCTTCCCACCGCGCCGTCGCAGATCGATGTGCAGGCCAAACCGTTATTCGCCGGCTATCGCAATGTTCCCTGGCTGGCGCGCAGCCATGCGGTGACCATGATCCCGTCGGCCTCGGCGCTGGTCACCTTGCGCCGCCTGCCGCCGGGCTCGCCCCGGCGCGACAAGCTGATCGGATTCGGCGACCCTTATTTCAACGCGCAGGAAGCGGCCGAAGCGGAAGAAGAGCAGGCCGCACCAGCACAGGTGGCTTCCACGTCCGCGGCCGATACCGGCGCGGACAATGTGACGCGCGGCATTCCGCTCAAGCTGCGCGCCTCTCCGCATACCGAGGACGTCGACACCGCCGAGCTTGCGATGCTGCCCAGGCTTGCGGACACGCGCCAGGAATTGACGGCGATGGCCCGGGCGCTCGACGTCGATCCGTCCAAGGCGCTTTATCTGGGCAAGGATGCGAACGAGCAGAACGTCGAGACGATCGATCTCGCGCACTTCCGCATCGTCGCTTTCGCAACCCACGGGCTGGTTCCCGGCGACCTCGACGGACTGACGCAGCCGGCGCTGGCGCTGACGGCGCCGGAGGTTGCCGGGGTGAAGGGCGACGGCCTGCTGACGATGGAAAAAATTCTCGCGCTCAAGCTCGATGCCGATTGGGTGGTGCTGTCGGCCTGCAACACCGCGGCGGGGGCGGGCGCCGGCGCGGAAGCCGCTTCCGGCCTCGGCAGCGCCTTTTTCTACGCCGGCACGCGCGCGCTCTTGGTCACCAATTGGTCGGTGCATTCAGTTTCGGCGCGCGAGCTGATCACTGATCTGTTCCGGCGGCAGAGCGCCGATCCGGGCCTTTCGCGCGGGGAGGCATTGCGCCAAGCCATGATGGCGCTGCTCGACGGACCGGGCGCGGTCGACGGCGCGGGCCAGACGGTCTACAGCTATGCCCATCCCCTGTTCTGGGCCCCTTACTCGGTCATCGGCGACGGCGGCGGGAGCTGATCGGGCAATTGCGGTTCGCGGCAAACACACGATGCGAAAACGGAAGGCATTATTGGCGTCGATCTCGCGACGCAAGACGGTGACCTTGTGCGCAGTCGCGTGCCTCGCCGGCTTTCTTGCCGCGGCGACGCCGGCCGACGCCTTTCAGCTTGTCACCAAGGAGGAAGCCGCGTTGCCCGCCGGCACGGGACCCGCGCTCGCGTTGCGCGGCGGCCCCACGCGTCGGCCGAATATCACCGTCGTGTCGCCGCCGCCCAATGCCGGCCTGGTGCACTCGCCATTGGACTTGAAATTGCAGTTTCGCGCGTTCGGCGGCTCCCAGATCGATCCCGATTCCGTGGTGGTGACGTACCTCAGACAACCCGCCATCGACATCACCCAGCGCATCGCGCCATTCATCACTGCGGACGGCATCAACATCTCACAAGCCGAGGTCCCGCCCGGCGCGCATCAATTCTGGATCGAATTGAAGGACAAGGACGGGCGCATCGGCGGCGCCGAATTCAGCTTCCAAGTCGCCAAATAGTCTCGCCAGACAGGCGTTCGGGCCGATGCCGAAAATCACGATCTCGTACCGCCGCTCCGACTCTTCCGCCATTACCGGGCGCATTTTCGATCATCTCACGGCGCACTACGGCGAAGCGTCAGTGTTCATGGACATCGACAATATCCCGTACGGAATCGACTTTCGGACCCACATCCACGACACGCTTCAGCACACCGATGTCCTCATCGCGGTGATCGGCACGAACTGGCTCGGCGTCAACGCCGCCGGCGTCGCGAGGATGGCGGAGAAAACCGACCCCGTCAGGGTCGAGATCGAGACCGCGCTCGCACGCCAGCTGCTGATCATCCCCGTGCTCGTTGACGGCGCCAAGATGCCGGACAGCACCGAGCTGTCGCCGGAGTTCGGCAATTTCGCTTTTCTCAACGCCGCCGAAGTTACGAGCGGCCGCGATTTCCGCAGTCAAATGGAGCGTCTGATCGGCGCCATCGATCATGCCTTGGCGCCCGGCGCAGCCGCTGCGGCTTCCCCTTCGACAGCAGGCAAAGCGCAAGCCGCCGTTGCGGAAACCGAGGGCTCGCCGCCAAAATATTGGCTCACCAATGCGCTGCGGTACTTCCTGGTTCCCCTCGTCCTGCTGCTTGTCGCCCATCATGTCATCGTTAACGCGCTCGATCTCAACACCCAATATCTGTGGATCGCTTCTGCGGTCGTGCCGTTCGCGTTCGGCTTCGCGCTTTTTTGGGTAAGCGGCCGCGGCGCCGGGCCGGCAACTGTCTTCGCCGTCGCGCTCGGCTTAATCGGGGTTGCCGGCATGACGATATCGGCGAGCTTGAACTCCGGCGATCCGATGATGCCGCAGACGCGGTTCGAATGGCGCGATAATATCCAATTCGCCGGCGCCATCGCGCTCAGCTTCATCGCCGGCCATGTGCTGGCCCGCGCGCTGCGCGCGGTGCTGAGCCGGAAATTGGGGAAGCGGTAGATGCCGCAGAGCCGTAGGGCGGGCAAAATCGTCTGCTCTTGCGTCACCGCGTGGGCACTCTACCACTCTTGAATCGTTCGGAGGGAGCCATGGCCAAGCTGCTGCAATGCATCGCCGGTCTGGTCGTTGCGATCGCCATCAGCGCGCCCGTGCCGGCTGCGGCACAAAGGGACGCCGCGGCAGCGTTCGAGGCGAGAGCGAAAGAGCTTTTTCAAGCGGGAAAATATTCGGAGGCGATACAATTCGCCCAGCGCGCGCTGGCGGTCCGCGAAAAGGCGCTCGGCCCCGACAACCCGGGTGTCGCAGCGTCGCTGAACAATCTGGCTCTGCTTTACGATATGCAAGGCCGCTACGCCGACGCCGAGCCGCTCCTCAAACGAGCGCTGGCGATCTTCGAGAAGGCGTTCGGCCCCGACAACCCGGGTGTCGCAGGGACGCTGGATACTCTGGCGGGCAACTATGAGGACCAAGCTCGCTACGCCGACGCCGAGCCGCTCCTCAAACGATCACTAGCAATGCGCGAGAAAGCGCTTGGTTCCGACCATCCCGATGTCGCCGAGTCTCTGACCAATCTGGCTGTGCTCTACGTTATGCAAGGCCGCTACGCCGACGCCGAGCCGCTCCTCAAACGATCACTAGCAATGCGCGAGAAAGTGCTCGGCCCCGACCATCCCGATGTCGTAAAGCCTCTGACCAGCCTGGCTGGGCTCTACGTTAGCCAAGGCCGCTACGCCGATGCCGAGCCGCTCCTCAAACGCGCGCTGTCGATCTACGAGAAGGCGCTCGGGCCCGACCATCCCGTGGTCGCGACGGCACTGAACAATCTGGCTGATGTCTACTATTACCAAGCTCGCTACGCCGACGCCGTGCCGCTCTTCAAGCGGGCGCTGGCGATCAACGAGAAGGCGCTCGGTCCCGACCATCCCGATGTCGCTGGGTCTCTGGACAATCTGGCCAACTCCTACAAGGGCCAAGCTCGCTACGCCGACGCCGAGCCGCTCCTCAAACGCGCGCTGGCGATCTACGAGAAGGCGCGCGGTCCCGACCATCCCGATGTCGCGACAGCGCTGAACAATCTGGCTGATGTCTACTATGACCAAGCTCGCTACGCCGACGCCGAGCCGCTCTACAAGCGGTCGCTGGCGATCCATGAGAAGGCGCTCGGTCCCGACCATCCCGATGTCGCGACAGCACTGAGCAATCTGGCTGCGGCCTATGAGAACCAAGGCCGCCATGCCGACGCCGAGCCGCTCCTCAAACGATCACTGGCAATCCGCGAGAAGGCGCTCGGCCCCGACCATCCCTATGTCGCAGTGTCGCTGAACATTCTGGCTTCGCTCTACGGCGCTCAAGCTCGCTACACCGACGCCGAGCCGCTCTTCAAGCGGTCGCTGGCGATCTCCGAGAAGGCGCTCGGTCCCGACCATCCCGATGTCGCGACAGCGCTGGGAAATCTGGCGAAGGTCTATGAGGACCAAGGCCGCTATGCCGACGCCGAGCCGCTCCGCAAACGATCACTGGCGATCCGCGAGAAGACGCTCGGCCCCGACCATCCCGATGTCGCAGTGTCGCTGAACGATCTGGCGAATCTCTACGATAGCCAAGGCCGCTACGCCGATGCCCTGCCGGTGGCGCAACGGGTGATTGCCGATGGACGCGCGCGACCGGCCGCTGTTCTTCCGGTGCTGTTCGGTGCTGTGCGCGAGAATCTGATCTCCGCCGAGAAAGCAGTGGACGACAGCCTCAATGTCGACCAGCGCGCCGCCCAGACATCGGCCGGCGAGGCGCTCAACGCGTTGGCGGTGCGCTTTTCCGCTGGCACCGGCCGGCTCGCCGAGCTTGTGCGCAAGGACCAGGACCTTGCGGCGGAAGCAGCGGGCCTCGACAAGGCGATCATTGCGGCCGTGTCCCAGGAGCCGGCCAAGCGCAATGCCGCCGCCGAGCAGCGGATCAGGGATCGCATCGCCGCCATTGCCAAGGAGCGGGACGACATTAATAAGATCTTCGCGCGCGAGTTCCCAGATTATGGGGCGCTGTCGCGGCCGCAGCCGTTGACGGTGAAGGACGTCCAGCCGCTGCTTGCCGACGATGAGGCGGTCGTCGTCGTCGACCTCGGCGCCAAGAGCTACGTCTGGGCGATCACCCGCAGCGCGGCGGATTGGAAGGAGCTTGCGGTTACGTCGGAGGAAGCCGCCAAGGCAGTCTCGAAGCTGCGAGGCCTGCTCGATTTCTACAGCGCCAGGCCGTTCGATACGCAGGCGAGCTTCGCTCTTTATCAAAAAATCCTGGCGCCGGTCGAGCAGCTCATCGGCTCAAAGCCGCGCCTGAGCATCGTGCTCAACGGCGCGCTGACCAGCCTGCCGCCGCAGCTTCTGGTGACGCGCGATCCCGCCGGCAAGGCGCTCAAGGACGTGGACTGGCTGATCCGCACGCATGCCGTCACGGTGCTGCCCTCGGTGGCGAGCCTCAAGGTGCTGCGCGGCAAGTCCGCCATAGCAGACGCGGAGAAGCCACTGATCGGGTTTGCCGATCCGGTGTTCGATCCACGCGGGCTGCAACAGAACGCCCGCGTCGCCGCCGATGTGACCGCGTCGCGCGGGCTGCGCGGCGCGGTAGCCGATATCGGGGAACTGCGGACGGAGCTGCCGCCGCTACCCGATTCGGCCAATGAGCTGAGACAAGTTGCGGCCAGCGTGCACGCCGACCCCGCGGACATCATTCTCGGTCCTGACGCAACGGAGACTCGCGTCAAGCAGGAAAAGCTCGATCAGTTCCGCATCGTGTATTTTGCGACTCACGGCCTGCTCGCCGGCGACGTTGCCGATTTCGCCAAGCTCAACGCCGAGCCTGCGCTGGTGCTGTCGCTGCCGGAGAAACCGACGGAGTTCGACGACGGACTGTTGACCGCGAGCGAGGTGGCGCAGCTCAAACTCAACGCCGACTGGGTCGTGCTTTCGGCCTGCAATACGGCGTCTGGCGAAAAACCCGGCGCGGAAGCGCTGTCGGGCTTGGCGCGCGCCTTCTTCTATGCCGGCGCTCGGTCGCTCATCGTCTCCAACTGGGAGGTCGACACCAAAAGCGCGGTCGCGTTGATGGTCGGCACCTTCGCGGCGCTCGCCGCCGACCCGAAGCTCTCGCACGCCGAGGCGCTGCAGAAATCCATGCTGGCGATGATTGAAGACGCGCAACACCCGGAACGGGCCGATCCTAAATATTGGGCGCCGTTCGTCGTGGTCGGCGAGCCGGCCAAGCCGGCGAAGTAAGGCGCCGATGGAGCTACGGCCGAGCGACTTCCGCGATTAGAGCGTTTTGCGATGAGGTTGATGCACAGTACCGCGGCCAGGTTTCCCCTCCCCCTTGTGGGGAGGGGCAGGGGTGGGGGTCGCGAGGTGACGCGCTAACGTCGACGCATGCGTTTCACCTCCCGACCCCCCTCCCCAACCCTCCCCCACAAGGGGGGAGGGAGCGCGCTGAGTTTGCCGCTTGCACAAAATTCTACCTCAACGGAACGTGCTCTAGATTCTCTTCGACCAGAGTTCTGACCAGGTCGCCCGCCGGCACGGCGCGCGAGCGCATGGCGGCACACTTGCAGCAGCAACGAAAAATTGCCACGCTGCGGAGCGCGACGATCGCCCATGCAGGCGATTGCGCACCAGCACAAGGGAGGGAAGCCATGTTTCGCAGGGCATTGTGTTCAATGGCCGTCCTGGCATCGGTCGCAACCGCAAGCCAGGCAAGCGACATTCACCGCGTCGTGACCACGTTGGACGCCGACAACAAATCCACCACACTGTTCGACGACAGCGTGCCGCTCAATGCCCCCGCACCCGGACGCCCGCCGTCGGCCAATTTTTGGATCACGGACGCCTATCCGCCCGCATTTTCATTCAAGGACGACGCGGCGCTAAAAAAAACCGGCCTCACCCCGCCGGACAACGGCACGAAATTCTTCGTGGTCGATTTTCCCCCGGTCGATGACGCGGCGCTCGCAAAACTGGATCCTAATTTCATGATGAAAGTGGTTGGCGCCGACGCGCCGGCGCGCGGCGTGCCGGCGAGCAATCCGCTGATGCACCGCACGCGCACCGTCGACTACGCCATCATCATGTCCGGCGAGATCGACATGATGCTCGACGACAAGACGGTCCATCTCAAAGCCGGCGACGTCGTCGTTCAGCAGGCGACCAATCACGCCTGGCTCAATCACGGCAAGGAACCCTGCCGCGTCATTTTCGTGCTGATGGATTCCAAGCAGCCCTAGGTCCGCACCTCGATCGCGGATCTGCGGCTGGCCGTCTATTTCCTCAGCCTCGTCGCCGGGCCGGCACCGCGCGCCGGCCCGGAGCTGGATCAGGCGCTCCGCAGCCGCGGCAGAAGGCGAAGCGCGTTCTCGCGATCCACCCGCTTGAGGTCGTCCTCGCCGAATGTGGCGTCGACGCCCTTCGAAGTTTCGGCCGCCGTGCGATACGGGAAGTCGGTGCCGTACACGATCTGCGATACCGGAACGAGCTTGGTGAGCGCGGCCAGCGTTCCAACCAACGAGACTTGGGCGGTGTCGTAGTAGAAACGATTGAGTTCGCCCTGAACCGTTTCGCGGGTGAATTTGCCCTGGTATGGCGGCGTCGTGACCATCTGCACCAGGAGTCGTTCGGCAAAGGCTGTCAGCGCCCCCCCGCCGTGCGAGAAAATCCAGCTGATGTCCTTGTATTTCTGCGAGGCGCCGCTGAAAATCAGGTTGGTGATGCTGCGCGTGGTGTCGGCGCCCCATTCGACCGCGGTCGGCGGCACGCCTTGGACGAGATCGACGCAGCAACTGGCGTCCGCCGGGTGGGTGTAGACGGTCGCCTTGCGGCGGTTGAGCTCATCCCAAATCGGGTCGAAATACGAATAGCCGAGCCATTTGTCGCCGTAATTCGTCAGCACGCCGATGCCGTCGACCTTGAGCGTGTCGAGGGCGTAGGCGATCTCCTTCAGGCTCTCGTCGATGTGCGGCAGCGGCAGCATGGCGAAGACGCCGAACCTGCCCGGATGATCCGTCACCAGCTGCTTGGCGTACTCGTTGGACTCGCGCGCGATGCGGACCGCGGCTTCGCTGCCGAGCGGCCGCACGTGCGGGACATTGCCCGAGAGAACCGCAGTCGCCACGCCGCCCTTGTCCATATCGTCGAGCGACTTCTGTACCGACCAATGCGCGATCGGCGGACTGTCGGCGCCAATCAGAGTCATGGCTTGCAGCCAACTCGGCGCTGCGAGGTGGTGGTGCACGTCGATGCGTCGCGGCGTGCCCTGCGCGAAGCTTTTCGGAGCAAAGCCGCCGACGGCGCCCACCGCGAGCGCGGCAGTGCCGCCGGCCAGCATTTGCCGACGGCTCACGGCGGTCGCGGCAAACGGCCCGGTGCAGCAGGCGCAGGCGGCGGTTAGGCGACGCTTCCACGAGTTGAGCATGATCGACTCCTCCCTTTGCCTGCGCGACCCGAATGAACCGGCAGGCGTGATGCGACCGGGCACGCGTTCGATCCGACGCTTGCGGATGCGCGGCCCCGATAGCTTAGACTGTCCGCTTCGGCGACCGCAGGCAAGACCAAAGCTGTGCGGTGCAACGGCCGGGAACCGGAATCACAGCATCCCCAACAGGCGCGGCAGCCACAGCGAGATGGCGGGAATGTAAGTCACCATCGCCAGGAAGATCAGCATGGTGAAGAGCCATGGCAGCACCGCCACCGTCAGTTCGGTGATGCCCATCTTGGTGATGCCGGCGGCGACGTAGAGATTCAACCCGACCGGCGGGTGGCATAGCCCCACTTCCATATTGACGGCCATCAGGATGCCGAGGTGAACCGGGTGCACGCCGAGCGCCGCCGCCATCGGAAACAGAATCGGCGCCATGATGAGGACGATCGCCGCGGGGTCCATGAAGTTGCCGGCAGCGAGCAGCACGATGTTGGTGACCAGAAGGAACGCCACGGTGCCGAACCCCTGCGCGGTCATCCATGCGGCCATGGATTGGGGAATCTGCTCCGAGGTGAGGAGCCAGGAGAACACCGCCGCATTGGTGATGATGTAAAGAATCATCGCGCTCATCGCGGCGGCCTGGAGCAGCACGGCCGGCACCTCGGAGAATTTCAACCCCTTGTAGACGAACACCGCGACGACGAACGCGTACACGGCCGCCACGGCGGCGGCTTCGGTCGGCGTGAACAGGCCCGAATAGATGCCGCCGAGCACCAGGATGATCAGGAACAGACCCCAAAAGCTTTCGCGAAAAGCGCGCCGGCACTCGCGCCAGCTCGCGCGCTCCATGCGCGGATAGTCGTTGCGCCAGGCGCGAAACCAGGTCGTCGTTCCCAGCATCGTCGCAAGCATCAATCCGGGCACGAGCGCGGCGATGAAAAGCTGTCCGACCGAGGCGGAATCGACGACGGCGCCATCCGGCCCGCGCGGCTGCATGCCGCTGGTCGCAACCGCGAAGATGACGAGGTTGATGGACGGCGGGAACAGGATGCCGAGCGCGCCGGACGTCGCGATCACGCCGGCGCCGAACCGCGGCGGATATCCGTGCTCCACCAGAGCCGGCAGGATGATCGAGCCGATGCCGACCACGGTCGCGACCGAGGAGCCGGAGATCGCCGCAAACAGCGCGCAGGCGACGACGCCGGCCAAGCCGAGACCGCCGTACCAATGTCCGATCAGCGAGGCGGCAAAATCGATCATGCGGCGGGCAACCCCGCCGGTGGTGAGGAAATTGCCGGCCAGGATGAAAAACGGGATCGCCATGATCTCGAAGCGGTCCAGACTGGTGAACAGCTTCAAGCCGACCATTTTCGGATCGACGTCCGAAAGGATGAACAAATAGGTGAGGACCGACAGCCCGAGCGCAATCGAGATCGGCATGCCGCACGCCATCAGCGCCAGCAGCAGCGCAAACAACAGCTCCGCGCGCACCGTGTGCGACAGCTCGATGACATGGAGGCGGGCGGCGAAGCAGACGACGGCAAGCACGATCGGGACAGCAATAATCAGCGTCGCGGTGATGGCGGAGCCGAGCGGTCGCGGCTCGCTCGGCTGGGAAATATGGGAGAGCACGGTCACCGCGCCGCCTCGCCGAGCGGCGGCGGCGTTTGGTGCGGCTCCTCGTAGTCGAGCCCGTGTCCCTGATGCGGAACGAAGCCGGTCCGCAGGAACCGCCACATCACCTGCAGGAAACGGAAGCACATCAGATAGGAGCCGAGCGGAATGCACAGATAGATCATCCAGCTCGGCCATTCGAGCTCCGGCGAAACCTGGTCGGAATCAAGCTCGTAGACATAGACGGCGCCGAGCGTGCCGATGACGCCGGTGAACAGCGCGCCGCAAAGCAGCGCGAACACGATCACCGGCTTGCGCGCCGCCGGCGTCAATTGCTTGACGAAGACATCGACGCCGACGTGGATTCCGGTGCGCACGCCGAGCGCGGCGCCGAATTTCGCCATCCACACGAACATGTAGGTGGACAGCTCGTTGGCCCAGGACAGATCGATGGCGATGAGCCCGGTATAGACCCAGTTCGCGGTATATTTGAGAAACGGCAAATTATGCACGCCGGCCCAGCGGGCGAGACTC
>Ga0187856_1003274_pt1 | contig 11395 bp, 10 predicted proteins | sample June2016WEW_8_40_FD_132443 | JGI IMG/M metagenome (GOLD analysis project Ga0187856, IMG submission 132443) | Peatland microbial communities from SPRUCE experiment site at the Marcell Experimental Forest, Minnesota, USA - June2016WEW_8_40 | ecosystem: Environmental > Terrestrial > Soil > Wetlands...
GATTCACTGTCCTCGGAAACCTGGCGAGCCACATCAGCCTCCTATCCGCTGAAACGTGAATCTCACCAAGTAACTGATTCTCAATAGCAATCGATTGCGACTTTCTGACTCAGTCCAATTAGGCTTGGTTACAATTCGGCTTGCCGGCAACCTGAAGGCGCGGCATTCTTCCACCGCACGGGGGGAGACCCGCCGCTGGTACGGGCATGGTGGCGTCTGGCGCAGAGTTTCAGACCAAGATTCTTCGGCGGGAGCATGCGCCTGGCGAGTATCGGCTTTACCGCGCGGCCCTCGAATGGGGGCTGCTCGATCCGATCGTCATCGAAAGCCGTAAGGATTTCAAATCAGAGCATCGCTGGCGCGAGCGGATCGAACCGTACCACCATCAAGTAACGAACCTCATTACCTTTTGCCGGCGGCTTCCGGTCACGCTGCTTGCCGACGACGTGGGGCTGGGCAAAACCATTAGCGCTGGTCTGGTGGCCAGCGAGCTGATCGCGCGCTCGCGCATGTCCAAGATTCTGGTCGTCTGCCCAAAGCTGCTCGGACCTCAATGGCGCGACGAGCTGCAAGAAAAATTCGACATTCCGGCCGATATTGTCACCGGAAAGGATCTGATCGACGCAGAACCAAAGGATGTTGGCGCGATCATCACCACCTACAACTCGGCGCGTCTTTATCTGGACCAGATTCCGGACGATCGGTTTGAGATGCTGGTGCTCGACGAGGCCCACAAACTTCGCAATCTTTACGGAGTCGAGAAACCCCCGCAAGTCGCGGTTCGCTTTCGCGAGGCTCTCGAAAGGCGCCGCTTCAGATACGTTCTGATGCTCACGGCGACGCCGATACAGAACCGGCTCTGGGATTTGTATTCGCTTGTGGACCTGCTGACGGTGGCGCGCGGTCATGCCAATCCCTTCGGAAGCGAGGGCATGTTTGCGCGGAAGTTCATCGCCGACAAGCGCGAGCACGCGCGTCAACTAAAGCCGGAGGCGCGCGAGGAATTTCGCTCGATCGTTTATGGATACATGTCGCGCGTGCGGCGCGGCGATGCGAAACTGTATTTTCCCGAGCGCGTGGTGCAGCTTCACAAGGTTCAGCCGACGGCCGGAGAGCTGGAGCTGATCCGCGTGATCGCGAAGCCAATCCAGAAGCGCAACCGTCTTGCGCAAATTTCGATACTCTTTGCGCTCACCAGCAGCCCGCATGCCTTGATGGCGCAGCTGAACGTGATGGCGCGTAATGGCACGGTCAGTAATGACTTTGCCGCCACAGTGCGTGGCATCGTCGGGCAGATGGGCTTAAGTGCGAAGCTACAGGGGCTTGGCGCACTGGTAGAACGATTGAGGCGCGAGAACCCGGACAGATGGCGCCTGGTCGTTTTCACCGGCAGACTCGAAACACAAACGACTATTCAGGCATATCTTGAGTCCCAGCGGATTGCGGTCGGCATTATCAACGGCGCATCCGGTCCGAAAAACCAGACGACACTGGCGCGCTTTCGCAAGGATCGACCCGAAATCCATGTGATCGTTTCGACAGAAGCGGGTTCGGAGGGGCTTAATCTGCAAGTCGCCAATGTGGTTGCGAACTACGATTTGCCTTGGAATCCGATGGTCGTCGAGCAGCGCATCGGCCGCGTCCAGCGCCTTGCGTCCAATCACGCGAAGGTCAGCATTTTCACTCGAAATTCCGATGGAAGAAGTGCACGTGGTGCATACGGACACTGACGTGACGTTCAAGGCCATGGTCGCCGAACTCGGTTTGCCGCCGGGCAGCAACTACTCGGTCAGATATTTTGCAGCAGCGCTTCGGAATGGAGGCCGGCAACATCATTCGCGTCGGTTCTTACATCCCGCCGCATTGTGCGCCCGATGCTGAAACGGGCTTTATTACGGAGATAGGTCCTTTCTGGGCCCTCGGCGGGACGGGGGCCGAGGTGGAGGTGGACATCGCGACCGGCCATGTTCGCGTCATTCGCCTCGTCAACGTCGCTGACGGGGGCCAGGTGATCAATCCGGAGATCGCCCAAACGCAGATTTCGGGCGCCGCAATCATGCAGCTCGGTTTCACGATGTACGAGAACATGATTTTTAAAGATGGCCGTGTTCGCAATGCGTCATTCACGCATTACGAGATTCCGTCCTATCGGGACATCCCGTTGCTCGAAAACGAGCTGATTGAATCGGCGGACAACAGGGGTCCATTCGGGGCCAAGGGTTTGGGTGAGAGCGGCACGTTTGCGGTTTCACCGGCAATTGCCAACGCCGTTGACGATGCCGTTGGCGTCCGTTTGACCGAGCTTCCGATCACTGCCGAAGCGGTGCTGCGGGCCTTGCGGGCCGCCCAACCGTCGGAGCACCGCCAATGACCGTCAACTTACGCACCGTCCGTTTTGTCTTGAATGACCGACCGGTGACCGCGGAAGTCGAGCCGCATCACAGTCTGGCGCAGATCTTGCCGCAGCAATTCGGGCTGTTTGGCGCCGCGAGAGCTGTGGGGAGGGCGTTTGCGGCTGCTGCACAGTGCTCGTCGACGAGACGCCGGTTGCCGGTTGTCTTTATATCGCGGTTTTGCTCGATGGCAAGCGGGTCACCACAGTCGAGCATTTGGACGCCGACGGCAATCTCACAATCGTCCAGCGCGCATTCATCGAGGCGGGCGCGTTCCAGTGCGGGTTTTGTACGCCCGGGTTTGTGCTGATGGCGCATGAGCTGTTGCGGCGCAATCCCGATCCAACCGAGGAGGAGATTTGTGAATCTCTCTCCGGCAATCTCTGCCGCTGCGGTGCTTATCCGGAAATCACCAAGGCCGTGAAGTTGGCAGTGCGGTGGCAAAAAGAAGCCGCCTCGCGTCCGCCGAGTGCGATCGCGAAAAACAGATCGGAGTCTCGGAAAGAGTTGGTGGAAGGATAAGCGGGGCGGGCTTTATTGGGCAGACCTGTCGGGCGTCCGGCGCGCTGCCCAGCACAGCTAGAGCATGATTCGAAAAAGTGGAAACCGGAAGTCGTCCATAAGCTCGCATCCGAAGGCACCAAGCTGCTGTCGTCTGCGGCCTTCCAGGCAAGGCTGGAGAACGCGGGGGTTACTCCCCAGATTGGTGAAGTCAAGGACGTCCTGGCTCAGCGCATCCAGAAAGACATGATCTACTGGAAGCCAGTGATCGAGGAGATCGGCATCAAGTCCGAATGAGAGGCAGCGTGATGCGCGTTTCGGAGATAGCTTCGCCCCGGACAGCGGCGTCTTGTTAGTGTGGTTGACATCGCCACGGCTGGAGCCGCGATCAAGCTCACGGTGCGCGATCGGAACGGATTGCTTGGTACGATAGAAATTGGCTAAGAGACGTGCGGTTGGACACATTCCTTGGCGCAAGCTGACCGAAGATTTCCAGAAATAATATTACTGCGATAGGCAACCGAGCGAGCGCCCCCGAGGCCATCTTAATTTCTTGGCACGATTATCAGTCAATCACGCGCGCGGGAGGGGCGCGGCGCGATCGGATCGACCCGCTTGATCCGCCTGGGCCGCGCTGCGGCTGCTGACCGACGTCGACGATTCCTTTTGGCGAATTCCGGATCGGGGCGACGATGGCGCCGGCGCTGGTGAGGTCGGCAGCGCCAAGTGAGCTCAGCGAGGTACGACCACAGGCTCACGTACCGTCACCGAACAATGACATTTGCTTCGCTGCGCTTCGCCCATGTCGGCGACCTCAATGGCGAAGTCCGGACAGATGTCGGAGCAGCGGAAGCACCCGACGCAATTTTCCGCCCGCTCGGCGACGTAAAAGCGATAGCCGTTGGCATTGTATTCAGTCGATCTGTCAAAGACGTTCAGCCCGCAGACCTCTTTGCAATAGCCGCAATCCTTGCACAGTGCGGCGTCGATCCGCACCGCGAAGACGCGCAGGTCGCAGGACAGGCAGCGGCGCGCCTCGTCCATCGCGGTCCGCGGGTCGTAGCATTGTTCGGCCAGGGAAAATCCGGCCAACCGCTCCGGCACCGGCGCCGCAGCGAATGCGCGGCGCCGATCTTCGCGCGCCGCCGCATCTTTCAGTTCCGCATCGGGCTTTTCGCGCGCGAATTGTTCAAGGTCGCCACTGCCGCCGAGGAAGCGATCGATGCCGGCGGCGGCGCGGCGCCCGTGCGCGATGGCGTGGATGATGGTGGCCGGGCCGCCCGCCGCGTCACCGCCCGCGAAGATCCCGACACTCGCGGTCGCCAGCGTGGCGGAATCGGCCTCGATCGCTCCGTCCGGCCGGCGGGCTAGGTTTCTCGCCGGGACCTCGGGTCGCTGGCCTATGGCGGCGATGACGGTGTCGACGGCGATCGTGAATTCGCTTCCTGCGACCGGTTCGGGTCGCCGTCTGCCGCTGGCGTCCGGCAGCCCGAGCTTCATGCGGACGCATGTTAAGGCGTTGGCGCCGATGCCGACCGGCGCAGTCAAAAATTCGATCTTGACGCCTTCCTCGATCGCCGCGGAGATTTCCTCCTCGGTTGCCGGCATCTCGCCACGGCTCCGGCGATAGATCTGCACCACGTCGGCGCCAAGACGCCGGCAAACGCGCGCGGCGTCGATCGCAGTGTCGCCGCCACCCACCACAACGACGCGCGGGCCGACTGCCGGCGCGGCGCCGTCATTGACGGACCTGAGAAAGGATATGCCGTCAATCGCTCCGTGATGTTCCTCACCGGGAATATGCATGCGGGCCGCCGCCCACGCTCCCGAAGCCAGGAGCACAGCGTCGTAGCCTTGCTCGACGAGCGCTTCGGCGGACTCGATACGACTGTTGGTCAGAATGCGTACGCCGCATTGTTCGATGAGACGGATATCGGCATCGATGACTTCATCGGGCAAGCGATACGCAGGAATGCCGTAGCGCAGCATGCCGCCCGGCTGTTCAAGAGCCTCGAAGACCGTCACGCTGTGCCCTAACAGAACGAGATAATGCGCCGCAGTCAGGCCGCACGGGCCGGCACCGACAATCCCCACCCGTTTGCCGGTCTCGGCTTTGCGGCTGAAGACGGGCGACGCGTGCCAACCGTGCTCGGCGGCCGCCCGCTTGAGCAGGCGGATGGCAATCGCCTCGTCGTATTGCAAGCGGGCGCATGCCGGCTCGCACGGATGCGCGCAGGCGTAGCCGCAAACCAGTGGAAACGGGATGCGCTCGCGAACCACCGCCAGCGCTTCGCTGAAATGGCCGCCGCGGATGGACCGAATATAACGGGGCACGTCGATGCCCGCCGGACAAGCACGCTCGCAGGGCGCCACTTTCGGACTGACCATCACGCTCACCTGTACATTCCTCAGCCGCGATTAAAGGACGAAACAAGACTCATGTCCCGGCCGCGAGCTTTTCGCCGACGGCCAGCAATCTGAGATTGGATTCTAGGGATTTGCCCTTGAAGCGGCCGCGAACGGCGCTTTCCAAGCTTTGCAGGCCGACCGCCTGGGTGAAGACCGTTAAGGTGGCGAGAGCCAGGATATTGACGCCGCCGGCATCGCCCGCATGCCGCGTGAATTCGTGGCCGAAAAAATTATCGGCCTTCCGAACTGCGGCAAGCGTGGTGTCGTACAGCATCGGCACGCCCTTGCCGGGCCATATCTCGAATTTCTTCACCGCCTCTTCGCTGAGGGCCAGCACACAATGCGGGCGGCGCACTTGCTGAAACAGAATCTCGTCGTCGTCGATGATCACTTCGGCAAACGACAACCCGCCCCGCGTGGCGATGCCGTAGGACTGGGTCTGCACGACGTTCCTGCCCTCGCGGATTGCGGCTTCGGCGAGAAGGACGCCGGCCACGACGAGGCCCTGCCCGCCCGTGCCCGCGAGGATGAATTCCTGATGACCGAGCCGCGTCATCTTCACCTCAGTTCGACGTGGCGCGTGTGCGCAAGGATTCATAGCGCGCGTTGAAATCCGGCTCACTCCGATCGACCAAGCAGCCGATCGGGAAGCAGGTCTGACGCTCGGCTACCGACAGCGTCCGGTAGGTCTCGACCGGCACGGCCTGCCCCCGCAACCATCGCAGCATGTCCGGCGTCTCTTTCATGTCGTTGTAGCGGCCGAAGTGCGCCGGACAAGGACTGACGACCTCGACCACCGAAAACCCTTTCTTCACGAGCGCGCGCTTGATGATTCCCTGCATTTCCCAGGCGTGGTGGGGCGTCGTGCGCGCGACGTAGTTTGCCCCGGCGGTATCCGCCAACGCGCAGACGTCGAACTGCCGCTCCGGATTTCCCCAGGCGGTCGTGCTGGTGAAGCTGCCGACCGGCGTCGTCCCCGACGCTTGGCCTCCAGTCATGCCAAAATTGTAATTGTTGAGAACGATCGCGGTGACGTCGATGTTGCGGCGGGCGGCATGGATGAAATGATTGCCGCCGATGGTCACGCTGTCGCCGTCGCCCATGACGACGACGACATTAAGGCTGGGCTTGAAAGCCTTGACGCCGGTTGCATAAGCCAGCGCACGGCCGTGGGTGGTGTGCAACGCGTTGGTCAGCAAATAATCGTCCAGCTTCCCGGTACAGCCGATGCCGGTGACGACCACGGTCTCGGTGCGGCTGTATTGCAGTTCCTCGAACGCCCGCAGCATCGCTCCGAGCATGGTGCCGATGCCGCAGCCCGGGCACCACATATGCGGCAAAACGCCGGGTTTTAGATATTGCCGGCCCGTTGCGTGCGACATGACTATCCCTTCGCGCCGCCCACGCCAGCCACGGCATCGATGATGTCCTGTGGCGTAATGATGGTTCCGTTATATTTGTTGACGTTGCGGATATCGACGCTGGGGCCAAAAATCTTCCGAACCTCGCCCGCTACCTGGCCGCCGTAATTCATTTCCGGCACCACCACCATCCGTGCGTTGCGGCCGGCTGCGGCGATTTCCTTATCGGGGAACGGCCAAACGGTCTGCAGCTGCAGGACCCCCACCTTCACGCCGGCCGCGCCGGCTTCCAGCGCCGCCGCGCGCGCGGCCCGCGTCGGAGCACCCAGGGTGACGATCAACACCTCCGCGTCTTCTTCACCGTAAAACCCTGTCAGGACAATCTCGTCGCGATGGCGCTCGATCTTTTCGTGCAACTGTCGAACGCGCCATGCCGCGTTGGCCGGGTCGTTGTTGCTGTACCCGTCGAGACCGTGCATCGAGCTCGTCACGTGCGTGACGTAATCGCTGCCGTAAGCGGCAAGCGGCGCGACGCCATCCCCGCCAGGTTTGAACGGAAGATATTCAGCCGGAGCGCAAGACGGGGAGCGGCGGTCGAGAACTTCGATTTCGCCGGCAGCCGGCAAGACGACGTTTTCCCGCATATGGCCGACGATCTCGTCCGCGGCCACGATTACCGGAACGCGGAAGCGCTCCGCGAAATTGAATGCCTGCACCGTGAGCGTGAAGCACTCGTGCACCGTGGCCGGACACACGGCAATGACGGATTGATCGCCGTGGCGACCCCAGCGAACCTGCATGATGTCCGCTTGCGCCGGCTTGGTGGCCAGCCCGGTGCTGGGGCCGGAGCGCTGCACGTCGACGACGACGCAGGGGACCTCCCCCATCACCGCCAAGCCGAGATTTTCCTGCATCAGGGAAAAGCCGGGACCGCTGGTCGCAGTCAGCGCCTTGGCGCCGGCAAGCGACGCACCGACGACCGCCGCGATCGAGCCGATCTCGTCCTCCATCTGGATGAACACGCCGCCGCTTTTCGGCATGCGCGCCGCGAATTCGTCGGCGATTTCCGAGGAGGGCGTGATCGGATAGCCGGCATAGAAACGCGCGCCCGCATAGATGGCGCCTTCGGCGATCGCCAAATTGCCCTGCAGGAGCTGGCTGGGAATAAAGTTTCTGCCAGCGACGGCGCCCCGCTCATTGCCAAGCTTGCCCATCGGCAAAAATCCTAGGCGTCGGACGGACGTATCGGACCGCGCCATCGACAACGCGCCCAGCCGCGACGAACCGTTCCGGCACCTTGTCATGAGTTTCTAGTACCCGGAATCATAATTCCGTGAGGACAACGATGCGAATAAGTGACTCATTCGACTCTCGAATTCGTTGCCCGCGCGAATCACGCATCTATCAAAGTGGGTACTAGGTTCCTTCGGTATCCCCTCTAAGCCGGACACAATGGTAAATGTCTTAGCTCAAGCTGCCTTGATGTATGTCAAATGTTCCTTGTGCCGAATCTAGGCGAAGACTATTCAGTCCGCTTGTGGCATTTGCGTCATAAGACCGATCAACCCCCCGGGGGCTCATTGAACGCCGTCGTGGTGATCGCATAGCCCGATGCTCGATCATGCCTGAGATGCTCTGGCCCTCCACACCTCGCGCCTGTATTGTCAGGAAGCTGGGAAAACGCCAACATTCAAGCCGGTTCAGGAGTCATCTGAGGAATCTCGGTTGAAGGCACATCGGCGTGCCCTGATTGGTCCCAAGCACGGGCAGGATTGCGTGGAGACCCCGATCACCATGAAGACGATCTTGGTTCCAATGGAAGACGACGCTGCCATGCAATCGGCGCTGGAAACCGCACTGTTATTGGCTCGGCGGTACGACAGTTACATGGAGGGTTTCGCGCTGCGCTGGCAGATCGCGGGGGTTGCTGAGGTCGATATGGTGGGTGGTATTCCATCGGAAACATATACCCAAGACGCCGTACGGATAGAGCAGCAAGCGCGAGGTATTTTTGAGTCTTTCATGCAGAAGCACGATGTACCACAGTCAACCGCGATTAAAGATGCTTTCTCATTCGGCTGGTTAGAGAGTGCGCCAGAGGGCTACGGGTTCGTCGGCAGCTATGGCCGCGTTTTCGACGTGATCGTGATGAATCGGCTCGGTGAGAATACGACTGGCCTGCACAACAGAGCAGTTGATTCTGGCCTGTTCGGGAGCGGTCGGCCGATACTCCTGGCCCCGCCATCGCCGCCACAACAGATTGCTAACAACGTGTTGATCACATGGAACTGTAGCACGGAGCAGGCACGAGCCACCGCGCCGCTAGGGCGACGTTTGACGAACTGCTATGTGAGTCCGACGTGCAAGAAAGTCAATAAAATTGAGGACTTCCGGTAGCTATGCGCAACAGTGCAAAAACAATTTTTTGGATTAAGAGTCAGCTGCTCTACCAACTGAGCTATGCGCCCTAACCGAGGTGATCTCAGGAGGCCAGGGACTTCCACCATGATGCCGCGGCGCCGCTTTGACGCCGCGATAAAGAAGCCGCCCGAAACAGAGGGCGGCACCCTGGCAGGAGATATAGCGAGCGGATCGTGAGCGAGCAAGCGGGGGAGCTTTAGCGGGTTCGCCGGTTGACGCGCTGAGTTGCGGAGCAATTTCGCGATTGAGCTATAGCGATCAGCAACTGATTATTATACCACGCCATTAAACCCGAAAATGGCCCCAATTCAAACCGAGACACTGCAACCGCTGCCGAAGCGCCTTCACCCCTCCCGCGCCTCCAGGACCGCCTGGAGCGAGATGCGCGACCAGGCGGAAATGCGCTCGCGGAAGGCCATGTAGGAATCGTGCACCTTGCGCGCGCCGGCACTCTTGCCTGCGAGTTCGCCGAGCACGTCGCTCGCCTGCGCCCGCGCGGCAGCAATGAGATCGGGCGGGAAGGTGCGCAGCTGCGCGTTGTCGCGCGTGGTGAGCGCGTTCAGCGCTTCGATATTCAGCCGCTCCATTTCGGCGAGCGCGAAGGAGGCCTCGGCGGCGCAGGCGTGCGCCACGATCGCCTGCATCTGGGCGTCCAGCGTCTCCCAGGCTTTGAGCGCGATGATGCACTCGCCGGTGCCGTTCGGCTTGTTGAAGCCGGGCCCGTAATAGAACGGCGCGAAGCGATAGAGGCCGAGCGCGATGTCGGAGCCGGGGCCGACGAATTCGGCGCCGTCGATCACGCCCGATTGCAGCGCGACCAGGATTTCGCCGGGCGACGTCGTCTGCGGGATGGCGCCGAGCCGGCGATAAACCTCGCCGCCGAGGCCGAGCGAGCGCACTTTCAGGCCGCGCACGTCGTCGCGGTTTTTTATATCGCGGCGGAACCAGCCGCCCATGCACACGCCGGTATTGCCGGCCATGAACGGCTTGACGCCGAACGGCGCGTAAAGCTCGTCCCACAGCGCCTGGCCGCCGCCGGCGTCGATCCAGGCGACGTGCTCGTTCGGCGTGAGCCCGAACGGCACCGTGGTGAAGAACGAAGCGGCCGGCTCCTTGCCCTGCCAATAGAACGCGGCAGTGTGACCCATTTCGGCGACGCCCGTGCCGACCGCATCGAGCACTTCGAAGGCCGGCACGATCTCGCCCGCGGCCGAAACCGTGATTTCGAGGCGGCCGCCCGAGAGCGCGCCGATGCGCTCGGCGACGCGCTCCGCCGACATGCCGGGGCCGGGCAGGCGCTTCGGCCACGACGTCACCATGCGCCAGCGACGCTTGTCGTTCTGCGCCACGGCCGGCGCCGCCGGCGCCGCCGGCGCGGCCATCGCTCCCAGGAGCCCCAGCGCTCCGCCGCGCGCGACATTGCGGCGCGTGATCTTGCTCATCGACATCTCCCGTCGAGGCCAAGCGTCAGAAGCAGGCCCGTGACATCAAGTCGTTGCGGAAATTCCCCCACCCTACCCTCCCGCGAGCGGGGGAGGGTAGGGTGGGGGCCCGGAGGCTTGCACGGCCGGGTTTTTTCGGACAGAGGTGGGCTCATCGTAGGCCGAGCAGTGGGAGAACACCATGGGAGCGAATTTCGGCGTCGTCGGGATGGACTGGCAGCAGCGGATCAACTGGGACCGCTTGCGCAAATACCGCATCGAGCGTGCGCGCGAAATGATGAAGAAGCACGGCCTTGGCGCACTTTTGTGCATGTACGACGAGAACTGTCGCTATATCACCGGGGTGATGTCGCCGGGCTGGACCCGGCTCAAGCCGGGATTGCGCTACGCCATGCTGTGCGGCGACGGCGCCCCGATCCTGTTCGAGCAGGGCGACATCGGCATCCAGGTCGAGCGCCACTCGCCGTGGATCCCGAAGGAGAACGTGCGCCACTCGTTCACCTGGATCAAAGGCGCCGCAGGTCCGGCCGCGACCCAGCAGGTGACCAAGTTCACCAAGGCGATTTTGCAAGCGATGCGGGAGAACGGCGTCGCCGGCCAAAAGCTCGGCGTCGACTTCATCGACATCAACATGATCAACATCTTCAAGGAGAACAACATCAATTGGACCGACGGCATGAGCGCGATGATGGACGCGCGCGCCGTCAAGAACGAAGACGAGCAGGAATGCTTCCGCATCGTCGGCGCCATCGGCGATGCGACGCATTGGGAATGCATGAAGTTCCTGCGTCCCGGCATCACCGAGAACCAGGTGACGGCGCACCTGATGCAATATCTCTACAATTTCGCCGGCATGGAGGACGTCGAA
>Ga0187856_1003281_pt1 | contig 11383 bp, 10 predicted proteins | sample June2016WEW_8_40_FD_132443 | JGI IMG/M metagenome (GOLD analysis project Ga0187856, IMG submission 132443) | Peatland microbial communities from SPRUCE experiment site at the Marcell Experimental Forest, Minnesota, USA - June2016WEW_8_40 | ecosystem: Environmental > Terrestrial > Soil > Wetlands...
AAGGAATTTTATCGGCCACAAATACGAGGCGAATTTTCCCGGCCTGCAAATTTGTTTTGATTTTCTCCCAAAATTCCTCTGGATTATTTTCAGGATTAAGGAAATCTGAAATTACTTCATCAGATACTAATCCTTGTGATTGGCAGGTGTTTTCAAACTGGGCACGAATCTGTTCTATCGGCCAATATGCAACTGCATTAGCTGCATAGTCGAGCATTTGCCCGATGACCTCTCTCCTGATGCGAGTATCCTTACTCCGCTTGACCTCTACCAGGGTGGGTATGGCGTCTTGATCCACAAATAAATGGTCTACTGCCCAGCGGCCAGCGCCATCCTCTTCGGATGGTAGCCGAATTTCTCGGCTTATTAATATCCATCGACGAGGGACCTCGCTGTTTATCTGGTCTCCGGCCAATATGTTTGGATATTTGGCGAGCAGTTCTTGAAGCAGAGCTTCAGAGTCATATTCCTGCTCCGCCATTTCCATGAGCTGACCAGAATCCTGAATTAGGAAAATTACTCCTGCCATGAAACCCCCAAAAAGTTGGCGAAGGACCTAATTTACCGACTTCACATAATCCACGCCATAAATCCCACAACTATCAAAATCAGGCCGGGCTAAGACAACCCATGCCGCACCAATTTTTCGCTGACTCCCTGGTCTGGTTAATGGGATGCCAATTTTGCGACTGAGCCTGGCCTTGGCTTGAGATATGCCCAGGAGTCGTTTCCAGGGAAAACCGCCTCTGTTCATGATGGTCTCTCCCAATGGTTTATCGGAAAAGAGATTGCTGTCCCGAAGGCGAGACTGTAATTTTCTGTAGAATTGCTTCAAAGTTCCTCGCAGTCGGCATTACGAACAAGCACTTTCCTTGGCTGCGCTTTTCCCAAAGTTCACCGAGGGCCTTCTTTTCTCTGGCATCTTCATTCATCAGGTGTTCGCCTTTATATTCAACCACGAGATACCGTCCATCTTTCAATTTGCAAACGAAATCCGGGTAAAATTTGTCTGTGGAGGTCTGCAACCAGAAGGAGTAACTCTGACGCCGGGACAAATTCCGTACCCAGAAATCCACTCCTTCCAGGGTGTCAATATATTGGGCGCACTCGAATTCCTTTCCCTGGTCTTTTAAGTCCCCAACTTCAGGGTAGTAATGCTTTTTGAACTCGTAATTTCCGCTACAGACGGTATTCCTTGGATATTGGCGTGGATTAAAAGAGAAACAGACTTCAGGAGTGACCACCAGGGGTGTGGCGCATTCAGGATCGAGTAACATCTGATAAGTTTTTTTATGAGCCTCTTGACGGTGCATATTGATTTTTTCCTCAACAGCGAGCCTAAGTCGGTATTTGTCATGGATAAGCTGTCCTAACGACATACCCCGTTGGTTAATGAGGGTTTGCACCAGCCTGGTTAGAAAAATGCCCGTTTCAGTTGGAGAGATATCTGGGTGTGATATTTTGCGATCAAGCCAATAAACTAAATTGGCCACAGTCACTTCGTCCCCAGTCGCATATAAGGTCATCTGCCTTTGCAAGGAAGAAATAAATTCAGCAACGATTCTGCCATTGGTGGTTATGTCAATCTCGCCCTGTTGGGCAGTGGGCCTTGCCGCCAAATACTCCTCTTCTTTGAGCAAGGCGTCGCACTTTGATAAAACCCACTCGAAATCCAGGAAATGGGTTTCCTCAAAAGGCTCGAAAAGTTTGCCCTGCTTGATGGCCAAGAAAGGAACATTGAACGGCTCGCCCCTTTCCGAGGGGGTCCCTTTATCTTCCAAAGACAATCCGTTTGAGATACGGTAAACTTTTTCGACTGCGGCTTTTCCCGATGGGGTTGAGAATTGGCTCTTTAACTCCTCTCGTTCATCCCTGGTCATAACTCCTTGGTAGGTCATCTTCATTTCTTCGACATTAAAGATCACCTTATTGCCTAAGGCTGAAGGAATATCCTGGATTTGCGGCACCTCAGAAATATCGACCGTAACCACCTCTACCGCCGGTTTATCAAAAGGGAGCTGAGGGTAGAGGTCGGGCATCGGCACGATGAGGTCTTTAGCTTCTTGTCGCTCAAAACCGTTTTGGATCAATGCATCGGTGAGTGCATTGGCCGCCTCCTGAAAATGCTTAGAAGCGGAAAATGCATAGGCCATGTTCAAATCTTCCTGCTTTTTCCAGGATGCCTTGGGGAGACGCAAAATTCGGCCTAAAATTTGTTCCACGTAGGTCGTGGATCGGACTTCGGCCAGGCTGCAAAGGACATAAGCAAAATGGCAATCCCATCCTTCCCTTAACGCTTGTACGGTAATGGCATATCGGATGGGGCAGCCGGGGTTATAGATATCCACGCCGTCAAGTTCGTTTTTGGTGCCGGTGGCAATGGCAATCTGCTCTTTGGGGATGTTGTAATCCTGTTGTAGTGTCTCCAAAACCACTTCAAAAGAAATTGATTCCTGATCCTGGCGATGCGGCTGGGCTTGAATGAGCATGAGGGGGCGAATATACTCTCCGGTTACCTGACGTTCCCGGTTGGCAATCAATTCCAGATTATTACGGCGGGCAATGGCGTCAGCCAAAAGTTCTTTCCAATCAAGCCGGGTCACCAGGCGGATGGGCATTTTAATCATCGATTCAGCTTTGAGTTCCGCCGCAGAAACGGTATGCAAAACATTGCTGGGATTGTGCTCCCTGGCCGGAGTAGCGGTAAATTCGATAATACAGGATGGATCAAAGCGAGCCAGAGTCTCAAAAGAAAGGTCGGTGCGAGCATTATGGGCTTCGTCCACAATGATGATGGGCCGCCTAAGGCGCAAGACATTGGCCAGGGAGTGCAGAAGATAATCTCCTTCCCCCTTCTCCAATTTAGAAAGCTGCTCATCGGACAAGCCACTAAAATGGTCCATGAGTTGGCCAGAATCCCGATAAACCCGGCGACCTACAATATCCCCAACCCGGAAAGACTGCATGGTTGAGACTATGATCGTAGCGCTGCCGTCTAAATCAGCACGTCGAACGTAAAGGGCAGCCTCCACATCCAGGACATTGACCGATCCCACAGCGGATTCCAGGGCTAACCGGTAAGGATGGTGACGGTCTTTTAATGCACTTATGGTTTGTTCGAGAATGGCAGAGGAAGGGACCAGCCAAAGCACCATGGGAGAGTCCGCCCGGAGCAGATCTCGGGCGGCTGCACCTACGGCGTGACAAGCAACCAGGGTTTTGCCGCCGCCGGTGGGGATTCGCAGACAGACGTAGGGGAGCCCCGGCAATTCCTTTACTGGCTTATAAGGAATGCCTAAACTGAAAATCTGTCGAGTCAAGGAATAGAAAGCCGTATCTGCGTCGCCGACCCGGACGCACTCAGCAAAATAGGCACGCAAAGCTTCCAGGGACCGTTCCTGATACTCCTTCAGGCGCATCAGTCTTCCTTCACTGCATAGGGGATTTGTCGAAAAATTATATTCTCTCGTTTTAGGCGTTCTACTCCTATGCGGCAACTCGTACCATAAATCACCTTTGGCCCATCATGAGGAGGTAATCCAGCCAGCACCGCCCTCGTTAACACGTTGCCTCCTTGGGGTCTTTTGTCTCCAAGAATCCCGTTATACAGTAAATAAATTGCAATTCCGTTGTAACTTCCCAAGAGAGGATCATCTTCAATGACACCTGTTGGTAGAGGTCCTCCGGTCTCTGTGAAAAAAATGTGAGCGGCCAAATCAGCAAATTTTACTTTTGGGCGGATATTTCCTTTTTCGTCAAAAAGAGAATCTCCTATTCTACAATAAGTAAAACCACCCCCAAATCCTTCAATTTTCGTACTTTTATCCTGGGAATTTGTATAAGTATATCCTTTTAAAGCTCTACGTATTCTTTCTGCGGTTATATTTTGAGAGACGTGGGCATCCATTTCAACAAGAATGAATCGGCGACTACCCTCATCTTCGTGATTGAGAGAGATAGTAGCATGGGCTGTCGTACCTGTTCCTGCGAAAGAATCTAATATTAAAGAATCCTTATCAGTTGATATTTGTAATATTCTTTTTATAAGTTCTACAGGTTTTGGAGTCGTGAACATTTCAACATCACCAATAATCCTACGTAGGTATGTCTTCGCATCGGAATTAGTCCCAACCTCTTTATAAAACCAAATGGTGGAGGGGACAACCCCTTGCTTAGCATCCTTCTTATATCGCTTTATACGGGGGATACCATTCCCTCCTGCTCCCCACCAAACTTTCCCAGTTTTGGCCAATTCCCAAAAGTTTTCTTCACTTAGGCGCCAATAAGTTCCGGCTGGTGGACCCTTAATAATTCGTCCACTGGGGCAAGTTATTGAATAAATTCCTTTGCTATAATAGTTTCGTGATTGTAGTGCATTAGATATCCATGGTCCATGAGGGTCATTGTCTGGATTTTGATAATCTTTATCGTGTTCTTCCGTACGAGGTAAAAGATTGCGAATCCATTTATTCTTATTAAATGCATAAACGATAACATAATCGTGCATTTCAGAAAAATGTCTTGCTGAATTCTTTATAGTATAAATTTTTTGCCAAATTATCGTCGTGACAAAATTATTTGCACCAAATATCTCATTCATCAATAAACGTAAGTGTCCAATTTCATTATCGTCAATGCTAATAAAAATTGCCCCATCTTCACTTAATAATTCCCTCAAAAGCGTGAGTCTTGGGTACATCATACAGAGCCATTTATCATGACGGGAGAGGTCCTCCATCTCTCCTTTTACAACATTTCCTAACCATTCACGCATTTCAGGACTATTTACAGCGTCGTTATACTCCCATTTTTCATTGCCTGTGTTGTATGGAGGGTCTATATAAATGCATTTTACTTGTCCTGCATAATAAGGCAGTAATGCTTTGAGAGCGACAAGGTTATCGCCTTGGATCAGCAAATTGCCACTGCCCGGATCACCAATGGACAATTCGTGATCGGATATCAGAAGGTTGAAAGGAACCTTCTTGTGGTAATCTACGACTGCTTTCTTGCCTATCCAATCCAGTGTAGGCATATACTAAGATTCCTTTGAATCTCGACTGGCAAATCAAAGCCCGGAGATTGAGCCCCCAGATACCAGCGTATTAGCGTCGGAAGATATAGATCATACCCATAATGAGAAGGTCCCATTTGAATATTTCGGCGACCAGCCCTTAGCCAGCGAACAATAACCAACAACGCGGCTTCCTGGCGCATGGTCCCCTTCCAAGGAGGATCAATCTTCATAAAGTCAGTTTAAGGCGAAAAGGCGGGGGTAGTCAATCAGAATAATCTTTGAGGGGTGCAGGGTAAAGTGATGGATAGCGAGGCCCTTGAATACAGTTGAATTCCACCCCATATAAGGCTATCATGGAAAAGTTTAATCCAAATGGCTTGATGAAATTTTGCTAATTATTTCCAGAAACATAGGCGAGAACACCATCATAGGCGATCTGTGTGTCACCGTTGCCGGAATTTTTAACAAGAAGGTTCAACTGGTGATTTTCAATCAGAAGGAAAAATCAAGTTTCTCAACTTTAGAGGGGAAACTGGAAGACGTGATCGCTCTCCCTGACAATGTGAAGATCAAAATCCTGGAAATTAGAGGAAGACAAGTCCGCATAGGAATTTATGCACCATCTGGAATTCTGATATTGAGGGATAAATTGGCCTTGTGGCGGCCATGAGCGAGGTAGTGGTCGGCTTGCGCCTTTACATAAAAGGAGGGAGCTTTTTTGAATATGGACAAAATACGTGATTTTGTCCAGTTATGTTTTTACCCGTCTTCATCTAAGTCGTCGCGGCTGTAGTTCGCTGGTTGAGTCATCGTGGCCTGTGCTCCGCCCTGCTGGATCGGAGAATTGATTGCCGTGCCTACAGTAGTGTAGAATATCTGTGTGACTCGGCTAGGTTCAATTTTCTTGTCCGATATCTCCGGTTGCTCTCCAGCCGTAGGCGCCTCCTTCCAGATGGCAATGGCAAAATCCAATATGCGGTTTCGGACAGCGTTCAGGAGTTCAATCGCATGTCCTATGCCAAATTCGGCCCATGCCCTGACGCAATTATGACCTCGGTAAACTTTTCCTCCTAATGTGACCGCCAAGTCACCCGTGCTAACCACTAGTATGCCATCCTCACTCTGCCGGAGCATTTCTTCTATGTTGGCAACGCTTAGACGGGATTTATAGTTCCGATAATGATCACGTACTCTCTCGGGTAAACAAGCCAAAGGTATTGGTGCATTTTGAATTTCAGAACCAAAGGGACCAAAAAATTGTCCCTTCACTTCAAGAGGCCAAATACGGTAATCGGGGACCTCTACCTCTTCAGGATATCCATTTGATTCCCATAACAACCAGTCCTCTAAAGGCTGGCTTCCCAACCGAGCTGCCAGTAATTTACACTTGCGGAGTAACGTTGCAAGATCGCTGTTTGGATCTACTGCTGCATTCTGAATTTCTTCAATGAGTGACATAGAACCGATCTTGTCCAGTTTATGTTTTTACCGCGGCTTCATTAAAGGACTAAGGCCCGCCAAACAATTTTGCTATGAACAAGGACGCCAAGGCCCAAACAGCCGGCTGCACTGCATTGGCAAGCAAGCTCCCGATTGCTCCCTCAGTGACGTTCCGGAGGGTTCGGCCAGCCTGCTTCACAATCACCGGGTCGGGGTCGTCCTGAAGCTGTGCTTTTATAGTGGCAACCTGCACCATAGCTTTTTGTTTTGCGGCTGCATCAAGGTTCAGATCATCAAGGTGCGCGTCAAACATCTCAACCAAGCGGCGCAGATCATCTAAGTCCTCGCGGCTGTAGCTCACTGTTTGAGTCATATTGGCGTATGCTCCGCCCTGTTGGATCGGAGAATTGGTTATAGTGTCTGTATTCACTATGTTCTGAGTGAAGGCCGGGCTTGGATAAAGGCGATCTTCTACCCGGCGGCGTCCGTCAAGAGTAAGAGCAGCATGACCCGTAGGGCTTCGTAAGACGATCAGTTTGTCATCTTCGAGGGCTTTGGCCGTATCCCAAAAGATATCGTTTTCCCAATGGTCAAACTGGATTTTCACTACTGCTAAAAGGACAACCTTATTTATTTGGCTGGCTCCCATTCGATACATCACTTCAAGGAGATCATCCTTATTTTGTTCAGTGACCATCTATTTTCCCTTTTTGGTTATATTGGCGTGTGCTCCGCCCTGCTGGATCGGAGAATTGATTGCCGTGCCTACAGTCAATATGTTTTGCGTGATGTAATTGTAAGTCACGGCAGGAAAGTTCTTAGCCGGTTCGTCCGGATGCAACCGGGCTTTTTCAATTGCGTCTAGCCCATATGCATTAATTCGCGCTGTATAAGGGATGTTGAAGGTTTCAATTAGATTTTTGTCGCGCAAGTACCGCCAAGCCTCGTTCGCGTCTTCCTCGGATAGCCCCAACTCATTTCTAATGTCTTCAACAAATATTGGCTCTTTTCTGCCGCGGGTTTGCTCGTAAATGACCTCCAACATACGAAATGCCTTAGCGTAGACTGTTTCTGGGGTTGCCATCACACGAACCTCCTTCGATTCTGTGGACAAAATACCATGAATTGTCCAGTTCTACAAAAGCAAAATTAGCTGGGGTGCGGCAAATACACCGCCCACTTCCTACGCCATCCGTTTAGCAGTGCCGCGGCCTTAAACGCCAACAAAAAAACTTGGCCCCCTTCAGGAAATCATTCCCTCCGGAGGCCATTCTCGTTCACTTTACCAGTGCCAAAATCTGCCCCCCCGCTGCCTGTAAGCGATAAACAGATTCCGCCGATAATTTCGGAAACTGGGCCGCCCGGGTATAGGCATTCACCACAGAGAACATGTTATGCCCCGGTTCCCTTCCATACCCCCAATCTACAGCCTCTTCCTCCAGTTTGCCAAGCTGAAATTGGCGGGAGAAGTTTTTGATGGTGGCCAGGGGATCATCTACCCGACTTTGAATTGATAGCCTAAATTGATCCCTTTGCCGGCTCAATTGCGAAGAGACCTCCTGCATGACGGTGGGGAACTCGTCCAGAATTTTTAAGGAGACATGCCGGTAGGCCGCAGAGATTTCGGTTTTAGCCACCATCCCGTTGGTACAGATCAGACGTAGAAAGAAGGCTGAGATTTTTAAACTTGAGAGCCCTACTTCAGAATTCGCTATTGAGATTCCGGGCATTATCCGATCCCCGTTCACCTCAAAAGTTTGGCGGCCATTGGGGATGCTCAAAGACAAGAATTCCTCATCCAAGTTGACTTGAACTTTGGTGGCCGGCCCATACCCCAGGTTTTCAAGCCGATCCATTACCTGAAAATTGTCAACCGGGCGATATCGGAGCGTAAAGATGGCTCTCACGTCCATGTCCTTGAACCGGAAGAAGAGCCTTTCATTCTTCTCCTGCCTGATCCAGTAGTTTAAATTTTCCGACTGGATTTCAGCAGGACAGCGCCGGAGATATTCGAACGGGATTCCCAAACGGTAGCAGATCGATTTTTGAGCCAGACTTCGCATTGGATAAGGAACACCTTCTATTCTCACATTCTGCAGATCGGGGAATTCGATCCGCTTGACCTTTACGGTGCGATCCAGGCAGAATTCCGACATCTTTTGAACCCTGTCGTTTACCTCACCAAGCGCGGTTAGAGCGTTCATAGTGTGGCCTCCTTGGAATTCGGCATAGAGGGAGATTGAAAACTTCCCCTACCGGTTTCTGGGTTTTCCTGATACCGCGGCTCTCCCAAATCAAACAGAACCACCGTTAGCGGCAAATAGATGGTGGGGTACAGAAGTTCCACGTCCTCAACTGCCATTTTTGACGAGGTGCCATAAGGACTTTTTTCGCTTCTTTTGGCGGTGAGTAGGAGAATCCCGCCTTCGATGAGGCACTTGTCATAGCCAATTTGGAGACGAAACAGCCCTTCCAGGATATACTCGTAAAAGCTCAGGTTGGCCTCAAGCCCGATCCCACTTCGATAGCCCTTGAATTGGTACCGGCGGCCTTCAAAGAATTTTAGCGAGCCGTTATCCCGCCAGCCCATTTCCGCCAAGCCATCCCGCAATAATTCCCGGCGATAGAGCGAGCCAACCAGCACATCGTCGAGATACTGCATGGTGGCCTGGAAATCCCGGATCAGATTTTTTTCCTGAAGAACCCGGTCTGATTCCCGAAAATGCAAGATTTCAAACGACATAGTTCACCCCTCCTTGATTGATAGGATTTTTATTCGGTAGATTTTTCAAAAGGATTTGATTGGTGGTTAGGTAGCAGATTCAGTCTTGGCGCCCAGGATTTCGTCGACGAAGATGGATCGCTTGACCGGAAAACCCAGGCAGGTATGGGAGTAGCTCAGATAGAGCAGATGCATGGCCCTGGAGATGGCTACAAAGACAATGCGGCGCTCTTCCTCGATATCTCCCTTTTTCGTGGGTGTGATTCCTTCCACCAGGCCAATGACAAAGACCACCGGAAATTCCAGACCTTTGGATTTATGAATGGTCATCAAGGAGACGCCCTCTTGGTCATGGACCGCTTCCTCATGAAAGGAATCGGTATAGGCCAGGAAACTGCCGAGGGTCTTGAATTTGACCGCCGATAGTTGCAGCTGATCCAGGTTTTGAATCTTGGTGTCGTCAGGTGAAGGGAGATCGTCATTGGTGATATAGCGGTCATAGTCCAGGGTGTCTCTCAGCAGGTGTACCACGTCAGCCGGTTGCAGGTTTGGGCTGTCTTGAATTAACGGGTCCAGCAGCCGGATAAATTCTCGGATGTCGTCCCTTAAATAAGGAATATTCACCCGCATGGCCTTCAAACCCTTGTACAGATGGAGCCCTTTTCGTATCGCATATGCCCTCAGTTCAGACTTAAATTTCCGGCTGATATACCTGGTGGGCACATTGATGATCGATAACAGGGCTTCATCACCGGCTTCAGAATCAGGATCGTGAATGACCCTCAGATAGTCCAGTAAGACCTTAACTTCCGGCCTTTGATAGAAGTTCAGGCCATTTTCCACGTGGTAAGGGATTTTTTGTTGGCAAAAGACCTCTTCCAAAACCCGGCTTTGAAAATTGGCCCGGTATAAGACAGCGATATCCTTGTAGGCATATCCCTTACTCTCCACCAGGTCTTTGATTTCGTTTACCAGGTTTGCGGCCTCATCCTCTTCAGTAGATGCTTCCAGGATCACGACCTCTTCTCCATTGGGATTATTGGTCTTGAGTTCTTTGTCGATCTTCCTGGTGTTCCATTTGATGAGGTTTTGGCAGGCTTGGATGATTTGTGGGGTGGAGCGGTAATTCAGGTTGAGGATGAACTCTTTGGAGCCGGGAAATATCTCCTTAAATTGGAGGATGTTCCCGATGGTAGCTCCGGTGAAGCTATAGATGGATTGCCAATCATCGCCCACCACAAACATCGAACCATCTTGAAGGGGATTAACCAGAATTTTGAGGATCTCCATCTGTAAGGGATTGCTGTCCTGATATTCGTCCACTAAGAGGTGGCGATAGATGGCCTGATATTTCTTCCGTACCACTGGATTTCCTTTGAGCAGCCGATACGCCTCCACCAGAAGATCATCGAAGTCCAGGAGTAGTTTGCGGGATTTTTCTTCGTCATAGGCCGCATAAACCTGCGCCACTTGTAGCATGGTGTGATCCCCGGCATAGACCTCTTCAAATTCTTCCGCCGGGATCAGATTGTTTTTGGCCAGGCTGATTTCCCGTAAGACCATCCCCACAGCCAGGTCTTTGATTTTTAATCGTTTCATCACCTCCCGCATAAAGATGATTTGGCTTTTTCCCGAGAGAATTTGAAAGACCCGTCCTTTAGACCGCAACAGGTAATGGCAGAAGGAATGGATAGTAGTCAGAGTTACCCGAGATGCCAAATCTTCCAAGACCGGTACCAGGTGATTCCTCATGGCTTCGGCAGCATTTCGTGTAAAGGTGAGGCCCAGGATGCGTTCAGGCGGCACATTATGGAGTTGAACCAGATTGCCGATCCTTCTTGTCATGGTCAAGGTTTTTCCCGAACCTGGAACTGCGATTACGGCGGCTATACCCACCATTGAATTGGCGGCTTCCTCCTGCTCCTTGTTGAGGGTCATCAAGCCTTTTTTCTTCTTATTTTTGCCCATGCTCACCTCCCGCAAACCACTCGTCGCAAGCTTTTTTATAGGCACACCCGCCACATTTCCATGACTCATCGTTTGGTATGAATACTGCTTTTTGAATGCCATCCCAAACGGCCAGGATTTTCTTCACCACCCTCTTTTCATCCACCTCTGAGCGGGTGGTATAATATTGTTCGAGCTTGGGAACTTTGGTCTTGACGAGGCAGTCGAACCTTAAGAGGATTTCACGATCCAAAAAT
>Ga0187856_1003283_pt1 | contig 11376 bp, 11 predicted proteins | sample June2016WEW_8_40_FD_132443 | JGI IMG/M metagenome (GOLD analysis project Ga0187856, IMG submission 132443) | Peatland microbial communities from SPRUCE experiment site at the Marcell Experimental Forest, Minnesota, USA - June2016WEW_8_40 | ecosystem: Environmental > Terrestrial > Soil > Wetlands...
GGCGCGCTGCACGTTCTCGATGATCGCAAGCTGCAACGCCTCGGCGTCGGTCGCTTCGATGACGACGACGGGAACCTCGTGCAGCCCAGCGCGTTGCGCCGCGCGCCAGCGGCGCTCGCCGGCGACGATCTCGTAGCCGTCGGCCACGCCGCGCACCGCGCGCACGACGATCGGCTGAATAATGCCGCGCTCGCGCAATGAGGCGGCGAGCTCGTCGAGCTCGCTATTGGGAAATTCGCGCCGCGGATTGCGTACATTCGGCCGCAACGAACTGGTCGGCAGCCGCCGCTGGCCGCGCGGGCGATCGAGCGGACTCTCGTCGCCGACATCGCCGATCAGGGCGGCAAGTCCGCGCCCCAGCCGCGACCGCGTCCCCTCCTCCGCCATCGCGGTTTCTCCCGAGCTTTCGGTCATGCGCGCTCCGTCTTGTTGGTCGTCACATTGTTCACGCGACGCACAGTTCTTTCTCTCGCTGAATGACCTCCGTGGCGAGGCGCAGATACGCTTCGCTGCCGCTGCATTTGAGATCGTAGACCAGCACCGGCTTGCCGTAGGACGGAGCTTCGGACACCCGCACGTTGCGCGGGATGATCGTGTCGTAGACCTTGCGCCCCATGAACTCGCGCACATCGGCGACGACCTGGCCCGACAGGTTGTTGCGCGAATCGTACATCGTCAGCACGATGCCATGGATGGTGAGATCCGGATTGAGCTGCTCGCGCACCGACTCGACGGTCTTGAGGAGTTGCGACAGACCTTCAAGGGCGAAGAATTCGCACTGCAACGGCACCAAAATGGCATGCGCCGCAGCCATGGCGTTGACGGTCAGGAGATTGAGCGACGGCGGACAGTCGACCAGCACGTAGGTGAAATGCGTCTGGCCGGGCGCTGGCGTTTTCAGCGCCGCAAGCGCGTTGCGCAGGCGGAACGCGCGGTCGCGCTCCTGACCAACTTCAAGCTCCAGTCCGGCGAGGTCGATGGTCGAAGGCGCCAGATGAAGCCGCGGCACGGCAGTGGCGACGATTGCATCGCGCAACGCCGTCTCGCCACACAGCACGTCGTAAGTGGAGTGAAGCCGGTTGCGCCGATCGATGCCGAGGCCCGTCGAGGCGTTGCCCTGCGGGTCGAGATCGATGATCAGAACGTCCTCGCCGATGGCGGCGAGCGCGGTGCCGAGGTTGATCGCCGTCGTGGTCTTGCCGACGCCGCCCTTCTGGTTGGCGACAGCGAGCACCCGAGGCGGTCTCCCGGCTCCTGCCGGCATTTCGCGGCGCAGTGCCGAAAGGGCATCCACGCCGGCGGAGGACTCCAAAGATGACGCGTCACTCATCGCGGTCTCGTCCACTTTTTACGGTTCATTTACCATGATCGGAATCGGTCTCTGTCGCGGATCGAAGCTTTGGTTCGAGGCCACGCACGATGACAATTTGAGCCTTCGGATCAGTCCGACTCGGCGACAGACTGGCCTGAATCTTCCAACATTTAGCGGCTTCGGTCAATTCGCCTGCCACATCTTGTCCCTTGGGAAAGAGGCCGAGCGTCCCCCTTTTCAACAGCGGATAGGCCAAAGCGAGGAGTTTCGGGAGCGGCGCCAGCGCCCTCGCGGTCACCACATCGAGCGGGTCCGGGGCCTTTTTGACGAAATTTTCAATGCGCGCCGCGTGAACCGTAGCCGGGACGCCAGTTGCCCGCACGGCCTCGCGCAGGAAGGCGGCCTTCTTGGCGCTGCTCTCGACCAAGTGGATGTGCGCGCCGGGGGTATCGGCCAGCGCGCAGGCAATCACCAAGCCCGGAAATCCGCCGCCGGAGCCGAGATCGGCCCATATTCTGGCCTTCGGCGCCAGCGTGATGAGCTGGAGCGAATCGGCCACGTGGCGCGTCCACAGCACCGATTCGGTCGAGGACGCGACCAAATTCATGCGCCTCTGCCAATCCAGGAGGGTGGCAACAAAGCGGTCGAGCCGGCGGAGTGTTTCACGTGAAACAGGGGTCAGCGCCAGCGCGCGGTCGCGGTCGGCCGACAGGTCCGGTGGGGGTCCAGCGGGCGAGCGCGAAGGCGGGCGGCCCGGGTGTCCGGGCGGCTTGCGGCCCCCGCCCCCGCTCATGCCGCGCCGCGGCTGGTTTTGCGGTCCTGCCGGCGCATATGGGCGACCAGCAAGGTCAGCGCCGCGGGCGTGATGCCGTCGATCCGGCTGGCGTGGCCGATGGTGCGCGGCCGATGCGCTTGCAGCTTGTGGCGGACCTCGTTGGACAGCCCGGGCAGCGCGGCATAGTCGATATCGTCCGCTAAAACGAGGCTTTCGTCGCGGCGATAGGACTCGACGTCTGCCGCTTGCCGGCTGAGATAGACCTCGTATTTGGCGTCGATCTCGACTTGCTCGGCGATTTTAGGGTCGAGTTCGCCCAAGCCGGACCAGATCCGCGCAAGGTCGCCGATGCCGATACCCGGATACGACAAAAGCTCGAAGGCCGAGCGGCGGTGCCCGTCCTTGCGCAAGGCGAGGCCATGCCGCGCGGCCTCGTTCGGCGTCACCGTCAGGCTCCGTACCATCGAGCGGGCCGCGTTGATCGCGGCCATTTTGGCCCGATGGGCCCGCGAACGCTCCGATCCAACGCAACCGATGGCAATACCCCGATCGGTCAGCCGCTGATCGGCATTGTCCGCCCGCAGCGTCAGCCGGTACTCCGCGCGCGAGGTGAACATGCGATAGGGCTCGGTGACGCCGCGCGTCACCAGATCGTCGACCATGACGCCGAGGTAGCCTTCGGCGCGGTCGAACACGATCGGTGTCCCGGCCCCTGCCCGGGCGGCCGCATTCAGCCCGGCAATCAGGCCCTGCGCCGCCGCCTCTTCATAGCCAGTCGTGCCGTTGATCTGGCCGGCCAGGAACAGGCCCGGCAAGCGTTTTGTTTCCAGCGACGGATGCAGCTCGCGCGGATCGACATGGTCGTATTCGATCGCGTAGCCCGGCCGCACAACGCGCGCATGCTTGAGCCCCGGGACGGAGGCGACCAGCGCACGTTGGACGTCTTCGGGCAACGAGGTCGAGATGCCATTCGGATACACCGTCGTATCGTCGAGGCCTTCCGGCTCGAGAAAAATCTGGTGCCCGTCGCGCTCACCGAAGCGCACGATCTTGTCTTCGATCGACGGGCAATACCGCGGGCCCCGGCTCTTGATCTGGCCGGAATACATCGGCGAGCGGTGGACGTTTTGGCGGATGATGGCATGCGTCGCCGCCGTGGTGCGCGTGATCGCGCACTGGATTTGCCGGTTCGCGATGCGGTCGGTGAGCGTCGAGAACGGCTCCGGCGGCTGGTCGCCGGGCTGCATCTCCAGCGCCGGCCAGTCGATCGTGGTACCGTCGAGCCGTGGCGGCGTACCGGTCTTCAGCCGCCCGAGCGCGAAACCGAGCCGCTCCAGCGTGCGCGAGAGGCCGGTCGCCGGCGCTTCACCGACGCGTCCGGCCGGAATCTGCCGCTCGCCGATATGGATGAGGCCGCGGAGGAATGTGCCCGTCGTTAACACCACGGCGCCAGTGCCGAAGGCGCGGCCATCAGCAAGCCGCACGCCGGTCACGCGGTCGCCGGTCAAAAGGTCGTCGACCTCGCCCTCGATCACCGTCAGGTTCGCCTGCCGCCGGATCGCCGCCTGCATGGCCGCCGCGTAAAGCTTGCGATCAGCCTGGGCGCGGGGGCCCCGCACGGCGGGGCCCTTGCGGCGATTGAGCAGGCGGAACTGAATGCCGGCGGCGTCGGCGACGCGGCCCATGAGGCCGTCGAGCGCGTCGATCTCGCGCACCAGGTGCCCTTTGCCGAGCCCGCCGATCGAGGGATTGCAGGACATGGCGCCTACGGTCGAAAACCGCTGGGTGACCAGCGCCGTGCGCGCGCCCATGCGCGCGGCTGCGGCTGCGGCCTCACAGCCGGCATGGCCGCCCCCAACGACGATCACATCGAAGCCGGCGTCCATTCGCGATTCTCCGGGAGCAGGCGCCTTTTAGCCAAGGCCAGGGGCAAAATCACGCGAAATCGGCGCCGTGTTTCACGTGAAACAAACGCCGCGCGCCGCTAACCAATCATTTACCAATACAGAAATCGCGGAAAATAACGTCGAGGATGTCCTCGACATCCACCCGGCCGGTCAGCCGGCCGAGGGTCGTTGCAGCCGCCCGCAATTCCTCGGCGATCAGCTCTTCGCGCCCGGAGCTACGCTCGGCCAGCGCACGATCGAGCGCCGCCACGGTGTCCTCCAGCGCCCGGCGGTGACGCGCGCGGGTCACAAGGGCGGGCTCCGTTGCTGAGAAATAATTCTGGGCGAAGGCCGCCAGCGCCGTCACCAGGGCGTCCGTGCCAGCCCCTGTGGCGGCCGAAATCGAGAACGTGATTGGCGACAAAATAGCGGATCCTGATTCACACTTTATGCACAGCTTTTCCACAGCCAGATCAATCTTGTTTTCGATGGACCAAACATCTGATTTAAAAAGATTTTTATCGCTGTCGTTCACAGCTCCGCCAGCGGCCGATGCGTCAGTGACCCACAGGACAAGATCGGCCGCTGCCGCACCTGCCCGCGCGCGCCGCACGCCCTCCTGCTCCACTGGATCACTGCTGTCGCGAATGCCCGCCGTGTCCAACAGCGTCACCGGATAGCCGCCGAGGTCGAAGTGCACCTCGATGACATCGCGCGTGGTGCCGGGATAGGGCGACACGATCGCCGCCTCGCGCCGCGCCAGCCGATTAAGGAGCGTGGATTTTCCTGCGTTGGGCGGGCCCGCGATGGCGACAACAAGGCCATCCCGCAGGCGTTCGCCCCGCCCGCCATCGGCTAGCGCCGCGGCGATTTCGCTGCGCAATTGCTGCGCAGCATGAAGTGCAGCATCGGCCAGATTCGCCGGCACGTCGGCCTCATCGGAGAAGTCGATGCTCGCCTCGACCAGCGCCTGCGCCTCGATCAAGGCCCGGCGCCACGCCTCGGCGCGGTCGCCGATCAAGCCCTTGAGCTGGCGGAACGCCTGCCGCCGTTGCGCCGGCGTCTCTGCGGCGATCAGGTCGGCCAGGCCCTCGACCGCCGTGAGATCGAGCCGGCCATTCTCGAAGGCCCGGCGGGTGAACTCGCCGGCTTCGGCCGGCCGGCAGCCTTCGATCCTGCCGAGCGCGTCGAGCACGGCGGCGATGACCGCGTGGCCGCCGTGAAGCTGCAACTCGGCGGTGTCCTCCCCGGTCTCGCTGCGTGGCGCCGGAAACCAGAGCACGAGCGCCTCATCGATGGCCTCGCCGGCCGCCGCATCGCGCACGCGGGCAAGCGTCGCCTGCCGCGGCTCCGGCACACGGCCAATGAGTTTTTCGAGCGCGGCGCCCGCGCGCGGCCCGGAGACGCGCACCACCGCAATCGCCGCCGGCGGCCGGCCGGAGGAAAGGGCGAAGATGGTGTCGTCCGAGCGCATGCCGGACGTTCAAGCCAATATCGCCGCCTGCGTAAAGAGTATCCGGAGCCGATCAGATTGGGATTGCGCCCGATCCGCTTGTCTTGCACCTCTGTCAACCACGTAATACAATTGCCTCATGAAAACGCTGACCGTCCGGCTGCCCGATGGATTGATCGCGCAAATCGAGGGCGAATCGCGCCGCCGAAAGCTTTCGAAATCAGATGTCGTCCGCGAGCGCTTGACCGGCGCTGCCGCATCGCCTCGACCAGGCGCGGCAGCGCTCGATGCCATCGCCGACCTCATCGGGTCGGTAGACGGACTCCCTTCTGATCTCGGTGCAAACAAGAAAAAATATCTGCGGGCCACCGGCTATGGCCGCAAACGTCCTCGTTGACGCGGGATTTCTGGTCGGCCTCCTTAGCCGACGCGACGCTCATCACCAGTGGGCTATTGCCCAGTCGAAACGCTTTCCGCCGCCTTGGAAGACCTGCGATGCAGTCCTATCGGAATCCTTTCATGTGCTCGGCGCATTAGGTAGTCCTGCGCTCACCGCATTACTCCGGCGAGGAGCCGTCGTCTCCGCGTTGGATTTTGCTGAGAACATCGACGAGGTGCTCATCCTGTTGGAGAAGTATGCGGATGTGCCGATGAGCTTTGCCGATGCCTGTCTCGTGCGTATGACTGAGATGCTGGCCAACCCTGTTCTTCTCACGCTAGATGCGGACTTCGCTATCTATCGACGGCATGGACGGCGTGCCATTCCCTGCGTAACGCCCGATTGAACCGCAATCGCGCATCCAATTGCCGGTCATATTGTTATCTACAGCAAGCCCCTCGAACGAAACCGTTCTCATGACCGAGCCATCGTCTATTCCATCTACCCAGCAAAACCGTCTCGCGCGCGAGACCAGCCCTTATCTGCTGCAGCACAAGCACAACCCGGTCGACTGGTGGGCCTGGGGTCCGGAGGCGTTGGCCGAGGCCAAGCGCACCGGCAAACCGATCCTGCTTTCGGTCGGCTATGCCGCCTGTCACTGGTGCCACGTGATGGCGCACGAAAGTTTCGAGGACGACGCCACCGCGCGGGTGATGAACGAGCTATTCGTCAACATCAAGGTCGACCGCGAGGAGCGGCCCGACATCGACCAGATCTACATGGCGGCGCTGCATCATCTCGGCGAGCAGGGCGGCTGGCCGCTGACCATGTTTCTCACGCCCGACGGCGAGCCGATCTGGGGCGGCACCTATTTTCCCAATTCGTCGCGTTACGGCAGGCCGGCTTTCGTCGACGTGCTGCGCGAGATCGCCCGGCTGTTCCGCGAGGAGCCGCAGAAGATCGAGCGCAACCGCGCCGCGCTGATGGAGCGGCTCGCCGGCGCCGCGCGAAAACCGGGCACTGTGGCGATCGGCGTCGCCGAACTCAACAATGCGGCGCACCAGCTTGGCGGCATCATCGATCCGGTCAACGGCGGCACCCGCGGCGCACCGAAATTTCCGCAGGCGGCTTTGTTCGAGCTCCTGTGGCGCGCCGGATTGCGCACCGGCGAACAGCGTTATTTTGCTGCCGTCGAGATCACGCTCGACCACATCAGCGAAGGCGGCATTTTTGACCATCTCGGCGGCGGCTTTTCCCGCTACTCGGTCGACGAACGCTGGCTCACGCCGCATTTCGAGAAAATGCTGTACGACAACGCCCAGCTGCTCGAGCTGCTGGCGATTGCAAACCTGCGCTCCGGCAAGCCGCTGTACCGGCAGCGCGCGCGCGAGACCGCCGTTTGGCTGGCGCGTGAAATGACGACGGGCGAGGGCGCGTTCTCGGCTTCGCTCGACGCGGATTCCGAGGGCGAAGAGGGCAAATTCTACGTCTGGTCCTACGATGAAGTGATGCGTGAGCTCGGCAACGAAGACGGCGAATTTTTTGCGCGCCACTACGACGTGACGCCGGAAGGCAATTTCGAAGGCCACAACATCATCAACCGGCTCAAGCCGCAGCCGCGCGACGATGCGGACGAGGCGCGGCTCGCCGCGTTGCGGGTAAAACTTCTGGCCGCGCGGGGGGCCCGCGTGCGCCCCGGCCTCGACGACAAAGTGCTCGCCGATTGGAACGGACTGATGATCGCGGCGCTGACGAATGCGAGCCTGATGCTCGGCGAACCGTCATGGCTCGACATCGCCGAGGGCGCCTTCGCTTTCGTCGCCCGCACCATGACCCGCGGCGATCGGCTCGGCCATTCGTGGCGCGACGGCCAGCTCAAATTTCCCGGCCTGGCTTCCGATTTTGCGGCGATGATCCGCGCCGCGCTTGCGCTCTACGAGGCGACCGGGGAGCAAAACTACCTCGATCAGGCGCTCGCCTGGCAGCACGCGCTCGATCGCGACTACGCCAACGCCGAGACCGGAACGTATTATCTCACCGCCGCCGACGCAGAGGGCCTGGTAATTCGCCCCGCTTCAACCGCCGACGAGGCGACGCCGAACCACAATGCTGTCGCCGCGCAGAATCTCGTCCGGCTGGCGCTGCTTGCCGGCGACGACGGCTGGCGCGGCAAGGCCGACCGGCTGATCGCGGCGATCGCGCCGCTCGCGGTCGAGAATGTCTACATGCATCTGGCGCTGCTCAACGCCATCGACCTGCGGCTGCGCGCCGCTGAAATCGTGGTGACCGGGGAGGGGCCACGCGCACAAGCGCTCCTCGACGCTGCGCGGAAAATACCGTCGCTCGACCGCATCGTCCTTCACGCCCGCGCGGCCGAGGTTTTGCCGCCGTCGCATCCGGCGCAGGAAAAAGTCCGGCTCGCAGCCGAACCGCAGGCCTTCGTCTGCATTGGGGAAACGTGCTCGCTACCGGTGACCGATCCGGCCGGCCTCATCAGCACCCTTGAAGCAGTGCGACATAATTGACGCTTGGATCAATTCGGTCACGATTCGTGTTCTAGTCCTTCTTGGTGGGGCGCGCGCTGGAGATACGAATATGCGATGCAGAATGGTTTTAGTGGTTGCAGTCGTTCTTTCGGCGATGGCAGGAAGCAGCGCACGCGCCGAAGACTGGTGCGGCTATGCCGCGCGCGCAAAGTCCATCATCGAATGCGGCTATTCGACCGCCGCGGAATGCGAGAGCGTCATCGGCAAGGGCGGTATGTGCTTCATCGATCCTGATCTCGCCATGAACCCCGCGTGGATCCGGCGGGCGCATCATTCGAAGATGCCCACCCAAGGCTGATACCGGCGCCTTTGCCTCCACCCGACCGCGTTGCGGTCGGGCGCGCCTGGAATCCTGGACTCGCCGCCAAAAACGTTGCGACGCCACGCGAGGTTGCGGTCGAACGCCGTCGCGGCACCAGAACCCGTGCGGGCTCACGCTCCGGGCTGGGCTTATGGCTAGATGCTTATCTGGTATCCGATCTCCAGATCGCACGCCGCCCTGCCTCCCCGCATCCCCACTTCCGAGGGCAGCACTTCGATCAGAATGATCTTGACGTCGTTCGACGGGACCCCCAGAGGCTCAAGGTTTTTGACGATCGCTCTATACAGAGCCCGCTTCACATCGATGCTTCTCCCCTTGAACATCGTGATTTCGATGTGGGTGAAATGCTCGCCCGCCCAGCGCGGGATGGAAAAGTTTTCCGGCGCGTGCTCGATCAACCTCAAGATTTTGTCGTCCTTCGGCGTTCGAAGTGCAGCGACAATGCCATCCTCAATCGCCTCGATGAAATCGGCCCTGCGCCCTTTCAGCCAATCCCCTCGCACCTCGACCAGAACATCAGGCATCGGACCCACCCTCATAGAAACGACGTCTCTAGCAAGCGCCCGCCGCGGTGTAATCACAATGCGCCATCTCCGATGCCAGCCTTCGGCCATACCGAAGGCCAATTCCGAGACAGCTTCCCCGAACGACCAATTAGACAATTGAACGCAATATCAGGTCAGCGCCCAATAGCAGCAGGCCGATGAAGAACAGCAGGCGAAACGTCGTCGCATTCACTCTTGAGCGGATGATTTGCCCGATCCCCATTCCGGCCAGTGCCGGCACGATAAGGAGCGTCGACGCCCCCGCAGCCGTGATTTGAAAGGCATCGCGGCTTGCGAGTCCGGCCGCCAACGCAATCGTGGACGCGGTAAAAGACAGCCCGAGGACCTGGACCAGATCGTCCTTGTCGAACCCAAGAGCTTGAAGATAGGGAACCGCCGGGATGACAAAGACCCCAGTCGCACCCGTTACGATTCCCGTCGCTGCCCCGACGACCGGAGAAAGCCAGGTCTCGTACCGCCTGGGGACACACAGATGGACATTGGCAAGTCCGATAGCAGAGTAGGCAACGAGGGCAGCCCCCAGCCAGGCGGCGGCATGTCCCGCGCCGACCCCGGTTATCAGACCGGTGCCCGCCCATGTGGCCAGGCAAATCGCCAGCAGCATCGGCCACGTCCGACGCAGGAGGACCAGCCGATGCTGACCCGAGAGATACTGCCAAACGTTCGTCGTCAGAGATGGGATCACAAGCAAGGCAGCAGCCTCTGCGGGCGCCATCAGCAACCCGAGTAGCCCCATCGCAACGGTCGGCAGCCCCATCCCCGTGACGCCCTTGACCAGGCCACCGAGCATAAAGACGAGCACGACGGCGAGAATTTGAGAATAAGTTCCCTGCATTCGGAAAGCTTGATCAAGCCGCAGGTGCATGACAATTTGGCATTTCCCCGGTCGGCCTTCGGCAAGGGCGAAGGCAAGGAAGGGCGTCACCAATGCGTCTTGATCTGGTCGACCTGCGGCTTTTCCTCCATGTCGCCGAAGCCGCGAGCATCACCGGTGGCGCAGAGAGATCGAATCTGGCGCTCGCCTCCGCCAGCGGGCGCATACGAAAGATGGAAGAACTTGCGGGATTGGCGTTGCTTGAACGCCAGCAGCGCGGCGTCATTCTTACGCCCGCCGGCCGGGCGTTCGCCCATCATTCCCGCCTCGTGCTCCAGCAGATCGAGCACATGAAAGGTGAATTGTCCGAGTATGTCGGCGCTTTGAAAGGCCGTATCCGCATGCAGGCAAACGCATCGGCGTTGAGCGAATTCCTCCCTGAAGCCCTCAAAGAGTTCCTTGCGAGCCACCCTGGCATCAATATCGATCTCGAGGAGAACTCAAGCTATCAAATCGTCAGGTCTTTGGCCGAAGGGTTCATTGAGCTCGGAATCGTGGCCGATATCGTTGACTTCGGAGACCTGGAGGCGCGCCCCTTCGCAACCGACCGTCTCGTTCTCGTCATGCCGCAAGATCACCCTCTGGCAGATCAGCGTCGGCTGTCCTTCCGATCCCTCCTTGACCAAGAATTTGTCGGCCTGGCCGCCACAAACGCGCTTCAGCAACATATCGGTCAGTGCGCAATTCAGGCAGGAAAACCCCTCAAACTGCGCATCCGTCTTGGCAGTTTCGATGCCGTGTGCCGCATGGTCGGCAACGGCATCGGGCTAGCCATCATTCCGGAGACGGCTGCGCGGAGGTGCAGGAGGACCGCCGCATTCCGCATTTCCCACTTGACGGATCCTTGGGCTCTGCGCCGGTTGCATGTATGCGTTCGCCGTTCAGGCGACCTGCTACCTCCTGCGCGACTGTTGTTGGAACATCTTCGGGAGCACGGCCAAGAACAACGGCGATCGCGACTGCCGCAGGTTACACGCCCCACGAGTTGAAGAAGCTGCGTCTGCTTCGCGCCAACAAGCCGGTTAAGGTCAGCCTTGATCCTCCGGCCGCGCCCTTCATGATCTTGTTGCCCGCGCGTAAGTCGTGCCGCCGGCAAGGACGCTTCTGGCCCGTATAGGCGCGATCGAGGCTCGCGCGCTTCACACCAAGACGACTACGTATTCATCGAGTCGAAGAACTCGGCGTTGTTCTTGGTGTTGCGCAGCTTGTCGAGCAGGAAGTCGATGGCATCCATGGTGCCCATCGGATTGAGGATGCGGCGCA
>Ga0187856_1003291_pt1 | contig 11356 bp, 11 predicted proteins | sample June2016WEW_8_40_FD_132443 | JGI IMG/M metagenome (GOLD analysis project Ga0187856, IMG submission 132443) | Peatland microbial communities from SPRUCE experiment site at the Marcell Experimental Forest, Minnesota, USA - June2016WEW_8_40 | ecosystem: Environmental > Terrestrial > Soil > Wetlands...
ACGAGCTGGTTGGTGGCTCCCGCCATGGCCGAGACCACGACGGCGACCTCATGGCCGGCGTCGACCTCGCGCTTGACGTGACGCGCGACGTTGCGGATGCGGTCGATATCGGCGACCGACGTTCCGCCGAACTTCATGACGAGACGGGCCATGCGATCGTTGCGCTCTTTCGCGGTAAGCGCCGGCCGCCCCCTCGTTGCGGGCCGGCGCGAGACGGCGCATATAGATACCGGCGAGGTGCGGCGGCTGCAACTGACCTCGCCCTATCGGGTTTGTCACGCAATGGCGGATCGTGATACAGACCGCCCGAATGCCGATGCGAAAAACGGGACGCCGGCGGACGAATTGAGCCGCACGGCGCGTCGAGTGAAGGTGCGCAATGCCGGCCGTTGTGGATCCCGCGAGCGGGGTCGAACTCTACGAGCTCAGCCATCGTTGGGGGATGTATACGCCGATCTTCCCGGGCTACGAGGAGATCAAGCTCGAACGCATCACGAGCCACGCCAAGCAGGGCGTGATGACGCACAAGATCACGACGATCTTTCATACCTCCACGCACGTCAACGCGCCGATCCATCTCATTCCCGGCGCGGCGGCCGTCGGCGAGCTTGCCCTCGATCGGTTCTTCGGAACCGGCGTCGTGCTTTCGATACCGAAACCAAAATGGCAGCTGATCGAGCCTTCCGACCTTGAGCTCGCTAAGCCGCAAATCAGACGTGACGACATCGTCCTCATCAACACCGGGTGGCATCGGAAATATTCCGACAGCAAGGAGTATTTCGGCTATGCGCCGGGCTTGAGCAAGCACGCAGCGGCGTGGCTGGCGAAAAGGCGCGTAAAAGTCGTCGGCGTCGACACCGCTTGCGTCGATCATCCGCTGGCGACCTCGCTCGGTCCGCACCGCAACGGTCCGCAGATCAAATATTTGCTGCCGGAATATAGCGAGGCCACCGGGCGCGAGGCGATCGAGGATTTTCCGGAATGGAATCCGGCGCACAGGACGCTGCTCGAAGCCGGCATTCCAACGATCGAAAACGTCGGCGGCGACCTTGACGAATTGAGCGGCAGACGCTGCACTTTCCAGGGCTTTCCGTGGCAATGGCGGGAAGGCGACGCCTGCGTGATTCGCCTCGTCGCCATGCTCGATCCTAAAGGGAAAATTCGCCTGGAAGCCGGGGCGGCGCCGAACGCGCCGGCCACAAACAAATCGTCGCGCAGCCGGGAAAAAAACCTGCAATTCTTCGACCTCAGCCACCGATGGGGTCACGGGATGCCGCAATGGCCCTCACGCGCCAATCTCAACGTGCGCGTCATCGAGTTCCACGCCAAGGACGGGCTGCTGGTGCAGCAGTTCGAGGGCATCATGCATCGCGGCACGCATATGGACGCGCCGATCCACGTTGCGGAGAATCAGCCGACGCTCACCGGCTATCCGCTCTGGCGCTGTTTCGGCACCGGCGTCGCCGTTTCCATCCCGAAAGGAAAATGGGGCGTCATCACGCCGCAGGATCTGGCGAAGGCCGAGCCGAAAATTCAGAAGAACGATATCGTGATGATCAACACCGGAAGCCACCGGCAATACGGCGACACCCCGGACTATTTCGCCTATTCGCCCGGCCTCTACAAGGAAGCCGCGGAATGGCTCGTGGAACGCGGCGTAAGACTCGTCGGCATCGACGTGCAGGCGCTCGATCATCCGCTTGGCACGTTTCTCGGCCCGCATGGACCCGGACCGGCGCAGCCGCACCTCGACGACGAATACAAAGCACAGACCGGCCGCCACATCATCGAGGACTTCCCGTACTGGGAGCCTGCGCACAAGATCATGATGACGAACGGCATTCCCGGCATCGAGAATATCGGCGGCGAACTCGACAAGATTACCGGGCGGCGCTGCACGTTCTTCGCGTTCCCGTGGCGCTGGCCGGAAGGCGAGGGCTGCGCGCTGCGCGTCGTCGCCGTGCTCGATCCGACGCAGACTTTCAGATTTGAAACAGGACGCTAACTAATCAAATTCGTCATTGCCGGGCTTGACGAAGCAGGAGATGAGCAAGGACAACCAAATGATCTCCGAGCCGCTGCGAAATCCGCTCTCGCTGTTCAATGTGAAAGATAAGGTCGCCATCATCACCGGCGCCTCCGGCACGTTCGGGCGCGCGACTGCGCTGGCGCTCACCGCGCTCGGCGGCAAAGTCCTGCTCGCCTCCGGCACCAAGGGCGAACTCGACGAAGTTGCGAACGAGGTGCGCACGCTTGGCGGCGAACCGGCGACCGTGGTTCGCCGTCCGGACAGCCAAGAGGACGCGGAGGCGATGCTGGATTCCGCGCTCGCCGCGTTCGGGCGGGTCGATCAACTCGTCGTCGCCTCGGGCTTCAACAAGCCGGGCTTCATTCACGAGCTGGCCTATGAGGACTGGCAGGCGGTGATGGATGCCAACGTGCGCGGCATCTGGTTCATGGCCAAGGTCGTCGGCACCTATTGGATCAAGGAAAAGGTGCGCGGGAAAGTGCTGCTGATGTCATCGGTGCGCGGCCGGCACGGCAACTATTCCGGCTACACCGGCTATTGCGCATCGAAGGGAGCAACCGATGCGCTGGCGCGGGTGCTGGCGACCGAATGGGCGAAATACGGCATCACGGTGAACGCGATCGCGCCCACCGTCTTCCGCTCCAAGCTCACCGCGTGGATGTACGGCGACAACGAGCTCGGCCAGCAGACGCGCGCCCGCTCGCTGTCGCGCATCCCGCTCGGCAGGCTCGGCGAGGTGGAAGACCTGATCGGAATGGCGATCTATCTGTTGTCGCCGGCATCCGATTTCTGCACCGGGCAGGTGATGTATGTCGACGGCGGCTACACGGCCGGGTGATCGCAACGGTCCCCCCACCCTACCCTCCCCCGCTTGCGGGGGAGGGTAGGGTGGGGGTTTTGTGCGGACTGTTGCCAGCACGCCGCCGTCCTCATCATGCAAGACCAAAACAAGACCAAAACGCGATCCACATGCGAGCAGGCATGACCGTTTCCTCTGCGGATCGTCCTGTGAATATTCAACGTTCGAGGCTCACGGCAGTTCCCCCACATTGTCATCGAGGCAGACGTGCGCAAGCAAAAAAGGCAAGGAATCGGCGTTGTCGGCGGCGGCCTGATGGGCCACGGCATTGCTTATCTGCTCGCTGCGGCAGGACACAACGTGGGCGTGTTTGAGCCGGAGGCGGAGAGCCGCGCGTCGTTGCCGCAGCGGCTGCAATCGATCGTCGATCTTCTCGGCGACGATCCGGCGCTGCTGCAGCGCATCGTCGCGCACGATCAACTGGCGCCGGCAGTCAAAGGCGCGGCATTCGTGTTCGAAGCGGCGCCGGAAAAACTGCCGCTGAAGCAACGCATCTTTGCGGAGCTCGAAAGCGCGGTCGCGGCGGACACGATTCTGGCGAGCAACAGCTCGGCCATTCGCTCGACCGAGATCGGACGCGATCTTGCGCATCGCGAGCGGGTCGTCGGCACGCATTTCTGGAACCCGCCGCATCTGGTTCCGCTGGTCGAGGTCATCCAGAACGAAACGACGAGCGGCGAGGTGGTGCGCGCCACGATGGAGTTGTTGCGGGAAGCCGGAAAGACCCCGGTCCATGTGCGCCGCGACGTTCCCGGCTTCGTCGGCAACCGGCTGCAGCACGCGATGAAACGCGAGGCGATCGCGCTCGTCGCCGCCGGCGTCTGCGACGCCGAGACGATCGACATCGTCGTCAAGGAAGGTTTTGGCGCGCGCATGGCCGTGCTCGGGCCGATGGAGCAATCCGATCTCGTCGGATTGAACCTCACCCTCGACATCGCCGAGGTGCTGTATCAGCATCTCGACCGCACGGCCGGACCGCACCCGTTCCTGCGCGAGAAAGTGAACGCCGGCAAGCTCGGCATGAAGATCGGCGAGGGTTTTCGTAAATGGACGCCGGCGGCGGCCGACGCGGTGCGCCAGCGCCTTTCGCGCTTCCTCGCCGAGCAGGCGAAGGCGAGGAGAAAGGGATTTGGCTTAGAATAGGTAGGCCGTGAACTCATAAACGTCGTTGTTGGTGGAGGCCTGTCTGGTTGACGCCTGTGAGCGGAAATCTGGCCTAATACGGCAGCCCCACATAATTTTCGGCAAACGCCGTCGCGGCGGCCTTCGATCGGAACAGATAGTCGAGTTCGGCAAGCTGGAGTTTCTGATCGAACGGGTTTTCGGAAATCCGATGCAGCAGCATGGTCATCCACCACGAGAAGCGCTCCGCCTTCCACACCCGCGCCAGCGCGCGCTCGGAATAGTGGTCGAGGCCGGCGGCCGATTTCTCCGCGTAGTGCTCGACCAGCGCCTGTGACAGATAGCGCACATCGCTCGCCGCGAGATTGAGCCCCTTGGCGCCGGTCGGCGGAACGATGTGGGCGGCGTCGCCGGCGAGGAACAGACGGCCGAAGCGCATCGGCTCGGCGACGAAGCTGCGCAGCGGCGCGATGCTCTTTTCGATCGAGGGACCGGTGACGAGGCGCTCGCGCGCCTCATCGTCGAGCCGCGGCCTGATCTCCTCCCAGAAGCGCTCGTCCACCCAGGATTCGATGTCCTCGGCGAGGCTGCACTGGATGTAATAGCGGCTGCGCGTCGGCGTCCGCATCGAGCAGAGCGCGAAACCGAGCGGGTGGTGCACATAGATCAGCTCTTCCGAGACCGGCGGCGTGTCGGACAAAATCCCGAGCCAGCCGAGCGGATATACGCGCTCGTGCGCCGTGATCGCGCTCGCCGGCACGCTCTTGCGGCTGATGCCGTGAAAGCCGTCGCAGCCGGCGATGAAGTCGCAGGCGATCTCGTGCGATTTGCCGCCCGCACGATAGGTCACCCGCGGTTTTTGGCCGAAAAAATCGTGCAGAGCCACGTCGTGGGCGGAATAGATTGTCGGTGCGCCGACGGCCGCGCGGCCGTCCATGAGGTCCTTGGTGATCTCGGTCTGCCCGTAGACCATCACCGTCTTGCCGGTCAGTTCCTTGAATGAGAGACGGTGGCGTACGCCGTCGACGCAAATCTGCACGCCGTCGTGAACAAGGCCGTCCGCGTGCAGGCGGGCGCCGACGCCGGCCTCGTCGAGGAGATCGACCGTGACCTGCTCAATCACGCCGGCACGGACGCGGCCAAGGACGTGCTCGGCGGTTTGCCGTTCGAGGATGACGTTGTCGATGCCGTGCTTGTGGAGAAGCTGGCCAAGCAACAGTCCCGCCGGGCCGGCGCCGATGATCGCCACTTGCGTGCGCATAGCTTATTATAGCGTTAATCGGCAGTCGATGTATCCGCCGGTCGAGGAGTGCGCAGCCGCCGCCGTCGGCGCGCGTTCTTGCGGTTTGGCAACGTCGCGATGACCGTGGCCGCAGTCGATTGGGTCACATCGCAGCGCCTGGGACGCGCGGAATTTCGCATAAAATCAACAGTGATTTCTTATCGGCCGCGCAACGGTTCTGCTGCTTTATGGCGCCATGCGCGCCGGCCAAAGAGCGGATACCCAAACGAGGCCATGGTTCGTGAAGGCGACACGCGTCGGCGCGTTCGCGCGCGCCCGCAGACCGTCGCGGGCCCGGCTGCAAGAGGAGCGCACGAAATCCGCAAGCGTCGCCATCGCCTCCTCGTTGTTTCTCGTGCTCATCGCCGCAGCTTTGCTGGTCGGCGGCCACGCCGCGATCGGCCAACTGCTGCGCTCCGCAATCGCCGCGCGCGACGCGAAGGGGACAGGCGATGTCGTCTACACGATGCCCGACGGGATATTTTGCCGTCACATGTCCTTCGACAACGGGACCGCCGAGATCACCGGGATCGCCCTCGAACGGTGTCGGGACGATATTGCCGGCTGGCGCCCATTTGCCGCTCCGAAATTTGCATGGGGCGCGCATTGAACGGATCGGCCCGGTCCGGCCGGTCGATGCGCGGTTCCTCGCCCCATGGAACTTCGCCCGGGTCGGCAGAAGCGGGCCTCGCCTGATCCAGTCCGCCCTTTTATCACCTTAATCACGTGGACCGTCGGACGTGCCGGCCACACCGCCGCGTCCATCGGCGACAGCGAAAGTTTTTTACCAAAACCATCGACTGCGCTTTCGACTGACGCTACGCTAGCGCTCGGAGCGAAAGAGCAACACTTGGGAAGGAACAGATGCGCACCATGCGTTTTGTCTGCTGGCTGGCGTTGCCGGTCGGTATACTTCTTTGCGGCCTCAACGGAGCCGGTGCACAGGGCAGCGTCGATGCCCGCCAAGCCTGCACGCCCGATGCCATGCGGCTTTGCTCGGAATTCATTCCGGATGCGGAACGAGTCAAATCGTGCATGTTGGCGAAACGGCGGGAGCTCAGCGAAGATTGCCGCATCGCCATGAGCGGCGGATCCCGGGCCGGCAGGCGGCACGCGTACTACCATAGGGTACGGACGCGCTGCGGCGGGCATGGCCGGCATTGCAGGTGATCGTTCCACGCCCGCAAGCTCATCGGAGCCGAACCGACCCGAACTGCGACGCGGCGTCGCGAGCGCTGCCGCGCCTTGAGCGTTCTTGCCTGAAGTTCTTGCCTGAAAATGTCATGGTGCGCGAGCCGGTCCGGCGCGGCCGGCGCGGCCGGCGCGGCCGACGCGGCATCGAGGCTGGAGTTCGCGAAGATGGGGGCGATGCGACGGGCCGTGCATTTGGCGATGCAGCGATGGTCGCTCGGCGCGCTCGTCGCCGCTGTGCTGGTTACAGTTCTCGCGGAACCCAAGGCGCAGCCGGCGCCGGGTGAGGATGCGCAGGTACTCGCGGCCGACCAGTCGCTCGGCGACGCCATGCGCGCCGGCGACGCATCGATCGCCCGCAGGCTCCTCTCGCTGCAATTCACCTTCGTCGACGAGAACGGAAAAACCCATGTGCGCAAGGATTTTCTTGCCGATCTCAAGAGCGTAGCCGCCGCTTCGAGCGACGCCAAGGTGAAAATCTATGGCCTGGTCGCCATGGTCACCGGTCACCGCAAATCGGCGCAGGGCGACGACGCGTTTTTTCTCGATATCTGGGCCAAGCAGAAACGGGCTTGGCGCGCGCTGGCGATGCAGGATGTTGTGCCTGCCGCCGCGGATGCGCCGCCCGCGCCGCCCGCGCCAGCCGCGCCAAGCGCGGAATCAAAACCTTACGAATGCAAGAATCCCTGCCAGGCGATCCCCTATCGCGTGCGCTCGCCGGCCGAGCAGGACATCGTCAATGCGTTCCAGGCGATCGAGAAGGCCGCCATCGCGCATGATGCCGACGAGTGGGGAAAGCACATCGCCGACGAGTTCGTGCTCTATGGCAGCGGCCGGGCGCCCATCCCCAAATCCGGCCGCATCGCGACGATCAAGCGCCAGAAGGAGACCAATGCCGCCGTGACGGTCGGCGAGGTTGAGGCCATGCAGCTTGCGGTCTACGGCGACGGCGCCGCGATGATTGCGACCCACGTGATGCCGGACAACGTCATGCCGCACAATGTCATGCCGGGCAATTCGCGCCCTCCCTACCGCGCCGCGCGCGTGTGGGTGAAACGCAACGGTCAATGGCAGATGGCGATCAGCGCGCAGACGGATATCAAGAGTCCATAGCAACGCCATCAGCTTTACCTCGTCATGCTCGCGACAAGCGCACGGCATGACGGTGGAAATTGCGATGAAGCCGCCGCTATCGCTTCGGCTTCGCAGCGCCCAGCGCATCGGCCGGCCCGCTGCGCATGGCTCTCACGTCGCGCGCCATTTCCAGGCAGGTGAGCAGCTCGGTGTAGCTCGATTCGCCACCCATCTTCGATTCGTTCACGCAGGAGTTCTTGTCGGCGGCCGAGAAGCTCGACCATTCTTTGACAAGCTCGTCACGAGTGGCCTGCTCGCTCTCGAGGCAGTTTTTTTTCTCCTGTGCGATCGCGGGGTCGTGAAACGTGACGCCGCCTTGTTGGGCGATGCCCTGGCAAACCTGCTCCACGTTGAGAACCGGAACGCTGTCGGCGACCGGCATCAGCAGTTGCGCGCCGAGCGCCAAGGCCGAAGGCAGAATCATGACCGTGCTCCGCAATTTCGCTCCTGCCGAATATAACAAACCGGCCGGGCGAAGGTAGCAGGACGGCCCCGGCCCTCGCTGGCTCTTTACGGGCTCGTCATCGTGTCGATCGGCCGCGCGCGCCGCCTCGACGGCAGCGCACGCGGCATCATTTGTCTTCTCCTCGTCGATCCCTGCGCGTGCGCCTTCAGCGCGGGATCGCCTGGATCGCGATATTCGTGTAGGGATCAATCACCAGAATACGGTCCCATTGATAGACATAGCGATAGACCGGCGCGGCGATAGCCGGCGCAGCGAAATCTGTCTGCACCATCGGCGCTGCGACCGTGTCATAGAGCGGACGCGAATAGGCCGCGTCATCATCATAGTACGGTCGCCTATAGCCCGCATCGTAGTAAGGTCGCGAATAGACCGGGGCGGTCACCACAGGGGCGGGTGCCACGTAGTCATAGATCGGCCGCGTAAAGGTGCGAGTCGTCACGACGTTATACAGCCGCCGCGTGTAGGCGCGCGTAGTCACGACACGCCCCGGCCCCGCATAGTCATAGATCGGCCGCCGGGAGGCAACCCGGCGCACGACCGTCTGCTTGATGACTTGGTGGCCGACGATCATCGGTGTCGCAGGCTGCACGGTCCGCACCGTCTCGATCACCGTCTGCGCACTTGCTGCGGACGCTCCGGCGACGAGCGCAAGGCCGAGTGCGCTGTAGAAAAGATGGATTCTCATTGGGAACTCCATGTGGATTACTGGTCGGGTCGATGGAACCGAACCGGAAAGCCAACGCCCGTTGGCGCTTTCCGTTCCTGCCAAAGTGCGCCAGGCGCGCATCGGCGCTGTTTCGGCGAATAGCCGTGTTCCAGTGCCGCAAAGTTGCCACACTTACGCCGCGCCGGAACCGTATCTGCGCGCCAAAGCGGGCCGCAGCAGGGCCGCAAGCGGCAGGGTGAGGAGCGCGACGGCGGCGACCAGCACCAACGCCTGCCACACCCCCAGCGCATCGCCGGCACGACCAAAAAGCATCGGTGCGATCGCGCCCGAGCCGATCGTGCCGGTATAAAAAATGCTGAGCGCACGGCTGCGCCAGTCCGGCGCGACCAAATCGGGCACCGAGCCGTAGAGCACCGAGGAGGTGCCATTGAGAGCAATGCCGATCAGCGGCAGCAGCAAAAGCGCGGCGTCGAGGGGAAGCGGAAACAGCGCCACAATACCCGCCGCCGTGAGGCTTTCGGTCAGCCAGACCGTTCCCATCGCGCCGATGCGCGCCCCGATGAAGGCGCAGGCGAGCTTGCCCGCCGCGCCGCCGGCAAAGACCAGCGTCATCGCCAGACCGACGGCCTGCAGGCTCGCCCCCTTCTCAGTCAGCACAAACGGGAGAAACAGCAGGAAGCCCATGCGCGTGGCGCTGTCGAGAATCCCGATCATGAGCAACAGCGCGAACGCGTAAGGCGGCTGCGGCCGCGCATGCACCACGTCCGCCGCAATGTCCGCCGCGGCGGCGATGCCGCGGTCGTAGCGCGGCGCGAAGAGGAAGATCACGATCGCCATCGCCAATCCGATGCTTCCCAGAACGGCGAGCGCCGGGCGCCATGGCATCGCGAGCAGCATCAGCGACAGCGTTGCCGGCAAAGTCATCTTGCCGATATCGCCGGAGAAATTGTACGTGCCGAGCGCCCTGAGCGAGCGCGGTCCGGCAAAAGCGCGGGCGACGAGCGCCGAGGCGATCGGATGCTGGGTGCTGGCGCCGACGCCGCCGATGAAGAGCGCGCCGAGCAGCATGGCGAAGCCGGTGCTGACGCCGGCGAGACAATAGCCGAGGCCGGCGAGCGCGGTGCCCAGTGCGAGCACCGCGGCGGCGCCGAGCCGTTCGGATAAGAAACCGGCGGGAATCTGCAGGCTCGCCATGGCGCCGACGAACACGCCGCGGAGCGCGCCCAATGCCGCATAGGTCAGGCCGAATTCCGCCTGCCACAACGACAGCATGATGTAGATGAGATCGGTGTAACCGTCGTGCAGCGCGTGCGCGCCGGCGGCGATCGACGCGGCGCGCCGTTGCTCGCGCGAGATTTTTGCCGTGAGCGCCGCAAAATCGTCCCAATGGAGCCCGCGCATGAGGACCTGCAAAGCCGCCGACCCAAAACCATGATCCAATTCAATTGAATTGGATCATGACGTAAATCTTAGTTTAAGCATGATCTTTTCCGAAAACCGGATTCCACTTTTCGGGATCATGCTCCCTAAAGGGCGCTCGAGAGGCCGTCAATTGCCGCAATTGCAGTTTTGTGGCCGCGATTGACCGTTGCAATCGGGGGGTGCAGGCTGCGGCCCGTCAGTGGGAATCACGGGCGGATGGCTTTGTTCCCTTGAGAGGTGGAAGCATGTTCGGCATCGGCGATCTGTTCCAATGGGAGCGGTTCGTGACCCCCACCGTGATCAAGGTCTTCTACTGGCTCGCCGTCGTCATTTCCGTATTGCTCGGGCTCGCCGGCGCTGTGAGTTCGCTCGCCACCATGGTGTTCAATCCTTTCGTCGGCATGATCTTTCTCATCACCAGCGTGCTCGGTGCCTGCATGGGCGTGATCCTCGCGCGCATCATGGCTGAATTCGTGCTCATCGTATTCCGCATCAACGAGCATCTCGGCGCCATCCGCAACCGCGGGCAGCAGATGTAGTCGGAAATCGGAAATCAGAAGTTTAAATCCGACTTCCAATTTCCGACTTCTGCCTTACGTCGCGAAGCGGAAGTGCATGACGTCGCCGTCGGCGACGACGTAGCTCTTGCCTTCGAGCCGCATCTTGCCGGCGTCGCGTGCGCCGTTTTCGCCGCCGCACTTCACGTAATCGTCGTAGGCGATGGTTTCAGCGCGGATGAAGCCACGCTCGAAGTCGGAGTGGATGACGGCAGCGGCCTGGGGCGCTTTGGTGCCCCGCGTCACGGTCCAGGCGGCGGTCTCCTTGGGGCCGGCGGTGAAATAGGTGATCAGATTGAGTAGCGCGTAGCCGGCGCGGATGAGACGGTCGAGGCCCGGCTCCTTGAGGCCTATGGAGTTGAGAAATTCATCGCGCTCGTTCGGCGGCAGCACGGCGATTTCGGCCTCGATCTTCGCCGCGATGACGACGCAGGCCGCGCCTTCCGCTTTGGCGCGCGCCTCGACCTGGCGCGACAAATCGTTGCCGGTTGCGGCCGCGGCCTCGTCGACGTTGCAGACATAGAGCACCGGCAGCGCGGTCAACAGACCGAGCATGCGAAAGGCTTTTTCCTCCTCGGGCCGGCGCTCGACCATGCGCGCGGGCTTGCCGTCGCGTAACAGCGCAAG
>Ga0187856_1003293_pt1 | contig 11352 bp, 7 predicted proteins | sample June2016WEW_8_40_FD_132443 | JGI IMG/M metagenome (GOLD analysis project Ga0187856, IMG submission 132443) | Peatland microbial communities from SPRUCE experiment site at the Marcell Experimental Forest, Minnesota, USA - June2016WEW_8_40 | ecosystem: Environmental > Terrestrial > Soil > Wetlands...
CAGCAATATGCTTTGCCCCGCCACCCTCGTCGAAGCGGAAAAAGAACTGGTGTTGACGTTGTGGCGGCGAGCTGCCAGCGTCAGCCCAGCCTGGGCTCTCGAAGCCAAAGGCCGCCGCAACCCTTTCACCACCGGAATACCGGTTCTCCGCGAAACCTCCCGCGCCAGCAGTTCGCACTGGTTGAAACCCCGCCGCCAACGCCGCCGCCAGTGAAGCGGCACCGGCACAATCGCATCGAACCGCCCATCCCGAGGCAATGCCCGCAAAAGATAATCCGCCAGGGGCCCTTCCAGGCTGCGCACCTTCTGGTACTTGAATAGGTGGATCAAGCGGCGCAACACCCCGCCGTAAGCTCCATAGCAGTAGGCCGCGTCAAAACCGCGAAGGCCGTTGCGGCATAACGCGCAACGGCCTTCTTCATCCAAAGGAAATCGGTTTTGAAACGGAGTTCCGCAGGCGCGACAGAAATGCTCCGCCTCCATCGGCCCGGGCTCGGCGAGGCACGACCGGCAAACCGGTACGCGCGCTACCTCCTCCAAAGGGCGCCCGCAAATCTTGCAATCGGTGGGGAAAAAAAGCGAAAAAACAGCCCGGATCACCTCCCGCGTTACCGGGATGCCGGCTTCGACAATTGAGGTTCGTCCGCTACTCGAGAAGACCCACCCCCGACCAAGCTAACAGTATATCGCACTCTTCGCGGCGCGGATCTCCGGCCTGCTGGGCCGCCTCTCCAGCCAAACTGCACATACTTTCCCTTCACGCCTACAACTCATCCCTCCGTTCGCCAGTACGGGCAGTATTCATCCTTAGATCCGACTCCGCCAACCGAGCCTGCCTCAATGCTATAATCCCTAAAGTACCTGTTGTAGATCTGATTTGAGTAGATAGCTCGTATTAGTCCCGCAGTTCGGAGGTCCCATGAATCTTCCCATGGTCTTGAATCATTTGCGCGCCCTCGAAGCGGAGAGTATCCACGTCCTCCGCGAAGTGACGGCTGAGTTTCAGCGCCCGGTCATGCTCTATTCCATTGGCAAGGATTCCTCCGTCATGGTGCGCTTGGCGCAAAAGGCGTTCTACCCCGGCAAGATTCCCTTCCCGCTGCTGCACGTCGATACTACCTACAAGTTCCGCGAAATGGTGGCGTTTCGCGACCGTTTCTGCGCTTCCATCGGCGCCCGCCTCATCGTCCATACCAACCGCGCAGCCGTCGAAGCGGGCGCCAGCCCTTTCCGCCTCGGCACCGAAAAATGCTGCGGCCTGCTGAAAACCCGCGCCCTGCTCGACGCCCTCTGCGGTGGCGGTTTCGACGCCGCCTTCGGTGGGGCCCGCCGCGATGAGGAAAAATCGCGCGCCAAGGAGCGCGTCTATTCTTTCCGCGACTCCTTCGGCCAGTGGTACCCGAAAAATCAGCGCCCCGAGCTCTGGAACCTCTTCAACAGCCACATCGACAAGGGCGAAAGCATCCGCGTCTTTCCCCTTTCCAATTGGACCGAAATGGACGTGTGGCAGTACATTCACCTGGAAAATATCCCCATCGTCCCGCTGTACTTCGCCCGCCCGCGGCGCATGGTGGTGCGCGGCGAGATGCTGATTCCGGTGGAGCACGACATTCCTTTGCTGCCCGGCGAGAAGCCCGAGCCGGTCATGTGCCGCATGCGCTCTCTCGGCTGCACGCCCTGCACCGGCGCCATCCGCTCCCAAGCCGACACGCTGCCCAAAATCATCCAGGAGATGATGCTGTTCCGCCGCTCGGAACGGGAAAATCGCGTCATCGATCACGATCGCGAAGGCTCCATGGAATTGAAGAAACGCGAGGGCTATTTCTAATGGCCCATCCGGAGCCAGTGTGGGACTGGCGCCAGGCCGGTGCCGCGGCTCAGCCAGTCCCGGCCCCTTCCACCGATCGCGAAGCCGCGCTCGAAAGCTTCCTGCGCCAGGAGCAGGATAAGGACCTCCTGCGCTTTTCCACCGCCGGCAGCGTCGACGACGGCAAAAGCACCCTCATCGGCCGCCTCCTGTTCGATTCCAAAGGCGTCTATGAGGATCAACTGGCGTCGGTCGCCCAGGCACGCTCCAGCCAGACCGCCGGCGGCGTGGATTTCGCCCTCCTCACCGATGGCCTCCGCGCCGAACGCGAGCAGGGCATCACCATCGACGTCGCCTACCGCTATTTCGAAACCCCCCGCCGCAAGTTCATCATCGCCGATACCCCCGGCCACGAGCAGTACACCCGCAATATGGCCACCGGCGCTTCCACCGCCCATCTGGCCATCGTATTGGTGGACGCCCGCAACGGCGTTCTGCCCCAGTCGCGCCGCCACGCCTTCATCGCATCCCTGCTCGGCATTCCCCACGTCGTGGTCGCGGTCAACAAAATGGATTTGGTGGATTGGAGCCAGGATGTCTTTGAAACCATCCGCCGCCAGTTCACCGCTTTCGCCGCGCCGCTCGGCATTCCCCGCCTGAACTTCATCCCCATCAGCGCGCTGCTCGGCGATAACGTAGTTTCGAAAAGCGCGCGCATGCCCTGGTTCGGTGGCGAGAGCCTTCTCAGCCATCTCGAAACCGCGCCCATCACCGCCCGCCGCCATCGGTCGGAAATGCGCTTCCCCGTGCAGTACGTCATCCGCCCCGATCAGAACTTCCGCGGCTACGCCGGCCAGGTGGCTTCCGGCATTCTCACCCCCGGCGAGACCGTGATGGTGCTGCCTTCCCGGCGCACCTCGCGCATCGAATCCATCGCCACCTACGACGGCGACCTGCCGCGCGCCTTCGCTCCGCTCTCGGTCACCGTCTGCCTCGAAGACGAACTCGATATCAGCCGCGGCGACATGCTGGTCGATCCGGCCTGCCCGCCCGAAATCCTTCGCACCCTCGAGGCGCGCCTGGTGTGGATGAGCCACACCCCGCTCGACCTCAAACGCGATTACCTCGTCAAGCACACCACTCAGGAAGTAAAAGCGCGCGTGCGCTCCATCCGTTGCCGCTTCGACGTGAACACGCTCGGTCAGGAGCCCGCCGCCGAGTTGCGGCTCAACGAAATCGGCGCCGTCGTCGTCGAAACCCGCAATCCGCTGTTCGTCGATCCCTACCGCCGCAACCGCGTCACCGGCGCGTTCATCCTCATCGATCCGCTCTCGAACGAAACCGTCGCCGCCGGCATGATCTCGGACCCGCGCGCGCCCCGCACCGGACCGGGCATCGCCGGCGCAGAATCCGCGCCCGTCACCGCTCGCGAACGCGCCTCCCGCCACGGCCACACCGCCGCCATCGTCTGGATGACCGCGGGCTGGGATGCCACCTGCCGTCTCGAGCGCGTCCTTTTCGAGCGCGGCGCCGTGACTCAGGTGTTGGACGCAACCGCCGCGGGCGAACACCTTCCGCCCATCGCCGCCGCCGGCCTGGCCGCCGGCCTCATCGTAATCGTCGCCGCCGACCGACCGATCCCAGCCTGGACAATAGATCTGGCCGGCCCGGACCGTTGCCTCGAATTCCCCACCGCTCAACAAGACGCCGCGTACCTGGAAGAACTCGAGCGCCGCCGCATCCTCGGCGGCGAGCCCGCTACTTAGGCAACCGCAGCTCCGTGGGGCAGATCATCGTTTTTCGTGGTCTGCCCTACCTCGGCCAAGTTGGCATTCTAGTAATATTGACATCCGATATCGACAATCGATATCGGAATCAAAAGCCAGAAGCATGCGCCGGGGTCGCGATGCGTCTTAATTCCGACTCCTGACTTCTGACCTCCCGCATCTGCTTCCCCACTCCGCCCCAACCCCGGAAACTTCCGCGCGGTTCCGGTGTCTATGGTGTGTAGAAGGCGTCAATTAGTAAGCGGGTTGTAGCGAGAGCGGCCGCCCTCCTCAAACCTTCGGCGACGCGGGTCTCCCGTGTCTGAGAGCTTGGATGGTTTCGACAGGAGGAGGAATGTTATGTTCGAACAAGCCGTTCTATTGAGTTCCACGTCCGGCCGGCGGGCGTTGGCCACCGGGTTGGGCATTACCATCGAAAGTCTCGTCATCGGCACTGCGGTGCTGATTCCCATGTTGTGGCCGCAGGCCATGCCGCGTCCGCAATTGTTGATCGCGCTGCTCGAGCCCTCCGCGCCGTTGGCTCCGGCGCACCGGCCTCCCGCCGCGCCGCATGCCCAGGTGGTCCCGAGGAACACGCAACCGTTCGATCCCCGCATGCTGCAACTCCCCACGCGCGTCCCGGCCCACCCGATCGAGATCGTTGATCCGCCGGATTATGTCGGCGTAGTCGGTATGCCGGATGGCGTCGGCACTGGCCAGGCAAACGGCCCCGGTCTGGGACTGGTCACCGCCATCCTCGATAGCGCGCGTGTCACTCCGCTGCCGCGGGCGGAGACCGCCGCTCCGGCTGCCAGAGCCGTACCGCCCACACCGGCGCGCATCAAAATCGGCGGCGACGTCCAGGAAGCTCGCCTGCTCCACCGCGTCCAACCCATCTATCCTACTCTGGCGCGTGAGATGCGCATCGAAGGAACCGTGGAATTGACCAGCGTCATCGGCGTCGATGGCCGCCTCAAGGAACTGCGCGTGCTGAGCGGTCATCCCCTGCTTGTCGCCGCCGCGGTCAGTGCCGTCAGTCAATGGGTCTACCGGCCCACCTATCTGAACAGCGAGCCGGTAGAAGTCATCGCCCCGATCATCGTTACGTTCAAGCTGAACCGGTAACAGGGTTCGAAGGCGGGGTGTAAGGCCATCCTGGCACCCGCCTCCTTTTTGCCACTCACCGCGGAATTCCGCCGACACTCCCTGCCCAGATTCAGTTTAGCGGCCAGATTTCGCAGTATCCCGGCCTGTGGCAGATCAACGCCGTCGTGCCCCCGTCTATCTCGGGACATGTCCCTGTCTTTATCGTAGGCGGCAATCTCACGAGCAACGCAGTGACGATTTCGGTCCATTAGAACCGCGCCAGCGCCCTGGAAGCGTCGGCCTACCGGTGTTCCCGGCGCGCCGCAATTTGGAAGGGCGGCGACCCGCTTCCTCCGTGGGCGACACCGCAGACACCTCGTGGCATGCACTGAGGCACTGGCCGACGGGCCGCAGTGCTCTCAGGAACTCGGCGCAGGGGTTACTGTCCCTGGTTTTCCCGTCCCTGGTTTTCCCTGTCCCTGGTTTTCCGCGGTACAATCGCTCGGAGGGGGACCGTGTTGCAAGCTGGACTGACGATTGCACCGCGGGGGGTCGCGATTTTGGCGCTGGGGCTGACGCTTGGCGTGGCGCAGCAGCCGCACCGCGGAGTCACTGCTCGCCCACCCGCAGCATCGCTCGCTGCCTCTACAGGGAGTTATTACGCCCTAGTCGTCGGCATCGATGAGTATGCTTCGCTTCCGCACTTAGGAACCGCGGTTCTTGACGCCCGTTCCATGGAGGCGGTGCTCCGCGACGGATACGACTTCAGCACAAAACTGCTGCTGAACGGCGAAGCGACTCGCGGCGCCATCCTCCGTACTCTGAACCAATATCGTAGCCTGCTGCACGAGAACGACAATCTGCTGATTTACTATGCCGGCCACGGCCAAATGGACCGCGACGCGCAAAGGGCTTATTGGCTGCCGGTTGATAGCGACAATTCGCCGGTCAACTGGATCAGCAGCGACGATCTCGCCACCGCGCTGCGAGCCTTGCCGGCCCGACACGTGCTGGTGGTATCCGACAGTTGCTATTCGGGAGACCTAGCACGCACGCGCGATCCCAACATGACCAGCAACCCGAGCGATCACGGCATCTACTTGCAGAAAATGATGGCTTCGAAATCACGGACCTTTATTGCGAGCGGCGGAGATGAGCCAGTGGCCGATGGCGGCGCGATCGGCCATTCCATTTTCACCAACGCGGTTTTGCGTGGCCTTCGCGCACTCGAAGGGACGCCATTTAGCGCGGAGGATTTGTTTGATCGATACGTACGGGAACCGGTAGGCGGGAGTTCCAGGCAGACCCCGCACTTTTCCGCGGTACCTTATTCGGGCCACGACATGGGGGACTTCGTGTTTGTCGGCAAGGCGGCAGAGATTGCCGCCGCGGAGCCGAGCGGGGCGAGGGTGCCGACGGGCTCGGCGGATACCGCCGCCCAGGCCGAAATCGCCTACTGGAGCGCGGTTGACAAGAGCGATGCGGAGAGTTTGCGGTTGTATCTTCGCAGATACCCGACCGGACAGTTTTCGGATCTTGCGGAACGAGACCTGGCGCGGTTGACGACTTCCACGCCGGTTCCGCCAGGCCCTATTGCCGGCAGTAGTCCACCGGCCTCAGCGCCTTCTTCTATTCGGGTCGGAGGCGACGTCCAAGCTGCCAATCTGATTCGCCGGGTTCAGCCGGTGTATCCGCCGTCAGCGAAAAGCGCCAGGATTGAAGGCGTGGTCACACTCGGCGCCACCATTGGCATTGATGGCAGGATCGCCGACCTAAAGGTAATTAGCGGTCATCCCTTTTTGGCTCCCGCCGCTGTGGAGGCAGTGAAGCAGTGGGTCTACCGGCCTGTCCTATTAGAAGGCAAACCGGTGACTGTAGAAACCAAGATCGACATCAATTTCACTCTGAGCGGTGCTCAGGCCGTGCCGCAGACCGGCGAGGTAAAGGTGAATCCCAAGGATGGACTCGATTACGTGTGGATTCCGCCGGGGACGTTCATGATGGGTTGCTCACCGGGGGATAACGAGTGCTACGACAATGAAAAGCCTGCTCACCAAGTGACTATCACCAAGGGCTTTTGGATGGGGAAGACAGTGGTCACAGTCGGGGCATGGAAACGATATCGAGCATCTACTGGCACACCCGCGCTGCCAATCGCCGACTTGCAAGGACGTGATCTGAACGAGGCCAGCGGCGACGATGATACACCGGTGGTACTGGTGACTTGGGGAGAGGCGCGCCAGTTTTGCGAATGGGCGGGAAAGCGTTTGCCGACAGAAGCGGAGTGGGAGTACGCTGCACGGGCGGCCACAACAGGTGCGCGATACGGAAATCTCGATACAATCGCCTGGTACGCTGACAACAGTGGAAAGGAGCATATGGATGCTGCTCAGATACTCCGGGCCGAGGGGGCGAATGCGGTCAGGCGATTGCTCCAAAATGGTAATGGTCCGCATCGCGTCGGTCAGAAAGAGCCGAATCTGTGGGGCCTGTACGACATGCTCGGGAACGTAGCGCAGTTTACGGCAGATTGGTATGACGCCAACTACTACGCGCGGGACGACAGCCCGGATGATCCAACGGGGCCATTTCAGGGGCAATTCCGAGTTGTGCGTGGCGGACTCTGGGGGAGCCTCGCAAGCTTCGTGCGGGCGTCGAATCGTCACGAGGGCGGAATGGACGGCCGGAGCAACGGAGTCGGGTTTCGCTGCGCCGGCCAATAGAAGTTTCCTGGTTTAGGCGGGATAGAATTCCGGGTGAGATGGCAGTTATTTCCAGAGCGGCTGCGCGCGCGGACAACTTCGCTAGATTGAGGCAACCCCACAAGGCGCGACCGGGAAGGAGTGGCCGTTGTTCGAGGAGGGGGTAGCTGGGCACATACTAGCGGCGTTCCTCGACCATGCCCTCCGGGAACGCCTTTGGAGGCTCCGGCTGATGCCCACCAAAATCATCAAGCCTGGAACTGAGATGCGTGTCTCCTTCTCTGCCCTTCTGCGGATCGCGGAGAGCGATTCCTACCTTTTGATTCGAAGCCTCCACCGCAGAGAGTCTTTCGGACCCTTTGGCGGCGTCTATAAGTACCTGAGTGGCGCCGTGCCTCGGCTCGACGAACTTCAGTTCCGCCCGCAAGTCGTCAGTCCCGACATGAGAGACGATCTCCGAGGGTTCCTGCCCCGCCGACGCCTTCTGTCTCTTTTGCGTTGGTTCGATGAAGGGACAGAGAGAGAGGACGCAGGCGCTTGCCTTCGACGCGAGCTCCAGGAAGAGCTAAAGGAAGTGCATTTATCAAAACAGATTTCGCTTCCAGAGATCCCGCACTTTCGCCGGATCAGGCGGGTTTCAGAGGGCCCAGCGATAGCCGCTGGGCAAAGCTATACGCAGTACAGGATCTTCGACGTTTATGAAGTTACAGAGCCGAACAAAGACGTCGCCCGCTTCTTAAAAGAACTCCGGTCTCTGGCGACTAACGACAAGCACTTGCTTCTCGCCTGCTCGCACGAGATCATTGCAGGTCGGTCCCACGACGGGCGGTACATCGGTCATCATTCGGGCTATGTCTTTCGGCGGCAGCGGGTTCGACCCGACGAGCCGATGTTTGTGGAAGCAACGGGTGGTGCCGACTGACTCGCACGTAGAAAGCCAGTGACATTATAGAAAGCCAGTGACAGGCTACGTAGAAAGCCAGTGACAAGAAAGCCAGTGACAGAAAGCCAGTGATAGGCTACGTGTTTCCACTTTTCCGACCGGCCAATCAGAGATAGGAAGGCTCCGCGGCCAAATTCCGGCTCCGGGCACCGCTGGCGTATATGAATGTCGAGCCCAGCCTCAACCAAACGCTTCGCTGTCACCCGGTTAGCGGGAAATAGCCATCGCTGCTCACCGCCTCCAAAACCCCGGTCACGCCCCATTCAGCCCCGTAATCCACTGAAAACAAACCGCCAGCCAAAAACAACCCATTGCCGCCGTTCTACCATGGTCGAGGGAGGAACTCGCCAGTCAGGGTAAACAAAGTGGCGCGGGCACCCGTGCCAGGCACTCCTGCCGGCACTCCTGCCGGGCACTCCTGCCTGCCGGGACTCATCCCGAAACCTTGCTGCACCACCAACAAGAATAGGCATAAAATGCACAAAGCTATGCCGCAATTTGTTTTTTCAATCCCCCAACCCAACCCGCCAGGGCATCGTGGACCGGCATTCTGCCCGCGCCACTTGCAGTTAAGCACCCAGGCGCACTTAGCCGGCCACGCCTGGTAGACTCGACCTTATGATTTGCCGCTATCTTTCTCTTCCGAGTCTGGTTTGCCTTCTGCTGCAGGCAAATGTGGCCGGCGCCGCGGTGCGCAGCGTGGAAATTTTAGAACGCACGCCCGTCCTCGGCGGCGCTTACGAACGCATTGTGGGGCGCGTCGATTTCGGCATGAATCCGAAGCTCGCCGCCAACCGCATCGTGCGCGATCTCGACCTGGCCGAGCTCAACGCCGCGGGAGAAGCGGAATGCACGGCGGATTTCTACATCCTCCAGCCCACCGATAGCGCCAAGAGCAACGACACCGTGCTGTTCGAAGTTTCCAATCGCGGCGGCAAAGGCATGCTCAACCGTTTCGCCTTTGCGCGCGGCGCCAACGACTACGGCGACGAGTGGGTCATGCGGCAAGGCTTCACGCTGGTATGGCTCGGATGGGAATGGGATATACCGGCGTCGAACAAGACTGCGCTGCATTTCACCGCGCCGCACTATCGCGCCGATGCGCCCAGCGACGGGCTGGTGCGATCCGAGTTTACGCCCGAAAAAAGCGTGACCGCGATGCCGCTCGGCGACCGCAATCAAGACGCGATTCCGGTAGGCAAGGCGGTCGCGCTATACGTACGCGGCGGAACCGATGGCGCTCCGCGGCAGATTACGGCGGCGAACTATTCGTTGTCGGCGGACGGCCATTCTGTGGAGATGCGAAACGGTTTCGAAGCCGGCATGCTCTACGAGTTCGTCTACCAGGGCAGGGACCCAGTGGTGGCGGGCACGGGCCTGGCCGCCGTCCGCGACTTCATTTCGTTTCTGAAGTATGGCGGCGAAGTCAGCGGTTGGAGCGGACCGCGTCCCGCCGTCAAACGGGCCATCGGCTTCGGCATTTCGCAAAGCGGCCGCTGGCTGCGCGAGTTCGTCTACGACGGATTCAATGCCGATGAGAACGGCCGCAAGGTTTTCGATGGCGTGTGGGCCGATGTCGCGGGCGCCGGACGCGGCAGCTTCAACTTTCGCTATGCGCAACCTTCGCGCGACGGATGGCCGTACATCAACGTCTTTTATCCTACCGACGCTTTTCCGTTCACCGACACGGATGAAACCGATCCGGTGACGGGCAAGAGCGGCGGATTGCTCGACCGCGCCCGCGCCGCGCGCGTGCAGCCGAAGATTTTCTTCACCAACGATTCCTCGGAATACTGGGGTCGCGCCGCTTCGCTGATCCACATCACCGCCGATGGCAAGCGCGACGCGCCCATTTCGCCAGACACGCGGATCTACTTCATCGCCGGCGTGCAGCATTTTCCGCGCGCGCTGCCGCTCGCAAAACAAGGCACGGCGTATACCATCAACGTGGTCGATCATCGTCCCGTGCAACGCGCGCTGCTGGCCGATCTGGAGGCATGGATTCAGGATGGAGTTGCGCCGCCGCCTTCGGTCTACCCGCGCATCGCGGAGGGCCAGTTGACGGGTCTCGCCGGTTTGAAGTTCCCCGCGATTCCGGGCGTCGAAACGCCGCAACATCCGCGCGTGGCGCGGCGGCTGGATTTCGGGCCCCAGTTCCAATCGCAAGGCGTGATTCTGGAAGAGCCGCCGAAGGTGACCGGCGCGTTTCCCGTGCTGGTGCCGCAGGTAGATTCGGATGGGATCGATCTGGGAGGCGTCCGCTTGCCGGAGGTCGCAGTTCCCCTGGCGACGCTGACCGGTTGGAACCTGCGCTCCCCGGAGCGCGGCGCTCCCGATCAAATTGCGGAGTTCTACGGATCCACCTTCCCGCTCGCGAAAACCAAGCAGGCGCGCACGGCCGTGCACGATCCGCGCCCGTCCATTGCCGAGCGGTACGCCAGCCGCGAGATCTACATCGAGCGAGTGACTCGCGCGGCCGATGAGCTGATCCGCCAGAGATTCGTACTGCCCCAAGACCGCGATTTCGTGGTGGAGCGGGCCGCGCGGTTGTGGGATGCGCTGGCAAACTAAAGAACCGCGGATGCCCACCGGAACAACGCCGCCGCGGCCATCAAGGTCACGCGCTTCGGAGGCCGCGCCGGTGCGCCCACGCGGGCCGAAGTGGAAGAGTTTCTCAAAGCGCGGGCTAGCGAGGCGGTCTGAAAGAGCGATCATGATGTTACAATGCCGGCCGGAATCGATATGAACAACAACCGATACGCCAAGATGCCGAGTCTAAACGACGGCGTGATTTTGACGCGGCGCGGGATGTTACGGTGCGGGACCGGCATGCTTGCGGCAGCAGCGGCGTTTCCGAAAATGGCATCCAGCGCGGCAGCGCCTCCCAGCCAGATCATGACCACGCTCAGTGGTTACATGAGCGCGGCAGGCAGCCGCCTCCTTCTCGGCGAAGTGGTGGAGAAGGCCAAGCAGCTCGTTCTCGACACCCTGGCCGCCATGGTTTCGGGTTCCCAGCTTCCGCCCGGGCGGTTCGCCATTCAGTTTGCG
>Ga0187856_1003296_pt1 | contig 11342 bp, 10 predicted proteins | sample June2016WEW_8_40_FD_132443 | JGI IMG/M metagenome (GOLD analysis project Ga0187856, IMG submission 132443) | Peatland microbial communities from SPRUCE experiment site at the Marcell Experimental Forest, Minnesota, USA - June2016WEW_8_40 | ecosystem: Environmental > Terrestrial > Soil > Wetlands...
CCGCAGTCGCCGCGCCTCGCTCACTTCCATCCCGCCGTACTTCGCCTTCCAGCGGTACAGGCTCCCGCGTGTGATCCCGTGCCGCCGGCACAGCTCGTCGGGTCCTATCCCCGCTTCCCCCTCCTTCAGAATGGCGATGATCTGTTCTTCGTTGAATCGACTCTTGCGCACGACTCCTCCTCTCTGGCCCTGAGCGGGTCATCCTAAATGGAGAAGTCACATTTCCGCTGGACTAATTTCCGGGGGGCAGGTCAAATCAAGTGGCGAACTCCGTCGTGGAATCGCTCTTGCTGTCCAGTAGCCGGGAATGGCAGTCCTGTTTCGTTGATTACGAGAAAACCAGAAAACCAGAAAACCAGAAAACCAGCCTCGGTGATCACCTCAAAAGCGGCCAACGGTTACGCCGCCCAGCACTGAAGAAATTAGGAATGCTCGTCCACTGTCAACGGTCCTACCCCAGGATGCCCTCACCCATGCCATGCTGATTGCAGCGACCCTGTGTGCGGGTACAGAAGATGATCGTGCTGTGTCCTAACGCCGGCGTACATCGTTTCCGAACGCTTCGGAAACGGTTGTTCCTTCTGATGACCTACTCGGCAAAAGCATTCGTGGCGGAACCAGCCTTCGAGTGAATCTGCCATTTTCGAAACTGAATGAACTGCTGGACAAAGCTACGACCCTATTCGAGAGTACTGCCTACAAGAAGATATGGCCGGAAATTGATAATGTCCGCCCGGTTAAGGACGAAATCCTGGTTGGGCGACTCGAAGCGCAGTTAGATGCTGAATTTAAGTCGGGGAATGCGCAAAAGAAGATAGTGATGTTCACACCGACACAGAGACGCGAAGAAGCGCAGTCGGTGGACTCCTTTGTGTTTGGACGACTGTCAAAGTCTCCTGCGATGAGACCGTATTTGACAGTTGATAGCTGGACCAACTTTCTCAAGAAGAAGCAGCGCCTGCCGTCCGTTGCCGAAGCTAAAAACTCTCCGATCCACCTTCTGAACGAGGCGAAGGACGAAACGTCCGGTGCGCAAAGACGACCTCACTTCTGCACTTCGACGCAAAGAATCTCTTGTTCGGTGGTGGGCAATCGAAGTTCGAATTCTGCGACCTGATACATTTGAAGACGAAGACACTTTTGTTCGCCAAGATCGCCTCGAAATCCAGCGGGATGAGCCACCTCGTCGAGCAGGTTCGTAGAACGGCCGAGCTCCTCTTCAGTACCGACGCCGGTTACCGGCGAGAGCTGGCCAAGGTCTTCGCCAAACATCACTAGCTGGGAGGAATCATTTGTTTCCCCGAGTCTGAAGGTCCTAGCTTCACCGCGGTAACGCGTTGACCCGTGAAACCGGGCGGTGTAGGATCGCCGCATGCGAGCTTCTCGGACCCACTACTGACGAGGGCCGGCAGACTATTCACGCCGGCCCACTTCCCAGCTAAAAGAGCCGTTCTACTTACTTAAGGAACAGTCCAAGGGACAAAAGCATCACAATATTTTTTTTGCGGCGGCTCTTGACTGCTTGTCCCGCCGGGTGAGAACCTCACGACAATCCGCTTCGTCTTCGTCGATTCGAGTGAACTCAGGGATATTTCTTTGCAGAGCCGAAAACTTGGCCCCGAGTGGGTGATTGCTGGCGCAGACGGCGCAGTCCGGAAGCGCTCCGAGAGTCATGAGCGTCTCTTGGACGCTGCGCGGATCGCATGGCCCAACGCACTTTCGTACGCTCGTGTAGTTGGTGTTGCGGACTGTGAATGCCTCGCAACGGAGGTCTGGGAAGAGCTGCTTCGTTCCGTCTTGAGGACGATGCGTCGGCGTGGACACCTAGAGCATGTTGCAGATTTGGGAGCGTACTTGATCGGTGCATTCCGCCACCGTTTTCACCGCGAGCTACTAAGAGAAAGACATTACCGCGAGAAAGTTCTACAGCCGGAGTCGGTTGAAAGACTTGAGAACCTTGGCAAAATTCAAGATTGGAAACCTGTGGAACGGCTGGAACACGATCTACAGGTGCAGCAGACGCTGAAGCTTTTGGATCCGTGGACGCGACGGGTTTGGAACTACATTAAGTATGGATATTCAATTAAGGAAATTGCGCGACGCCTCGATCTCACCGAATTCCAAGTTGAATTCCGCTATCGGCGGAAGCTAGCGCGATTGCGAAAATACCTCCATCGTCGCGGTGGGACCGCGGCTTAGTTGAAACACCTTGTGATTATGGTGGAACCAAGTGGACGATCAACCACGCCCATGTCGAAAATGGTGGAATCTTGATTAGCTTTCTACACAAGAAACAACAGCGCAATGACGACGAGCGGTTCTTGAAACTCCTCAATGGAGAGTTGGCAGAAGGATTCCCGAATCCGAAGCGTATCGGCTGCCCTAACTCGGAGTTTCTGCAACGCTTGGCGCGCCATCAAGTCCCTATTTCTGAATTTGATCCGTGGACCGATCATCTCGGGTCCTGCAGCGAATGTTTTGGAGAGTTCAATCGGCTTAAACTGGCTTCCAGTGCGCGGCGCCGGCAGCGAGTCATTTTGTACGCTGCTGCAGCGTGCATTGTTCTCGCCAGCGCAGGACTCCTGTGGCGGCAATTGAGCAGGGGGCGGGAAATGTCCTCCCCGGTTGCGGGTCTGGCTGCAACAAACCCTGCCGTGGTAACAGGTGACCGCAGTGGCCGGCAGGATGCAGCTAGCACGGCAGCGGATAGGGAACCCTTCGCGGTGATGCTCAATCTCACACGGTCCACCACGCGCGGCGAGAAAAGCGCCAATGACAGCCAGATGATCCGAGTACCAGCTCGACTTCTGAAATGTCGCATGACACTGCCGCTTGGCAGCTCTGATGGGCTGTACTATGTCCAGGTTCAACGGGCTGTTCAAAGTGAGGCCCTAAAGACAGCTCAAGGAAATGCGACTATCAACGACGGCGACGTTCGACTCGACGTTGAGCTGGACCTGTCGAATATGTCAGCGGGGGGATATTTGTTGTCCTACCGCCATGCCGGCGAATCCTGGCATCGCGTACCATTCGTGATTACGAACTAAAAGACGATCGGGCTAGTTTCAAAACCCGTCTGCAAACTAGGCCAAGCGAATAGATAGATGGTGGACAGGTCGGTAGCGAAGTCTGCCTAGAGCGAGTCGGAGAAAGCACGGGTATCGCAAAAGTCGGCCGCAAATGGCGCAATGTCGGCTGTGGTGGTTCGGAGTTTCCTACCGCAGGGGTCGATCCGGATGACATTCGATCCACATTGACGCGGACATCTAAGGGCCACTTGTAAGGAAGACGATAGAGGCGACGTGGGGAGTAGACCTTAATACAAAAGCACACAGTGCCCTCAACACTACAGCCAAGACGTTGTTCATTGGTTTCTGAGCGGCACTACGGTAACTTTCTCAGCCCGCGTCCGCTCGTGTAGAACGGAAGGCAGAGGGTAAAGAGCCATGAAGAGAATCGGATTATTGCTGGTGTTCGCTGCGTCGCTGTCGTGCTTTGGTCAAGTGGCACGGCCCACCGTTTACATAGAACCCCAACAGGGTTTTGAAACCTACTTAGCTGCGGCGATGTCGAAGAAGAATGTTCCCGTTGATGTGGTGACGGACCAAACGAGGGCAAACTACGTGCTTAAGGCCGCACCTGTCGAAATCAAGACAGAATCCACCGGTGGGAAAATCGCACGCTGTTTATTCGCGTACTGCGCCGGGATTGAGGACAAGGGGAATGTCTCTGTGCAGTTAATTGAGACGAGTTCAACAAAGGTTATGTGGGCCTACTCGGTCAACAAGCAAAAAGGCGGCAGTAAGAACTCGCAATCAATGGCAGAAGCGGTTGCCAAGCATCTAAAGGAATTTGTTGAGCACGACGCAGGGAAGGAAATCCTGACCACGGTGGCCTCAACCGCGACGGCGCAGCCGAAGCTTCTACCCGTCGCAGATAATTCACAGGCGGAGTCACAGGTCGATTCCGGACCTGCGACGGAGCTTGTGAGCATAATGGTAAAGTCCACGCCTCCGGGATGCGACATAAACGTTGACGGGAAGTGGATGGGGAGTACTCCATCCACCATCCGGTTGGCCCCCGGAGACCACAATATCTCAATTGAGAAAGATGAAATGAGGGCGTGGCAGCGGACAATGACAGTCACCGCTGGTGGAAGCTCTACCATCGACGCGACATTGGAGAAGCCATAGAAAACAAGCGGGGAAGGCAGTAGAGAAGACGATGGCAGACAAACAACGGCGCGTGAGCGAACTAATAGCGTCACACTCCGCAGGGTAGTCCACTTCTTGTGTCCCCACTTGCCCTCGCCCACTCTCGCCACCCGCCCAGTTCGCCAGTCTAGCGCGCCATCCCGCCCCTCGCACGAGCCAGCGCGCGGGGCCCCGGCGCTACCCCCGAAACCAACCCATTGTTACTACTTGGTAACGGTGCGACTTTGCGGGCCTCTATCCCCTAACTCGGCAAGTAAATGACCCCAGTTAGCGCTGGCCCTAGAATGCCAAAACGAGATTTGCGCTTAAATCCGTTTGACCAAATCGCGATAGTCCACGCTGAGGATGTCCCGGCGCTCGGAAGCGTTTGCTTTTTCAGTTGTTTAGGACGTTCCCGGACTGTAATTCTACCGACACGCAGCCGTCGTTATTGAAGGATATCGAGGGCTGCGTTGAGTTGGGCATCACTACCGCGGGCAAGGGCTTCTGGATCAATGTCCACAAGAATGTCAGGTTGCACACCTGATCCCTCCGTGTAATTTCCATTGGGACCGTACCAACCGACTATCGGCATGTAGAGGGTGTAACCGTTTCCTACGCTGAACGTCGTGGAACCGAGGACATTACCCATCGTTCTTTCGCCGACGAGAGTAGCGAGTTTTGTGTCTTTTGCGAACTGGGCGGCCATCTCTCCCGCGCTGTTCGTGAATTCATTTACCAGCATCACAACGTGGCCATGGAACGGTTGTCGTCCTAGACCCTGCGTCAGTAGCATCAGTGACTTATCCTGAACGGCAAAACGGGCCAGACAAAGCAGAACGCCGGCTTTGGTTTCCGGCATCGGAACGCGAGGCAGTTCGGTGGCGGTGTATCCTCGCTGGAGTCGTTTTCGGGTAACGTCGTACCCGATGGGAATTCGGTTGGCACAGAGATAGCTTACAAGATTGGCGAACCCTAAACTGCCTCCTAGGCAACCGCGCAAATCGATGATGAGTCGGTCGCAACCCTTGGCCTTAAGGTCTTCCACCGCTGCTTTCAAAAGCTTCGAGAAACGGATTCCAAAAGATCCGGGGAAAAAAGGCACACTCAAGAGTCCAACCCGCTGCGTGAGCATTCGGTGGCTCACGCTCTTTGGCTCAATGAGCGGGGGGCGTCCTTTGCGGGCTTTCCTTTGAGGAATGCTTATTACAAGGTTCCTCGTTTCTTGCTGGCCCGGAAGTTCTGTAGTCACCTGATGACCTTGACCGAAACGAAATACAGGGAATTCTGGAGGAATGGCTGATGTGCCGTCCACGCTTACCAGCAGTTGGCCGGGAGCGGCGCCGGCGCGTGCTGCAGGGCCATCTTCGAACACATCGAGAAACATCCAGTGCGGACGACCGGAATCGATCACTGATCGCAGAGTGGCGCCAATAACATGCTGCGGCCTAGTCGAATTCACATCGGCAGCATAAAAAGTCGTATGGCTGGATTTCAGCTTTGCGAGAAGAGCGCGGATGCCTTCCTCGAAGACGCCATCCGCCGCGGCTGCCAAGCCGGTAGATTGGTGATCAACTTCTCTACACCACTCCGCGTAATCGACATTGCCGATATTGAAATGGTGCTTGAGCACCAGCGTCTTCACCCGTGAAATGACCGCTAGGCGCTGTGTCTGTTCAGTCACTGCTTTTCCTTATAGTGCTCAATCGGCGGTGGAGCAAGCCCTTCTACAGTAAGCCCCGCCCAGTAATATGGAACGGCCTTGCTTGGGCCGAACTTTTTCAACATGCTTCTCTTGGCTACTCTCAACGCTTCCGGCACCGACTTCTTGCGAGCCAGTTCTGCATAGAAAACCTTCATCAAATACAAAGTGCTGTCGTCGTCAATGGTCCAAAGTGTGGATACAACGGTACGAGTTCCAGCCAGGAGGAAAGCACGAGCAAGCGTGGAAATCCCTTCTTCACCCTCGATTGGTCCGACGGCCGTATCGCACGCAGACAGCACAACTAGATCGGCATCCAACGGGAGCTGAACGATTTCCGAGGGGTACAGGGACCCGTCCTCGCCGTGCTGGGGATCGCTCAGGAGAACAAGAGCGGCTCGATCGGGGCTGCTGTTATTTGCAATGGCGTGCACGGCGAGATGAATGATTCGATGATTGACCGACTTCTTGAATGCCGTTTCCGTAGCCTCTTTGCCGAGGAGCAAAGTATTTGACGGATTCGGCAGTGCCGCCGCCGCTCCAAGCGCCTCGTCCCTTGAACTGGGAAGATCTCCCAGCCCTGTCCCGCTTTGTTGGTAAGGAACGCCTCCAACCGCGAGAACTCCTTGTGCTGCTGATTTACGCTTCGCCGCCGTGCGCAACAGAAAGAAACTCGTGGCGGACGGAGCATAAACGACTGTTCGGGACTCGACAACATACCGTCCTGACGGCTCAACCAGCGCGTCGAAGGGAACTAGGTGAAGTTGGCCATCACGAACGATGATGAACTGCTTTGCGTCTTGTAGACCAGGGAGTCCGCCGAGCAAGACGTCGTACAAATGCCGAGCCTCGTCGTCGGCTCGTTCCTTCGCCTTTAGCTTGTCAAGGTATGCAATTACAAGCGAAGAGAGCGCTTCCTTCGCCGGCAGCTTGACGATGCGGATACTGGTGCGAGTGATCACCAAACAGTACGAAGCAGGGTCATCTACAACATATTCCAGGAGAGCCTCCGAGTTCGAAAGACTGTCCTGCAGTTGCCGACTGGTGATGACCTGGTGCTCTCGTGCTTTCAGGATACTAACTTCAGGAGTGACCGACCTAGACTGCTCGGCCAGGAATATCTGGTCTCGGAGCTTTTCAATGTCTTTCTCTGAATGCGCCTCGGTGAGTCGCAGGCGCAGCCGCCCGAGATTCTTTTCCGTGGCCAGAGACTCGGGCGAGGTTTTGTCTCCGGACATCAAAAGATCTGTCATCACTCGTCCGCGAGCCTGCTCGACTACAGTGAAACCTTTTGTCGGATCACCACCATGTTCGGCAATCAACCCGAAGTGCTTTTCATACAAGTCGCCCACACCTTTAATGAGAGCCGTTTTTCCGAGTGCACTGTCGGTGTTGCCGATCATTACATCTTGAATCGTAGCGGCGCGATCATAGGTCTGATCGGCCTCGGCGTACTCCTTTCGGCTGACTTGAATCTGTGCCAAGACATTCAGCAACTTCGGGATCAGGGGGATGTACCCGAGGGCTTGCGCAGACTCGGCGGCGCGCCGAGCAAGCACTTCGGCTTGTTCCAGATTTCCGGTCAGTCGATAGAGGTCCGAAAGGTCGCTCTGGAATTGCGGAATTGCGTGCGTGTTGCCGACGAGCTCTGAGTGCCGGAGAGCCTCGCTGAGATACGCAATGGCACCTGGCATGTCCCCTTGGGATCGGGCTATTTGCGCAGCTGTTGAGTTCAGTCCCGACAGCTGGTCGTCACTGGCTTGAGCTTCAGGGCGGTCCAGTAATTTCTTCAATTCTTCTTGTGCCGCGGCGACTTGGCCAAGTTGAACCATAGCCGACAGTCGTGCCTGGTGCGCGATTATCGGGTATCCTGCGTCGGGATTCGCCTCCGCAATTGCGATCGCCCGACTCGCATACTGGTTGGCCTGATCGTTCATGCCTTGCAGTACAAGTCCACTCGCCGTGGTGGACAGATAGAAGATTTGGCCGCCGATATCGCCGATTTTCGTCGCACCAATCAATGCTTGGGCAACATTGCGCTGAGCACCCGGGAGATCCCCGTCAAAAAAATCTGCGAAACCAAGTTGCCCTTGCGCGCGGTATTGCCACTTTGTATTACCGAGGGATTGTGCCAGAGACGCTACCTCCGTCCAATCGCGCCGCATCGCCGGCGTATCGCTTTCCCCGTCGAAATCACCTTTAACAATGAGACAGAACATTCGAAGCTCTTTATCAGATTGCAAGAGCGGATTCGCGGCGAGTTCTTGCTCCAACATGTAGGAAAGTTTTAGGAGTGGAGCCGGTTCCGCTCCCGCCCTGATTGCTCCCAACCGTGCGTATAGCGCGTTCCTTTTGTCACCCGCAGCCTCAAACATTTGTTGCGATTTTATGAAGTACGGACGCGCAGCGCGCCAGTTGTACAGATCAGAGAAATAGAGCGCTCGTTGTAGCTGCGTGTCTGCAGCATCATCCGCCGAAACAGGGGAACTTGATGCCGCCAGGAGCAGTCCAGCGACCAACAGAATAACGCGACGAATTCCACACGTTGAGTTCATATAGGACGAAACCATAACAGAATCGCAGCAGCTACAAGTACACATTTGGGCCGATTCCGGACCAGAAAAGACAAAATATTGTGATGCTTTTGCCCTTCGAACTGTTCCTAAGTTAATAGAGGGATATCTTTCGGATCATGGGGCGGATCGCCAAGGCCAGAAGTGTGTTTCACGTGAAATGTGAATCGTCGCGATCAAAAGAAGAAATCCCAAATAAAGCAGTGGGGCGTATGCAAAAGGAGCATCGAAGGCGAGTAGACCCGCTGTTCACTCATACGGTTCGACGAAATATGTCACCGGCTTCTTATAAATTCGCGCAAAGCGGCAGAGCTCCACTATGTCGACACGGCGCTCCCCAGACTCGCACTTTGAAAGAAACGGTTGGGGTCGGCCAAGCAACTCAGCTGCTTTCGCCTGACTCAAACCAGCTTCCTTCCGAGCGCGCCGCAGCTTTGCTAAAAACTGCTTGTAGTGCCTTCTGTAGGCCTTGTCTTTCAGGCAGGGACCTCGCTGTGAACATCGTGACTTGCAATTCTTTCAAGTCGGAGTTATATATTCCAACTTGGTATTATTCCAACATGGTATAAAGAGCAACACAAATTCAATCCTTTGAGGAGAAGTGAGCATGAAAATCACCCCCAAACCGCTAAATGCGGCCAAGAGAGAGCAAACCGTGCGCGTTCTCTACGTCATCGGATTGCTGCTTGTTTTACGGTCATTCGCACACGCCCAGGGCTCGCCGTTCGATACTGGTCTGACATCCATTCAGACTCTGTTCACCGGAACCGTTGCAAAAGTTGCCAGTCTTGTGGCCATTGTGATGGGTGGGTACGGATTCGCGCATGGTGATCCGGGCGCCAAGAAAAATCTCGCCGGTGTCGCAGCCGGGACGGGCATTGCCGTCCTAGCTGTGAACGTCCTTACGTGGCTGTGGGGAGTCTAGCTTCAACCACCCAGAAGCGAATGCCAAACAAACCAGTGGGGGCGTATGCAAGAGGCCAGTCCGAAACGAGTGAATCGCGTGTTCAAGAGCCTGCATAAGCCCATGACTTATTTAGGGATTGAGCGATCGCTCTTTTTCATCGTCTGCGTGAGCGCAGTCGGCATGTTCAACATTTTCAATAGCATCCTCGCCGGCGTTGCGGTTTTCATCGGCGGGTACATCTTTGGAGCGTGGGTTACGGAGAAAGACCCGGCGTTCATTCAAATTCTCGCCAAGTCCGAAAAGTTCAAGCTCCGCTACGACGCGGCAAAGCAGAAGGTTCCGACCGTGGAGATCCGCTGATGTTCCGCCTGGAGAAAGTCATAAAGCCGTGGAAAGACACAGCGGCCCTGAACGACCATATCAACCTCTATGGCTTCTGGAACGACACCGTGTTTCTCACAAAGAGTGGTGATCCCGGCTTAATTCTGCGCATCCCTGGCGTTGATTACGAGAGCTTGGATCAGGCGGAGCAAGAACGTACCGTGAAGCGACTGGAGTCCGCTCTGAAGGCCTTCGGACCCGGCTTTCACATCTACCAGTACCTTTTCAAAACGAATCGTCCGGACATTCCTTTTGCCCGGTACGACGACCCGCTTATCGACGCGGCCATCGACCAGCGGCGCGAGTTTTTCGCGGAGAAGAGTGACAGCCTGTACGAGATCGAGATTTTCTACGCCATCGTCCTCGAAGGCTCCCGGTCCAAGCAGGGATTCGGCGCGGCTCTCCAACGGCTCCCAAGCGATCCGAGCGGCGCGATCCACGAGCTGAAGGCGCAATTCTTTGCCGATGCCATGAAAGTTCTGCTGCGGACGCAGATCGAGGCAGACGTGGCGTTGCTTGAGCAGAGAGTGCAAATGTTTGCCCAGCAGCTCACCGAATACATGCAGGTAGAAACGCTCTCAAAGAACGAGCAGTTTACGTTCTTCCGGAGACTCCTAAATTTCGACAAGTGGCGCGTGGAAGGGAAGCCGCAGTCCGGACAATTTCTCGACTATCAGGTGGTCAATTCCAATATCGAAGCCGAGCGCGATCATTTGCGCGTGGGGGATCATTTTGTTCGCTTGTTCACCATGAAGGAATCGATTGCCGAGACGAAACCCCTGGTACTCGACCAGCTGCTAAAGATCCCCTGCAATTTCTATGCTGTCACGGAGTGGACTCCCATTCCGAACGAAAAGGCTAGGAGCGAGGTTAACAAACGGCGCAAACATTTCAACATGAGCAAGACCGGCTTCATCTCTCAGGCGACCAGCGACCCAACCAAGCAGAACCAGAGAGACGTCCTGGTCGACGAGAGCAAGCAGGCCGACATTGAGAATCTGGGCGATTGCCTGCGTGCTCTGGGTGACGGTCAGTCGCTCGGCGAATTCTCCTTCACGCTCGTCCTCTACGATCTCGACAAGCGCGCGATGGACAGGCGAGTGGGCGAGTTCGCGGGAATCTTCACGAACGCGAGCGGCCAACTCTTTGCCGAGACCTATAACCAGCTCAATGTGTATTTCGCCATCGTGCCCGGCAACTACAAAGCGAACCTCCGCAAGCTGTATTTGCTGAACACGAACTACGCCGACCTGTCTTTTCTCTTTACGATCCTTCCGGGCGAGAAGACAAACCCGCATCTCGGTACCGAGTACCTGGCCGTGCTCGAAACGGCCAATGACACTCCGTATTACCTCAACCTTCACAATGGCGAAGTCGCGCACACCTTGATTCTCGGCGCCACCGGGAGCGGAAAAAGTTTCTTCTGCAACTTTCTGCTGTCGAACACGCAGAAGTACAAACCCCTTACCTACATCTTCGACATCGGCGGTTCCTTTCAGTCCCTCACAAATATCTACGGCGGCAGCTACCTGAACGTGGGCCAGGACTCGCAGGACTTCAGAATCAACCCGTTTTCGCTGGAGCCG
>Ga0187856_1003302_pt1 | contig 11325 bp, 6 predicted proteins | sample June2016WEW_8_40_FD_132443 | JGI IMG/M metagenome (GOLD analysis project Ga0187856, IMG submission 132443) | Peatland microbial communities from SPRUCE experiment site at the Marcell Experimental Forest, Minnesota, USA - June2016WEW_8_40 | ecosystem: Environmental > Terrestrial > Soil > Wetlands...
AGAGGGGGCGCTGGTGGCTCATGGGCATCGCCCTCGGCCTTGTCATGATCGTCCAGCTCGGCTGGTCGGCCGAGGTCCTCGCCTTAATCCTGGCCGTGGCGGCAATAGGGATCATCGTCCTTGGCATCGCACGGCGACAGCTCATCGGGAGCCATTTCCCCTACGCCGCCAAGGCCATTGTTCTTGGGGTCGTGCTGCTCGTTCCTTTCGCGGCCTGGTTCGCCATCGTGGCCCGGACCGGTCCCGAGCACGTTCCCGGCGCTGTCCATTCCCCTCACGAGCTCGCCGAGCTGTCGACCGATCTCGCCGGCCTCATCATTCCCTCGCTGAACCAGCACTTCTCCTTCGGCCTGTCGAGCATCGGGAGCTCGTTCATGTACCTGACCTCCACGATCGGGGTCAAGCAGCCAGATGTTGCCGAGAACGGCTCCTATGTCGGCATCCCGATCCTGCTGCTCCTCATCTTGGGTGCGGCCCGCTTTCGTCGCGACGGTCTCGTCCGCTTCTCGGTCGTGATGGCAGCGTTGTCGTTGCTCTTGTCCATGGGCTCGCGCCTTCGGGTCTGGAATCACGAGACGCCGATCCGCCTGCCCTTCGATATCTTCACGCACCTGCCCTTCGTGCAGAGCGAGGTGGCCGCCCGGTACTGCCTGTTCATGTGGCTCTTCATCGCCATGGCCGTGGCCGTCGTCTTGGACCGTGCCCGGTGGGCCAGGCCAGCGCGCCGCGGGCTCCAGGGGCAACCGAGGTGGGCCCGCAGCATCGCCTACTCGCCTCTCCCGGTCTTGCTCGTGCTGGCGGTGGCCAGTGTCGTCTCGCTCGTGCCGGGCTGGCCCTACAACATCGCCCAGGTGTACACGCCGAACGCGTTCGTGCGGCCGATCGCCGTACCTGACATCGACGGTGGCACCCTGCTCACCTACCCGCTCGCCCGCAGCGCTCACGTTTGGGCGATGGTGTGGCAGTCCATCGACGGCTTCGAGTACCGCATCCCGGCCGGTGAGGCGACCACGGCCAACGCCTACGAGGGCGCGACCGAAGCCGCCTTCGCCAGTTGCTGGCAGGTCACCACGACCGAGCACGTTCCCTCGCCGGCTCTCATCCCGGCGGCGCGTGCCAACTTCGTCACCTGGCAGGTGCGCGCGGTCGTCATCCCCCTGCGGAACTCGATCAACCCGATGTGCGCCGTGCGTTTCGTGCAAGAGGTGCTCGGTCGCCCACCTGTTTACGAACGCTTTGCCGCCGTCTGGCCCGACGTCGAGGTGGGCCCACGGCTGACCCGATCGGTCGGTCCGCCTAGGTGATCCGGGGGCTAATCGCCGTCCTGTGCACCGCTGTGAGCTAGGGACGAGCGGCTGGCGTCGGGCACTCTTACCTTGACGCCAATCTCCTCCAGGATCTTCGCCAGCGACGAACGGATCGCGAAGGGCGAACTGGCCCGGGCAATCGTGCGCCGGCCATTGCTCGCAAGGCGAGTCCACAGCTCGGCGTCGTGGTAGGCGCGGAGGATCTCCGCCGCGAAAGCCGGCGCCCCGTCCGCCACGAGCGCGTCGTACTCGTGCTCGAGGCCCATGCCCTCGGCTCCCAGCCGGCTCGTCACCACCGGCAGCCCATGAGCCATGCTCTCGCCCACCTTGCCCTTCACGCCCGCTCCATACCGCAACGGGGCGACCGAGAGGCGCGCGTGCTCGTAGAGATTGCCGAGATCGGGGACCCATCCCAGTATCCGCACGCTGTCGCTCTCAAGGGCGAGAATGTCGTCTGTCGGAGAGCTGCCGACGATGTAAGTGGGAATATCCGGATCCTCCAGGCGCACCAAGGGCATGATCTCCTCGACGAGCCAGTGAGCCGCGTCACGGTTCGGAAGGTGAGGGAAGCTTCCCACGAACAGCACGCCTTTGCGCTCTTCGAAGCTGCGGCCCGTGTGCTCTTCCCCGTGGATGTTGGGCACGACGTGAACCTGAAGCTCTGGCTGTTCATCCAGCAAGACGTCACGCTCCGCCGCGGACACGACAAGGGTGGCATCGGCCATCCGAGCTAGGGCGAGCTCCATGTCGTGGTAGCGGGCGGCGGCTCGTGCAACTGCCGGGTCCGCTTCGATCTCGGCTCTTCGCGCCTCACGCAGGAAGTGGAGATCGACGGTGTCGTAGATGACCTTCGCCTCAGGGCAAAACTCTCGGACCAGGGGCTGCCACCGCCAGGTGGGCTCCGGTCGGGAGAGGATGGCGACATCGAGCGCTGGGGCGAGCTCACGAAGAAGCTTCCTCTCGTCGAGGGGCCCGTAGAGAACCTCGATGCCCGCCCGCTGCAAGGCTGTCGAGTAGTCACCTTGCCTCTGGCCGTCGTTGGGGACGAATGTCACCGAAAGCCCGAGATCGCGCAGCGCCAGGAGCAACTCCGACATCCGCTTCGAGCCGGAGTCTTGGTCCGGCAGGGGAACCCGGTCGGACACGACGAGCACCTGGCCGGCGGCGCCGCGCCGGCTTGCGATCCGCTCGAGAGCGGGGTCGCTCTCGAGCTGAGCCAGCAGCTCCGTTTGCCACTTGAGACGGAACGCCTCGCGACTGACCTTCTGGTAACGCTTGATCCCGGATTCTTCGTCGGTCCCGTTACTCGCGCCCTCGGCGTGGCGGATCTTGGCCTCCGGCTGGTACACGACGCGGTAGCCCAGCTTCCGGGCCGCGAAAGCCAGGTCGGTGTCTTCGTAGTACGCCGGTGAGTAACGGCGGTCCAGCCCCCCGAGAACGTCCAGGATCTCCTTGCGGACCAGGAGGCACGCGCCAGAGCAGTAGTCCACGTCGCGAACGAAGTTGAACGCCGGGTCGTCCGCGTCCCCGCCTCGACCGTAGTTGAGGCCTGAGCCGTCTCTCCAGATGATCCCCCCCGCCTCCTGGAGACGCCCGTCGGGATAGACGAGCTTGGCACCCACGATGCCGACGTTCTCTTCGACCTCTATGGTCCGCATGAGGGCATCGAGCCAGCCCGGTAGGACAACGGTGTCGTTGTTCAGCAGCACGATGAAACGGCCCCGAGCCACGTCGAGCCCTGCATTCACGGCGCCGATGAAGCCCGCGTTCTGCTCTTGGCGCACCACGGTTATGCCCTCGACCTTCGGCAGGTATTCGTTGGTCTCGTCCGTGGAGGCATCGTCGACGGCAATGAGCTCGTACTTCACCGCCGAGATGTCGAAGGCAAGCGAGCGCAGGCAGGCAACGGTGAGCTCCCAGTTGTTGTAGACCGGCAGGATGATGGTCACCTCGGGCTCGGCGACCGTCGGGAGCGGCGGGATCCCTCCCCCGGCCGATGAGCTAGCCGAACGCGGCAGTACCAAACGGGCGGCACGGGAGACAAGGCGCTGATAGCTCTCACGGCGCAAGCTCCCTGCGGGTGCGAAACGCTCCACCGAGCGTCTGTACTGCTCCAAGAGAGGGTAGATGGCCGAGCTCTTGAGCTCGTTCAGCTCGGCGGCGGCCTGACCGGGATCGATGCGGATCGTCCTGATATTCGCCAGCAGCGCCTCTTGACGACGCTCGAGGTGAGCCGCGCGACGGCGCAGATGCTGCAACGAACGCAGAGCGTCGTCGTGGTCGGCGGACAGCTCCCGGTACAGGTCCCCTTGCTCCTCGAGAAGCCTGGCTCCGTCCGATCGCGCCTGATCGAGCTCGGTCTCCTTCGTGCGTAGGAGGTCCGAGAGCTGGGTCAGCTCCGCCCGTGCCGTGTCCCGCTCGGCCTCCCTCGCCGCGACGAGCTCGGAGAGCTGGGTCAGCTCCGATCGCGCCGTGTCCCGCTCGGCCTCCCTCGCGGCGACGAGCTCGGAGAGCCGGGTCACCTCCGCCCGCGCCGTGTCCCGCTCGGCCTCTCTCGTGACGACGAGCTCGGAGAGCCGGGTCACCTCCGCCCGCGCCGTGTCCCGCTCGGCCTCTCTCGTGACGACGAGCTCCAGGCCTATGTCGACCAGGGTCGAATAGTCGGGCAGCTCCGGCAGCTGAGACCGCGAGGCGACGGCTAAGAGGTATGTCGAGGTGAGCTTCACGCCGGGGGTCCAGCCGTCCTGCTCCCTGGCCAGCGTCAGGACTTCTCCAGAGCCGCGCTCGGACCCGGACGGGGCGATGATCGACCCGACCGCGACGTTCTGGCCCCAGACACGCACCTGCGGGAAATGCTCCGAGAGAAGTGCGACGAGCTCGTCCTGAGCCGCGTCATGGGTATGGAACGGGTTGTGGCGGCCGTCCTCCTCCGAGTACACGAGCCGGTCCGGAGTAGACACCAGCAGGGCACCTTCGGGGGTCATCACCCGCAGCACCTCGGCGAGAAGCTGGTCGTGCGCGGCGATGTGCTCGAGAGCTTCGAAACAGGTCACGAGGTCGAACGATCCGTCGGCCAGCTCCGAAAGATCCAGGATGTCGGCTTGACTGAAAGTGAGGTTCGCCAGGCGGTAATTCGCCCGCGCATGCTCGACGGCCGTCCCGTCGATGTCGATCGCCACCACTTCCTCGGCCTGGGTGGCGAGCAGGGCCGCGCCGTAGCCCTCTCCCGTGGCGAGGTCGAGCACGCGCCGACCTGGAGCGAGGGCTGCGGCAAACAGATACCGGTGATAGTGCTCGTAGACCATCGCCACGTCGTCGGTCCACGGGAGGCAGCGCTCACCCGTCCACTCGATCAGCCGTCGCGGCTTGCGCGGGATACTCGCAGGAAGCGCGCGAGCCAGCGCTATTCGCCGCTGTCCCTTCAGCTCCCCTTCATCCCTGCTAGCGCTGGTTGCCACGACACCTCCGTTCAGCCGGCTGCCTCTACTTACAGCTGCCAGGGCTTCCCGAACCACACCCCTCTTCGAGAAGGCTGACTAGCGGTCCCCGCCCACTCGCGGCACACCAAGATACCTCGGCTGCCACTTCGGCAAGAGGGATAGCTGTCCGGTGCGACGGACCGCACCGGCCTCGGCAAAGCTTTGGGTGTGCCGCCAAGCAGCTGATAATCCGCGACTGTAACGCGGATGACCGCCCTCGTCCTTGTAGCCCAGACCGAGCGCCGTGCGAAGGATCTGAGGACGATCAGCCACGCATGGAGAACGGCGGTGCCCTTGTGCAGCACCGTCGTCCGGGCGAGAAGGGGCTGGTAGCGCCCGAGGGCCACGAGGGCGCGGCCAAATCCGGCACCGGTGAGGCTTAAGAGGAGCAGCTCGGCCGGGCGCCTCCTCGCGAGGTCCTGCCCGTCCGAGGCGCTGAGGACAGGGAAGCCCGGGCCGAGGGAGTCGTAGCCCTCGTGAAAGATGCCGACCGGCTCCAAGAACTGTGGAACCCCCCAGGAGAACCACATCAGCAGCTGCTCGCCCTTGTAGGTGGGGTCGCCCACAAAGCCCGGCAGGGAGGCGCTGACCTGGTACCAGTCGATGAGGCCGGCGGCAGGGCCACCGAGAGCCGCGTTGTAGTTCGAAGGCGGGTCCCCGGCCGTGGCGAGCCCTTTGAAAGCCGGCACCGCAGGTCGCGGGGCCACGGTCAGCACCAGGAGGGAGCCCGTCATCGCGACGAGGGCGAGGGCCAGGGCGGTGACGAAGCCGGGCCCGGGGCGCCGCTGGGAGTGGGCGGGGGTGACACCGAGGTTCCAGGAGCGCATGGTCGCGGCCGCCACGACCGGAACGGCGGCGAGGGCCGCCCCGGCCGGCAGCCAGCCGAAGGCCGGCACGTGCGGGTCCGCCTCGTAGGCGAGGGGGACGGCGAGGACCAGGACCGCGGGCAGCCAACGCGCGACCGGGCGGCCCGAGAGGGGCCGGGCGACCTCCGCCAGGGTTAGAGCGAGGGCCAGGCAGACCACCCCCCACAAGGTGGAGGAGAAAAAGTGCATCTCCAGGGCTTGTACGTGGTAGGCGAACTGCAGGTAGGAGAACACCCCGAGCTGGACGGCGCACACGAGCCCGACGAAGGCCTGGGGCATGGGGAGCCGGCTGAGCCTGCGGTAAAAGCTCAGCCCGAAGGCGACCACGACCGAGGGCGGGACGAGCAGGTAGGCCACATAGGGGGCCCAGCGCCAGTTCGACGAGTGCCACTGGCGTGTCTGGTCGGGCCGGTTCAGAAACTCCGCCCCGGCGATGGCGGGCCGGATGAAGTCGAACTGGCCGAGGACGAGCAAAGAGGCTTCCATGAGGACCACCGTGGTCGTAGCGGCGACGGCGGCGAAAAAGACGACGTCCCGGACGAGGTGCCGGCGGGCCCCCGAAAGGCGCACCAGGACATAGACGGCGAGCGTGCAGGCGCTGAGGACGACCCCCATGCCGTGGGACCAGGTGGCAAGGCTCAACAACACCGCCCCCGCCGCCAGCCACCCCGGGCGCCAGCGCTCCCGGGGTGGCATCGCCAGGCAGGCGACCGCCCCGGCCACATAGGAGACCACGGCGCAGTCGGGGTAGTCGGTCCCCCAGGCGGTGATGATGACAGGGCAGCTGAGCAGCACCACGACCGCCAGGGCGGCCGCCGGGACGCCGTAGAGGCGCCGGATGAGCACATAGGCGGGCACGACGAGGACGAGGGCCAAGAAGTAACGCATGACGAAGAAGCCGGGAAGGGCCCCGAAGCCGAGATAGGCGAGGCGGGCGAGGACGAGGAAGCCGGCCTGGGCCCCCTCGCGCATGCGCGCCGTCGCCGCGAAGGCGGCCGCGTAGCGGGTGAACATCTGGCTCGGGTCGACGATGTAGATCGTGTGCATGCTCGGATCGGGCAGCTCGACGGGCGCCATGGCCCGCATCCTCAAGACGAAAAAGCCCACGAGCGGCGAGACCAGGACGGCGACCGACTCGGCGAGGAGGAGCCAGCGTCGGCCTCGCCGCAATGGCAATTCCTGCCCAGCCGACCCGGAGGTCGGGCTGTTCGCGGCGGTCACGACAGGACGCTAGCAAGCGGCGCCGCCCGGGAGATGTGGTGCTCGGCACAGCCCAGCCGCCCACGGTGGGGCCGCGCTCAAATGAGACCGGCCGCCGCGCCTGTCAGCACCGGGACTCGGCGCGCTAACGCGCGATCGAACGCAACGAAGTCGAATCCAGCTTGACTGCTACGACCGTGTCGGCCGTGAGGCCGAGAGCCACCGCGCTCGAGACATCCGCCATCAGGGGTCCGATCTCTGTCTCCAGGCCGACCCTGGTGACCGGTCCGAGGAACGTGAGGCTCGTCACCCGCCCTTCGAACAAGCCCGGAGCCGGCTTGTCCCCGTTCGAGAGCAGCCCGATGCTGATGTCCTCGGGGCGGAGGAAAAGCTCCACCTTCTCGCCGGCCGGGTGGTTGAAGGTGGGGTCCGGGACCTGCAGTAGGAGCGGTCCACAACGGACAACCCTGTCCTCGAGCGACACGACCGTGCCCTCGAGCTTGTTCATCGTCCCGACGAAGTTCGCCACAAACGCTGTCCTCGGGCTGCGGTAGATCTGGGCCGGCGTCCCGAGCTGCTCGATGCGACCCTGGGACATCACGGCTACCCGATCCGAAATCGACAGCGCCTCCTCCTGGTCGTGGGTGACGTACAGGGTCGTGATGCCGAGCTCCAGCTGGATGCGGCGGACCTCGGCGCGAAGCTGAACCCGCACCTTCGCGTCCAGGGCGGAGAGCGGCTCGTCGAGGAGCAGGACACGCGGCTCGATAGCGAGCGACCTCGCGAGAGCCACGCGCTGTTGTTGGCCCCCGGACAGCTGGCGGGGATAGCGGTCCATCGCGCTGGCGAGCCCGACGAGCTCGAGGAGCTCCCGGGCCCGTCGCGCGCGCTTCTCGCGGCTCTCCTTGCGAACCCGGAGGCCGAATTCCACGTTCTGTTGCGCGGTCAGGTTCGGGAACAGGCTGTACGCCTGGAAGACCATGCCCATGTTGCGCTTGTTGGCGGCCTGGCCGAGCACGTCTTGACCTTCCACGAGCACCTCGCCCGAGTCAGGCCATTCGAAACCGGCGATGATCCGCAGCGCCGTCGTCTTGCCGCAGCCGCTCGGGCCGAGCAGGGACACGAACTCGCCGGAGTGAACCTCGAGATCGAGATGGTCGAGTGCGACGACACTGCCAAATGTGCGACAAAGCCCACGGAGCTCGACGGTAGCCATGCGGACCTAGTTATAGTTCGTGATCGCGACAGCGGCCGCGCTGCGACCGCCCCGGCCTAGCAGGTACAGGGCCAGCATGGCCGCCCAGACGAAGATGAAGCTGATGAACGAAAGCGCGACGCCCTCGTAGGCCGTGCTCGTCCCGATCGTGTAGGTGTAGACGGGGAACGTGCTGAACTCCAGCAGGCTCGCCACGGTGTACTCGCCCATCGCGATCGCGACGGTGAGCAACGATCCACCGATTATGGCGGCGCGGAGATTCGGAAGGATCACCTGCAGCAGTGTCCTGGGCATCTTTGCGCCGAGGCTCTCGGCGGCCTCGACCAGGGTTCGCAGGTCGATCGCGCGCAGTCCCGCGTCGAGCGCTCGATAGAGAAACGGCAACGCGAACACGACGTAGATGAGTGACAGCACCTCGGGGCGCACGAACAACCAGGTGATGTTCTTCAAGAAGGGCAGGAGCCCGACGACGAGCACTATCGGCGGCACGACGAACGGGAGGATCGAGATCAGGTCCATCACGGGGCGGAGCCCGGGGAGGCGGAGATGCACCCAGAACACGGTGGGCACCATGAGCACGAGGCTGACGGCGACGGTCTCGAGAGAGATCTGGATAGAGAGCCAGAAAGAGGACCTGAACATCGGGTCGTCGAACACGGTCAGGTACCAGTGAAAGGGACTCTGGCCCGGCCCGACTCCCGCCAGGCTGAACTGCACGACCGAGTAGATCGGCACGAGGAAGACGAGCGCCGCTATCACCAGCCATATCACGTGCCAAACGGGCACACGGTTCCGTGCCCGCCGGATGCGGTGAGAGCTTGGGCGAGCTTCCGCGACGGCGGTTACCTGAGCCATCGGCTCGCTCGACGTTGAAGAAGGGCGTAGACGATGATCGTGATCACGATGATCACGATCATCGCAAGAGCGAGTGCGTACGCGTCCTGCGGATCGAGGGTGATGTCTCCGTTGATGAGGTTCGCGATATCGATGGTGACGAGATTCGAGACGCCGAGGGTCTCCGCCGTCGCGTAGGCGGAGAAGGCGTTCCCGAACAGCAACACCATCAAGCCAAGCAGCGACGGAGTTACGACCGGCAGGCCTATGTACCGCCAGAACTCGAGGGAGCTTGCACCGAGGTTCGACGCCGACTCCCTCCATTCCTTGCGCAGTCCCTCGATCACAGGGATCATGAGCAGGATCATGAGCGGGAGCTGGAAGTACATGTAGACCAGTGCGCACCCGAACAGGCCTTGGAGGCTGAACGACGGATAGATGTCCAGCCCCAGGTGCTGCAGGAGGGTGGTGACGACGCCGAGGGTGCCCAAGGTCGCAATGTACGCGAACCCGAGTGGCACACCCGCGAAGTTCGCGGCCATGCCCGAGAACGACACGAACGCCGGCCGGATGAAGCGGGGAACGCCGTGGTGCAAGACGGCGTTGGCGACGAGGAAGCCGAGCACCCCTCCCATGAGCGCGCTCAGGGCTGACAGCTCGAGCGAGAACTCGAACGCCTGCGGGTAGGGCGCGCGGAAGATATCGGAGATGTTGGAAAGCGTGAAGGCCCCGTTGGCGGTCCGGAAGGCACCAGCGATGAGCTCACCGGTCGGTATCAGCAAGAAGATGCTGATGTAGGCGAAGAAGGGGAGCACCCCGAGCAGGGCCCATCGCCGGGAGCGCGACCGCTTTCGCGGCGCCCTCCCGGCGAGGCCCACCGGCTGCATTCCCGACTCGGCGAGGGCCAACGGGCCCTCCTAACTGCGCCTGGGCCTCGAGCTAGACGCCGCCCACCATCTTGTCCCAGTTCGCGGTCACGACCGCGCTCGCCTTGTTGATCTGGGCCAAGGTGGGGAAGCGCACGCCCGCATACTCGCTCGCAGGTGGCAGATCCTTCGCAAGAGAGGCCGGGATCTTGCCGGCAGCCGCCATGGCCGTGTACCGCGCCGGGTGGACGTACCCGGCGAGATACTCGAGCTGTCCCAGGTCTGAGTAGAGGTACTCCATCCAGAGCTTGGCCGCGTTCGGGTGCGGTGCGTACGCGCTGATCGCCTGGCAGTAGAAGTTGGCGAACCTGCCATCGGCCGGGACGCTCACGACAATTTTCTGGTCGGGGTATTGCTTCTTATAGGCAATGTTGAGGTAGTCCCACTCGATCACGATCGGCGTCTCGCCACTGGCGACCTGGGCCGGGTTGGCGATGATCGGGTTGAAGTTCCCGACTTCCTTGAGCTTCTGGAAGAACCTGAGGCCCGGCATGATGTTGTCGAGGGACCCGCCGTTCGCGAGGGCGGCGCTCCACACGGCGCCGAACGCATCGCCCGCGACGGCAGGGCTGTTGACGATCGCGACCTGGCCCTTGTACTCCGGCTTGAGGAGGTCCTTCCAGGTAGTCGGCGGGTTCTTCACAACCTTGGTGTTCGTGCCGAAGGATTGGACGCCGTAGTAGTCGCCGTACCAGGCGCCATTCGGGTCCTTCATGACGCTCGGGATCTCGTTCCAGGTCTGCACCTTGTAGGGCGCAAAAGCCTTTTCTGCCTGGCCCTGCTCGGCAATCTCAGGCGAGACGTCGACGGCATCGGGATCCTTGGGCGTGCCCTTGAAGGACAGGATCGCGGTCAGCTCCTGTGCCGAGGAGCCTTCGGGGTTCACCACAGGGCAGTTGATCTTGTACAAGTTGTAGAACTCGCCGATTACGGTGTTCGGAGTCGACTGGGTGCCATAGTTCGCCCAGTTGTAGGGGTCGGCGATCAGGTTGAGCGTGCCTTCTTTCTGCGCTGCGGCGACAAGGCCCGGTGGCATCGTGGGTGCAGCGGTGGCCGCTTCCCGCACGGCTCTCGAGATGAACGGGCTTGCCGAGCTGGCGCCCGCATCGAACAGCACCCCACCGGCCGCAATCGCTGCGGCACCAAGTCCCGCCTGACGGAGAAAGCGCCTTCGGTCGTAGGCCGTTGCTTCCGGTCGGACAACACCTTCATCCCGCTGAACCATTCCGGTTTCCTCTCTCGTTGTTACGATTCTGCCGCGAACTGTACACGGGGGTCCTCGCGAATGTAAGCGAAACTCTTCATCAACTGTCAGGTAAACGCCAGATGAATTCCAGGTGTACTGAGGGTGTACTGACAGAGTCGACGAACCTAGTCATTCCTGAAGGAGCGCTTGTTGTCAAGTAGCGCTCCTCGAAGAGGAGCACGATTATTGCAGTTCATATAGCTCTCTCGACCTGACCGCGAACGCGCGCCATCGCCAAGGCAGGGTCAAGG
>Ga0187856_1003307_pt1 | contig 11315 bp, 11 predicted proteins | sample June2016WEW_8_40_FD_132443 | JGI IMG/M metagenome (GOLD analysis project Ga0187856, IMG submission 132443) | Peatland microbial communities from SPRUCE experiment site at the Marcell Experimental Forest, Minnesota, USA - June2016WEW_8_40 | ecosystem: Environmental > Terrestrial > Soil > Wetlands...
ATCCGCGGCGGCATCGAGGAGGCGGGACGGCCGGAAAAGCTCGCCATCAAGCTGCCCCCCGGCGTGCGGCTCGACAACGCGCCGGCGGGGGCGACGATTTCCGCGCTGCTCGAAGCCGGCGACATCGACGGCTTCATCGCGCCGCGGCCGCCGCTGCTGGTCGAGAAAGGCCATCCGCACATCGGCTGGCTGTTTCCCGATCCGACCGCGGCGGCGAAGGATTATTTCAAGCGCACCGGCTTTTTCCCGATCATGCATGCCGTCGGCGTGCGTCGCGAGCTTGCCGAGCGCCATCCCTGGCTGCCCGGCGCGGTGCTCAAGGCGTTCGAGCAGGCCAAGGAGGCGGGATTGAAAAAACTCTCCGACACCTCTTCGACCAAGGTGACGCTGCCCTTCGTCGAAGAGCGGCTCAAGGAAGCGCGCGAGCTGATGGGCCACGATTTCTGGTCCTACGGCGTCGCGCCGAACCGCAAGGTGCTCGTTTATTTCCTGGCGCGCCATCACGCGGAGGGCCTCTCCGCGCGGCGCCTCACGGTCGACGAGCTGTTTCATCCGGCGACCTACGAGACCTTCAAGGTGTAAAAAAATTTCCGCCCCGCGAAGCGTAGCGGGGGAGGAAAAGTACGCTCGTTCTCGCGACGCATTCGCGGACTCCCTCTCCCCGGCGGGGAGAGGGTTGGGGTGAGGGGGCTCGGGCGTGCGAGAAAAACTCTAGCGTCCGAACCCCCTCACCCTCGCTTCGCTCGACCTCTCCCCTCCGGGGAGAGGTGAAATGAATTCGTTCTCGCGACGTACTCGTCTTCTCCCTCTCCCCGGCGGGGAGAGGGTGGGGTGAGGGGGCTCGGGCGTGCGAGAAAAACTCCAGCGTCCGAACCCCCTCACCCTCGCTTCGCTCGACCTCTCCCCTCCGGGGAGAGGTGAAATGAATTCGTTCTCGCGACGCATTTTTGTTTGCGCCCGAGCTTTGTTTGACTCTTCTCCCGCTCGGCCAAAAACCGAGGGGAGGCGGAGCGCCGACAGGCGCATCCATCCATTGTCCGCGCCAGCGGGCGCGGAAGCGCGCTCATCGGAGCGCGCTCGCCTCTCGGCGCTCCACCGCGGCTCTCGTCTAGCGACCGAATGCTTTGACTCAGCCCAGGCCGCGCTTCGCGCGAGCGAGAGGACACAGGCGTTACCCGCGCCGTCGATCGCGCTTAAGCCAAGCACCTGGCTCGCCGGTCGTCATGCCGGCGGGGACGATGCCCGAACCGCCCGAGTGCGGGGTTACGAGCCCCGCCCGCGGGAACCGCACTCGCTCCGCTTCAGGGATCGTCTCGAGAAGCGTCCCTCGACGAGCGAGATTCGCGGGCTTGTAACTGAAATAGGGACGAATGTCAAGAGCAAAGTCACTGGCACAGCGACCACCCGGCCGTCATACGCGGGCTTGACCCGCGTATCCATGCTGAACGTGCCGGGTAATTGACTGGACTCTCCCATAATTCTGATGGCAAATTAATCGACGGGTCTATTTTGGTCAATTTGCGATAGTGGTCCAAACATGCTAATCGGACGCGCTATTTTACCGGTAGGTATTTTAACGCTTAAACCGACGGTTGCTCGGGAAAAAGAGGTATCGTTAGACTAAACGAGCTAACGGATGTCCCGGCAATGGCGACAATTTCGCTCCCGACAATTCATCACGCAACATATACGTGTTTGGTGCTCGCGCCACACACGCGCGAATTCGAGGAGGTTCGTCGCACAATAATATCGGCAGCGAGCGAAAGTCGGGTTCAATTGATTGCCGTTGATGAAGCGCTGCCGTCCGACTTTATGGAAGTAATACAATCAGAAATTTCAAGGTCCGACTTAGTGCTGGCGGTTACCTCGTCATCAAATCCAGGAGTTTTTTACGAAGTTGGGCTTGCCCACGCCATCGGGAAACCTGTCATCATACTTTTTGATGAGGAAACTCAGACGCCGCTCGTCACAGGGCGTTCAAACCAAAGTCTGGGCTACAAACGATCGACAAGCGGACTTCACCGGCTTCATCTTCTTCTGCGTAAGGTGTTTGAAGACTTCCGACGCAATCCTCGTCGTTTCAGAACTTCCTCCCAGGGCGCCGCTCGATCCGACATGCTTCCGGTCATTGAGTTGGATCGTCTCGAACCAAGAGAGTTCGAGAATCTCTGCTTCGAGTTACTAAATCAGATGGGTTACCGGCGAGTCGAGTGGGGAAAGGAATTGGGGGACGTTGATGTAGTCGCAACCTTGTCAAAGAAAGACCCGGACGGATTTGAATACGAGGAATTGTGGCTCATATCGTTGGGTCTTCGAGGCCCTCCCGAAATGCTGTTTGAGATGGCGTTCAGAGACCCTGAGTACCTGATGCGCCGTATGCAAAGCTCAGCCGTGTTGAACCGAAGTCGGGGAAGGTCGGTGGCCGACGCGACTATCACGCTCTTATTAATTATGGCCCGCGATAGTGCATCCGCTGAACGATTTGAGTTTGAGCTGCGAAGACTGGAGCAACGCCTTCCTAAGCGTCATAATCCTTACCCTCTACGCGTCCGCGTTTGGGATCGGCATCATATTACGACTTTGATAAGGCAATATCCTCAGATTGCACTAAAATATTTTTCGGATGAGGGTCGGTCGCAATCCGACTCTCGAAAATCTTATGAGCAATTATCTGTTGAGAATTTGACGCTACTAAAAAAGAACCAAGCGACGATTACTGCTTTGGAAGAGGAGAGAGATAAGCGTGTCCGGGCAGAGAGGGACGCTGTCTGGAAGGATGTTGCCTTTACAGCGGCGCACAAGCTTGGCAACCCGATATTCGCACTCGAGACAAACCTACAGGCATTGAAGCGAAGTATCGACGGAAATCCAGCGGAAGCGTCAGATGTTGCCGAAGAAATGGGCGTCTCCATAGAAAAGGCAAAGGTCATAATTGCCCAGTTCAAGTCGCTCACCAAGGCTCAAGAAATTTCGCCTCGTTCTGTGGAGATCGTGCCACTACTGAAAGGCGCTTCAAGAGTAGCTACAGACAACGGGGTTAGAGTCAAAATCTCGCCAGATAAAAAAAGTCTGGCCGCATTGGTTGATCCCTGCCGTATCACGGAATGTTTTGATGAGCTGTTCGCCAATTCTCTGCATTGGCTCAAAAAGCCTGAAAAGCAGATTATTGTTACGTTGGACGCGCCCGTTAAGGCTGAAATCCCTGTCTTGTTGGACAGTGGGAAGGCCTACATAAGGATTCGTTTTGAGGATAACGGTTGTGGGGTTCCTTTAGATAAGAAAGAGCAAATTTTTGCGCCGTTTTATACTACATATCCGCACGGTACTGGATTGGGACTGTCCCTAGTTCAGCGAGTAATTGAAAGGCACGGCGGAATAATAAGAGAGATCGGGAAACCAGACGTTGGAGCGGCGTTTGAGATTTATTTGCCACAAGCGAGTGCAAAACGTTCGGAAGGTTGAGCATGTCCACTATTTTAATTGCTGATGACGAACCACAAAACTTGGCGGCGTTGAAGCGCGAGCTTAGTAATAAAGACCCGGGTTGGACAATACTCCTTGCGGGAAGTGAATCTGAAGCTGCTGGAATGCTCCGCGATAACGCGGTGGATGTAGTCATCACCGATCTGGTCATGACGACGGATCAAAGTGGGATGGAAATTCTGCGGACTGCAAAGGCGAAGGATCCGCTGATAATGGTTATTTTAATAACTGCATATGAAAAGCATTTGGATCGCTACCGGACATTTGAACTGGGTGCGTTCGATTGCGTGCAGAAAAATACTCCGGGGGTTATCGCCGCAGAGGAAATTATTGTTAAAGCTCAAGCGGCACTTCACTTTCGCGATTTAGCTACTCAGAAGATCAACGATCAGAAACGGTTGACGTTCCTAAAGCGATATTTCGACCCACGCGTTTTCGGAATGCTCGATAAGTCGCCCGAGTTGCTGAATATTCGGCGCGATACGGTCACGATTTGTTTCTGGGACGTGAGAGGTTTTTCAAAACTTTGCGAAAGTCTAAAAGCGCATCCCTCCTTGATCGCAGGATTTCTCAAGAATTATTTTGAGGAAGCCGCGAACGTAATATTTGATGAACACGGTGTATTAGACAAATATATAGGCGACGGCGTTATGGGATTATTTGGAGCGCTGGAGCATAAAGACGATCAGGGTCGTGAGGATGCCGTTCATGCTATTAATGCAGCTCTTGCTTTCCGGCGACGGTTTGAGGCCCTTCTGGAAAAATGGAAGGAGGAATGGACTCTCTACACTCCCGAGAAAATCGACATTGGCCTGGGTTGTGGCATTCATACTGGGGAAGTGTTGGTTGGGAACGTAGGTACGGAATTGCGCGATCAGTATACAGCTTTAGGCCCAGATGTAAATTTCGCCGCACGTATCGAAGCGCGTTCGGCGAAGGACCAAATATTTATATCTGCGTCAACGCAGGCTCGTGTTAAGGATCACTTTAATTTGCAAGATGCCGGCATCATAGACAATATAAAGAACATACCGGGCGAGTATCGGATATTCTCGGTAATTTCGGCTAAATAGATTGTGGCGCAGTCCGTAACCGGTAGGGCGGATGAGCCCAAGGCGCAATCGGCCATTCCTTGTCTTATCCTTGGTCGCTGTGGCGGGTTACGGCTTCCCCTTCGCGCTCCGCGCTCCGGCGGACGTGTCATCTACCGCCTCGCCGCCGCCGCCTGAATATCTCGGCGGTTCGTCGTCACGATCCGGCAAGGCGCGGCGGCGGCGCGGGCCCTCACCCGCCACGCCTTCGCTCCTTCGGAGCTACGGCGGGCGGCCTCTCCCGGAACGGGAGAGGGAAGTTGTGAGGCAAATGAAAATGCGTCGGCGCTGGCGCGCTGCCTCCCGACCCCCACCCCTCCCCACAAGCTTGCACCCGGGCGCGCGCAAGCGCGGCCCGGGTGGGGGAGGGGAAGAGCGAGCGGCGCGGCGCTCCCCACATCGGCCCGTTCAGGCCGCCCAGTCTTCCGTCTGCAGTCCCGGCACGCGCGCGAACTCGCGCTCATTCGCCGTCACCAACGTAGCCCCGCGCCGGCGCGCCTGCGCGGCGATGAGAATGTCATAGGGGCCAATCGGCGTGCCGAGGCGCTCCAGTGCGGCGCGAATCTCGCCCGCCTCCCGCGCGTCGTCGGCATCGAACGCTAGCACTTGAATCGGCGCCACGAGAAAATCCTTGATCCGATCTATGTTGCGTTCAGTCCGAGCGCTCTTGGCAGCGCCATGCCATAACTCGAACAGCACGAGCGACGAAATTGCCACCGGATTCCCGCCCCTAAGCGCCGCTCTCAGTTGCGCCTCGACGCGGGACGCCGGCTCGTTGAGCATCGTGATAACTGCATTGGTGTCGAGGCAGATCATTCGTCAAAAATCTTGCGCGGGGGAGGCATGGGCGGCTGTTCGCGTCCCTCTTCCATGAATGGAATGTCTCGGTATTCGTCGAGCTTGGCGAGCCACGCGTCGACGTCGAACGGCTCTTCCATGGGCTCCAGAAGCACCGCGCGTCCGACGCGGCGCACGCGCACTTCCTTGCCGGGCAGGCGGAATTCCTTCGGCAGGCGCACCGCCTGACTGCGGCCGTGCTTGAAGATTTTGGCTGTGGCAGGTTTGGCTGTGGCAGATTCGGTCATCTCGCCACCTCATCAAACGATACCCGCTGCGGCGGCATTGGCGGTTGCTCGGGGCGACCCTCGGGCAGGAAATCGGCGCCATGTTCGTCGATCTTTGCCCACCACGCGTCGAAGTCGAACGGCTGGTCAATCGGCTCCAAAAGCACCGCGCGTCCGATGCGGCGCACGCGCACTTCCTTGCCCGGCAGGCGGAATTCCTTCGGCAGGCGCACCGCCTGGCTGCGGCCGTGCTTGAAGATTTTGGCGATGGCGTTCTCGGTCATGCGCGGTAGCCCGGGTGGTAGATATCAATGATATATACCATCGGCCGGGGACTGCTGCAAGGCGCTTTCAAGCGACCGCGCCTGCACTCGGTGTGCGATCAGCGGCGGCCGACACCTGGAGGGAGCCGCCACTTGCCCCTTCCGACGCGCTGCGCGTCTACCTCCCCCGCACGCGGGGGAGGATGAAAGCAGTGCCTCACGCCTTGGCCGGCCGCAGCCGGACGTGGATGTTTTTCTCCTGCGTGTAGGCGAGCATTTCCGCAAAGCATTCCTCGCGGCCGATGCCGGACTGCTTGTAGCCGCCGAACGGCGCGCCGAGGAAATGCTTGCTCACCTCGTTGATCCAGACGAAGCCGGCCTGCACCGCGGCGGCGGTGCGGTGCGCGGTCGACAGATCGTTGGTCCAGATCGAGGCGGTGAGGCCGTATTCGACGGCGTTCACCTGTTCGAGCATTTTTTGTTCGTCGCTCCATTTGAAGACGGAGAGGACGGGGCCGAAAATCTCTTCGCGGGCGATGCGCATGTGCGGCTCAACATCGGCGAACACCGTCGGCTCGATGAAAAAGCCCTTGGCGAGCGCCGGGTCGGCCGGCCGGCCGCCGCCGCAGAGGAGGCGGCCGCCTTCCTGCTTGGCGGATTCGATAAAGCCGAGGATGCGTTCGTGCTGCACCTTGGAGATGATCGACCCCATGGTGGTGGCGGGATCGGTGGCGATGCCGGGCTTGTAGCGGGCGATCTTGGCCTTCACCTTGGCGAGCACGGCTTCGTAAATCTTCTCGTGAATAAAGGCGCGGCTGGTCGAGCCGCAGGATTGGCCGCACCAGGTGAAGTTCATGCCGCCGATGACGCCGCCGGCGACTTCGTCCGGGTCGGCGTCGGGATAGGCGATCAGCGCGTTCTTGCCGCCGAGTTCGAGCATCACCGGCTTGAGCGTGTCGGCGGCCGCCTTCATCACGGCGCGGCCGGTCGGCACCGAGCCGATGAGCGCGATCATGGCGACGCCGGGATGGCAGGCGAGCGCCGAGCCTGCCTCCTTGCCGCCCGGCACGACGTTGAACACGCCCGGCGGCAGGATATCGCCGATCAGCTCGGCGAGGCGCAGCGAGGAGAGCGGCGCCTGCTCCGGCGGCTTCATCACGACGGTGTTGCCGGTAGCCAGCGGGGCGCCCGATTTTCCCGCGCAGAACATGAACGGATGATTGAACGGAATAATGCGGCCGACGACGCCGCGCGGCTCGCGCACCGAGAAATTGACCACGCCCGGGCCCATCGGGATCGATGAGCCCTTCATTTCGGTGACGAGGCCGGCATAGAACTCGATCTGCGCGGCGGCCACCGTCGCATCGCGCACCATCTCGGTATAGGGGTTGCCGCAATCGGCGGCATCGATCATCGCCAGCTCCCCGGCGTGCTCGCGCAGCACGTTGGCGATCCGCTTCAACAATCGGGCGCGTTCGAGCGGCGGCGTGTTGCGCCAATCGTTGAACGCCGCCTTCGCCGCGCTCACTGCGGCGTCGATATCCTCAAGCCCGCAATCGGCGACCGGCCCGAGCGAGCCGCCGGTGCCGGGATTGACCGCGTCGGCGGAGCGGCCGGATTTCGGCTTGTGCCATTGCCCGCCATAGAACGCGTCGCGATGCTCGGGCAAATGCAGCGGCTCGACCTTCATCGCCTTGAGCGGGACTGCGGTGTTCATGGGCATCTCCTCTCAGCTTGGTGAGGATTCGCTGAAGTCAATCGTCAGGCTTTGAGCCGGGGCAGCAAGGCGATCGCGTTGCCGCGGTCGATCGCCTGGCGCTCGGCGTCCGACATTTCGGTCTGTTGCAAGTCCTCGACACCGCCGGCGACGTTGACGAACGGATAATCGGTGCCGAACAGGATGTGGCTTAATGGCGCCATGATGCGCAACGCGGCCATCGATCCCGGCGTGGCGGCGTTTGCAGTGTCGTAATAGAGCTTGCGCAATTCCGCCTGAAGCCCGTTTGGCATGACCTCTGCCGCATTCAGGCGGTGACCAAGCGTGTCGGCCAAGCGGCCTGCCAGCATCGGCGTGGCGCCGCCGCCGTGCGAGAAGATGCAGCTTATGTCCGGGTTCTTTATCAGCGTGCCGTTGACGATGAGGCTGGTGATGGTCCGCGTCGTATCGAACGGGAACTCGATCACTTGCGGGATCACGGAGGGCAGCACGCTGCCGCAGCAAGCCCCTACTGTCGGGTGAACATAGACCACGGCCTTGCGGCGATTGAGCTCCTCGAAGACCGGCGCGAAGGCGGCGTCGCCGAGATATTTGCCGTCGTAGGAGCTCAACAAGCCGATGCCGTCGGCTTTGAGCGTATCGAGCGCATAGGCGATTTCCTTGAGGCTGCCTTCGGTGTCCGGCAGCGGCACGACCGCGAACAGGCCGTAGCGGCCGGGATAATTGCGCATCTGCTCGGCGGCATAGTCGTTCCACATTCGCGACAGTCGACGGCCGGCGGCAACATCGCCGAACCAGACGCCGGGCGTAGTCACCGAAACGATCGCGGTCGCGATCCCATTCCGATCCATGACTTCGAGCGATTGGATCGGCGTCCAAGACAACAGCTGATTGGCGGAAACAGCGCCGTGGCCGAAATTGATGCGCTCGTGCTCCTCCTTCATGTATTGCGGCGGCAGGAAGTGGTGATGCACGTCGATCCGTTTTGCAGTTGCGGGCTTGACCGCGGGCGCTTGCGCAAACGCGCGGCGCGCCGGGAGCGCGGCTAATGCGGCAAGCCCCGTGGCGAGAAACCGACGGCGTCCGCGGCAGCAGGTGCACGACGAAGCTCCGCCGTCCGCCGCAAACGCAGCGCGCTTAGGAGCGTGGAAAAAGGTCATTGTGCGTTCCTCCTATTTTCCTCTCCCACTTTTTCTTTGTTTTCTTTGTCAGTTTCCGGCGCGGGTCATCGCTGCGGTCATGCCGGCCGTGTAGCCCGGCTCGACGCGCACATCGACGACGGCCACCTGTCCGGCATCGACCGCGGCAATCGCCTTTTCGAGCGCGGGCGCGAGATCGGCCGGCTTGGTAATCGGGCCGAAGCCGGCGGCGCCCTGGGCGCGGCCCATGGCGGCGAGGTCGACTTCGGGGTCGGCCATGCGCTGACCGATCCACTTGTTCTCGACCGGCCGATTGCGCGCGCGCGCCATCCGCTCCTGATGCAGCTCGTCATTATAGAACGAGCGGTTGTTGGCGAGCACGAAGAGCAGCGGGATTTTGTAATGCACCGCCGTCCACACCGCGGTCACGCCCATGAGGAAATCGCCGTCGCCGCAAATCGCGATCGGCAGCCTTCCCGAGCCCTTGAGCGCCAGCGCGGCGCCGACCGAAATGCCGGGACCGCCGCCAACGCCGCCGCCGCCATCGCCGCCGATAAAATCGAGCGGATGGCGGAACGTCACCCAGGTGTCGTCCCACGACAGCGGCAAGTGGGTGTAGGTGACCGGCCGGTCGCCGAGCACTTTGCGCAAGCTCCGGGCGATCCATTCGTTGGTGAAGCCGCTCGGTTCCTTGTGCGTGATCTTGCGCGCGTTGGGGACCGGCCCCCACCCTTCCCTCCCCCGCTCGCGGGGGAGGGTAGGGTGGGGGTAACTCTTGCCGATTTCTTTGACGAGTTCCGGCACCACGAGGTCGGGATCGGCGGAAAGAATGAGGTCTACGGGGGGAAGACCCTGGTGGTCCATGCTCCAGCCGTTATGGATGCGGTGGTCGAGCGAGATCTGGATGACCTTTGCCGCCGGCGTCGGGCCGGCGTAGCGCATGGCGCCGGCGAGATCGACCCAGTCGAGACTGAGGACGGCATCGACGTTCTTCAATCCTTCGACGGCCTCCGGGGTGATCGCGCGCGGGGCTCCCAGATAGAGCGGATGGTCGGTGGGAAAACTCGCGCCGATCTTGAGATCGGTCACGACGCGTGCATTGAGCGCCTCGGCGAGCGCCACGCGGGCATTCCAGGCCTGCAAATCGCGCGAGGCGCGGCCGGCCAGAATCAAGACCTGCTTGGCGCCTTTGAGCATGGCCGCCGCCTGGCGCACGAGATCGGCCGGCACGGCCGTCGCGATCGGCGGCATGTAGCGCGCGACATCGATCGGCGGCAGCTGCTCGGAGACTTTCGCCTCCTGCAGCTCGGCGTCGAAATTGATGTAGACCGGCCCTTGCGGCGCGGTGTTGGCGATCCAGGTGCCGCGCAGGATCGCCTCGCGCGCGGCGCCCGGCGAGGCCGGCTGGTCGTCCCACTTGGTGTATTCGCGAATGAGCGCGCCCTGATCGCGCGCGGTGTGAATCCAGTCGATCCACGGCCGGCGCTTCACCGCGTCGACCGGCCCGGTGGCGCCGAGCACCACGACCGGCATGCGGTCGCACCAGGCGTTGAACATCGCCATCGAGGCATGCATCAGGCCGACGTTCGAGTGCACGGCGGCGGCCATCGCCTTGCCGGTCACTTTGGCGTAGCCGTGGGCGATGGCGACGGCGGCTTCCTCATGCAGGCAGAGCAGCATCTGCGGTTTCGCATTGCCGAGATAATTGACGATGCTGTCGTGCAGCCCGCGATAGCTCGCCCCCGGCGTCAGCGCGATATAGGGAATGTCGAGCGAGCGCAGCGCCTCGGCGATCACATCGCTGCCGAAGCCAGGCGCGTTGGCGCCGGCCGGCGTCGGGCGTTCGAGCGCGGCGATCGCCGGGTCGGCGGCAATGGTTTTTTTCGCGGCGCGTGCGGTGGCGGATTGGGACGGCGTCATGGCGGGCGTTCCTCGCATTCAGGCTGAAGGGCTGGTGGCCGCATCCAACCGGATCACGAGCCTTGACGCAACCGGGCTACTGACCTCGCGCCGACAGGACTGCCAATCCAGGCGATAATGTCGAGTAACGGAACGAAATAGGGCGGCCCGGTTTAAATAGCCGGCGGGACAAGCACTGAGCGGAGGACGGAATGACACACATAACGGCAACCAAAAGGAAAACACAATGAATCGGCGTACCACACTCGCCCTGAGCACGGCGGCGCTGCTGTGCTTGGGAGTTGCGCTTCCCGGCGGCGCGGCCGTCATCTCAACCGCTGTGCTCGCGCAGACGGGCGACGCGGATGCTACTGCGGCGAAGGCCATGCTCGAAAAGGCGGTCGCCGCTGTGAAAGCCGACGAGGCCAAGGCCCTCGACATGTTCAACAACGGCGAAGGCGGCTTCTATATAAAGGAACGCGAGCTCTATCCATTTTGCTTCACCAAAGCAGACGGTAAGATCGTCGCTACCCAAACCAAGCAGGCACTTGGCAAGGATCACCGTACTCGACTCCCGGTTAAAAGTTCAAGTTTAGCAGGGGTTTTAGTGGCAGTTTTCGGGACAAGAGCTGTTTGAGAAAAACGTTTATTTGACGGAG
>Ga0187856_1003308_pt1 | contig 11314 bp, 10 predicted proteins | sample June2016WEW_8_40_FD_132443 | JGI IMG/M metagenome (GOLD analysis project Ga0187856, IMG submission 132443) | Peatland microbial communities from SPRUCE experiment site at the Marcell Experimental Forest, Minnesota, USA - June2016WEW_8_40 | ecosystem: Environmental > Terrestrial > Soil > Wetlands...
ACCCCAGGGGTGTTCGGGGGCAGGCAGTGCGACTCGACCTGCAGGCTCTACCACGTCGCCCCAGGTGTCGCACGGGTCTCGATCGCCATGTATTCCCCCGGCCTTGGCGACGAGTGGCTCACGCAGTCGGGCGACACCGTCGTCGTCGACGTCGTGAGCCGGACCTCTCTCGGCTACGTCCAGAGCCTGAAGGGCCTTGACGTGGCGAGCGGTCGGCCGGTCTTCGACACGGCGGCACGCGTAGTCCCTGGGCCGACCTTTGCCGGCTATGGGTACCTCGTCGTCAGTTCGAGCTTCGGGCTTGTCACCCTGAGCGAGCTCCAACCCCGCGCCCGGACGCCGACGACGGTGAGCTGCGCCAACGGCGCGCCCGTCGAGGTGATCCGTATCGACCCCGCCACTGGTGCTCAGTCAGAGCTTGCAGTGCTCCCGGAAAGAGCGGTGAGACGGGACTGTGCGACCGTGCCGCTCATCGCCGGGCAGGCGGTCGTGTACGAGGATGCGCTCTATTTCCTCAGTGACCCGACCTCAGTCGGGCACGCACCGCTTTCCCGACTCGTTCGGGTACGACTCTGAGGCACGGGCAGGACCCGGCTCACCCTCCCTCGTCAGGACAAGATGCCCGCGGCGGGCTCTCGTCCGGCGCATGAACTCGTTCCCGGGCAGGACGTTCCCTCGAGAGCCATGACCGAGCGACTCACGCCGCGGCAGTTCCAAGGGGCCGCCAGCGTCGGAGACTCGCGGGTGTTGTCCAGCAGGGCGTGCGCACTTTTGCACCAGGTCGCTCGCGACGGGTGTCGCGCTGGCGGACGCGATCGGCAGGCCGCTCGGGAGGCCGCCGGGCGAGGGGCAGGACAAGCCCGTCATTCCGGAAACGAACCCGGGAGGATCAACCGACTGCCGTTGGTCCTTCCCAGGCGCGAGCTCTTGCCTGCTCGAGCGAGGTGGCGTTCTCCAACCACCACGTCACTCCCGCCTCGGCGTAAGCAGCCAGAGCGTCGGCCGTCGGAGACGGCTGATTGTCGGGGTAGCTGGCCGAGAACACGACGTCGAAGGGCTCGTCACCGGCGCGACGCTCAGCGACGTACGACCTCACTGCGCTGATCTCCTCTGGAGAGAGGAAGCCACCACCCGCCCAGTCCAGGCGGAGTGGGAACACACCGTCATAACGGGCGGCTCGTCGCATCGGGCGGGGATTCGGCCAGAAGCCGCCCACCCAGATCGGAATCCGCGGCGTCTGCACGGGCCTCGGCAAGAAGGTCGTCTCCTGAACCTGGTAGTACCGCCCGGCATGCGAGAACGGCTTGCCGCTCCAAAGCCCGGTGAGGACCTCGAGGCCCTCGTCGAGCCTTGCCGCCCGGACAACGGGGTCCGGGTCCTCGCCCAACCCCGCGAACTCGGGACCGGCACTGGGCCCGTATCCCAAGCCGACACCTAGCACGAGGCGGCCCCGGGACGCCCGGTCGAGGGTCACGGTCTCTCGGGCCAGCTTGGCCGGGCGCCGGCGCGCCAGCGCTGTCACCAAGGTGCCGAAGCGGATGCGGTCGGTTGCCAATGCGATCGCCATGAGCGCCAACCACGGGTCTGCCACCGGTTCGTAGGAACCGGCCTCGGACGGTTGGATCGAGTCGAACAAGAAGATCCCGTCCCATCCCCCGACCTCGGCTTCGCGTGCGAGCTCGCCTAGAGCCCGGACGTCGCTGAAGTCTCCATAGTTCGCCATGTAGAGGCCGAACTTCACGGGTACCGCCTTGATGGTCTGATCATCTTGGAATGCTAACCCGCAGGTGAGAGTCCTTCCGGGACTTCCAAGCGTGTTCCCCCAGCGCCAGTTAAGGATCCGAGGTGCCCTTTCGCAGCCACGGGCCGTCGCCGCATGCTCCGAGACGGAAGTCCGCTCCCCGGTTACAGCGTCGCTCCACCTGCGCTCCGGATTGTTCTCCGGCCCACTTGTCGGAGTCAGCTTGTCGGGTCGACCTCTCTAACCAAGAGCTGCGCATATGAGGTCGCGGAGTTCGGCGTCGGGGATGCCGGCCGCGTCCTGCAGGCGCAACTGGACGGTCCCCTTGCCCGTCATCAGCTCGGCGTGGCGGATAGTGAAACCGGCGTCGTCTCCCTGTCGCCATCCGTAGACCGACACGCCGTGTTTCCACGTCGCCCGGTGCAGGTGGTGGTTGCCGACCTTGTAGGTGGGCATCTTGTGCGTGAGCGTCACGGCGGCGTCGGGATGAGCGGCAAGGATCAGCCGATGGAGCCGGTCGAAAAGGGGCGGTATTCGACGGGAATGGCGTCGATGCACCGGCGCACCGCTTCGTCCACGGCCTTCTCCAGTCAACGCGAGCTCCAATTCTCACAAGCCCGGACGTGACCGCGGCGCGATTGTCATCGGTCAATACGAGGGCGCGGCGCGTCGAGTGAAAGATGTGCACACCCGATCCGCGTGCAGAGCCGGATCGACGCGGACGGACGGAGTCGGCTCGGCTACCCAGAGCCCCTGCGACCGGTTCTAGCTCACGTGGCCGTGGGACGAGGGTGCCAGTGACCACGTCGGCCGGCGTCTCTCGGTTGCTTGTGGGCAGTGGAAACGAACAGGTTGCCGAGCCGGATGTCGACGTCGCCGGGCCCACCGCCCGCCGCCCTTCCAACCGGTGGTCATGCATGGTAAGGATGGCCCATGGTCGATGAAATTCAGGATCCTCGGCGGGTGGAGCCCTCGTTCCTTCTCGAGGACCGCGAGATGCTTGAAGCGTGGCTCGAGTTCCATCGCGCCACGCTGTTGTTGAAGTGCGAGGGCCTGGACGACGACCTGCGCAAGGCGCGCCCGGTTGCCACGTCGAAGTTGTCCTTGCACGGCCTCGTGCGGCACATGGCAGAGGTCGAGCGCAACTGGTTCCGCCGCGTGCTTTTGTCCCAGCCCGACACACCGCCCATCTGGTACGACCCTGCAGTCGATGACAGCGAGCTCGTTCCGCTCGATGACGCCAACTGGGAGGACGACTTGTCCGCCTGGCAGGCCGAGTGCGAAGCAAGCCGTCAGGCCGCAGAGCGTCACGCCTTGGCCGACACCGGTCTGCGACGTGGGAGTCCCTGCTCACTCAGGTGGATCTATGTACACATGATCGAGGAGTATGCCCGGCACAACGGTCATGCGGACCTGATCCGCGAGCTCTTGGACGGTGCGGTGGGATGGTAACTCGAAAGACGTCGCTACCCGGTCGCAATGGCTGCCAGGACGTCCAGCTTCGCCGCCCGACGGGCCGGCCAACTCGCGGCCAGGAGGCCGAGCAATCCTGACAGGACAAGGAAGACCAGGAGGTTCGACACCGGCACGACCGTGTGGGTGATGCCTTGGGGCCTGAGAGAGGACACCAGTGCGATACCCATGCCGGTGCCGATGACGATGACGATGATGGCGCCGAAGATCGAGAGGATCACCGACTCGGACCGGACCATGGCATGGATAGTGCCCGCTAACTTCCCGCGCTCATGTGCAAGATGACCGACTCGGACAGATCCTTCGTCGCGATGGCGATCAGGGTCTCGAGCGATTGGCGGATCTCGAACTGGCCACCGCAGACGGTCGAGGACGCGGTTCAGAGCGTCCGCAGGAGGTCTCCCGGCCTGGATCGTGTCGCCACCAGCGCGGGTGCCACGGATAGGACGTTTGCCGCGACAACGACGCCCGCCACCAGCACACAGACGAGCCAGACCGGGACGACCGAGACGGGGACGGCACCGAGGTTGTCAGCGAACGCGTTCCATGTCGCGCGACCCGCTACGACCCCGAGGGGAACGCCGACGACTATCCCCACCAGGGCGAGTGTCGTGGACTGCCAGCTCACTGCCGAGGCAACCTGGCGGTTCACGAACCCGAGCACCTTCAAGAGCCCGACTTCCCGTCGCCGGCGGGAGACGCTCACCGCGAGCAGGTGAGCGAGCGTTGCAGCACCGAATAAAGCCAGCATTGCGCCGAAGATCACTGGAAAGTTGACGGCCTCCCCGAAGTTGACGAGGGAAGTCGGAGTGACATGCAGTGCCGCGATCGATTGGTACCTGTAGAGGTAGTGGTTGATTGCTGCCCGGCCGGGCGAGCCGGATACGAAACTGACGAGGAGGCCCCCACCGTTGGTCTCCTGCAGCACGGCGTTTCGACATCCCCGCTGCCCGAGTCCCGGAGCACAAAGGGCGTTTTCGTAGCCGGCGGTCGTGAGCACCGCCCCGCTACCCAGGCTGACATTTCCAGCGAGCACCGGAAGCGACACCTGAGCCACCACCTGGAACGGCACGGTTCGGTTGACTCCCGACGGCAGCGACACCGTGACCTGGACGACCGAGCCGAGATGAACGCCGGCCTGGCGCATGGTCGTTCCGCCGAGGCCGATCTGGCCATTGTCGGTCGGAAGATGCCCGGCGACGGTCGAGAACAGGAGCCGGCCACGGACCGCAGTTGCCGCGATGGCCCCGACGCTCACCTTGTTGACGGAGACCTCGACCGCGAGACCACGGGTGACCGCGGTGACCGCGCTGTCGTGCTCAAGGCTTGTGAGCAGACCCGCCGGAGGTCCCTCACCTCCGGCGGGGTCAGTGAAGTTGAGCTGGAACGGCGCGCCGTACAACCTGGGCGTAGCCGTGAGGTGGGAAAGGCTTGCACCGAAGACCGCCGTCCCGCACAGTGCAGTCACGGCGAGCACCGTGCCGAGCAGGGCGCTTCCCACTGGGACGCTGGCCCGGCCCCTCCTGCGCTGCAAGGCGTTGTGGACCCCGACCACTGCACTGGGCGGCGCGCCCGCCTGTGTGAGAAGAGCAACCGTCGCCGAACGGTGGGAGGCAACCCCCCGGTCGTCGGGCAACAGGGTGCGCGCTATCCGCACAGCTGGCCAGATCCCAAGGGCGACGACGACTAAGACGATGGCGAGCACTCCGAGGGATAGGACCAGTGGGTCGAGAGACACGCCGGTGGAGGTCTCGGCGATACGCGCCTCACCGAGCGGTGCGATCGGGGACAAGGCGGTGGCTACCAACACGGCCCCGGCGGCCCCGGTAAGCGCCACGGCCAGGTTCCGCGCAGTGGCGAGCGTGACGAGCTGCCGACGATCCGCGCCGAGGGCTGCCAGCGTGGGATAGTCCTCGCCTTCCACGATGCTCTGCCGGGCGAGTGCCTGGCCCACGACCGCCAGCCCGACAAGAGCCGCGAGCAGGGCCAGGATCCACCACCCGACGGCCTGGGGATGGATAGACGCCTCGACGGACGCAGCCTGCTGGTCCTGGCCGCCGATGCCCAGAGCGCCGGCGGCATTCAGGCGGTGGGCTGTCACCTCGAATCGAGGGAGGGCCAAGGCACCGCCGCGGAGGCGGACCAGGTACACATAGCTGACAGCGGTCTCGGGGAGCACGGTGTTTGCGAATGCCTGAGTGGTGTAGACGTCGTACGAAGGAGTTGTCCCGGAGGGGAATTCGAATTCGCTCGCTTCGAAGCCGACCACACGCAGGGCGACGTTGGGTCCCGCGGGTTTCGGAGGTGCTCCCGTGGCGTTGTTGAAAGCCGAGGCTTGCGACTCCGAGTAAAGCGGCACGTGGATAACGGTCCCCAGATGCACTCCGTCCTGTTGGAGATTGAACGATGCCAGGACCTGGTCCTGAGACCTCGGGTTGGGGAAATTGCCGGAGACGAGCTTGAAGACTCGTCTCGCTCTGGGCGAGGTGACGATGACGCCGAAGACACTCGGGTTGATCGGGTACGTGCAGTCGCAGGTGGGTTGACCATTGGCGGGACTGCGCAGCTCTGAGGCCGAGCTCACTCCGGGCAGCTTTGCGAGCATCGGCAAGGGCCGAACGGCGTACACATCGGCGTCGAAACCATGAGCGGCGACGAACTGAGGGAATGCAGATTCGGTGCGACGACCGGCAGCCGTGGCGGCCAGCACAATCCCTCCAACGACGCTGATGAGGATCGCGACGGCCATCCAGGCTCGCCACCGGCGACGCAACTCGCAACCAAACGCCAGCCTCACTGCCCCCAACAGGCCCTCCCCCCAGACTCAGGCCATTGTGTCGCCACCGAGGAGGCCAACCAAGGTGGTTACCCTGTGTTGCCTCATCGCACCAGCACTACTCCGGCTCGGTCGTGTTCCCCCAGTGCAGGTCGCAAGCAGGGAGTAGACGCGCGCCCCAGCTCTCCGGCGCATACCACGAATACGCCCGAACGGTCGATTGACAAGATCGAAGGCTGTCCAATTATTCCTGAAACCCGTGAGGTCAGCGCCGGGAACCTCCCACCGCAGACATGCGGCGATCAGTACCAGGCGGTGGTGACCTTCTCGGTCTCCAGGGCCTTGGACTGGTAGCTCTTTGCGTACCGGACTGTCCAAAAGGCCGTCTGCTGGTCGGGAATACTCGCCCAGCCCTTTCCCGGCAGGCAGTAGTAGTTCAGCACGACCTTGTCGACCTCGACGCCGGTGCCGGTGTCGGTGATACAGCGGTCGCCGTTTCCGAGCTGGTCAGCCCAGACCCACGGCTTGCCGTTCGGGTGCACGGCCGACTTTGGAATGGGCGCCGTCAGGTCGAAGCGCGTGACCTCGCCCCACGGCGACGCCATGCACGCCAGCTGCGTGAACGTCTTGGCCTCAGGGGCAAAGCACGGGTCGTAGAGGAGCGACTCGTTCGTCATGCAGCGGTAGGCGTAGCTGTCTGAGACGGCGATCGAGCTCGTCCAGCAGGTCCCTTTGACGGTGCCCGCCAGCTTGAGCCCAGCCTTGAGCTTCCCGTGCGATAACCAGGGATAGACAGTCTCGATCCTCGTGGAGGTCGTGCCTGCGCCAGCCGCCATCGCTATCGCGCCGTCCAGGGCGACGAGTGCCGTCACAACGGCAGCGACACGCCACCATCGCTGACCCGATCCCATGGTCCCCCTCCCGTTCTCGGCGGAGCGTACCCGCCTTCGGCGACGACCAGTCTGCACTCGTTCCTGGCGCCCGCCGGCGCGGCTCGGAGTTAACCCAAGTCGGAGCCGGAACACGAGTTGAAGATCGGATCTCCCGGCGCATGAGCTAGCTCCTTGACAGCCATTGAGATAACTGTTAGGTATAAAGATAACCGTTAGAAATGAGGGCCTGTGCAGCAGGAAGTCGTGTTGGCGATGTTGGCGAAGCAGCGGGCGCACGGCTATCAACTGCGGGCGCGGCTCGGGCAGGCACTCGGTGCTCTCGGGGACGAGATGAACGCCGGTCAGATTTACGTCACGCTGGGTCGCCTGGAAAAGGCAGGTCTCGTCGTCTCGCAACATTCGGCCGGGCTGCCCGACCGGCCAGACCGCAAGCTCTACGGGCTGACGGCAGCCGGTCATCAGCGTGTCTCCGAGTGGCTCACCGAAGTGAGCTGGCCCAAGCCGGATCTTGTCGAGTTCCATCTGAAGCTGGTCGCCGCCGCCGCTGCCAGGCTTGCCGACCCTGTCGCCATCGTGGACATCCAGCGCCGCGAACTGCTGCGCCGGCTCCGCGACGCGCAGCGCGCCGCAATGGCGGAGCCGGACCATTCCGACGGTGCGCTTTTGCTGGAGGGCGTCGTGCTGCGGCTGCAGGCTGACCTGCGCTGGCTCGAGGCGTGTGAGCGGAAATGGATCAGAGGGGGGAGTGCTTCATGAGCGTCACCAAGCACACATCAGTGTTTCGAGCCGTCCAGCTGCGCAAGGAGTACGGCAAGGGAGAAGGACTTGTACGCGCGGTCGACGACTTCAACCTGGATGTCGCCGCTGGAGAGACCCTGGCGGTAACAGGACCGAGCGGTTGCGGAAAGTCGACGCTGCTGCACCTCTTGGGGGGCCTCGATCGCCCAACTGGCGGCGAGGTCTGGCTGGGCGGACGGCGAATCGACCAGATGAGTGAGAGGGCCCTGGCGCGCATGCGACGATACTCTGTCGGGTTCGTCTTCCAGGCCTTCCACCTGATGGATGAGCTCACCGCCGTCGAGAACGTCGAGCTGCCTGTGCTCTTGGCGGGGCGCTCGCCGCGCGCGGCCCGCCGGAGGGCTTCCGAGCTGTTGGAACAAATCGGGCTCGCCGACCGTGCCAGGCACCTGCCCTCTGCGTTGTCAGGCGGCCAGCGCCAACGGGTCGCCATAGCCCGCGCCCTTTCCAACGAACCGCTCGTCGTTCTCGCCGACGAACCCACCGGCAATCTCGACAGCTCCGCGACCATGGACGTGCTCCGGCTCTTCGACAACCTGCACTCGGTCGGACAGACCCTCGTCGTCGCGACCCACGACCCGCGCATCGCGGCCACCGCAGACCGGATGATCTCGATGCGTGACGGCGCCTTCGTCGACGAGACCAGGCTGGCCGGTGGCACGAGCGGCCGGCTGGCCGCTCTCGTCGGGCTGGAGGGTTGAGGCCATGGGCAAGGCCCTGCTCGTCTGTCGCCTCGCCGGCCGCGACATTCGCCGGCGCGCGGCAGAATCGTTCCTACTCCTGCTCGTGATCGGAGCTGCCGCGACGACATTGAGCCTCGCGCTGTCCTTGCATGGCGTGACCGGTCACCCTTACGAGCAGACTAGGGAGGCGACGGTCGGGCCGGACGTGGTGGTCAACGACCTCTCCTCACCGCAGGCGAAATCGCTGCTCGACGCGCCGGGAGTCACGGGACACAGCGGTCCCTATCCGGTCGCCGTGGCCATTCTGCGTGCGCGGGGGATCACCGTGGTGGCACAGGCCGAAGGGCGCGATCAGGCACCGGCCCCGCTCGATCGCCCGAAGGTGACTGACGGCAGCTGGGTGCGAAACGATGGCGTGGTTGTCGAGCGGTCCTTCGCCGACGCGCTCGGTGTCGGCGTCGGCGACCGGGTCACGTTGAACGGCCGGAGCTTTCGCGTTGTCGGGACCGCGGTGACCGCGGCCTCGCCGGAGTTCCCACAGCTCTGCCAACTTGGTTGCTTTGGCGGTCTTGCTTACCGAAGCGGTGTGTCACCCCGCGACACCGGTCTGGTCTGGCTCACCGTGACCGAAGCCCGAAGCCTCGCCACGTCCGCCACTCCGTTGACCTACACGCTGAACCTCAAGCTCAAGGAGCCGGCGGCGGCCCCAGCCTTCGTCACCGCCTACGAGGACCAGCCCTCGAACGCCAACATCTCGGCAAACATGAACCCCTGGCAAAGTATTCGCAACGTGGACGGTCTGCTCGTGGCCGACGGGCAGACCGTCTTGCTCGTCGGCACCTGGCTACTCGCCCTGCTCGCCATCGCGAGCTTGGCGGTCCTGGCCGGTGGCCGGATGGCGGACCAGTCCCGGAGAGTCGGGCTGCTCAAGGCGGTCGGTGGCACGCCGCGAGTGGTGGCTGCGGTCCTGCTTGCCGAGTATCTGGCGCTGGCCTTGATTGCCGCGGCGACTGGCCTGGTGGCTGGTCGGCTGGCGACGCCTCTGCTCACTGGACCCGGGGCTGGCCTCATCGGCACTCCTGGCGCGGCGTCGCTTTCCGCGACAACAGTCGAGTTAGTCGTGGCTTCGTCGCTCGCTGCAGCCCTGCTGGCAACCTTGGTCTCCACGATCCGCGCGGCGCGTACCAGCACGGTCCGCGCGTTGACTGACTCGGCCCGCCTACCACGGCGGAGACGCTCGGTGGTGGCGTTCTCGGCGCGCCTGCCGGTGCCGCTGCTGCTCGGACTGCGGCTGGCTGCTCGTCGACCCCGCCGCCTTCTGCTGAGCGCGGCCAGCATTGCCATCACTGTCACCATGCTGGTGGCGGTGCTGGCATTCCACACCACTGCCGGCCTGAAGCGTTACGGGGGAACCTCCGGGTTGCGTGACCGGTGATCGTGCGTGACAGCGAGGTATTGCTGGTCGTTACCGTCGTCCTGGTCGTTCTGGCTGCCATCAATGCGGTCTTCATCACCTGGGCGACGGTGCTGGATGCCAGGCGCCCGTCCGCCCTGGCACGGGCACTCGGAGCCACGCCACAACAGGTCAGCGCCGGTCTGACGGCGGCACAGCTGCTGTCAGCGTTGCCGGGCGCGATTGTCGGAGTGCCTTTAGGAATAGAGCTGTTCACGGCCGCCAGCCGCGCTGGGGCCGTGGCGATCCCGCCGGCGCAGTGGCTCATCGGAGCAGTTGTCGCGACCCTCGTTGTCGTGGCGGGCCTGACCAGTATCCCGGCCCGTATCGGCGCGCGCCGACCAGTGATCGAGGCACTGCAATCTGAGCTTGCATGATCAACGACGCCCTGGGCTCGTCTCGAGCCCAGGGCGTCGTTGACCCGAGGTCGCGTTCGGCGTCCGCAGTCACGACAGGACTGATTGTCAGGCGCGGATTGTGCTCAACAGCCGTCTATGGCGCGCCAATGGATCACGCACAGTGCTTGAGAACAGCTTGCCCTCCGGGATCTCGCCTCCGCCTGTAGTGCATCCTCACTCTTCTTGCCCGGAGGTATCGGGGCGCGGCTCCGGACGTCCCGATGCCAAGGGCGACGCTTGCCGTTTCGGTCCGCTGAGAAGAGGGGGGTGTAGACAGCGGCGTGCTCGGGTGCGATACTGCCGATTTCAAAACACATAACGCAATTAGGGGGGAACACGAATGAAACTCCAACGTGGCTTAATAAAGGTCGCCCTGCCGGCGGCCCTCGCGCTCGGGCTGATCGCTGCGATCGGCAGTCCTGCCGGGGCGGGGGAGAAGCCGCAGGCAGCCAGCACGCTCTACGTTGCGCCCCTGAAGGGCCGGGCGAAGCTGACGGCCGTTTGCGCCACAGCAAAGTTCCACAGCATCAACGCAGCCATCAAGGCGGCAGGTCCCGGTGACACCGTCGCGGTCTGCCCGGGAACCTACAAAGGCTCGGCGTCCATCTCGGTGAAGTCCAAAGCCGGGACTATCACGATCACGAGCGGTGCCCTCATAGCGACCAGGATTCACCTCTACGGCATGCCCGGGGCTGTCATCGACGCCACGGGGCTCGTCAATGCCGTCACGCTCTTCGGCCCAGGTGCCGCGGGAGCAAGCGTGCGCGGCTTCACCGCCGAGAACGCCATCGGTGAGGGGATCCTCGCGGCCGGCACAGGCGGGGTCACGATCGCGGACAACACCGTCATCCACAACGACAACGGCACGCCGAAGAGCCCCTGGCCCTTCTGCGCGGCGAACGGGAACGTCCCAGGAGACTGTGGTGAGGGCCTGGGTGTCCTCACGACGTCGGACTCCACGGTCAAGGACAACACCATCGAGTTCAACTCAGGCGGCATCCTGGTCTCCGACGACCTCGGCCCGACGAGTCACAACACGATCGAGGGCAACCTGGTCGAGGACAACGAGTCCGACTGCGGCATCACCGTCGTCGGCCAC
>Ga0187856_1003313_pt1 | contig 11301 bp, 10 predicted proteins | sample June2016WEW_8_40_FD_132443 | JGI IMG/M metagenome (GOLD analysis project Ga0187856, IMG submission 132443) | Peatland microbial communities from SPRUCE experiment site at the Marcell Experimental Forest, Minnesota, USA - June2016WEW_8_40 | ecosystem: Environmental > Terrestrial > Soil > Wetlands...
CGTAGAACGGATGCATGGCCTCGACAGTCTCGATGAAGGAATATTCGAGGAAGCCGAGATTGGTGTAGGCGCGCCACATCAGTCCCTGGAGAATGCCCGACACCCACATCGACGTGACGTAGACGACGATGCCGATCGTGGCGATCCAGAAGTGCCAGCTGACGAGCCGGAGCGAATAGAGCGGGCGATTCCACAGCCAGGGCACGAGGCAATAGATCGCGCCGAAGGAGATGAAGCCGACCCAGCCGAGCGCGCCGGAATGAACGTGGCCGATGGTCCAATCGGTGTAGTGCGACAGCGAGTTGACGGACTTCACCGACATCACCGGCCCCTCGAAGGTGGACATGCCGTAGAAGGCGACGGAGAGCACCATCATGCGCAGCACGGGATCGGTGCGCAGCTTGTCCCACGCGCCCGACAGCGTCATGATCCCGTTGATCATGCCGCCCCAGGACGGCATCCACAGCATGATCGAGAAGGTCATGCCGAGCGTCTGCGTCCAATCCGGCAGCGCCGTGTAGTGCAGGTGATGCGGGCCGGCCCAGATGTAGAGAAAGATCAGCGACCAGAAGTGGACGATCGAGAGGCGGTAGCTGTAGACCGGCCGCTCGGCACGCTTGGGGATGAAGTAATACATGATGCCGAGGAAGCCGGCGGTGAGGAAGAAGCCCACCGCGTTGTGGCCGTACCACCATTGCACCATGGCATCCTGCACGCCGGACCAGACGATGTAGGATTTCGGCGAGAACATCGAGACCGGAACGGCGGCGTTGTTGCCGATGTGGAGGACGGCGATGGTGAGAATGAAGGCGAGATAGAACCAGTTGGCGACATAGATGTGCGGCTCGGTGCGCCGCATGAGGGTGCCGAGATAAACGAGCAGATACACCACCCACACGATGGTGAGCCAAAGGTCGGCATACCATTCCGGCTCGGCATATTCCTTGGATTGCGTGATGCCGAGGAGATAGCCGGTGCCGGCGATGAGGATGAAGAAGTTGTAGCCGAGCACCACGAACCAGGGCGCGAGATCGCCGACCAGCCGCGCCCGGCAGGTGCGCTGGACGACATAGAAGGACGTGGCGATCAAAACGTTGCCGCCGAAGGCGAAGATGACGGCCGAGGTGTGCAGCGGGCGCAGCCGTCCGAACGAAATGTAGGAGAGGTCGAAATTGAACGCCGGAAATGCGAGTTCGAGCGCGATCCACAGGCCGACCGTGAACCCGGCGATGCCCCAGAACACCGCCAAGATCGTTGCCAGCTTGACCGGCCCCATATTGTAGTTCGGCTTGCCGTCGATCATGAGCGGCGGCGCTTGATCGCCGCGCTCGAAATAGCGATTGACGATGGCAAACACCGCGGCCACGCTCGCCGCAGCGAAGAGATAGGCGTGGAAGGCATATTCAGGCGTGTAGGCCTTGGCCGCAATCACGATCGAAAGCATCGCCAGGACGGCAAAAGCGACGGCCAGGCCGCCTTCGCCGAAAGTCATGTATTTCGCTTGTGCGTGCGATTGCGCCATGGATCTTTTCCCGCGAAAGCCGATCAGCCGAAACGTGCTGAGGATGCAGAACCGGCCAGAATCGGGCGTTGATACAGATCAAAGGCAGGGACTTCGGAGAACAACCTCGCATTCTTCTCCGCTCATTCCCGCGAAAGCGGGAATCCAGCACCGAATGCGGGAAAAAAGCTGAGTCCCCGCTTTCGCGGGGACGAGCGGAGGAGATTCGCGGGACGAGCGGAAGGATCAACCACTCACCGCTCCAGCGACTTCAAATACGCGATGACATCGGCGACTTGGCCGGGATCGAGCGGGAACTGCGCCATCGTCGGGTGGCCGGTGACGATGCCCTCGGCCAGCGATTCCCGCAGGCTTTCGACCGGATAGCGCAGGTACAGGGTGCGCAACGGCGGCGCCACCTTGAGCGGGCTTTCGCTCACCTTGTCGATCGAGTGGCAGCTCGCGCAATTGGTGCGCACGAAGACAAGTCCCCTTTGCGCGGCCGGCGAAAGGGCTTCTTCGCTTCTTGCGAGCGATGGCAGCAAAGCCGAGAGCGCAACAGCCGTCAGAACGGCGCGGAACTGGTTTTGGCTGTTCGGTTGAAACGCTGTGCGGGGCATGATGGTCGCGGTGTCGGCAAATGGCTCGCGGAGATTGCTTCGTTCCGTGCCGCGTTCAGTGAACGGCGTTCTGCGACGCTTCCGTCCGCAGCTTGGCTTCGTCCTCGGCCGACGGAAACGCCATACCGGACATCGGCTCGACCCAAACCAGATGATCGTGCACCTCATTGACGCCGGCGACATTCTCGGCGGTGACGACGCAAGCGTGACGTTCGCGCTCGTCCGTGATCGTGCCCCACAATTCCGCAACGCCGTTGTTGACCACGACGTTGACGCTCGGCGCCCAGGGCTGTTTATAGAGCGCCCTCAGGATGCCGTCGCGGATCGCCGCGTCGTCGCCGGTGGGCGCCTGCGAATCGCGGGCGAGGCTTGCCAAAGCGTGCATGAGATTGGCGCGACTGACGATGCCAATCATCCTGCCGTCGCGCAGGACGGGAAGGCGCTTGATACGCCGGCGTTCCATCAGCTCGACCACCGTCTCCAGCGAATCGTCTTCGGTGACGGTGCAGGGATCGGCGGTCATGACTTCATCGACTTTTCTGCCGGAGGCGTGCACGTATTCAGTGGCGAGCCGTCCGGGCCCGACGAGAAACTCGAGCCACTTTGGCCGCCGGCGCTGGGTGCCGATCTCGCCGCGGCGCAGAAAGTCTCCTTCCGTCACGATGCCGACGAGATTGCCTGCCGCGTCGACGACCGGGAGACCGCTGATGCTGTTCTGCAACATCAAGTGCGCCGCCTTGAGAACCGGGTCATTGGCCGCTACGGCAATGACGTTCCGCGTCATGACATCACCGACGCGCATGGCCATTTCCTTCTTACATCGAATAATCCGGTGGTTCGGCAAAATCCTCGCCGATATCGCTCAGCCGTTCAGGCGGTTCAGCGCGGAACGGTTGCGCAACACGATACGCCGCGACGTCGGCACCTCGATCGCCGCGGTGCTTTCCAGGCAGGTCAACGTCCGCGACACGGTCTCGATGGTCAGGCCGAGATAATCCGCGATGTCCTGGCGCGACATCGGCAGTTCGACGACATTGCCGGTCGACGCGCGGTCCGCCATCTCCAATAGGAAGCTGGCGACGCGCTCCTGCGCGCTCTTGACAAGCAGCAGAATGCGGTCCTGCACCCGCCGCAGCTCGCGGCCAGTGAGGGCGAAAAGCTCGCGGGCAATCACAGCATTGCGGCCGGCGAGCGCCGTAAGCGCACTGCGTTTGATGACCAGCACCTTCGCGTCGGTGATGGCCTCGGCCGAAAAGCTGTGCTCCTCGCCGAATTGCAGCCCGAAAATGTCGCCGGACAGATAAAATCCGCCGATCTGGCGGCGGCCGTCGTTCAGGATTTTGTAGGTGCGTACGCTACCGCTGATGACCTTGTAGAGGTAGTCGGCGGGCTCGTTCTCGCCGAAAATTTCCGCATTGCGCGGATACGACATGATGGCGCCCATGAGATGCATGGAGTGCGCGAGCGGTTCGCGCTCACGCGGGCCGGCGAGAGCATGGCTTGCTGCGGGCGCGGAGTTACGCGTGGGCGGCACAAAGCGGCGGAATGCGTCGGTGCGGATTGCGGTCTGTGTGAGCATGGCCCTTTACCTCCGGGAGCTTCGAGGGGTATTGCTAACCGTCGCGCGGCAGGCGAAAAATTCAGATAATGCCCCTAAGGGTTATCCCGGAGGGGGCAAAAGGGATCCGCGGTCTCGTCGATCATCCAAAAGGGGCGATGGTACTCGACGATTACCGACACCGGCATGGATGACGTCGTTCTCAATGCCCAATCTTCCGCGCGCATGCCAGGGTTGCGCACGGCTACGTTGCGCAGGGCGATGAGCCATTATGGCATCGCGTTGGCAGCCGTCGCATTGGCTTTGGCTGTTCGCCTGGCGCTGGCATCTAGCCTCGGGGACCAGGCTGCATACCTGTTCTTCCTGCCGGCAATCCTCATCGGATCGGGCCTCGGCGGCTGGGGACCCGGCGTTTTTGCTACTGTCCTCGGCCTGCTGATTGGTCTGTTTTTCATCGCCGACTTTCGCTCGCTGTCGCCGGCGGACCTGATCAATGCTTTTGTATTCGCCTTGGTGGGTGTCGGTGCGGCGTGGCGGGGCGAGCTCTTGTACCGCTCTCGTCGCGACGCCACCGCGAGCACGCAGGCGGTGCTCGCGCGCGAGGCCCATCTCCAATCAATTCTCGACACCATCCCCGACGCCATGATCGTCATCGACGAACGCGGGGTCATGCAATCGTTCAGCGCCGCGGCGGAGCGGCTGTTCGGCTATAGCGCCGCGGAGGTTTTGGGAAAAAACGTCAAGATGCTGGCGCCGTCGCCCTATCGGGAAGGTCATGACGGCTACATGCAGCGCTACTTGGTTACTGGTGAACGGAGAATCATCGGCATCGGCCGGGTTGTCGTCGGGGAGCGAAAAGACGGTTCGACATTTCCCCTTGAGCTCAACGTCGGCGAAATGCGAACGAGCAATCAACGCTTCTTCACCGGTTTCATACGCGACCTCACGGAACGCCAGCAGACCGAGGCACGGCTGCAGGACTTGCAGGCCGAACTCGTCCATGTCTCGCGATTGACCGCAATGGGCGAGATGGCCTCCGCGCTTGCCCACGAACTCAATCAGCCGCTGTCGGCGATCGCCAACTACATGAAGGGATCACGCCGGCTGCTCGAAGGCAGTCCGGACGAGCACGCAACGATTTTGCGCGAGGCTATGGACAAGGCGGCCGAACAGGCGTTGCGGGCGGGCCAGATCATTCGCCGATTACGCGACTTCGTTACGCGGGGCGAGAGCGAGCGGCGGGTGGAGGATGTGAAGAAGCTCGTGGAGGAAGCAAGCGCGCTCGCCCTCGTCGGCGCCAAGGACCGCGGGGTGCGCGTGCGCTTCGAGTTCGACCCGCGCACCGATTTCGTGCTCGCCGACAAGGTGCAGATTCAACAGGTTCTGCTCAATCTGATGCGCAACGCCATCGAGGCGATGGAAGAGGCCGCCAAGCGCGAGCTCGTCGTCTCGACGGCGTCGGCGCCGGACCATATGGTCGAGATCAGCGTCGCCGATACCGGGACCGGAATCGCGCCCGAGATCAGCGCGCAGCTGTTCCAGCCGTTCATCACCACGAAACGTCAGGGGATGGGCGTTGGTCTGTCGATCTCGCGTACCATCGTCGAGGCGCATGGCGGCTCCATCGTAACGCGGCCCAATCCCGGAGCGGGAACGGTGTTCTCATTCACGCTGCTGGCGGTCAGCAAGGAGGAAGTCGGCGATGCCGTCTGAAAAGGCCGTCGTGCACGTGATCGACGACGACGAAGCGATTCGCCAATCGCTCGCCTTCCTGTTGCAGGCGGCCAAAATCGAGGTCAAGACCTACCCATCGGCAATGGCCTTCCTCGACGCACTGCCCGACACCGCGTCAAGCTGCATCATCACCGACGTGCGCATGCCCGGCCTGAGCGGGGTCGACCTGCTGCGCCGGTTGAAGGAACTCAAGATCGGCGTTCCGGTGATCGTCATCACCGGTCACGGCGATGTGCCGCTCGCGGTTGAAGCGATGAAGATCGGCGCTAGCGACTTTTTGGAAAAGCCTTTCGACGACGAGGTGCTGTTGGCGAGCGTCCGCTCGGCGCTCAGGCAGCAGGACGGGGAGACCAAGCGCCGCACCGGACGCGTGGAGATCGAGGGCAGACTTGCAGCCCTCTCCAAACGCGAGCGCGACGTGCTTGGCGGACTGGTGGCCGGCCGGGCCAACAAGCAGATTGCCTTCGATCTCGGCATCAGCCCGCGCACCGTAGAGATTTATCGTGCGAATCTCATGAACAAGATGCAAGCGGGAAGCCTGTCCGATCTCGTGCGCATGGCGCTTATCGTCGGGATTGTGGAAACTGAGTGAGGAGACTCGGTGGCCAATCAGTCGGGCCTTAGTCCTTCTCGTCGACGCGGGCGTCGGCGAATTTGAACTCATGCCTATCGCCGCAGATCCGGCAGCGCAAACATATTGTTGCGCCAATGGGCAGAAGCTTGATGTCGGTCGGCTTGGCTTGGAAGCCGCTGTCGAACTCCGTTTCCGTCTTAGGGCATCGGAATATCACCTGACCCATGCTGCGCTCGCTTGTGCGGGCGCCACTCTCGCTGCTTTCAATACATTCGCGTTGATGGGGATCAATGAAAGAACCTCGTCGTCGCCAGGCGGATAGGGGCGAATTCGTCGACAACGCGAGCCATGCCGAAAATACCGCAAGCGAGCGGTTGCCGCCCCCGAATTGAGGCAAATCAATGCGACGGCGTCGGTCTGCCTCCATTCTTCGGCAAAATTGACCGCAGAATGCGAGGATTTGCGTGCAACCGATAGCGATGAAGCCGCAGTCCCAGTTGACGGAGCGGCCCCCGGTCGTCGCGATCGTCGACGACGATCCGGCGGTGTGCGGCTCGCTGAAATTCTCACTGGAATTGGAAGGGTTTGCGGTACGCGCCTATTGCAGCGCCGCCGAACTCCTCCATGACGGCGACCTCGGTGCCTGCGACTGCTTCGTCATCGACCAAAGAATGCCGACCATGAGTGGAATGGAGCTGATCGCCAAATTGCGCGACCAGAAGGTTTTGGCGCCGGCGATTCTCCTCATCAGCCACCCTAATCCCACGCTGAGTGCGCGCGCGGCCACGGCTGCTATTCCCATTGTTGAGAAGCCGTTACTCGGCAATGCGCTCGTGGACACGATCCGCGAGGCATGCCAGCGGGGCTGATGGGTAAGGCCGCTCGCGGGTGATGAACGTGCGGCCATCGGGGCCTATTCCAGGACATGCAGCAGCCGCACCTCCTCCTCCGGCGCGCTCGACTCCTTTTCCTTGGCGAAGCAGGTCGGTAATCCGAGCAGCACAAGGACGATGGAAAATATTGTGGTCGGCCGTTCAGGCACTTGTGCACCTCACTGAGGCGGTCTGAGTTAACCGCCTGCTGCCGAGTCGGAGGAATACAGGCTGATACGGCCTTTGGTCCCTCTTTTCCGTCCTGTTGAAATTGGCTAGGATTGTTGAGGACGACCCCTCGATTCAGGCAAACCGCCTGTCGAGCATGTGGAGCATCCGCATGGACAAGGCCGTGGCCCGTTTGAATATCGAGCATTATCGCAAGCTGCTCGCCAAGGAAACAGACCAAACGAAGCGCGAAACGCTTGGCCGCCTGTTGGCTGAGGAAGAGGCCAAAATGGCGGCGCTGACCGATATGCCCGACACCAAGCAATGGAAGCGCTAAGACTTTGCATCCCACTCCCGCCAGTGCGTGGGGCGCACGTCGACGTGCTGTTTGGTTTCTGCACTGATCCATCCGCCGACAATACGACGACAAGCGAATGCGAGAGCGTGAGGGCCGTCCCTGTCAAAGACAGCCAGCTCAAGCTCGCGATCGAACGGCGCGGTCGAGATAGGCTCCCACTGCATGAAATAAAGCTTGCAGCGCTGCAGTAGCAGGTACCTTGATCTGGATCAAAACGCCTATCCATCGCGGAGGCGGGCGGACAGGGGCTGTCCGCGATCTCCCAAACTGCCGTGCCGCGCTGCAAAATGATAATGTGTGCGCGGTCATGAGCGGTCGATTGCCATTGCGGTTACTGAGCATTTGCGATCGTCGAGAACCTTCTTGTCTTATCGTCATAGGCGAATAGCTCGGCATAGCGCCCCCAGGCGGTCACGGCGCGCAGCGTCCTCTCCGCATCGCGGTGGGTCAAATGATCCTCTAGTTCCACGTCAAATCTCATTCGCGGCGCCCCGCGCCCCTCTCGCTCTTGAAGGATGCGGCAGATGTGCGCAGCTAACGGCACGAACCGGAGCAGATGCTCCCTGAACAGCCGTTTGCGCTCATCGGTGTTGCTGTGCGCGAAGACATTTCCCGCGGTCGTAAGCTTCAAAGCACCGTCTTTGAGCTCGGCAAATTCCAAAATGTGAAGTGCTTCGGCAATGGGGAAGAGATGATCGATTTCCAGTGCAAGGGAGCTCGCGAGCACATCGAGCTCCGCCCGGCCGCTATAGGGCGGCGCCGCCAGGATCTCGATCAATCCGCTCATGCGATTGACGGAAGCCCGCGGCAACGGCTGGGCCAACCCGCCATGCGTTTGCTTGAGCGCGCCGAGGGTCGCGATCGTCCGCGCCGTCAGCACCGCATAGACATTATCAACGACGTTGCCGAATTCCTGATCGAGCCGGTCGCGCGGACGTGGCAGCGTCACCGGGATCTCCGCGGCGATCCGCGCCGGATTCGACGAGAGAACGGCCAGGCGATCGCACATCAGCACCGCTTCCTCGATGTTGTGCGTCACCATGAGCACCGATTTGGTCGGCAGCTGGTGTTCCACCCACAGGTCGAGAAAATCCGTGCGCAATGTCTCAGCAGTCAAAACATCGAGCGCCGAAAAAGGCTCGTCCATCAAAAGTAAATCGGGCCGGGTCGCCGTCGCCCTGGCGAAGCCCACGCGTTGACGCATTCCGCCCGACAGCTCCCGCGGATAGGCGGACTGGAATCCATCGAGCCCGATAAGATCGATGGCGTCCTGCGCGCGTTGCCGGGCCTCTTCGCGCGGCAGGCCGAGCGCATCGAGTCCGGCCTCGACATTTTCAAGCACCGTGAGCCAGGGGAACAGCGCGAAAGTCTGGAACACGACCGCGATGCCTTCGGCGGGTTCGGTCAGCGGCGCGCCGCGGTAGAGGACTTCGCCGGAAGTGGGCCTGATGAGGCCTGCCGCGATCCGCAACAACGTCGATTTGCCCGAACCCGACCGGCCCAGGAGACCGAGAAACTCGCCGGCACGAATCGAAATGTTGATGTCGTCCAAGACCAGCAGCGGCTCGCCTGAGCGTTTCGGGAAAGCCATGCAGACCTTGCGCAGGTCGATGATGGCGCTCTTGTCATCGGCCAAAATACGCCCCACTCAATCGAGCCGCGTTCGGCGTTCCGCGTAGGCATAGAGCGGCCGCCACAGCAGGCGGTTCGTGGCGACGACAAGCACCGACATGACCGCGATGCCGAGAGCGATCCGCGGATAATCGCCGGCCTCCGTCATTTGCGCGATGTAGGCGCCCAAGCCCGACCCATTGAGCTTGGTCGGTCCCCAGCTGACCACCTCGGAGACGATGCTCGCGTTCCAGGCCCCGCCCGACGCCGTGATTGCGCCGGTCACGTAATACGGGAAAATTCCCGGAAGCATCACGTCGCGCCACCAACGCCAGCCGCGGATCCGGAACGTTGCCGCCGCCTCCTTGAAGTCGGTCGGAAAGGCACTCGCACCGGCGATGACATTGAACACGATGTACCATTGCGTTCCAAGTATCATCAGCGGGCTCAACCAGATTAGGGGCGAAAGGTTGAACCGAACGATCAGATAAACCGCAACCGGGAAGAGCAGGTTCGCCGGGAATGCAGCGAGAAACTGTACGACCGGCTGAACCCTTTCCGCCAGCAGCGGACGCAGACCGACGGCAACTCCGATCGGGACCCAGATCACTGTCGCGATGACGATGAGGATGGCGACGCGGAGCAAAGTGATGCCGCCATTGCCGATCGCTGCCAACAAATCCGTCGATGACAGTTCTGTCCCCGCAGATCGAAGGAGCACCCATCCGAGGTAGGCAATGGCGAGTAAGACAAGTCCATACCAAACGACGTCAAGCAATCGGGAAGGAACTTTCCACCCGGTGAGCGGTCGGGCGAATAACCGGACCGAGAGCCGGGCGCGCGCCGCGGCCTGTGTCGTGGCGCCGATCGTTTCACCGGCCGTGCGCAGCAGGCTTGTCCGCCGGAAAAGATCGAGGATCCAGCTTCGTGGCACGACAGTGGCCGCAGTCTGCTCGTAACGAAACTTGTCCGCCCAGGCGACCAGGGGACGGAACAGAAGCTGATCATAGATGAAGATCGTGACGGTCATCGCGAGGATCGCCCAGCCGACCGCCGCAAGGTTGCGTTCTTCGATCGCGCGCGCGACGTAGGAGCCGATGCCCGGGAGCGCGACATGCAGCTCGCCGACGGCAATGGCTTCCGAGGCGACCACGAAAAACCATCCGCCGGACATCGACATCATCGTGTTCCAGACCAGGCCCGGCATGGCGAAAGGCACCTCGAGGCGCCAGAAACGCTGCCAGCCGGAGAAGCGAAAACCGCGGCTGGCCTCATCAAGATCGTACGGGATGGTGCGCAACGACTGGAAAAAGCTGAAAGTCATATTCCAGGCTTGGCTGGTGAAGATCGCAAAAATCGCGGCGAGCTCCACCCCTAACGCCCTATTGGGAGACAATGAGACGAAGAAGACGACGGTGAAGGAGAGATAGCCAAGCACCGGGACCGATTGGAGGACGTCCAGCAGCGGGATCAGCACCATCTCGGCGCGGCGGCTCTTGGCCGCCAATGTGCCATAGGTGAAGGTGAAGAGGAGCGAAGCGACGAGCGCTGCCAGCATCCGCATCGTCGTCCGCAGCGCGTAATTCGGTAGAACGCTTGGCGAGAGCGAAATTTCCGGCTGCTGTGCGGCGGGAAAGGGCGCCAGCATTTGCCGCGCCCCCAATCCGATCAGGAGGATGACGGCAACGATCAGCACCAGCGCGGCCAGGTCTCGCCAATTCGGAGTCTGCTGATGCCAGACCCCGCCGCTGAGCACTTCGGCGTGCTGCTCCAAGATGCTGCCTCCGTCGCGGACCGGGTCACAAACAATCGATAGGCCGAACACCGCATTGACGTGGATCAAGCGCCAGCAGGCAAGCGGCCCGTCACATTTTTGTCGTCAGGCAATCGCTTTCCCAGCGCACGCCGCGGCCCGGCCGCCCGCTTGTCGATGCCGCGGACAGCCCGCGCGGCAAAGCCGTGCTGGCGTGACGGCGGGCCGAGCTCAGCCGCCCAGACTTCCGCTGAAGCCGATCGCCATCATGACGAGCAGCGCCAGCCCGACGGCCACGAGGCTGAAGCCGATGATCTCGGCGCTGAGCGTCAGCGGTCGCGCCGGCGCGTCCACCAGATGCTGCTGGAGCTCTCCGGTTTTCACCAAGCGGGCATATTCGACGGCGTATTCGCGCTTGAACTCCTCGAGCGGCATCGAGCCGGTGAAGATGACGATGTCGAGCGGGAACTTGTCCGGCCGCCAGTGATTCACGAAATAGTGCACCGTGAACAGGTAGGCGGCAGCGAGCAAGGCTTCATCGCCATGGGCAAC
>Ga0187856_1003315_pt1 | contig 11293 bp, 14 predicted proteins | sample June2016WEW_8_40_FD_132443 | JGI IMG/M metagenome (GOLD analysis project Ga0187856, IMG submission 132443) | Peatland microbial communities from SPRUCE experiment site at the Marcell Experimental Forest, Minnesota, USA - June2016WEW_8_40 | ecosystem: Environmental > Terrestrial > Soil > Wetlands...
GCCTGGAATCGCCGGATGAATCGCGCCCGCACCAAGATCAACTGGAAATTCGACCGCAAGGCTGCCCGTTGCAAGTTCGGCTACAAGAAGAAGAACGTTTCTAAGCGGTCAAAGACCTAGAGCGCTATCACCTTGGAATGGTGGTAGATGAAGCCGAACTGACCACTCTTGAAGAGCACGTACTGGCCTGCCCGGAGTGCGCAGGCCGGGCGGAGCAAGCCGCTGACTACGTTGACACGCTCCGAGCAGCAATCATCACAGGAGACTTCGACCGCTGACCAAGGACCCCCGACGGAGCTGCGGGCCGGACGCACCACAAATGTCACCATTGCGGGCGCGTCAGCCGGACTGGATCATGTTCCGGGAGCTGGCGACATCACCTGGAGGGCGAAAGACCGAATTGGTTCATTTAGAAAGAGAGGCTCGCATCGAAATGGTGTTGGTGTCCAGGGAGACACTGAGGTATCCAAATTCGTCAGGTTTCGTTGAGGGCAGAATCAGAGAAAGACTGTTCCAACGCCCCGGCACCAATTCGTCGGTGAATGAAAACTTCTGTGATCGATTTTTCTTAATCCATTCCGCGAACTGGTCGATATTGACTTTCCACCGTGGTGCCCATGTTACTGATACATCCACGCCCTTGAAGGTCATCAGGTAGGGGTTTGCGATCTTGAGCTCAACTCTGTACCCGTCCAGGTATGGCTCAACTTTTCCTAGCGAGACCAATAGAAGTCCAGCACCTGACTCGACTCCTGCATACTTGTCCGGTGCAGCGGGATCAAGCTCCACTGAGGTGTGCTTCAGAGTACCGATATCGTTCAAGTTCTGAAGAACATCCGGCGCAATCCAGTCGAGCGAGGTTTTCGTATCCTTCGCTGCTTTCTTGAGCGCCTCAACTTCGCCCCTAAGCTGCTCGACTTCTTTCCTAAGTTCCCGTGTTTCAGAAAGCTGAGAATTGACCGAAGGAGTCGCAGCCGTCTGCCCAGGAGTCGTTTTCGGTGCCTGAGCAACGCACGGTACTGCGAGCTGGACTGATAGAAACAAAGCTGCTGCAACGATCTTCATGACATCCTCGAAGCGCGGCGAGCACGAAGCTAGCTCCGCTCAAATTCACGGCTGAATATTAGCACCCCTTGCCCGCGTACGGAAGGGGACCTCGCCGGTTGAAGCAGCACAGACAGACCAAGAACGTCACAGGGGCTTTACTGGCGCGTCAAAAGGCGCTACCATCCGCCCCACAGGAGGCCACATGCGCCGATTCCTCACGCTCGTTTTCGCTGTGTTCATGCTGGTTGGTTGCCCGGCAGTCGTCGTGGCTCAGGAACCAGCGCCACAACAGCAGCCTCAAACCAAAGAGCAGATCGTCTACGTCACGAAGACCGGGAAGAAGTACCACAATGCGACCTGCCGCTATCTGTCGCAAAGCAAGATTCCGATGACGCTCAAGGACGCGAAGGAGAAAGGCTACGAGCCTTGCAAGGTGTGCCATCCGCCTCAGTAAGCCGGCCTGGCGGAGAGGGCATTTGGCCCCCAACCCTTGTCGAACCCGGCCACCCATCTTTCGGAGTCCAAGGATTGGGTCGCTGGCGAGTTTGTCCGCGACAGACGGTAGTATCGAGAAAGGCCCCAGATGGCTCGTTACCTTTTCTTCAGAACATCACGGTCGGCGTACCAACAGGTGACTGAGTTGTTTGACTTTGTATGGTCGACAGCGGCATCCCTCTGGAATCTTCGCTGGCAAGTCGCCGGCTTCGCGTCAACGCAAGTCGCAGTGACCGAAGAGATGTTGAATGCTCGATTTGTCGCGGGCAGCGGAATTCGGAGCACAAATCTCAAGCGAGCATGTATCGAGATGACCTGGGATGATCACCAGAGCCAGTTCGCGAAGTTCTTGCTGTTCGACCTGTTTGCACTGTTCGAGGGCTGGCTTGCCAAAGTGCTTGCGGACGTCGGACAACCCGGGCTCGTGAAGGCTTTTCAGTTCCCGACGGAGACCAAGCCGGGGTGGGAAATTAAAAGGGGCCGGTCCGGCTTTACTCCAGCTGAGGACCAACTCGTCGGCAATGTTAACTGAGGCCTTTTATGCGAGACTCGCCTCCCATCCGAAGAATTCCCTCAATGAGGTGGAAAAGCTTTTCATAGCATATCGATGCTTCAAAGAGTGCCGCAACGCCATCATGCACGATGGAGGGACCGCGACTGCTAGGGCCGCGGCAGCTTATCAGGCGTATACCTCACTCACACCAGCTGATCTCCGAAGCAAAGAGCTGCCGATCTGCCCGCCGGTTGTCGCTGGAGACCCAATCGTGCTTTCTTTACGAGGCGTCGTTGGGTTCTCGGATGTGATCCTGAGGCTGATCGCGACGCTCGACGCGGAGTTCGCTTGTACAGCACGTGCTGAAAACGAGTTCCGCGTGCAGTGGCACGGGTGCTTCAAAGCGTCTGGGCGGACGAATCAATTAAGGTACAACCTGAGCACGGCGAACATCGCGAGGCGTACGGAGCAAATCGGACGACTTGTCGTCAAGCTCGGGCTACCCAGGCCATCGAAAATCGGATTGCTTGACAGATATCTGACGGCGGAAGGCCTCGTCCGGTAGCGGGCGGGGCCATAAAGCGGAGCACAGCTTACACGGGTGGCCCCTGCCGTTTACCAGGCTACAGGCCGTGCTTACGGAGAATGGCTTGCGTGCGATGTTCGGCCGCGCGCTCACGCAACGCTGCCCGCGTCAGCCGACCGTTCCGCGGGGCGAAGCCTCCACATATGGCGCACAGTCGCCGCTTGATGTTGCTGAAGTGGTGGCACGTCGGGCAGCGCCAGTCGGTATCGTGCGATCCGCCTGAACGGTTCAGACGCTCAGCCGGACCGGAGTCTAGCAGAGCGGCAGTCAAATCGATTCCCCGCTCGGCTGCATAGCCCACGAGGATCTTCACGGCCCGCTTTTCCTGCCGCGTCTTGCCACTATTTTCGCCGCCGCGCCGTCCGAGTTCGCGCATCCGTTCCAGGCCCTTCGATTGATAGTTCGCCATGCCCTCATCATGACCGCCGAAGGGGCGCATGTCCAGAGGGCAGCGCCATGTAGTTTAAGCGCTCGGCCGCGCAGAAGAGTGGAAGCGTGCCGGAGAAATCGGAGTTCAGCTCCCGCGGCGCGGTGGTGCGGCGAGCGTTCTCGGCGGCTGTGCCGTCCAGTCGGAGCGATTCGCCGCCATCATACCTATATAAGCAGAGGCCGCGCATTTGCCCGCAGTTTCATGAAGGTCTGTTCAGAATTGCGGCGGCGAGCCGCGGGTGCAACGGCCGGCGGGTTGAAACATTAGCATAAGTACCGGGGGTAGAATTGTCGCCGCGAAGGCAGACTGCGGCTATTGTTTGATCTCACTGAGATCGACCACTGTCTGGCCGCCTAATGTCCTCAAGCGAATCTCGAAACTCCGCCCACCGATGACGACCGAAAGCTTCCGCTCATCCCATTCGGGACTATGGTGCTGAGACGCTCCGATTTGCGCCGTGCCGAAGCGCTGATTGTCCATTTTCCATAGCTCCATTTGTACCCGTTCGGCCATTGCGAGCTGCGCCTCGTCTGGCGGGGAGCCCATATGCCTCGTCCAGTCCCAGCGAGCGAGTGTCGCTGCATCCGTCTCGCTAGGAGGATTGGTTGAATCGTACAAGGCAGACTGGAGAGTATCCACGAACTTCACAACGTCGGGCGAGGTGCTTATCAGCAGATCAGACCTGATCGAGAAAGCCTTTCCTTGAACGAACGATACTTCCGCAGTAACGTAGGGCGGCATCTTGCCTACAACTTGCCAGAGTTCCAGCTCCCCTGGGAAATCCTTCGGCATGACTTCCTTGGTGAGCGTATAGTCGGACGCTAGGCCCGTCAAAACTGCGGCGCGCGAAACGCCCGGCTTCACGTCCGAGAGTGACCTTACCGGTGGTTCGTTCGCTTGGGCCGGAGGGCCACTCGATGGTGCGTTCTGCGAGTTGCCGGGACTGGCGCTCGCCAGAATGAACGCCAGAATTGCGAAACGTCGGACGTGGTATCGGTGCGCCACAGAACTCTACCTCCAATCTGTTCAGCGCGGCATCGCTGCTTCGGCTGATCTTCGCGGTTTCCATTGTAACTGGGATCGTACAACGCCGGAGCGGCAATTTCGCAACGCTGAAGGTTGCCCGTCTCCGAAAACCACGTTCTGCGCCTCCTGGCCGAGCGCATCGTATCGCTCCGTCGTGCAAAGGGATGGTCGCAGGAGGAGCTTGCCGAACGCGCATCCATGCAGCGAAGCTACCTGGGGGATCTGGAACGTGGTTTTCGGAATCCTTCCGTTCGGACGCTGGTGAAGGTCGCCAACGCCCTGGGTGTACCGATTGCCGCGCTCCTCTCGGACGAAAGCGCAAAGCGGTAGATTTGCTTAATCCGCTGCATTTATGCTCTTTACACCAAGAGTTCGAATCGGGGTGCGCTGGTTGAAGGATTTGGCGAATCTCCCCTTTCTTGGAGTCGGCCACCCGCGCGGAAGCCGATGTGGTGGGGAAAGTAGAGCAAACCGAAGCTCTTGAGCTTCCAGCGCAGTTGCTGGCGGATTTCGGGTTCGCTCAAAAGTGCCTCAGCGAGCTTCGCCTGCTGCTCTTGTTCCGCGGTCTTGGACCATTGTGCGTTACTATGGGTCAACTTGCGGGCTTTCCTTCCCGCGCGAAATTGGGAGTACCATCATGGCCAGCGTTGAAATCGTATTCGAGGACCAAAAGCCGATCATCGATCAACTGCTCAACGACATCTTCGAGAACGAAACGATTAGCGCCGGAATGACAAAGGCAGTCCCCGGCGTCGGCGACGTTAAGCTTAATCAGTGGCCATTGGCGAAAGCATTCGGCGCACCTACATTCATTTCCATCATCATTATGATTGGAGCAGGCGTATCGTCCAGACTCATTGCCGAATGGATATTGAAGAAGCCGAAAAGCAAAACAACAACCAAAATCAAAATTGGACAGACGGAACTAAAGCTCGATAGCAATGGGTCGTTGCACCTCATCGAAAAGACGATTGAGATTGAAAAGAGCGAGTAGAAGATGGAGTCGACGATGGGTTTCTGGTCCTACTACAAACGCGTTATCGGTCAGACCATTTCGGAGTGTGCGAAGCATTTCGTTACGTCGATTTCTGCCGCCGTGATAGCGTTCGGGGCGGCCTATCTTCAAGTCCATCACTATTCTCAGCCCGCTACACCGGCCTGGGTGCTGGCAGTAACCACCGCTGAGCTTACGCTCTGTGTGTTCTTTTTGTACGTGCTGGTCTATGCGGTTCGCGCGCCCTGGCGCTTATATAACGAGGCCAGCCGGAGCTATGCCGCCACGCTGGAAGAATACAGAACTGCGGGCGCCGCCGAGGTGGATGACCTCACGAAAAAGTACGCCGCCGAGATGGCGAGACTTGTGCGCGAAAATGCGGAAATGAAAGATCTGTTGGGCGACCCGAAGCTGCAGTGCAACATAGACGATTGCGAAATCCAAGAATTCGTGTCAGCAGACATCATAAGGAGGGGCACTTTATTCAGCGAGATCCGCACCATGGCGGGAATCTCGGGTACGGATACCGTCCTGACTCTTACGGTCACGATATCGAACACTCATCAGACCGAGACCAACGCAACGTGCAAGCTGAAAATCCGCGGCAGATCCTGCCAAGAGCATCTCGGAACTCAGCAGATAGTAACCGAAAAGCTGGACTGCATCCCTCTTGATTTGACGGCTCCCTTCAAGTACGCATCACCCCGGTCCGGAGTGCTGCAATTCAGGTTCCCTAACAAAAGCCAAGAACAACTTGCGGGTGGACGACTGATATTGATTGTCACTGACGGGGTAGGGCAGGTCTCGACTAATGAGAGGCAGTTGTAGCGGCGCGCCTATAATAAACCGTTAGGGAGCATCTGCCAATGCCCGCCACCGTTCCGGAATGCCCCACTTGTACGGATATCGCATCTCCGTGCCTTCACCGTCAGCAATATCAGGCTCTTGAGAAGCATATACAAGGGCTGAACCTATTCATAGACATCATCGACGTTTCCGAACAGGAACCAGCGCGATACTGGCTTGGGGGCAAGACTCACGACTACAAAGTAATATGGATGTGGCTGAGCGCCTGCCGTCTGTACGGATGGGCGATGCTGAGCTCGGTGCTCATCCACGAATACGGCCACTACTTGCTGTGGGAAGCCGAGCATCTAGACGGTCGGCATGGCGTTGAAGCGGAACACAAAGCCAACCGATATGGACACGACGGAGTTCCGCGCGATCTTACCCCCGAACTGTACTGGCGATATCGGGAGTTCTTTCTTCTCTCGCACACGACTCCCGGACACTGGGACGAAAGCCGATGCCTGCAAGAGTATGACAGCTGGAAAAGTTAGGCGTATCCTTATGGTTCTTCGTTGAGCCAGTAGAAGCCTTGATTCCTGTCAAGCACGCAGCAATCGGACTCTTCGCTGATGCTGATGTTTTGAGGTGTCACGACGGGCGAAGCTTGGCTGCATGCTCGTATGATGTAGCGCGCGATGCCGGCAACCTCGCGCGCGGCCAAGCCCCGCAATTCCGGGGCTCGGTGTGCCACCACCTCGAATCGAGGGTCCCTTCGCAAATATTCCACTTCGGGGAAGGTCCCACCGCAAATTGCTACAAACGGATCACAATGCCCTGAAAGGTCAGGCAATGAAACATCGACGTCAGAAATTGATGCCCTCGCTTTCTCGGTGCGCAACTCGTCGAAGCTCACCTCAATTCGAAATGCGCGGAGAATATTGTGAGCGTCCAAAAACGACACCAGGACCTGGCATCCAGTCTTCTCAGGAGGTATGCCAGGAACGCCGCACCTAGTGATGAGCGCAGAGTGGATAGCCTTTTGCAGGGTGCAGGCCAACGCTTGCCTTTGCTTGTCTATATAGTTCAAGTTCTTGTCCGCGAAGAATGCCTTCACAGTCTCCTTGGGATCAAAGACCGGCGCGTTGGACAGCGACGGAGCATACGCGAGGCCCGTCAGAGTGAAGGCGGCTTTCTTGCCAAGTCGGTGAATTTTAACCATATCCGTGCGGACCATACCATCTTCGTTGTTGACGCTCTTATCCGTGCAGATTACACGCCCCTCAATGCAAGGCAAGGCTATATATAGTGTGCCGAACTCGATGCCCATCAAAGTTGCTGCTTCCTCACGTGAACAAGACTACTATACCCAGCGCACCTAAGCCACTTGACCTTCAGAGGTGCGGCGAGACGTACGGCCTATAGAGCCTATCTCAGTTCTTTGCCGGCCTCGCGCCCGGCTTCCATTGGGAACGTGGTCGTAGCGGGGCCGGCATTGGCGCCGACTGAGCCACCGTGCTCCTCTGATTGCTAGACTCGGATAGGAATGTCCCCGGAAGAGTCGAGAAAAGCCGCTGCTGGTCCCCTTGGGCTGGAGTTCGGGAAATTCCCTCTCCAGTTCGCCAAACCCGTGTTTTTCGGCGAGTACCCATCGCAGCAACGGCCATCAAAGGTCAATAATGGCACCGTGTCGTTGTTGCAACTGGCCTGCGGCCCAGTTGCTGTCACGTGCGACCACGTCGTTGACTATTACAGGAACCGCCTGAGATCCGGTGAACGATGCTTGTTTCAGATCTCGGGCTGCCGTTTTGACCCTTTGGATCAACTGATGTCGGAGAGCCCGGACGCGGATCTCGCGGTATTGACGCTAACGGACAAGCAAGCGGAAAGCGTGCTGAAGTGGGGCTCGCATCCGTCGCAGTTCCACGTGCCAGTTTCATGGCCGCCACCGCCGCCCCTGGAAGGAGACGATGTACTCTTTGGCGGATACCCTGGGAAGTGGCGAACGGTCCTGGACTATGATTCGTTGCAGTTCGACAGCTATAGTTGTGGTCACCGAGTGACCGCTGTTGGAATGCGCTCGTTCATTTGTGAGGTCGATCAGCAGTACAGCGCAAAAACACTCTATATCGAGGGCTTGGACGATCTCACTGATTTCGGCGGCATGAGCGGTGGACCCGTGTTTGTGCTCCGCAATCTGAACCTGGAATTCGTCGGGATTGTGCGTGAGTACTCCGCGGACCGGGATGCTTTTCTCTTCACTCATGCGGGACTCATCGGTTCCGACGGTCAGATCACTGTGTAGGCTGCTTGTGGGGACTGGCGCGGCGCTAGAACCTGCCGGCTGGAAATGCCAACGAGGCGGAGCGAGAGCGCCGCTGGCGAAACGATCCCGATCTGCACTCCGTTTGTACTCCATTAGCAGTCGTACGGAGCACAGGAATGGAAACTCAGTGATTTTCCGTCGCTTGAAATCGCTGCCAGAGACGCTAAAGTCTTTATTGACAATCTTTGCCCAATTTCCCAAGCTGGACGTCGCGGGTTCGAACCCCGTCTCCCGCTCCATATTTTCAATCACTTACGAGAAAATCGGATACCCTCCATACCCTCCATTAAGAAGCTAAACGTCTTGAATTCATGCGCTTGCCCGTCATTCTTGGGACACCTCTCTGAATTCGGCAGTCTGGGGAGAATTCGAAGGACTTTACGCCTCTAAAGTATTGATTTTATTAGCGCCGGAGTCGCGACGTCCAGCTTGATCAGTTGGTAGTCTATGCTGGCTGGACACCAGTCTCGTCGCGTTGAGTTCTGCGGTCGGCCGTTGGGGACAAGACGTGCCGACTACACAAGACCAAGCCCAAGGAGCAACCGATCGAAACGATTGAGCTTCGGTTTCTTCACCGAAGGTTGCAGCAAGCCAAGCTTGGTGGCGTAGGGCGATGATCTCAAGCCCTTGGCTTCGAAAACCAGACAGTGCAGAACCAAACAATGCCCGATAATACGGCCGTCGGCCGGAATCGACGAAAAGTATGCAACTCCCACTGTGTCAGCCAGATCTGAATTTGCGATAGGCACAATCGCATCTTTACCAGCGGCGGCCAATATGAGCTGGTACATATCGGCTTTCAATTGCCGCTCCTCGGCGATGTCGACCCTGTAGTTCGGATACTTCCGGAAGGCTGACTCGCCGTTCGGCGCAACCTGGTCAGCCTCGCGGGTGCCGGCCCGCTTCAGCACCCAGAACAACGTGAAGGTTTTGATATCGAAGCCCGCGTGTACTTTATACTTTAGGGTGGCAAGGTTATGGCGCTGTTCATGAGGAAATGCCGAGACTGGCACTCAGCCCCAATGCGGCCCAAACCGGCCCAGGTTCCGCCGCTTGATGGCACACGGCTGACCCAGCCAGAAATGACTTGGCGGCGGCGGACCACATGACGAAGAAGGAGAAGCGGCCGACGAAAACTCCGGCCTCCCACGCGAAAGGCCGGCTGAGCGCTGCAGCGAAATCCTCCGGTGCAACCTCCACGCCTCAATTTCCAGTCGTGGGGATTGGCGCCTCCGCTGGGGGCCTGGAGGCTTGCACGGCGTTGCTCAAGGCCCTGCCGGTGAACCCTGGGATGGCGTTCGTGGTGGTCCAGCACCTTGATCCTCACCACGAGAGCATTCTGCACAAGCTACTCTCCAGAACAACAGAGATGGCCGTCATCCAAGTGGAAGATGGCATGGTCCTGGAACCGAACCATGTTTACGTGATCCCGCCGAACCACGATATGGCCGTTCGCGAGAGGACGTTGCGGCTCCTGTCCCGCCGGCGGACCGCCGGCAGACACTTGCCGATTAATCGATTCCTTGTTTCCCTTGCGGAGGACCAGAAGAGCGCCGCCATCGGGGTGATCCTATCGGGAACGGCATCCGACGGAACCGTGGGGTTGCAGGCCATCAAGGCTGAAGGCGGCGTCGCCTTTGCGCAGGACCCCAAGTCGGCCGGCTATCCTGGCATGCCCGAGAGCGCGATTCTGGCGGGGTGCGTGGATTTTGTCCTCCCGCCCGAGGAAATTGCCCGGGCGCTTATCCGGCTCCAGCACCTACCTTACGCGAAAAGGACCGCCGCCATGCTGGAGGCGGAGCCGCCGTTGGTGGGCGCGGCCGATCTTCAAAAGATCCTCCAAATTCTGCGGACGGCCACGGGGGTCGATTTCAGTCTTTACAAAACCGGAACGATCAAGCGGCGCGTCGGGCGCCGGATGATCCTCCAAAAAATCGAAAACCTGCAACGTTACGGAACCTACCTGGAGCATAACCCCCTCGAGGTTACGGCGCTCTACCAGGACATCTTTATTCACGTAACCAGCTTTTTCCGGGAACCGGAGATGTTCGCGGCGCTGCAACGAAGAGTTCTCCCTAAGCTGATGGCGAATCGGCCGCAAGGTGAGCCGCTTCGCATATGGGTTCCCGGATGCTCGACGGGCGAAGAGGTGTACTCGATTGCAATAACGCTTTTGGAATTTCTGGACGAACGGGCCTCCGGGGCCGCTATCCAGGTTTTCGGCACCGACATCAGTGCGCCGGCCGTCGACACGGCACGGGCCGGCACATACTCGGAAACCGCCGTGGCCAATGTTTCCCCGGAGCGTCTTCAGCGCTTCTTCGTGAAAGTGGGGGATAGCTACCAAATCGGCAAGCGGGTCCGTGAGCGATGCGTGTTTGCCCGGCATGACCTGGGCAAGGATCCGCCTTTCTCCAAGCTCGATCTCATCAGTTGCCGCAATGTCTTGATCTACATGAGTGCGCCGCTTCAGGAGCGGGTGCTTTCCTTTTTCCATTACGCCCTGAAGCCGGCCGGCTTTCTTTTGCTTGGAAAATCAGAGGCTCTCGGGTCCTCCGCTCATCTTTTTGTCCAGGAAGAAAGCAAGTGTAAGATTTATTTGCGGAACCCGGCGGCGGCCGTCTCTAGATCGGCCCTGGCGCCTGTGGATAACGCAATAGCGCCGGCGCGCGGCGCCGCGGCGGAATTGAAGGGCGCCGCGTTCGACCTTGAGAAAGCCGTCGAGCGCATCATCTGGCAGCGATACGCTCCGGCAGCGCTGGTGGTAGACCCGAGCTTGCATGTCCTACATTTCGAGGGGAACGCCGGACCATACCTGGCGCCGGCGCGAGGGGCCGCAACCCTCCACGTGTTGAAATTGGTGCGGGAAGAACTGGCGCTGGATCTCCGCACAGCGCTTCACCGGGCGAAAAAAGAGGACACCCCGGTTCGCAGGGAAGGTATCCGCTTTCCCCAGGACGGCGGATCGAAGACAGTCAATCTGGAAGTCATACCGATGAAAGGCCGCCACACGAAAGGGGCGGATTTCCTCATATTGATCGAGGAGGTTCCGGCGCGCGAAGCGGCGGAACCGCGCGAAGCCAGGGAGGAAGACGAACTCGTCCATTTGA
>Ga0187856_1003316_pt1 | contig 11293 bp, 7 predicted proteins | sample June2016WEW_8_40_FD_132443 | JGI IMG/M metagenome (GOLD analysis project Ga0187856, IMG submission 132443) | Peatland microbial communities from SPRUCE experiment site at the Marcell Experimental Forest, Minnesota, USA - June2016WEW_8_40 | ecosystem: Environmental > Terrestrial > Soil > Wetlands...
CCAACGGCAACATCCATATCGGGCATGCGCTCAACAAGATCCTCAAGGACGTGGTGACCAAGAGCCAGCAGATGCTCGGCTTCGATTCGAACTATGTGCCGGGCTGGGACTGCCACGGCCTGCCGATCGAATGGAAGATCGAGGAGGAGAATTACCGCGCCAAGGGTGCCTCCAAGCCGGATTTCTCAAATCCGGCAGCGCTCATCGAATTCCGCCAGGAGTGCCGGGCCTTCGCCGCGCACTGGATCGGCGTGCAGCGCCAGGAGTTCGAGCGCCTCGGCGTCATCGGCGACTGGGCGCATCCCTACACCACGATGGATTTTTTCGCCGAGGCGCAGATCGCGCGCGAGCTGATGAAGTTCGCCGCCAACGGCACGCTCTATCGCGGCTCCAAGCCGGTGATGTGGTCGGTGGTGGAAAAGACCGCGCTCGCCGAGGCGGAGGTCGAGTATGAGGATTACGTCTCGGATCAGGTGTGGGTGAAGTTTCCAGTCGATGAAGTCAAAGTTACGATCCAAGAAAATGGGCCCGACGGGATTCGATTTCGGGCCATAAGCGATCAAAGCCTTGCCGGTACGTCTATCGTGATTTGGACCACGACTCCGTGGACCATCCCTGGTAACCGCGCCATCAGCTATTCATCGAAGATTTCTTACGGCCTCTACGTTGTTGAAGATGCGCCTTCGGATAATTGGGCAAAGAAGGGCGAGCTATTTATTCTTGCAAATAGCCTTGCGCTCGAAGTTGTTCGCCAGGCGCGGGTCACAAGTTTCAAAAAGCTTCGCGATGTTTCTTCTCTCCATCTCGCGGGAATGACGTGTTGCCATCCCCTAAAGGGGTTTGGGGGTGATTACAATTTTCCTGTACCCCTCCTCGAAGGCGGTCATGTCACGGACGATACCGGGACAGGTTTTGTCCACACTGCACCGGGCCATGGCCGCGAGGACTTCGACGTCTGGACTTACTTTGGACGTCAACTGGCTGAGCGCGGCATCAACACGACCATACCCTACACCGTCGACGCCGATGGCTGCTTCACCGAGCAGGCGCCGGGGTTCACCGGCAAACGCGTGCTCACGGAAAAGGGCGAGAAGGGCGACGCCAACGAGGCGGTGATCAAGGCCTTGATCGACGCCGGCATGCTGATCGCGCGCGGGCGCTTGAAGCACCAATATCCGCATAGCTGGCGCTCGAAGAAGCCGGTGATCTTCCGCAACACGCCGCAATGGTTCATCGGCATGGACACACCTATCGAGTGGAGGCCGAAGCAAGGGCTCACACTGCGTCAGCGTGCCAACGAAGCGATTAGTTCGACGCGGTGGGTTCCACCCCAAGGTCAAAACCGCATTGGGGGGATGATCGCAACTCGTCCCGACTGGGTGATCTCGCGCCAGCGCGCCTGGGGCGTGCCGATCACGCTGTTCATCAAGGAGAAGCCGGACGGCGCGGTCGAGATTCTCAACGATCCCGACGTCAATGTGCGCATCATCGATGCCTTCGAGGAAGAGGGCGCCGATGCCTGGTACAAGCCGGGCGCGCGCGAACGCTTTCTCGGCAAGCTCGCCAATCAAGGCTGGCAGAAAGTCGACGACATTCTCGACGTCTGGTTCGATTCCGGCTCGACGCATGCCTTCGTGCTCGAGGACCCAACCCACTTTCCGGCGCTCGCCGGCATCCGCCGCAAGCACGACGGCGGCGACGAGATGGTGATGTACCTCGAAGGCTCCGACCAGCACCGCGGCTGGTTTCAGTCATCGCTTTTGGAATCCTGCGGCACGCGCGGGGAGGCGCCGTTCGACATCGTGGTCACTCACGGCTTCACGCTCGACGAGAACGGCCGCAAAATGTCGAAGTCGCTCGGCAATACGGTCGCGCCGCAGGATGTGATCAAGCAATCGGGCGCCGATATCCTGCGACTGTGGACTTGCGCGACCGACTATTGGGACGACCAGCGCATCGGTCCGGAAATCCTGAAAACCTCCGTCGAGACCTACCGCAAGCTGCGCAACACGCTGCGCTGGATGCTGGGCAATCTCGCGCATCTGCACGGCGACGAGCGCGTGGCGGTGGCCGACATGCCGGAGCTCGAGCGCCTGATGCTGCATCGGCTTGCCGAGCTCGATCCGCTGGTTCGCGGAGCTTACGCCGATTTCGACTTCAAGCGCATCTTCGCCGCGCTCAACGCCTTCATGACCGTCGACCTCTCGGCCTTCTATTTCGATATCCGCAAGGACGCGCTCTATTGCGATCCGTATTCCAGTCTCAAACGCAAAGCGTGTCTTACCGTGCTAGATATCTTGTTTGAGACATTGGTGAAGTGGCTCGCTCCAATGCTGTGCTTTACTGCGGAGGAAGCGTGGCTCGCCCGAAGACCCGACGCTAATGACGCCGTGCATTTGCAATTGTTTCCAGAGATACCGGCTAATTGGCGGGACGAGGCCTTAGCCAAGAAATGGGATAAGGTGCGCGACGTGCGGCGCGTCGTCACGGGAGCGCTGGAACTTGAGCGTGCCTCGAAACGCATCGGCTCCTCTCTTGAGGCGGCGCCAATTGTGTATGTCTCCGATCCGCACACTCAGGAAGCGCTGGAATGGGTCGACTTTGCCGAGGTCTGCATCACTTCTGATGTTAAGATTGTGATTGGTGAGGAGCCGCCGCGCGACGCTTTTTCGATCCCCGAAGTACGCGATGTTCACGTCGTCCCGGCTAGAGCGATGGGACGTAAATGCACTCGGTCGTGGAAGATCTCACCTTCCGTCGGGCTCGATCCGCAATTTCCCGACGTGACGCCGCGCGACGCGCAGGCGCTGCGCGAATGGGATGCCATGCGCAAGGCGGCGGAGTAGGGGGCGGCGTGGCGGATGCGTCACCAAGACCAGCGGCCCGCTCCTATGCGTGGGGACCGCTGAGCGCACTCGGGCTTGCCGTGGCCGTGGCGACCGGCATCATCGATCAAGCGTCGAAGCTTTGGCTTTTGGATGTGTTCGATCTGGGCGACCGGGGGCGGGTGGCACTCACCTCCTTTATCGATCTTGTCGTCACCTGGAACACCGGCATCAGTTACGGGCTCCTGCAGCAAAACGGGCTCGTCGGCCTGTGGGCGCTGCTCGCGTTCAAAGTGGCGGCGGTCGTTTTTCTCTGGATCTGGCTCGCCCGGGCGTCCTCTCGGCTGACCGCCACCGCGCTCGGGCTTATTATCGGCGGGGCGCTCGGCAATGCGGTCGACCGGCTGCACTGGCCCGGCGTCATGGATTTTGTGCTTTTTCACATAGAAACCGCCAGTTGGAGCTTCCGCTGGTACGTTTTCAACTTGGCCGATGTGGCCATCGTGGCCGGCGTGGTGGGCCTTCTTTACGATTCGCTTCGGGCGGTGGCGCCGCAAAAGCGCCCTGATCGCGGATAAAGAAAATAGCCAGAGGTTTAGGCAACTTCTCAGGGATGATTTTTGGGGATGTGCCGTACCGGCGCCTCGGGGTGTGAGGGTATGCCGCAGGATTATGGTCGGGGCCGCAGGGTCGATCGCGGGGCGGGCGTGGGCGCTCTGCTTTTGCGCGCCGCCATCGGCGTTGCTTTCATCGGCCTTGTCGTAGGTTTCGATACGTCCGCGGCGCGAGCCGCCGACGACGATACCAATGCCTCCGCCTGGTCGAAGTTCATGCAGACGCTCGGCCTCAAGAAGGGCCCCGACGACCCGGATATCGACTTGATGGAACGGTCGCCGCTGGTGGTGCCGCCGAGCCGCGACCTGCCGCCCCCGGTGGCTGCGGCTGCGGCGCCCACGCCGGACTGGCCCCAGGACCCCAAAGTCAAACCCCGCAAGCACCGCAAGGCCAACGTCCCACCTGCGGCACCCAACGGGACAACTGTCCAGACGGCCCCACCTCCACCCTTCGAGAAGAAGGCCTGGTATAACCCTGCAACCTGGTTCAACCAGGAAGAATACGCGACGTTTACCGGTGAGCCGGCGCGCGACAGCCTGACGGATCCGCCGACCGGTTACCGCACGCCGTCGCCGGATCATCCTTACGGCATCGGCCCGGACAAGAAGGCGAAGCCGAAAACTGCCAACGCTACAGCGGCCCCAGCCGGGACCCAGGCTGCGCCTCCGGCGGCGCCGCAACCAGAGACGCCTTCGGCGGCGCAGCCGGTGACGCCACCGGCGACCCAACCAGAGAACCAGACCGGGAAGTAGCGGCGACCGGGCGACGCTCCGGAGGGACGAGGAGCGTCTTTGCCTGACTGACTGGCGAGAGTGTCCGACGGGCAAACTGAACGGCTGCGGCGGACTTTTTGCCGTTCCGGGTGACAGGCGCTCGATCAAGCTTGGGGAGGCTCAATTCGTGTCGAAGACGCTTATTCTCCTGCTCGCGCTCGTCGGCGCCGCAGGCGTCGCGCGCGCCGGGACCGAGTCCAAGGTTGCGGACTTCACCCTCGGCAACGGTCTTGAAGTCGTCGTGGTGCCGGACCATCGAGCGCCGGTCGTCACCCACATGATCTGGTACAAGGTCGGCGCCGCCGATGAGACGCCGGGCAAATCCGGCCTCGCCCACTTCCTCGAACATCTGATGTTCAAGGGCACGGCACAAAACCCCGGCAATCGCTTCTCCCAGGAAGTGGCCGAAATCGGCGGTCAGGAGAATGCGTTCACTGCCGGCGACTATACCGGGTTTTTCCAGCGTGTGCCGCGCGAACACCTCAAAGAGATGATGGCGTTCGAGGCCGATCGCATCACCGGCCTGGTGCTGACCGACGCGGTCGTGCGTCCCGAGCTGAATGTCGTGCTCGAAGAGCAGAACATGCGGGTCGCCAACAATCCGAACGGCCGCCTGGTCGAGCAGATGGACGCCGCGCTCTATCTCAACCATCCCTACGGCCGGCCGGTGATCGGCTGGCGGTCCGAGATCGAAAGCCTCGGCCGCGACGACGCTCTAGCATTCTATCGCCGCTTCTACACGCCGAACAATGCCATCGTGGTCATTGCCGGCGACGTGACGCCCGAGGAAGTCAAGGCAGACGCCGAGGAAACCTACGGCAAAATTGCGCCACGCGCCGAAATCGCACCGCGCCGGCGGCCAAGCGAGCCGGTGCAGGAGGCGCCGCGCACCGTGACGCTCGCCGATGCTCGGGTCGAACAGCCGAGCCTGACCCGCTTTTATCTCGCGCCGTCGCGGACCACGGCCAAACCCGGTGAGAGCGAGGCGCTGGAGGTGTTGGCCCATGTGCTGGGCAGCGGCGCCAACAGCCGCCTCTACCGCACGCTCGTGGTGGAGCAGGGCATCGCGCTCAGCGCCGGCGCCTATTATTCGGAGACGGCGCTCGATTACGGCAAGTTCGGCGTCTACGGCGCGCCGAAGCCGGGCAAGACCCTGCACGACGTCGAGACGGCGATCGACGCGGTTCTGGCCGACGTCAGCGAACACGGCATCACCGCCGACGAGCTCGACCTCGCCAAGAACCGGCTGATCGCCGACGCCATCTACGCGCAGGACAATCAGGCGACGCTGGCGCGCTGGTACGGTGCCGCGCTGGCGACCGGCCAGACCGTCGACATGGTGCGCAACTGGCCCGAGGCCATTCGCGCCGTGACGGCCGACGCCGTGCATCAGGCCGCGCGGAGTTGGCTCGACCGCCGCGCCTCGGTGACCGGCTATCTCGTCAACAGCCTGCAGCCGGAGGAGAAGCACTCGTGAATGCGATGACGCCGGCCTTGAGCCGCTCCCTCCTGCGCCGCGGTGCCGTCGCCGTCGCTGCGCTTGTTGTTTTCGCCGCGCCGGCTGGCGCCACGACGATCGAGCGCGTGGTGAGCCCCGGCGGCATCGAGGCCTGGCTGGTGCGCGAGCCGGCAGTCCCTCTTATCGCCGTGAATTTCGCTTTCGTCGGCGGTGCCGCTCAGGATCCGGCCGGCAAAGCCGGCACGGCGAACCTGGTCGCCTCGCTGCTCGACGAAGGCGCCGGCGATTTCGACTCCACGACCTTTCACGGTCGCCTGGAGCGCAAGGCCATCGAGTTGAGCTTTGAAGCCGAGCACGACACCTTGCACGGCTCGCTGCGCACGCTGGTGGAGAACAGGGACGAGGCGTTCGACGATCTGCGCCTGGCGCTCACCGCGCCGCGCTTCGATCCGCCTGCGGTCGAGATCATCCGCTCGCAGGTCCTGTCGGTGCTGCGGCGTGCCACCACCAGCCCGACCGACATCGCTTCGCGGCGCTGGTGGGACACCGCATTCGCCGGCCATCCCTATGGCCACCCGGTGAGCGGCACGCTGGAATCGGTTGCCAACATCACCATCGACGATCTCAGAACCTATACGCAGCGGGTGCTGGCGCGGGCAAACCTGAAAGTCGCCGTCGTCGGCGACATCGACGCTGAAACGGTAAAAGCGATGCTCGACCGCGTGTTCGGCGGGCTTCCGGCAAAGCCGGAGCTCGCCCCGGTCGCCAGTGTGGCGCCGCAAGGGCTCGGCCAGCGCATCATGGTCAAGCTCGACGTGCCGCAGACGGTGATCACGTTCGGCGGCGCCGGCATCGCCCGCAAGGATCCGGATTTCATGGCCGCCTACATCGTCAATCAAATTCTCGGCGGCGGCACGTTTTCCTCGCGGCTTTACCGCGAAGTGCGCGAGAAGCGCGGCCTCGCCTATTCGGTCGACGACGGCCTGGTTCTGCTCGATCATGCCGCTTTGTTCTTCGGCGCCACCGCGACGCGGGCCGACCGCAGCGGCGAAACCGTCGATCTGGTCGAAGCGGAAATCCACCGGCTGGCCGCAGGCGGGCCGACACCGGAGGAACTCGCCAAGGCCAAGGCCTATATCAAGGCCTCGTTTGCGCTCAATCTCGATAGTTCGAGCAAGATCGCCGCGTTGCTGGTGCAGCTGCAGCGCGACGATCTCGGCATCGATTACATCACCCGGCGGTCGCAATTGATCGACGCGGTGACGCTCGACGACGCGAAACGCGTGGCCAAGCGCCTGCTCAACGGCGGGCTCCTGGTCACCGTCGTCGGCCGGCCGGAGGGGATCGTTTCGACCAGCGCCAATTAGGTGGCGCAGGCGTAGTATGTAGCCCGTGTCGAGCGAGCTACTTTTCGATGATCCGCGTTACCGCCCATATCAGCATCGACGAGCGTGAGATCGAGGAAAGCTTCGTGCGCGCCTCGGGCCCGGGCGGGCAGAACGTCAACAAGCTCGCCACCGCGGTGCAGCTTCGTTTCGACGTGCGGGGATCGCCGTCGCTCACCGACGATGTGCGGGCGCGGCTCGAGCGGCTCGCCGGCACGCGGCTCACCCGCGACGGCGTTCTGGTCATTATCGCGCAGCGCCACCGCACCCAGGGGCGCAACCGGCAGGACGCGCTCGATCGCCTGATCGATTTGATCCGCCGCGCGGCCATTCCACCGCGGCCACGGCGACCGACCCGGCCGACGCGGGCGTCGCGTGAGCGCCGCATCGAAGGCAAGAAGCGCCGTGCCGGATTAAAGCAGCTGCGCCGCGCTAAGCCGTCGTTCGAGTGAAACAACCCCGGATTTCGCTGCCGCCCAATCCGGGTTAGTTTGCTCCGCGAGCGAGTCGCCCATGCCCGTCCGCCAGCTCTCCGAAGCCATCATCAACCGCATCGCCGCCGGCGAGGTGGTGGAGCGCCCGGCGAGCGCGGTCAAGGAGCTCATCGAAAACGCACTCGATGCCGGCGCCACGCGCATCGACGTGCTGACCGACGGCGGCGGCCGCCGACTCATTCGCGTGACCGACGACGGCGAGGGCATGACGCGCGCCGACTTGGCGCTGGCGGTCGAGCGCCATGCCACCTCCAAGCTCGCCGACGACGACCTCGTCTCGATCCGTACCCTCGGCTTCCGCGGTGAGGCGCTGCCCTCGATCGGCGCCGTGGCGCGGCTTGCCATCGCGACGCGCCACAGAAGCGAGCCGCACGCCTGGTCGATCGAAGTCGAGGCCGGCGCCAAGTCGGAGCTGAAACCGGCGGCGCTCGGCGCCGGCACCCGCGTCGAGGTGCGCGACCTGTTCTACGCGACGCCGGCGCGATTGAAATTTCTCAAGCTCGATCGCACCGAGGCCGAGGCGGTGCGCGAGGTGGTGCGCCGGCTTGCCATGAGCCGGCCGGATGTCGCCTTCACGCTCGCCGGCGAGGAGCGCGCGCCGGTGACCTTTGCCGCGACGCTGCCGGGCGCCACCGGGCGGCTCGCCCGGCTCGGCGACGTGCTCGGCGCCGACTTCCGCGCCAACGCCGTCGAGATCGCGGCCGAACGCGACGGCGTCGCGGTCGAGGGCTTTGCCGCGCTGCCGACGCTGACACGGGCCAATGCGCTCGGCCAATATCTGTTCGTCAATGGCCGGCCGGTGCGCGACAAGCTCCTGATCGGCGCGGTGCGCGCGGCTTACGCCGATTATCTGCCGCGCGATCGCCACCCGCTGGTCGCGCTGTTTGTGACGCTTCCGGCGCGCGAGGTCGATGTCAACGTGCATCCGGCCAAGGCCGAGGTGCGCTTTCGCAATGCCGGCCTGGTCCGCGCGTTGATCGTACATGCGCTCAAAGGAGCGCTCGCCTGCGAAGCTACCCGCGCGGCGACAACCGGCGGCAGCGCCACCATCGCGGCGTTCCGGCCGGCGGCCGCGGCGCCGCGGCGCAGCTGGGACTGGCGGCGGTCGCCGGCGCGGCCCGGCGAGCCGAGCCGCTGGCGTGCCGGCAGCGGCTTTGCCGAGCCGGCACAGGGTTCCTTCGACACCGGCATGCCGGCAGTCGATCTCGGCGTTTCCTCCGATGCCGGCATCGCTGCGGAGGTCGCCGCCGATGCGCTCAATCATCCGCTCGGCGCCGCGCGCGCGCAGGTCCACGACACCTACATCGTGGCGCAGACCAGCGATGCGCTCATCATCGTCGATCAGCACGCCGCCCACGAACGCATCGTCTATGAGAAGCTCAAGGCCGCCATCGACAAGAGCGGCGTCGCCCGCCAAATCCTGCTCATCCCGGAGATCGTCGAGCTCGACGAAGCCGACGTCGAGCGGCTCATTGGCCGCGGCGAGGAACTAGCGCGTTACGGGCTCGTGCTCGAATCGTTCGGCCCCGGCGCGGTGGCGCTGCGCGAGACGCCGGCGCTGCTCGGCGAGATCGACGGCGCCGGCCTCATTCGCGACCTCGCCGAGCACATGAGCGAATGGGACGAGGCGTTGCCACTGGAACGCCGGCTGATGCAGGTCGCGTCGTCCATGGCCTGTCACGGCTCGGTGCGCGCCGGGCGCAGGCTCAAGCCGGCCGAGATGAACGCGCTGCTGCGCGAGATGGAAGTCACGCCTAATTCCGGCCAGTGCAATCACGGCCGCCCGACCTATGTGGAATTGAAGCTCACCGATATCGAGCGGCTGTTCGGGCGGCGCTAGCTTTTTGTCAGATAGCCCTCAAGATAATAAACTCGGTGTCGTCATAGCGGCGCCGCTCGAGTTCGCTAAACCCTTCGGGCGCGACGAAAGCCGGCTTCACCGCCTCCTCGACGACGATGAGCGCCTCGGGCGCCAACCAGCCTCCGGCGCGGGCCGCGGTAAGCGCCTGCGCCGCGAGGCCGCGACCGTACGGTGGATCGAGGAAGACAAGCGAGAACGGCGCCAGCGGATGGGCGGGGCCGAGCTTGGTGGCGTCGCGGCGAAAAATGCGCGAGGCGCCACCAAGGCCGAGCGCGGCGACGTTCTCGCGAATAAGCGCCCGCGCTTCCGCGCTTTCGTCGATGAACAACGCGAATGCGGCGCCGCGCGATAGTGCTTCGATGCCGAGCGCGCCGGTGCCGGCAAAGAGATCGAGCACGCGCGCGCCGCTGACGGGATCGCCGTGGGCGTGCGTAAGGATGTTGAACAGCGATTCGCGCAGCCGGTCGGCGGTCGGCCGGATCGCTTGCGACTTCGGCGGCGCAAGCGCGCGCCCGCGCAGCCGTCCGCCGACGACCCGCATCAGAGCATGATCCGGAAAAGTGGATTCCGGTTTTCCGACAAGATCATGCTCCACTAAATACTTGGAGCCCGAATCGATTCAAGTGAAGAGATGCGCTCTATTTTCCCCGCCGCGGCCGCGGGCCGGAGGAGCGATCAGGCGCACCACGCCGGCCCGGTCGGCCGCGCTTAGGCGCGCCGCTTTTAGGCTCCTCCGGCGGTTTGCTCTGACCGAAGCGCTCGACCAGCACACGGCGGCCTTTGCGGTCGCTAAGCAAGCCGGCGCGGGGCTTCTCCGCCGATCGTTCAGCCGGCTTGTTGTCCTCGCGGCGCGAGCCGCGGAACTTGCGCCGCAGCTTCTTTCCCGGACGATCCTCTTCGGGTAGGCGCCAGGCGTGCGCCGGTGACGCCGGTCGCGGCCGGACCGTGCGGCGTGGTTCGGATTTGTTTGCGCCGTCATCCTTCGAAATCCGCGTCGCGGTTGGCTCCGGCCGACGGTGCAAGTCCCGCGGGAGATCGGCTTGCTTGGCGATCGGCGCGGAAAAATCCGCGCCGGCGAGCGCCACGAGGCGCTCGCCGAGCTGCGCGCGCAGCACCCGCGTCGGCACTTCCTCGACCGCGCCCTCGGCCAGCTCGCCGAGTTGAAACGGCCCGAACGAAATACGAATAAGCCGCGTGACCATCAGCCCGAGATGGCCGAGCACGTTGCGCACCTCGCGGTTCTTGCCCTCGCGGATGGCGAAAGTCAGCCACAGGTTCGAGCCCTGCACGCGGTCGAGCGTGGCCTCGATCGCCTCATAACGGACGCCGTCGACCGTCACCCCGGCGCGCAATTCGTCGAGCTGCGGCTGCGTCACCGCGCCGTGCGCGCGCACGCGATAACGCCGCAGCCAGCCGGTCGCGGGCAATTCGAGGACGCGGGCAAGCGCGCCGTCATTGGTGAGGAGAAGCAGCCCTTCGGTATTGAAGTCGAGCCGGCCGACGCTGATCAGGCGGGGCAGGTCCCGGGGTAAATGCTGGAAGACGGTCGGCCGGCCTTGCGGATCGGTGTGCGCGGTCAAAAGCCCGCGCGGCTTGTGATAGAGGAACAGCCGCGTGCGTTGGCGCGCCGGCAGCGGTTTGCCATCGACCTCGATGCGGTCGCGCGCGGTGACGTTGAGCGCGGGCGAGCGGATCACCGTGCCGTTGACGGCAACGCGCCCGGCGGCGATCCACTCCTCCGCCTCGCGGCGTGAGGTGAGCCCGGCGCGGGCGATCACCTTGGCGATGCGCTCGCCGCCGCCTTGCTCGCCGCGCTCGTTCTTATTATGGGCCATGGGAAATTCCGTTTCGTCATGGCCGGGCTTGTCCCGGCCATCCACG
>Ga0187856_1003320_pt1 | contig 11289 bp, 7 predicted proteins | sample June2016WEW_8_40_FD_132443 | JGI IMG/M metagenome (GOLD analysis project Ga0187856, IMG submission 132443) | Peatland microbial communities from SPRUCE experiment site at the Marcell Experimental Forest, Minnesota, USA - June2016WEW_8_40 | ecosystem: Environmental > Terrestrial > Soil > Wetlands...
CACCGCGCGTTGCTCTATCGTCGCCCGAGTGAGCCTCAGGCGATCGAGGTCGTCTTCGAGCGATCGATCTATCTCGTGCGGCTGCGGCGGCATCGGCAGGCGCGTCGCTATACGTTGCGCATTGCGGCCGCGACGCGCGAAGTGATTCTCACCATGCCGCCGCGCGGCACGTTGAAAGAGGCGCGCGAGTTCGCGCAGAAGCACGGCGGCTGGATCGCGGCGCGGCTGGGCCGGCTGCCGGAAGCGGTGCGGTTTGCGCAGGGGATCGTGGTTCCGTTGCGCGGGGTGCCGCACCGGATCGCGCATCGACGCGGCGTGCGCGGCACCGTCTGGACCGAGACGGAAAGCGACGGCGAGCGGCTTCTCTGCGTCGCCGGCGAAGCTCCGCACATTGATCGCCGCATCGGCGATTTCCTGTGGCGCGAAGCCAAGCGCGAACTCGAAACCGCGACCCGTCGGTTTGCGGCCGAACTCGGCGTCAGCATCAGGCGGGTCGCCGTGCGCGATCAGGCGAGCCGCTGGGGTTCCTGCTCGACGGCCGGCGTGCTGTCATATTCCTGGCGGCTTATTCTCGCCCCCAGCCTCGTGCTCAATTATCTCGCCGCGCACGAGGTGGCGCACCTCGTCGAGATGAATCATTCCGCCAAGTTCTGGCGCCTGGTCCACCGCCTTTGCCCGGATCACGAACGGGCCAAGGTGTGGCTCGACGTCCATGGCAGCGATCTGCATCGCTACGGCATGCCCGACGGCAGCCCGCGGGCGGGGTTGAGTTACTGAATTGACGTCCCGCCAACGAGTTCGGTCAGCAATCGCTCGCCACCTGTCCCTGCCGGGGAAGGTCGAAGTCGCGTCAATGGGGGGGCTTTGTTTGCACCGCCACGACGTTCGACGATGAGGCAAACAAGCCGAATGACAGCTTCGTCGCCACGACGATCAGCGCCACCGCCAGCACGATGCGGAGCGCCTTGTCCGGTATACGGGCAGCGGAATAGCTGCCGAGTAAAATTCCCGGCACCGATCCCAAGATCAAGAAAATAAAGACCTGCAAGTCGATCGAACCCAAGAGCCAATGTCCGATGCCCGCAGCAAGCGTGAGCGGCACGGCGTGCGCGATATCCGACCCCACAATTCGCGCCGTCGGGAGTGTCGGGTAGAGCAGAACGAGACAGGTGACGCCGATTGCGCCGGCGCCAACGGATGATATCGACACGATCGTCCCCAGAACACCGCCGACCGTTACGGTGAGGACCGCGACTTGTTTCGGCGCCAGAACTCCGAGCCGCGCCGCGTAGCGAGCCACGATCTTGTCGCGAAAGAGCAACGTTACGGCCGTCACGACCAGAGCCAGCGTCAGCACGGCGTTGATGAGTTCGCGTGCCAACGCGCTGTTGATGTCGAGCGCGCTCAAGACAGACATCGTCACCAAGGTCATGGGGATACTGCCGGCCGCCAGCCGCCGCACCACGCGCCAATCGATCGTTCCGTTGAGCCCGTGGACCAAGCTCCCGGCAGACTTTGTCACCGCAGCGTACAGAAGGTCTGTTCCAACGGCGGTCGCAGGATGTATGCCAAACAACAAAATAAGGAGCGGAGTCATCAAAGAACCGCCGCCAACGCCCGTCAATCCGACCAATAGGCCGACAGCGAATCCAGATATCGTGTAGAGGAATGGTATCGAGTGAACCGCGTTCATACCCCTACCTCGCCGCCCATTCACGTTGGGGGTTGGCGAGACCCTGCGCGAACAGCGTGAAGCGAGCCTAGAGGATTTCTGCCGCCCACGCACGATCCGGGCGGAGCATGGCATGAAAATAAAATCGTTGCATGCGCTGCCGCAGCCTCAGGTGAAAGGTTTTTCCTCGCCAAGCGTGCAGATTGGTATAATCGCAGTGCAATTGTGACGCCCAAATTCACCACGCGGTGACGTTTGGTGCATTGCGGAAACTCCATCACCTTTTATGTAAAGCCGAGCAAGCGGTAGTGGCCGAGCCGCCCTTGGACGACGGATGCAGATACAAACTGTTGCTGTTAAGCGATATTGTGTTCCGATGGCCCGCTCCGTTGGCAACGCAAGTGCCGTCCATGAAAACGCGGTCCAGTACAGCGCCGGCGCTCAAAAACGGGCGTTTTGCCGCACCGGATAACACTAACGCGTGATCCGCATTGCATCCGTGGGCCGCGTGCTTATTTTCTCGTTAGTAGGCCAACCGGGCGGCTCCCCCATCCCCCCGACACCCCGCCGCCCGGCCCAAATAAGCCTAAATTGAGGCAACAACTCCAGGACCCCAAGCGCGTACTCTGCTTGGGGTTCTTTTTTGTGGCAGGTTGGGGTTCTTTTTTGTGGCAAGGCTACAATTTTATGACGAGCCTGCGGCGGTGGGTTGCCGCGGCCGCAAGGGTCAATTCTTCACCAGATCGCCAAGCAGGCTCGCGGCCACCGCTAGCTTCGACAAAGTGAGGCCGGAATTGGCGATCTCGTGAATCGCCATACGGATGCGTTCGACCTCGCTTTTGCGCGGCGCGACCCAGGCCTCGACGGCGCCGGCGCCGGCCACGCCGTTGCCGACCATGGCGGCGGTGAGCCGGCGCTCCGCATCGCCGATCGAATCGCGCGCGCGATCCAGCGCCAGCCGGTCGAAATAATCGGCGATCGGGATGTTGCTTGCCGCGGTGGCGATGCGGTCGAGGCGGAAGAACGTGCCGGCGGCGAAATAGGTGGCCGCGACTTCGCCGAGCGCCTTGCCGGTGCGGTCGGCGACCAGCACGATGTCGGGCGCCGCGGTGAGCGGAGCGAGATTGCCAATGCGGCCGGCAAGCTCATCGGGCACGCCGGCTTCCGTAAGCTCTTGCCGGCGCGCGGCGCGCGCGCTCAACGCGTCCTCCGACAGCGCACTGTCGAGCGCGGCGTCGACCACGGCGATGCCGTCGCGATAATGCGTCACCACGTCGGCAAGGCCCTTCGTCAGATCGGCATTGCGCAGGAACCAGATGATGCGGTCGAGCAGCAGGTCCTGCACCGCCACATAGAGATCGAGCTGCACTTTTCCCGGAATCCGATTGTCGAGGCCGTCGATCGCCGTGTTGAGCGCGGTCATGCCATAGCTGTCGCGCACGGCGGCAAAGGCCGATGCGATGGCGGCGGGCGCGGCCCCGGTCTGGTCGGCAATGCGCACGATGAGCGAAGGTCCGCCGCGGTTGATCATCGAGTTGGCGAGTTGAGTGGCGATGATTTCGCGGCGCAGGCGGTGATGCTCGAGCGCATCGGGAAATTGTGCGGCGATCTCTTTCGGAAAATAGCGGCCGAGCTCGCGGGCGAGATAGGGATCGTCCGGCACCGCGGATTCGAGCAAGTCTTCGTAGAGCGTGAGCTTGGCGTAGGCGAGCAGAACCGACAGCTCCGGCCGCGTGAACGGCTGCGAGCGGCGGCGGCGTTCGGCGAGCTGCATGTCGTCGGCAAGATATTCGACCGCGCGATCGAGGAGCCGGCGCGCTTCCAGCGTCTGAATCAGCCGCTGCAGGAAGCCGAAATCCTCCAGGCCGCGCCGCTCGGCGAGCGAGAGCGCGAGCGTCTGCAGATAATTGTTGCGCAGCACGAGGCCGGCGACTTCATCGGTCACCTCGGCAAGGAGCGCATTGCGCGCGGTCATCGTCAGGCGTCCGTCGTGCACGGGAATGCTCAGCCCGATCTTGATGTTGACCTCCATGTCGGAGGTGTTTACGCCGGCCGAATTGTCGATGGCGTCGGTGTTGAGCCGCACCCCGCGCAACGCCGCCTCGATGCGGCCGCGCTGGGTCATGCCGAGATTGGCGCCCTCGCCGATCACCTTGCAGCGCAGATCTTGGCCGGCGACGCGGATGGGATCGTTGGCGCGGTCACCGACCGCCTCGTCGCTTTCATCCGCGGCGCGGACATAGGTGCCGATGCCGCCGAAAAACAGCAAATCGACCTGCGCCTTGAGGATGGCGCGGATCAGCTCCTGCGGCGTGACGCGCTCGCCGAGGCCGAAAAGCTGCTGCGCCTCGGGCGAAAGCCGGACTTCCTTCGCCGCGCGCGAAAAAACACCGCCGCCGGTGGAGATGAGCGTTTGGTCGAAATCCCGCCAGCTTGAGCGCGGCAGATTGAACATCCGCTCGCGCTCGGCAAAAGTCCGTTCCGGATCGGGGTCGGGATCGATGAAGATATCGCGGTGATCGAATGCCGCCACGAGCTTGATCGTTTTCTCCCGCAGCATGCCGTTGCCGAACACGTCGCCCGACATGTCGCCGACGCCGACCACCGTGAACGGCGTCGTCCCGACGTCGACATCCATCTCGCGGAAATGGCGCTTGACCGATTCCCAGGCGCCGCGCGCGGTGATGCCGATTTTCTTGTGGTCGTAACCGGCGGAGCCGCCGGAGGCGAAGGCGTCGCCGAGCCAGAAGTCGTGCGCGATGGCGATGTCGTTGGCGATGTCGGAGAACGTCGCCGTACCCTTGTCGGCGGCGACCACGAAATAGGGATCGTCGCCGTCGTGGCGCACGACATCGGCCGGCGGGATGACGCCCGTCGTTCCGGGCCCGATATTGTCGGTGATGTCGAGCAGCGTCGAGATGAAGAGCTTGTAGGAGGCGGTCCCCTCCGCCTGTATGACTTCGCGCGCACCGCCCCGCGGCAGACGTTTCGGGACGAAGCCGCCCTTGGCCCCGACCGGCACGATCACCGCGTTCTTCACGTTCTGCGCCTTGACCAGGCCGAGGATTTCGGTGCGGAAATCCTGCGGCCGGTCGGACCAGCGGATGCCGCCGCGCGCCACCTTGCCGAACCGCAGATGCACGCCCTCGACCCGCGGGGAATAGACGAAAATCTCGTAAAGCGGCCGCGGCAAGGGCATGGCGTCGAGCTTGCGGCTGGCAAACTTGACGGCAATGAGCTCCTTCGGCTGTCCGTCGCGGTCGGGCTGATAAAAATTGGTGCGGATCGCGGCCTGGACCGCGTTGACGAAGCGGCGAAGGATGCGATCCTCGTCGAGGCTGTCGACCGCCTGTAATGCGGTTTCGATCGAGGCGGCGATGAAGGCCTGGCGCGCCACGCGTTCATCCTGCGGCACGTCGAGATGCGGATCGAACCGCGTATGGAACAAGGTCGCGATCTGCGCCGCGATGCCGGCGTGCTTGCGCAACGTCGTCCACATGTAATCCTGCGAGTAGGGCACCCGAACCTGCCGCAGAAACCGCGACAGCGTGCGGACGAGCGCGACATCGCGCCAAACGAGCCCGGTCGCGAGCACGAGCGCGTTATAGCCGTCATTTTCGGCGCGTCCGCTCATGACCGCGAGGAAGCAGCCCTCGAGCCGCTCCTTGAGCGCGTTGAGCTCGAACGGCTGGCCCAATGCGCTTTCGAGCGTCATGTCATGGAACCAGACATCTGCCGCGTCCCGCGGCCGGATGTGGTAGGTGCGCTCGTCGACGACGCGGAAACCCATGTGCTCCAGCACCGGCACCCGCTCGGAGAGCGGAATCGGACGGCTGTGGCTGAAGACTTTGAGCCCGGCGCACGCCGGTTCCGCGCCGGGATTGCGGTAAAGCTCGACGCCGAGCGGGCGTTCGGCCGTCAGCGCCTCAACCAGATGGATATCGGCAACCGCCATTGCCGGTGGGTAGACCTCACGGTAGTCGATCGGGAACGCAGCATCGTAGCGCGCGAACAGCGCGCGCCCCGCGGCCGAGTGAGCGCCGGCGACGAGTGCATCATGAAGGCCGTCGACCCAGCTGCGGACGATCGCTTCGACCGCGCGCTCGAGACTGGCCCGATCGGGCTTCGGCGTTTCGCCGTCGTAGCGCCCAATGATGAAATGGACGCGCACCAGTGGACCTTCCGGAAAAAACGGATGGAAAGCGCTCACGCGCCCTTTGAAGGTGGCGGCGAGATAATCGCCGATCCGCGCCCTGATCTGGCCGTCGTAGCGCTCGCGCGGAATGTAGACCAGGATCGACACGAAACGGTCGAAGCGGTCGCGCCGCGGCAATACGCGCACGCGCGGGCGTTCGTCGAGCCGAAGAATGACAAGCGCGAAGTCATAGAGCGTGTCTTCGTCGATTTGAAACAATTCGTCGCGCGGGTAGTGCTCCAGCACGTTGACCAGCACCTTGCCGGAATGGCTCGACGGATCAAATCCGGCGCGGCGGATGATGTGGTCGACCTTGCGCCGCAGATAGGGAATGGCGCGCACCGAACGCGTATAGGCGGTCGAGGTGAGCAGCCCGCAAAACGTGCATTCGCCGATGAGCCTGCCCTCGCGGTCGAAGCGCTTGACCCCGATGTAATCCAAATGGACGCGCCGGTGCACGCGCGAGCGCACCGCGGTCTTGGTCATGATCAGCAGTTTCGGCTCTTTCAGGAACTCGCGGATTTCGGGGGTGATGGTCACCAGCTGATCGCCGCGCCGAAGGAGCCGCATCTCGGGCGATCGCAAGAGGCCAAGGCCGGTCTCGAACTTCGGTTCGAGCGCATGCTCGCTGTCGGTGAAGGCGTAGTCGCGCGCGCCGAGCAGGGTGAAATTATCCGCCGCCACCCATTGCAGGAACTGAATCGCTTCGGCGATCTCGTCGGCGGGAAGCGGCGGCGGATTGGCCCGCAATTCCGTGGTCACCTCGTCGACGCGCGCCAGCATCGGCGGCCAATCCTGCACGCAGACGCGCACGTCGGCGAGGACTTCTTCGAGCGCGCGCAAGATTTCCGCCCGCTGCGCCGTATCTTCCATGCCTTCGACATGAATGTGAATGAAGCTTTCGCGGCGGCCTTCGGCTTTGCGCGTGCCCTTGAAGGCGATGAGGTTTCCTGCCTCGTTGCGCTCGACCGTGAACACCGGATGGACGAGCAGGCGGATGTCGACGCCGCGTTCGTTGAGTTCGCCGAGGACCGAATCGACGAGGAACGGCATGTCGTCGTTGAGGATGTCGAGCACCGCTACGCCGGGCGTCGAGCGGACGGGCGCCAAGCCTATTTTGGGCGCGCCGCCGGGCTGACGCTCCAAGAGAAACGACCACGATTGCTCAGCGATGCCGGCGAGCGCCTCCGGCCGGTAACGCGCAAGATCGTCGGGCACGGCATGCCCGTACAACTCGGCAAGGAAATCCTGCGGGATGTCACGCCGGCGCCCGGCCAGTATCGCGGCGGCCGCGCCGATGAGCGTCTGGCCGGCAGGATCGCCCTCGGGGCGGGGAATGTTTTGCACAGCCATGTTTCCCCCTCCGCCACTAGTGTCCCGATTCCGAAGTTCGCAAGTGTTCGCCGCACGCTCTCATGCGAACTTCGGAATCAAAGGGGACACTAGCAAATTCATGATTCTAGTGCGGGTTTTGGATTTGAAGTTCCTGCGCGAGTTTGCCGCCAGACTGTAGGAACTTCAAATCCACCGCACTAGCCGCGAATCTCTGCGATATTACGCGCGCAATGCGCACATCCGCTACTGCAACTATCTATAATGTCGCCCTATCCACCGCCGTGACAGTGGCATGACAAAAGGACGCCAGAAGGGGACCATCATGGCCAAGCGCAACAGCAAGACCGCCTCCGACGATCGCGCGCGGAAGTCTCGCGCTCCCGCGGTGGAGGGTGACGACACCGTCATCACCGCGCTCAAGCTTGCGCCGCAAGAGCTTTCCCCCGAAATGGCCGCCTATTTCAGCAAATGCGAGGAAAAGCTCGGCTTCGTGCCGAATGTGCTGAAGGCCTATGCCTTCGACATGACGAAGCTTTCGGCCTTCGTCGCCATGTACAACGATCTGATGCTGGCGCCGTCGGGCCTGAGCAAGCTCGAGCGCGAGATGATCGCGGTCGCGGTATCGTCGCACAACCGGTGCTATTACTGCCTGGTCGCCCATGGCGCCGGCGTGCGCCAGCTGTCCGGCGATCCGGCGCTCGGCGAACTGATGGCGATGAATTTTCGCGCGGCGCGGCTGTCGAAGCGGGAACGCGCCATGCTCGATTTTGCGGTCAAGCTCACCGCCGAACCCTGGCTGATCGAGGAAGAGGATCGCGAGGCGTTGCGTCGCGCCGGCTTCAGCGACCGCGACATCTGGGACATCGCCGCCGTCGCCTCTTTCTTCAACATGTCGAACCGCGTGGCTTCCGCCACCGACATGCGGCCGAACAGCGTCTATCATGGGCAGGCAAGGTGAGAGAACCTCGTCCGGCAGTTCCAGTGAGCGGCAGCTGTTTCGCCATGAAAGTCGAAATGGTGGCTCCCACGGTTGGCATTTCTGGTGTAAAGGGCAATCATGACAAGAGAGCAGCTAAAGGAAATCCTCGATCGCGTGCTGACCTGGCCGCCGCAGCGGCAGGAAGATGCCGTGCGCGTATTGGCGGAGATGGAGGAGCAGGATCACGGCGATCTGCGACTCACTGACGAGCAGGCCGCAGAGGTCCGGCGCCGGCTGGCGGAAAAGAACCCTGGGACCCATACGCTCGCTGAGTTCAACGAGCGTCTGCGCCATCGATACGGCGTATGAAAGTCATTATCCGAGAGTCGGCTGAGGCCGACCTCGATCATATCGCTGGCTGGATTGCAAAAGACAACCCATCTGCGGCGGCCCGTACTTTTGCGAAAATTCGGGACCGGATAAACTTACTCGAAACCGACGAACTTGCCCACATGGGACGTCCAGGCCTTATCGAGGGGACACGAGAGTTGATCGAGCGTCCGTACATCATCGTTTACAAGGTGGACGATCAACGGCAAGAGATTGTCATTATCTCGATCGTGCATGGTGCGCGGGATCGCGAAGGTCAGCAGGAATAGTGCGGGCAGCAAGTAGGCGGGAGGCGGGTGTGGCGAAGCATAGCGTCGTGACCGGGTGCGCGCTTGGCGTCTTGCTCGCCACGTCCGTTTTTGCCGCGCCGGCCGCAAAACTTTCGCCGAGCGATATCCAGGCGACGTTTTTCAACGGTCAGCCGTTCACCGCCGCGACGCCTTCCAACCTCAAATTCAAGATGACATTCACGGCGGACGGCAAGATGAAGCGCCAGCCGATCGGCACCGGCAGCAGGGGCGAGGGCACCTGGAAGCTCTCGAAGGACGGCTTCTGCACCACCTGGAAAGGCGCCAAGGACAATTGCTTCACGGTCGTCGGCGCCGGTGCCAACAAATGGTCGGTGCTCAAGGGCTCGACCATTATGGCCACCTGGAGCAAGTAAAAACACCTCTCCCCTTGCGGGAGAGGTCGGCGAGCAGCTTCATCTGCTCGCCGGGTGAGGGGTCGTTCGGGCGCGGCATGCCCTCACCGACCTCGCTTCGCTCGGTCGCCTCTCCCGCAAGGGGAGAGGCAATTTAAGAATGCATCGACAGATCGTGGATCGTCGGGTGTTCGCCGGACAGCGGATTCGCCGGGTCCCACGAATAGCGCAAGGTCTCGAAGCGCATCGCGCGCGCGTCGAGCATGACGAGGCGGCCGACCAAACCCTCGCCGAAGCCGACAATCTCGCGGATCACTTCCAGCGCCGCCATCGAGCCGATGACGCCCGCAAGGGCGCCAAGAATGCCGGCCTCGGCGCATACCGGCACGGTGCCGGGCGGCGGCGGCTCCGGAAACAAACACCGATAGGTCGGGTTCGTCTTGCCGTCGGCGTCGCGCTCGTAGGCGCGGATCGTCGTGAGCGTGCCGTCGAAGGGACCGAGCGCGGCCGTCACCAGCGGCTTGCGGGCGAAGTAGCAGGCGTCGGAAACGAGATAGCGCGTGGCGAAATTGTCGGAGCCGTCGGCGACGAAATCGTAGCGGCCGATCAGGGCGAGGGCATTCGCCGCGGCGAGCCGGACTTTGTGCTGCTCCACGGCGACGTGGGGGTTGAGCCGGCGGATCATTGCCGCCGCGCTGTCGACCTTCGGCAGACCTATGTCCGGCGTGGCATGGATCACCTGCCGCTGCAGGTTCGCGAGCGCGACCACGTCGTCGTCGATCACGCCGAGCGTGCCGACCCCGGCCGCGGCAAGGTAGAGCAGGAGCGGCGCGCCGAGCCCGCCGGCACCGATCACCAAGACGCGCGCCCGGCCGAGCGCGGCCTGTCCCGGCCCGCCCACCTCGGGCAGCACGATGTGGCGTGCATAGCGTTCGAGTTCGTCGGCACTCAGCATGATGTCAAGATAAGCTTGAACGGAACGCGGGACCACCTATAGGTCGCGCCGGCAATTGGATAAGCCGTCCTTTCGCCGCTGCAATTGGCGTCCGCGCTCGGTTCGGCTACGCTCGGCCGTCAGCTGCGGATGCGACCATGGACATGAGGGTAGCAGCCATCATTGTCGGCCTCATAGCGGCAGGCGCGCCGGCGCTCGCAAAAGAATCCCATATTCGCAAGCCGGTCGCGGCGGCGGCCGTCCACGGAGCCGTGCACAGAGCCGCGGTGAAAAAGCCGGCTGTGAAAAAATCGCATATTGCGGCCACAGCAGCCGCGCCTGGTGTCGAACAAACGGGAAGTGTGCGCCACCGCAAGGGTGTCAAGGCGAAACGCGACAAGGACAGCGACTCCGACCTCCTCGCCACGCAGGAACGCGGTTCACTCGCAGCGGCCGCGAATTTTCCGGGGGAAGCCGTCGGCTGGCGGCTGATCGAGGATCCGGCAACTGGCGCGTATGTCGGCCTGCCGGAAAAGCTCGTGCCGCACGCCGGCGCTTCCCGCACCGGCAGCCGTTGGACCTCGGCGCAGGGCCAGATTCAGATCGAAACATTTCGTTTGACCGAGGCGGCGTTGCCGGCGCTGTTCGAGGACGAGAAGAAGGCGTCACGACGGCAGGTCACGTCGAGCGCGCTCAAGCCCGAATCCTTCGCCATTGTCGGGATTCAAGGGCTGAAGAATTTTGTCGTCCGCGCCGATGCGCGCGGCAGTGAAGTGCGCGGCGTCAGCATCCTCTACGATCAGGCCACCGAAGGCATCATGGGCCGCGTCGCGATCGCGATTGCCAATGCGTTCGCCGGATTTCCCGACCCCAATGCCGTTCCGCCTCCGGGAATGCGGCGAATGGTCGAATACGGCACCGCGATCGTGGTGAGTAGCGGCGGCGATCTCCTCGCGCCGGGTCATGTCACCGACGAATGCCAGGCGATCACGGTGCCCGGTCTAGGCCATGCCGAGCGCGTCGCCGAGGACAAGACGAACGATCTGGCGCTCATCCGCCTTTACGGCGCGCGCAACCTCGTCGCGGCGACGCTTGCCGGCGACAGCGGCCAAGGGGGCCAAGGGGGCCAAGGGGGCCAAGGGGGCCAAGGGGGCCAAGGGGGCCAAGGGGGCCAAGGGGGCCAAGGGGGCCAAGGGGGCCA
>Ga0187856_1003324_pt1 | contig 11282 bp, 11 predicted proteins | sample June2016WEW_8_40_FD_132443 | JGI IMG/M metagenome (GOLD analysis project Ga0187856, IMG submission 132443) | Peatland microbial communities from SPRUCE experiment site at the Marcell Experimental Forest, Minnesota, USA - June2016WEW_8_40 | ecosystem: Environmental > Terrestrial > Soil > Wetlands...
GGGGGTCAGCCTCCCACCCCCGGTCAGACACCTGGAAAATGTGGTGCCGAAAGACAATCGCGTCCATACAACTATTTGATATCACTATATTTTAAAAAACTGACTGTAGAACTTGGGTTTGACCCAACAGTAGTTGGGGCCGTCAGACCAGACCGACAAGTGCTCAGTTTTTAAAGATTTTAAAAAGGTAACTGAACGTAATGATTCAAAATTCATTCATTTTTATTCCTGGAATTGGAGAAAAGGGAGAGGAACAGTTTTGGAAAGGAGGATTTTTATCTTGGGAAGACCTTCAGGGTAATATCGGCCTAAACGGGTCGAATAAACCCAAAAACAAAATTATTCTCGATTATTTAGAAAAGGCGAATGATGCTATAAATAACCTTGATATATCCTTTTTCAAAAAAAACTTACCTCAAAAAGATTATTGGAGGACTTACAAGGCATTTCAAGATAGAACTGTTTTCCTCGATATAGAAACTACTGGTTTATCGACGTATTATGATGTAATAACGCTTATATGCGCTTATGATGGGACAAATATTAAGGTGTTTGTAAAGGATATCAATTTAGAAGGAATAATTGAATATCTTAAGACTTTTTCAATAATAATCACATTCAATGGAAAGCTCTTTGACATACCCTTCTTAAAAAAGCAATATCCCGATATACTTATTCCACCTGTACACATTGATCTAAGATTTTTATTGAAGAGCTTAGGAATTACCGGGCCACTGAAGGAAATAGAAAGGAGACTTGAGATTAATAGAAAAGATGATATTCAACATTTTAGCGGGAGGGATGCAGTAGTATTATGGAATCAGTTTTTACGTAATGATAGTGAAGCCTTTAGAAAATTGGTTCAATATAATATTTCTGATACCTTTAACCTTAAAAAGCTTATGCATTTTTCTTATAATGAGAAGGTTAGGAAAGATATCTTGCCTAAATTGGAACAGAATAATGCACAAAATTCCCTTTTTACCAAAATCAAAAGGAATTTATTATCCTACGACTTAGCGTCTCATAATATAGAAATACCGGATGTCACAATTGAGAGGCAGGATAACTACCTACATTTATATTATAACAGAAGTCCGTTAATTATTATGAATAAAGATAATATAAAGAGGACTGAATTGAAAATAGATAAATTAATTACTATAATAAATGAAAAAGGGAATATCCCTTTAGTTGTTGGAATAGATCTCTCTGGTTCAGAAGACAAACCTTCCGGCTTTTGTATTTTAAAAGGCAAGAAAGCTTATCTCAGTATGGTCAGAACAGATGCCGAACTTATCTCAGCAGCGGCCAAGATAAAGCCTTCTATAATTTCAATAGATTCGCCTCTTAGTATTCCGAAAGGAAGGGACTGTGTTAACGATTCATGCGAATGTAGAAAATATGGAATAATGAGAACGTGTGAAAGACTTCTGAAAAAGCGAGGAATAAATGTCTATCCTTGTTTGATAAATAGCATGCAAAAATTAACTTCGAGAGGAATGAACTTATCTATTGTTTTTGAAAATATAAACCTCCCAGTGATCGAAAGCTATCCAGGTGCAGCACAAGATATTCTCCGCTTTCCTAGAAAGAGGATTAATTTAAAGGAATTAGAAATTGATTTGCTAAATATGGGGATAAAACCATATTCACAAAAGGAAATAATAACGCATGATGAAATTGATGCTCTTACGTCCGCGCTAGTGGGCTATTTTTATCTCGCCGGAATGTATGAAGCTATTGGCGATATTGATGAAGGATATTTAATTATCCCAGATTTAAGGAAAGAAATTAAACAGGTAGGACCAATATGGACATAATAGTTATAGTAGGAGGACAATTTGGCGGTGAAGGAAAGGGAAAATTAACCTCATACTTATGCAAAAACGAAGATATTGCAGCAGTAGTTAGGTGTGGAGGACCAAATTCAGGGCATACCATTACGTTAGATGGTAAACAAACCGTACTGCGACAAATTCCAGCAGGGATTGTGAATCCAAAAACAAAATTATTGCTGGCTGCCGGTTGTCTTATTGATTTAAAAGTCCTTCAAGGGGAAATTAAAGCGTTCAATATAAATCCTAATATGCTGGGAATCGATAGAAACGCCATTATAATTGATGAAGACGATATTAACATAGAAAATGAAATCAAACTTAAAGAAAGAATAGGGTCAACCTGCACGGGTGTTGGAAGCGCTGTCTCCAAAAGGGTTCTTCGAGGAAATAATTTAAGGATAGCAAAGGATATTATAGATTTAAGGAAATATATTACTGATACATCAGATGAATTAATGTCTTATAGTAAAGGGAATAATAAAATAATAATTGAGGGGACGCAAGGATTTGGGCTATCCCTCTACCATAGTCCATATTATCCTTACGCCACAAGCAGAGATACCACAGCAGCAGCGTTCTTGAGCGAAGCAGGAGTTAGCCCCATAGTTTTATCGGACATCATAATGGTAATTAGAACTTTTCCGATTAGGGTTGCTGGGAATTCTGGCCCTTTGCCTAACGAGATAGATTGGGAAATAATTCGAAAAGAGAGTGGGTATCCTTTTAAAATTGAGGAGTTTACAAGCGTAACAAAGAAATTAAGAAGGGTTGGCCGAATCGATTTGGCGCTAATTAAAAAGGCAATTACAATAAATAAACCAACAATAATTGCTTTAATGGGGATTGATTACATAGATTATAGTAGTAAAGATGCAACACATTACAATCATCTTTCCGACAAGGCGAAAAGTTTCATTTCCTGGATAGAATGGGAAATTGGAGCAAAAATAAGTTTAATTGGGACAGGGCCACGAGATGATAATCTTGTTGACATTCAATTTATTGGATTGAACCTTAGAGGAAAAGAGAGATGGGCGAGATAGATACAGAAATTAAAGCATTATGTGAAAAGGGTTGTCTTGAGGTAGATGATTTTGATACCCACGGCATCCTTTTAAGCGATGAAATTACACATTATGCAAATAACCATAATATGATAATTCCTTTTTCCAAAGAGAATCTAAAACCTGCTGGATATGAGTTAACGCTTGGGGCAGAATATGCCATTGGCGGCGAAAGGATGACCTTGCAGGAACAACCTGATAAAGATGTATTAACTATTCCACCTTTCCAAGTGGTAATAATTAGCACGAGAGAAATAATCAATCTTCCGAGGTTTATTCTTGCAAGGTGGGACCTAAGAGTCTCGAAGGTTTATGATGGCTTGCTCTGGACAGGAGCCCTTCAGGTAGACCCTGGCTGGTGTGGAAGACTACATTGTCCTATATACAATTTATCAAATGAGAAAGTCATTTTAAAACTACATGAACCTGTAGTCCTTATGGATTTTGAAAAAACTACTCCATTCAATAAAAAAGAAACGATAGTTGAATACCCGCGACCTCCAAAGCGGGCAAACCTAAAAGATTACAATTGGAAACTGAAAAGCGCTCTTTTTTCATATGCTACTGATCAAGTTGAAATAATGAAAGATAGAATGGATAGAGCCGAAAATAGAATAGACTCATTGGCTAATAGGTTTAATTCAACTGTCGGGGTAATATTTACTACATTGGCAATTATTTTTGCTGCAATATCATTATTCGTGACTTCTTCGAATAAACCATTAGCCTTGGGTTCAGCAATATGGATTTATGTCTCTATGGGAATATCTATATTTGCTTTGTATTTTGCATTATCAAAGAATCAAGGAATAAATGGTTGGTTAAAAAATATTATGGTTTTATTATTTATTATATTTATTACTCTAATTGTCATGATATTAGGTTGGCAATTTAAGAACTTTTGCTATTATTATTGGAGTAATAAATTATGAAAATCATAAGCTTTGAGGGATGTATAGGTGCGGGAAAAACCAGTTTAACTAATTATTTTTCCTATGAACTTAAAATTCCCAAGATATTAGAGGGTTATGAAAAGAATCCTTTTCTAAAGGAGTTTTATGAAAAAAAGGATGTTAATCTTGAGACCGAAACTACATTTTTATTAATTCATTATTACCAATTAAAAAATGCCATTAACCAAAACATGGGAGATTTAATTGTATGTGATTTTTCCATTGAAAAGGATTTAGTGTATGCCAAAATGAATTTAAATCAGGGGCAATTAGTAATCTTCGAACAAATATACAACCATATTATAAATGAAGTCGGTATTCCGAATACTACCATCTACGTTGATTTATCTTTAAAAATATTGAAAAGAAGAATTTTCCAGAGGGGACGATCGTATGAAATCAATGCTGAGCATGATTACTTTATAAAATATAATGACCGGGCAAAAGATTATTTTAGAAATTATGCAAATAGTAAAATGCATTTTCTTAACGTTGACGATTTAGTCTTAGACCCTGATAACCCAAAATTATGTATGATTAGGGAGTTGATTCATGGGGTACAGAATAATGGATAGCTGTGAGTAGCCGACATAGAGCGTTTCCTCAATATGAAACCCACCAATCAGGAAGCAGCCTGCCGGTTAGAAAATGCTGATGAGAACTAAATCATTGCTGTTAAAATGCTTAATGCTTGGTTTTTTTTTATCTTTTCCTTCCAGCCTCTTTGCTGCTGATGTTTTGCCAGTTATCGACCCGGACCAGGTCATTGCCAAATATGGCACCCCGGATATCATTGATTCGACTGCCTACGATAAACCCAGGCCCCCTATAGTGGTCAAAGAGTTTATTTACAAAAAGGAAGATGTCATGATTGTTTTTGTGGCCGCCGACGCCCCTATGGGAGCGCCGCCGCCTTATTCGGTCTGGAGATTGTTTGGCATAGAGGACGCAAAGGGCAAGAGGGTGCTTTCAGTTGCAGAATTCAAGGCCCGGATGGCGAAGCGCATCAAACAACCTTAAAGGAATTCCTGCGCCGGGTGGATTAGGAGGGCCACATGAGGCTCCTGGCGAGCAGCGCTCATCCTGCAGGCGCTTCCGATGACTCCAAGCCCCAGCTTCCTTCCCAAGAGAAAGAATATCTTGAAAAGGCTTGTGGCTTTCTGGTCCATAATTATCAGGCCGATTTAAAAATGCAGGACGCCATGCAGCGCGCCCATGATCAAGCCATCACTATCCCCGAAATAAGACGCGTCATTGAGGATTGCCGCACCTTGCATGAGGAGGGCTTTACCCGTTACCAGACGACTACTCCCCCCGCCTCATATAAAAAAATAGATGCCAATATTAGGGGCTACGCCAAAATGCGCTCCCGCGCCTTTGCAGAGATGTCCCTTGGATTTGGTTCCAGCGGGCTTTTTGTTCCTAAAGGCGGACTGCGCCTTGTCGAGCGAGGTCGCGATCATTTTATCGAGTCCCTGCGGTTGGGTGGCCTTTGCCTGCGAGAATTAAATAAACGCATGGCCCAATTGGAAGCCGACCAGGCCAAACCCTCCACCCCCAAAAATTAAAAAGAGGCCGCCGACGCGCCCCAAAAAATCCCCTCCCCAATAATCCAACGATCATTTGATTTTCGTTTCCATTTTTACTCCACTAACCCTTTTTTCCCTTTTTTTTTAAACCATTTCTCGCGTTTTCAATAACTTATTCTCTCATCCCCAGCCACTAGCTCGTTTGGGCCTAACGACCGCGGCCGGCTCACCAAACCGAAAAAGGGGTTACGGTTTTCAAACCGCAACCCCTCGGAATTTCTGGTAGGCACGCGGGGATTTGAACCCCGGACCCCTACCGCGTCAATCTGGTTCAGGGGACTAAGACAATTTAAGTATATAAACTAACCTACAAAAACCTATAGGAAAATCGGCTGCCAGATTTTATCCTGGTAGTCGGTTTTTTTCCTTGTTTTTTGGTATTATGGTCACAAAATGGTCACAAATTTTCAATCGGAAAACTGCATGAATTAAGAATTTGCGAGGAAAGGCGTCAAGACCCGCCAAGTCAATTTTCCTAAATCGTTTCCCGAGAAAAACATGGATGATATATTCAGGGACCAATTGTTAGTAATCATCAACGAGAAGAAAAAACTTATTAAACAAGCCAGAATAAATTTATTCTCAATAATATTGGCAACAAATATATACAAAGAAGGCACTTATAAAGCTGATTTTTTGAAAGGTTGTCCCAAAGATATTGATTTTATAAGTTTATCTAACATCGTGAAGCAAAAAGTTTCGGAAAAATGGGGTGAAACTCTTCGAATAATGAAGGACAAAAAGCACGAGTTTAATACGAAGGACGAAATTAATTCTATTTTATCCACGGATTATTCACCACCCAGCGATTTCCTTGAACTCTACAATCATCTCGGCTTAATTGAAAAATCTTACGATGTTCTTTTGGAAATCCCTCTAACTATAAATTATTTGATGCTTGATTTATCATTGCTGAAAATAATGAGAGATGTCAATATTAAGTTTGCTGTTAACTATAAATATGGGCAAACTGTGTTAGAGCGACTAAAAAAATCAGCTCAAAAGCTAAATTATATCACCAATGATAAGAAAACTATTGTTTATGAAATCTATTATAGATGCAATAAGATAAAAAAAGGTATGTCCTTTAATGCAATATCATTAACTATAGAACGAGAATTTAGGGAATTACAGAGGAAGGGGAATATTCCTCTTGAATTGCAGAAGAAGAAGGTTCAGGCTCCGGGGAACCATCAGATCAAAAGGTATTTGCTGGAGAATGACAATATAATGAAAGATTTTATCAAGCAGGGACGCTTATGGATATTGCAAAGGTAAGCTTTGTCTAATCATTTTAATTTTTCTTGTTCAAACCTAACCTTTGCTTAAAAAACCGTTAAATTAGTGTTTGTAATCTTTCAGATATCTCTCTATTCTTAAGGCATAGCTTAGCTGCTATGTCTTTTTTATTTTATTCATCGCGGGAATGGAGGGTTTTATGATTGACCAGAATATGGATCTGCTGACAGTTAATGACCTGGCGAGGCAATTAAGGGTCAAGCCTTCCTGGATTTATGGCGAAACTCGGAAAACTGGAAAGGGGTCTATTCCGAGAATCAGGGTGGGCAAGTATCTCCGCTTCCGGCTGGAAGAGGTAATGGATTGGTTAAAAGCCCACCAGGAAAATTAGGGCTGCAATGGTGATTTAATCGAAGTTAGTACGGTACAACCCGGCCTTGCCGGAAAGCTGAAAAAAGCCTATGGCTCTTCCTGATCTTGACCCCCATTCCGCCAGAAAATTTCTTGAATCCCTCTATGGCTCATATTTTTCCCAGGCTACATGCCCGAGTTATCTGGAGGTTAGGGGAAGGAAGGAAACAGACCCTCCCGGCAAAATGCCTTTCACCCGATTCTACCTGGGAATCGACCCCCTTCTTAGAGATATGGAGAAGTGGGAAAGGGACCGTAATTACTGGATCGGGACAGCTTTACGAAAATCAGATAAAGGCGGCAAAAAGGTTGATTGTTTGGCTCTTCCCGGCCTTTACTCCGATGTTGACTATGGACAGGATGGACACCGGAAAAAGAACAAGTGGCAGATCAAAGGTAAAGCCCTAGCCGTAATCCAGGCTTTCCCCTTACGCCCTTCCATTCTGATCCATAGTGGCGGGGGATTTCAACCCTATTGGGTTTTAAAAGAACCATTTGGGCTGGAAAACGGCAATTATGCCCAGGTAGAGGCCATTATGAAGGGGCTTGCTTTGGCCCTGGGGGGTGATGTGGGAACCCAGGATATAAGCCGGATTCTCAGACTACCTGGAACTTTCAATATGAAGCTGGCCGGTAAGCCCAGGCCCGTGGAAATTGTCTGGTGCGAACCGGAGCGAGTTTATAACCTAGCTGACTTTGCCGAATATAAAGCCCAGCCCCAAACCCAAACCCCCAAAGAAAAGATACGTGGCGCGGCTCCCAAAGGACCACAGCCCCAAAAACTTGAGGTCCTAAATATTCCAGCCTGGGCAAAGACGCTAATTCTTACCGGGGCAAGAGAAGGTTATCCTTCACGTTCTGAACGGGATCATGCAGTAATCCGAGAGCTTTTCCGGGCGGGGTGCAATCTGGATACCATTGAGGCCATTTTCCAGACCCATCCCGTAGGTGAAAAATACCGGGAGAAAGGACTTCACGGGCGGGCCTACCTGCAAGCAAGTATCAATAAATTGCCAGCACAACCCCCACCTATCAGCAAAGGAACCCCTCTATGGCCCCAGGAAGTCATGACAGGCGCGGCAGGATTATTTGCTAAATCCTATGCCGCCTATCTAGAAACCCCCGAACCCTTTCTTTTTATGAATTATCTAACCCTGCTAGGCCACATTCTTTCCGACAGAGTTACATTGAAATCTGAAATTATCCCACAACCGAGACTTTATACTGTCAACCTGGGAGAATCGGCAGACACCAGGAAAACTACTTCAATTAACAAAACCGCTATCTTCTTCCTTGAAGTCATTGACCATGGGGAAATCAATGCGATATGGGGGGTAGGAAGTGCTGAGGGATTGGCCAAGGCTTTCAATCAGAACCCGCGGGTTATCCTGATCTTGGACGAACTAAAAGCCATTGTTCAAAAAATGCGAATTGATGCTTCGGTACTTTTGCCATGCGTGAATACCCTTTTTGAACTAAACCGCTATCATAGCCTGGTTAAAAACCATGATATTAAAATTGACGAGGCTGAATTGTGCCTTCTGGCAGCGTCAACCCTGGATACCTACCGGAATATGTTCACTTCTCAATTTCTGGATATTGGCTTTATCAACCGGCTTTTTATTGTGATCGGGGATGGTCAAAGAAAATTCTCTATCCCGCAACCCATGCCAGAACATGAAAAAGAATCTCTCAAACATGATCTTAGAGAAGTTTTGAAGTTTATGGGGAATATATCCAAAACTGGACGCTATGCTATGCCCCTGGACCCCCAAGCCCAAGAAATCTTTGATACATGGTATTTCAGCTTGGAACATTCAGTTTTTACTAAACGCCTTGATGCCTATGGACACCGGCTCATGCCGCTCCTGGCCGTGAATGAAATGAAGGATAATATAACTCCCGAAATCGCAGAAAGAACCGTGGCCTTGCTCACTTATCAATTGGCAGCCCGCAAATTTGCCGACCCTATAGATGCCGACAACGCCATTGCCAGATTAGAGGAAAGAATCAGGCGCTTACTGAGAAATGGTCTGATGCTGAAAAGAGACCTGGAGAAACAAGCGCATAAGGACCGGGTAGGCTCAAGCTTATGGAACATGGCTATTAAAAACCTCAAAATCAGGGTTTATGGCAAACCCCAAGTTTGTGAATTGGGGCCAGAATAAAAAATGCCACCAATTTTGCCGCCATTCAATTGGCGGCATTTAACTTATTGATAAACCAGCAATTAATAGCTGTTGCCGCCACTTTTGGGGCAGGGTAGGGATCAGGAAAAAGTTAATAACCCCTGGGAGGGTAAAAAATGGCGGCAAATGGGGTTTTAATCAGTTATGGCGTGGGTCTTAATGCCGCCAAAACCATGGTGGCAATTTTGGTGGCACTTTGAAATACCAGAGGCATGGCAACCGTTTCCGTTTTTTCGTTTCTCTTTATAGGCGTAAAATCTGTGTCAAGCCTTGAATTTTAAGATCATAATTTGCGGAACCAAAGAAAGGGAAAATTCACCTTTATGGCGGCTTACCATTAGGATCGCATGGAAATGGCTGGAAATACTATAACCACCACTCGTAAGGGCCGATTCCAGCTTGCCAAGATCATCGGCACCCGCTACCGGTTCGACCTTGATGAAGCCTGGTTTCACGAACTGCCGGAAGAACGGGAGCCGAATCGACTTTGGTATGAGCGAATCCCCTGCGCAAAAGAGTCCTTCATCGGCGTTTACTCGGTTGATCCCCTGATTTTCAAGCTCTATTCTACTAGACCGAAGAACGCCAGGAAGATTCACGAAGCCATCAAGGATAGCCCCGGTTTTATCAAATCTGATTTCGCCTTTGATGGTGAGGCAGAAATCTACTTCAGCAAAGAAGTCCTGCCTACTGTCGCAGAATTGGCCGGAGCCAGGAAGAAAAGACAGCTATCCCCAGAGCAAATGGAAGAACTGGTAAAGTGGGGTGCGGCCCACCGTTTTAAATCTCAAATTGACGGGGTAGAGGACAGGAAACAACCCCAATTTGAGGCCCTTTTCTTGAGGCGCGGGTAAACCTATGCCTCAAATTAAATTAGGGCCAAAAAATGAAGTTTATAGGGGGAAAACCGTGGAAGACCCAAAAAAAACTACGGGAGCTTATTCTGGAAATGGGTTGACATGCCCGCCGAAAACCCTCACCGCCAACCACCCCCGTGCTTAAAGCGGTGGGCTTAACACCGCAGAGTTAACACTGGAAGGCTCGGAGATGATGACTAAAGTCCCTCCTCATTCCAGGTAAAATTATTTCCCAATTGATATCTTGTGAGTTAACATGCTTATACGGAGAGAAGTTGAGAGAAAGCCATGAAGACCTCAAAAATCCTAATTATGAGCATAATAAAATGAAAGCGCGTTACAAGGAGCTACTTCATAAATCCGTAGCAGCAATGATAGCGGCTATCGAGGTCTACAACAAGCCTGATTTCCACTACCGTGAAGAGACGTTTTCAATAATTGCAGTCAATGCCTGGGAGCTTGCATGTAAAGCTTATATCCTCAAGCTTAGTGATAATCGTCTCAAAACTCTTTATGTGTATGAGAGACTAAAAAAGAAAGACGGTAGCCCCTCAAAAAAGCAAAAGATAAAAACTGGTAAATCTCGAAACCCTATTACTCATTCCCTCGAATACTCGCTTAACCTGATTGAATCTCTTTCGGGCAAACCTTTACCGGAAGCTTTGAAGGTTAATATTATGGCTCTTGATGCACTTCGGGATAATTCCATCCATTTCTATAATCGAGGGTTGCTTTTTGCAAAGCGCCTTCAGGAGCTCGGTTCTGCAACGCTGAAGAACTATGTCCTTGCACTGGGGGAATGGTTTGAGATGAACCTGTCGCAATATAACTTCTATCTCATGCCAATTTCTTTTTTTGCTGAGGCTCAAATTGCCGAAGGGCTTGTTTTAAATAAGGAAGAAAAAAGATTTCTCGATTTCATCGATATTCTAGAGCAAGAGACCCCGAACTCTGGTTTTTATGACATTGCTATCAATGTCAATATAAATTTCGTTAAGTCGAAAACTTCCGAGGCCATCAAGGTGCAACTAGTGTCATGTTCCTTAATTAATGCGGCAAATTAAGCAACCAATGGTTTGCCGGTATAGGTCCACTTAAAGGGATGGGCCCGTTCCTCAGTATACTTCTTTATATAGTAC
>Ga0187856_1003325_pt1 | contig 11281 bp, 7 predicted proteins | sample June2016WEW_8_40_FD_132443 | JGI IMG/M metagenome (GOLD analysis project Ga0187856, IMG submission 132443) | Peatland microbial communities from SPRUCE experiment site at the Marcell Experimental Forest, Minnesota, USA - June2016WEW_8_40 | ecosystem: Environmental > Terrestrial > Soil > Wetlands...
CTTCCTTCAACTGCTGCTCAGCGTCCGCTGGTCTGTTCCTAGCATTATAAAAATCCGCCGCCTGTATCCAACGTTCCTCCCTTTTCGGCTCGGCCAATACGAACGCTTTAAGAACATCGGCCGCCTGTTGCTCCTTACCCAAACCCCAGTAAAGCCCCGCCAGAGTTAGGCGGTGCTGACTTACATTAGGTTCTATCTCGATGACCTTACTCATAAGGCTCAGCGCCTCGTCAGTCTGTTTCTTCTTCAAGCAAAGGTCGGCAAGGGCAAGGTAGAGGGCTACCGATTTCTCATTGAACTTGATCCCTTCACGCAAGGTTTTCTCGGCATTCTGCATATCTCCCTTCTGCACGTAAACAGCAGTCAGAAGCAAGTAGCCATCGGGTTTGTGAACATCCCGTCCCACAACAGATTCCAGAAATCGGCTCGCGCCGTCGATATCTTTCTTCTTCAATAGTACGGCACCCTTCAGGATGAGAGCATCCTCGTTTTTCGCTTCAGCTTTTAAAACGAGTTCCGCCTTGCCCATTGCCTCATCCGTCTTCCCCCGGCCTAAGAGAAATTTGCCCAACTGGATCTGGGCGTCCCAATGCTGGGGTGAGAGCTCAACGACTTTGGAGAAGCACCCGTAGGCCCCGCGGGGATCCCCTGACTTCAATGCAACCATCCCAAGCATGAAGTAGGCATCGGCATAATTCATATCAATCTGGAGTGCGTTCTTTAACTCCAGCCTGGCTTTTACATAATCTTCCTTTGCATACAATGCCTTACCTTTATTATAAAATTGAACCTTTTTCTCTTCCGGCCCGCTGCAGGCCGCTAAGAGCGCCACGGACAGTACCATCGCAATTCCTATGAACATCCTTTGTTTTAAGAACATCATGCTCCCTCGACATTAATCGTATTGTAATTTTTAAGTGACCCCACCCTATTTAGAGAATCGCATAGGAGTTTATTAGTATGACATGAGTTTGTTACGAACGTGTTACAGTTTCATGAACATTTAATGAAAGTTCAGGGGTGGGATTACTCGTGAGAGCACTCGCTGTCAACACTTCTTGCACTTTTGTTTTTTGAGAGGAATATCCGATAAACAAAAGTCCTGTTGTACTACCAAGTCTTTGTTAAACCACTATTCCACGTTAATGAAGAACCGATGAAAAACTGGCTCTCGGAAGAGAACGCCGAACATATTTTTTTACAAATAAATACACGGCATTACCAGGCGTCTAGGTCGTTTTATGACTCTTCGTACTGCTTATCCTTCAAGAACCGCAGCAGCTCCGTCATCATCTCCCGTGCAAACTGGTCCATACGCTTTTCTGCATCTTCCACGCTTTCACCTGGCTGAAGAGATGTAATAAGCCTAATGAAAAGATCATGTGTATTATCTCTTTTGATGGCATGGATTGCGAGATGGAAACGGTTCACATTTTTGTCATATGTGGCCTTGTCCTTCGTTTGAAACCAGAAATAGACAATGCTTTTTCTGCCGAGATATTCCATAACCATTTTTGCCGCCTTGATTTTTCCGAAAAAAGGCAGGTTGGTTACTACATGGGTCGATTCCTCAATTGTTTGCCATCCGGATGCCGGCAGGCAAACGGCCGGGCTATGAAAAAAGTTTTCATTGGAGAGAAAAGCTGTGCTTCTGTAGCCAAGATACAGGGACATCGCATCGCGATCGTTTTTTGTATAAAAGCCGCTGAATGACTCTTCGGCGCCGGACTGGATAACGATTTCAGGGTCCACAAACTCAGAGCGACCTCTCCAGCCCGCAAACTCGAGAGGGAACTTTTCTAATGTTCCATGAATCTTTATCGCAGGCAGAGCCTTTGTGCTCATGCTCAACGTCCCAACAATCAAGAGAAGGCCGATTGAAGTAAAAAAGGCTTTATTAACGCTGCCACGAGCGCTGTTCGATGGAGCTTTATAAGCATTATCATCAGCATCAAACGTCTTTCTGATGGGGTTTCTTGGTGGGAAAAGAGTGAGGAATCTACCAAACAGGAAGAGAAATGCGAAGGCGACCATGAAAAGAGCCCATCCGGAAAATCCATGGAAGAAGCCCTCCGCCATCCGGACACCATACTTTTCCGTCAAAATGCCGGTCATGCCGATGCGCAAAATATTGGTTACGACTGCAATCGGTATCGTCACCGCAATACACATGATCTGCTTCCAAGTCACTTTCTCGAAAAAATAAGCATAGACAGTGCCCAGGGCCAGCAGTGCAAAGATATACCTCATACCGCTACAGGCATCCACGACCTGTAATTGAGTCACCCCAAGATCAATTACATTCCCTCTCACATTAACCGGAATATTGCAAAAGGCGATCATCGCCCCACCCAGTTTCGAGGAGATAGTTTTCAAATAAAGTCCCATGTACCTCTCTACAACATCCGGAACAGGCACCATGAACATGAGGAGCCCGAGAGGGAATATCAGCCGTTTCACCGCCTCAATGCCAAAGCAAAAAGCAACAAAAAGTATCATGAGTACCGGTATTGAGGATATTGAAGCACTGCCGCTCGAACCGAGGATTCCATAGAGGGAGATCACTATAAAGAGAATAAGACCCGGAAGTATTTTCCAAGAACTAGAGACTTGGATATTCTTTAATGTCTTTCGCCTATCCCATAACAGATATCCGGCGAAGAGCGGAATCATGAATCCATAGGAATAATCGTCGTTATTCCACCAGATATGCACCATCGACGTGATTGGAACGAAGTAGGCTGCCGTAAATAGCACGAATAAAATAGACGCCTTCAGCCAAATACTGTCGAGTGCTGCTGCTTTCACCTTCATCATGAGGTCCCTCCCTGAAGTTCCACCATTCACTTCGCCCCTTTCCTCGCCAGCACGACCCAGACTGTCTTACAGAGTATCCAGAGGTCCTTACTGAAGCTCCAATTATCAATATATTCCAGGTCTAGCTTTACTACTTCAGAGAAGTTATTGATTTTGTTCCGCCCGGAAACCTGCCACTGACCGGTTATCCCCGGCTTGCTGGATATTCGTCTTCGGTGCCAATCTTCATACTGTTTAACTTCGTTGGGTGTCGGAGGACGCGTACCCACCAGGCTCATCTCCCCTTTCAGGACATTAATAAACTGGGGGAATTCATCCAATGAGGTCTTTCGCAGGAAACGTCCGACCCTTGTGATCCGGGGATCACCCTCCACCTTAAACATGGGCCCCCTCATCTCATTCTCTTTCAAAAGCTCAGATTGTTTTGCCTCGGCGTCTGCCACCATAGTCCGAAACTTATAGAGGTAAAATTTTCGTCCGTTCCTGCCCATCCTCTCCTGCTTGAAAAAAACGGGGCCGGGAGAGTCCACCTTGATCATGAGTGCGACAAGGGGATACATAATAAGCAACAGAAGAAAGCCGAAGAGTCCTCCCAGTAAGTCGACCAATCTCTTATAAAACCAACCCGATGCGGATATATGCCCGGAATAGTAGGCGAGAGTCGGGATACCCAAAAGGGACTCACCCCTCAAGCGCTGAGGAAGATCGGGATTAAACAAGCCGGGCACTATTTTGAGCGCAACGCCCATCTCTTCACACTTTTGCAGTACCTTCTCCAGCTCAATCGGATATTCCTTTGGCAGCGCAAAGACCACCTCATCAATTTCGTATTTGCGCAGGACGCTGTCGATCTCTTCAATTCCCCCTAAATTACGCAAATTCCCACGCTCCTGGCTATCTTTGTCGTCCACAATCAGGCAGCCGACAATGTGATGTCCCCAACTCCTTTGTTTTTCAAGAGCGTGAGCAACCAGCTTTATCCTGGCTTCACTTCCGACCAAAAGAATCTTCCAGGCATTAAAGTTGGACCGGGCAAAATGATCAAGGTAATAGTAAAGGCTCAATCTTATAAGCAGAAGTGAAATCAAAGAAAGAAAGAAATAGGATACTAGAAACGAGCGGGGAAAAGGACGAATTCCTATCAACATGGCCCCGGTAGTAAGAATGATAAAATCAAGCGTAACTGTCCTCAAGAGCGCATAAACCATTACCCGATAACTGGGAAAACGTCTTACGGAATAGAGTTCATTTTTCCCCATGAGATAGTTATTGAGGAACATCAAGCTTAGCACTGACCCGATATAGTCAGCCCAGGCCATAACATTACTGTCTGACACCACTTCAAGGCTGATTGAATATGCTAGCTGCCCGGTAACAATTAGGATAATACCATCAAGGAGCATCATGATATTAACAATAAGGTAGACTTGTTGGCTGATCATAGGCTCTCCGTCACAGACATAATTACAGACCTATTTTTTTATACTTCCTGCCCCATGAGAGGCCAGGCTGCAAGCGGACTTTACTGGTTTCAACGCCTTCCGATAAACGTCGATTGTGCGATCAGCAATCATGTCCCAATTAAATTTTTTTTCTACGTGTTCTCGAAGTTTATCCGAATCGGCCATGGATAAGTTTTTTTTCAGAAGTTGAAACAGTTTTTCTTTCAGATCCCTTACATCACGACACCTGAAATATCGATCATCTGGCAACCCCACCTCCTTATTAGCAGGGATGTCCGAAACCAGAGTAGGTAGGCCGTAACTCATTGCTTCAAGCAAAACGATGGGCAGGCCTTCATGGTAAGACGGCAGGACAAACATGCGCGCGTGACTGTAAATCTGATTCAAGGGTTCTCCCGTAATATATCCCGTCAGAATGATCCGCGGATCAGCAGAAGCCATGCGACGTAACTTTCTGCTGTACTCAGCTTCATGATCCGCCTCACCGGCAATAACGAGTTTTAAGGTCGTATTTGACGTTGTAAACGCTTCTATGAGGTCATGAAGTCCTTTTTCGGGAACAAATCTGGCAACCGCCAAAAGATAATTCTTTTTCTCGACGCCTATCTGATCGAGGAAATTATGAGATTGACTTACCAAAGGCAATGGGACACCATTATAAATCAGGTTTGCTTCGCGATGGCATCTTTCTTTGATGATCCCAGCAATCACCGACGAGACGACGATCACTTCATCAGCAAAAATTCCTCCGAGTTTTTCCCCTAAACGCAGAACGATTTGAGCGGTTTTACCCCATTTCTGGCGGTCATAATCAGGGCCATGATTGGTTACAACAACTCTATATCCCAGAAACCGTGCGAATGGCGTAAGGAGAGAAGGACCTATGCCGTGAATATGAACAATATCCGGCTTATATTTATACGCTTTTAATATGGCTATGAATGTATGCACGATAGCTTCGAAACTCTTTTTATGGGGCGCATACCCATGAATGAGTTTTACCCCGCGCCATTCTTCAGTGCCGTGTACAACGTAGAAGTCTCTTGTGCAGAGAATGACCTCATGACCTTTGGCCGCAATGCGGGGGAATAACTCTTCGCAGTGTTTTTCGATCCCGCCGGGAATACCGGGAATACCTCTTGTCCCTGTAACAAAAATTTTCAAGGAACAAATCCTGTTTTCCCTCATTTATCATATCCGCGAAAGCGGGAATTTGCAGAATATCAGACATATGAAATGTTCTTCCCAATGCGGAGAGAGAACTCCAAAACCTTTTTTTCTCTCTGCTATTGTGAGGACCCGGTGGGCGGGGGACAATCTCGGCTCCGGAGGAATACAAGATTTCTTCACTTCGCCCGCAGTGACAATTCTCAAGGTCTGCATTCGTGCTTCTTATGGAACTTGATCGAGGGAAATTTTTCCTTTAGTCGTAATTATTCTCAACTTGTTTCTGAGGGCCCATAAAGCAGGTATCTTGACATTTTTTTTCATTGCCGGGGCGGCAGACCCGATCATCCAGCACTGTTTCGTGCAATTCCTTACCTGCATTCTTATCTTCGCTGCCCGCTCCCCGTCCCAGATTTCCTCAAAGGATTGGTCAAGCATATTACCCATAATTAAAGGCAAATCCGAACCATTACAGGGGAGAATGTTCCCGTAGGGATCCAGAAAGAAAACATCGGTGCCTACCTCGCACGGTAGTGGCCTCTTTCCGCCTCTTACCTTATTAGCCAAACCCATATTAAAATAAGCGCGGAACCAGTTCTTGGGTTTGTTCGTTTTCAGCAATTCATGAGCAATCGTCTCAAATTCGCCGGCAATCATTTCCCGGTCCGAGAATGTATTGTCGTCTTTATGAAAATAGAAAGAGTTATGGGTGACTGCCGTGGCAAACTCAAGGCCCATGGCATTGGCCAATCGGTAAAGCTCGATCATGTCCCCGGCGTTCTTATCAGATACGGTCATCCCGAATCCGATATCCTTGATACCCATATCGTGAAGCATCAGAAGGGTCCTCAAACCATGATCAAATCCATTTTTTATCCCGCGCAATTCATCATTCGCGGCCGGCAGCCCTTCCAGAGAAATTCTGATCCCGATTCTATTGCCGAAATGTTCGACGAGGCTGATGATTCGGTCTGTAAAGTATCCGTTCGTGCTGATGACCAGTCTTTTTGTCTTGGCTAAGGCAGTATCTACAATCAATTTCAAATCCTCTCGAACAAAGGGCTCACCACCTGTGATATTTATAAAATCCAGATTACCAGGGATCTTTTGGATTAACGATGGAGAGAATTCTTTGCCCTTAGGCGATGGATGCTGCCAGGTGTTACACATGTAACACCTGGCGTTGCATCGATAGGTGACGATTAAACAAGCTTCCATTTTTCCCTTCCCCATTGCTTATTGATTGATGAGTTCTTCATAGATACCGGCCAGTTTATTACAGTGCTCGACGAGCGAGTATTTCCTCTCGATGATTTTTCTGCCGGCTTCTCCCATATCTCGTCTTAACTCCTTGTTTTGAATCAGGCGGGCCATTTTCTTTCCCAAGTCATCCGCATTGCTGTGTTCAAACAAGAAACCTGATGTGCCGTCAGCAATCTGTTCCGGGATCCCCCCAATATTTGAACCAATGACCGGTTTTCCACATGCCATAGATTCGAGAACGGACATTGAACAATTTTCATACCACTCAGACGGTACAACGGAAAACGATGCTTCAGCAATTAATTGCTTCAGCTCGTCTCCGGACTTGTAACCGATGAATTCGACATCCGGATGCTGCATCTGCAGTTTTTCTTTATAAGGGCCTGACCCCACAATCCTTAAAGGTAGTTTTCTCGTTAGTCCTTTATAAGCCGACAAGAGTGTGTTAATGCCTTTCACTTTTGATATCCTTCCGAAGAATAAGATGTAATTCTTGTCGATCCGTGAAGGTTTATATTCTGTGGTATCAATACCATTAGGAAGAACCACAATTTTTTTCCTATCAATACGGTTTTGAGCCATTAGATCTGCTATAAATCGGCTCGGCGCGAGAAATAAATCGACCATCTCATAATGCTTAAAAACTTTATGCCAATAGGCTTCCGCAGCAAGCAAGATGCTTGTTGACAATGAACCGTCTTGACACCGACGGAGCGCAGCATGATAGAAATGCCTGCCTGCGCACTCACTGCAAATGCTCCCATTGGCGAGCATGTAGTACGAGGGGCAGAGAAGTTTATAATCATGGAGAGTGAGGATAACTTTAACCCCGGCTTTTTTCAGTGCGGGTATCACCGAGGGAGTGATTTGATGATAAATATTATGAAGGTGCGCAATCTGCGGTTTTTCTCTCGCAAGAATTCTCGAAATATTTCTGATCGCTTCCTGATTATGAACAAACTTTACGGCTTCCTTTGCTGCACCGTAAAGAGTTCGTTTTTTTTCATGATAATCAACGCTTGATACGAAATATTCGCTATAATCCGAAGGTAAATTATCCTGATGACGCATCGAGAAGTCAATCACGTGGTGCCCATGATTAACCAGAAAATCCCTTTCTCGAAACAATACGGCTTCCGAGCCGCCATTAAGAAAAAAGAACTTGTTAATGAATAAGACTTTCATTTCTGTCGCTCAAATATGTCAATTCATAGTGCGACGAGTCACGTCAGCAGTGCGTCGAAAATACGGGAGTGTAAGCTGTGCCAGTTTTGCAGCCTTTCCCTTGGCGTTCGTCCCGGTCACTGCAGATAAACTATCTCGCCCGCATTATTGAGGACGTTGCCGCTGATGGTTGCGTCGCTCTGCCCATCAACCAGAATCCCGGGATGGGCAACGCTGATCACATTGTCAATCATAGAGACGCCGGCGGCAGAGAAAATTCCGCTACCCGAACAGTTCGTGATCTCGTTCTGTTCCACCAGGACATTCGCCCCGTCTGCAAAGATTCCATGACGGCCGATGTTGCTGATCTGGTTCTGCCGCACGTTGATATGGCGGATAGCCGGCAGGCCATCACCACCCGGATCGAGAAATATCCCATCACTCTCCGTATCCCCCACCTGATTATTGAAAATAGTAACCTGCTCGGCCCCGCCCATAACGCCGATGGCTCCCACTTTGCTCCCTTGCACTGAATTCCCGGTAATCTCCACACCTTGGAGCTGGCCGCCTTGCCCGAGAGAATTGATGCCGTAGGCGGTGACACCGAAGGACGCTCCTTGGGCCAGTATCGTGTTTTTCTCGATTTGTATATTTTCCGTCATCCCCTCCCAGCCGAACACGGCAAGGGGTTCATCGCTGGCGGATCCAATCTGGTTGTTCCTCACAACAATACCTGATGTGGCGTTTGCGGGCAGGGGATCCCCGTTCCTGATCATGAGCCCTCCGCCGCTCACCGTGTTCGTGTTCGTAATCGTGCATCCTTGCACAATCGCGTTGCGGATTTGAGCGGACAGATCAATACCGTACATCGGCGAGCCGATCACCATTGTGATGTTGTCAATCTCGAGATGTTCGACGTTCTTGAAACGCAGTATCCCGGGTTCCGCTCCAGGGAGCAGAGGGAGAGTAAATTCGATCTTCAAATTGCGTATAATGATGTTCGTGTTACCATTGATAAAGTCTGAATTGGTTATAAATTGGGAACCTGTAAACGAGTCCTCGGCCATAAGAATAGTCTCATCCCCCTCGCCTTCGAGAATGGTATTGGAAGGGAGCACTATCGTTTTCGAAATGCTATATGTGCCGCGTCCCAGATGGATAACATTAGTATCGAGTTGAACCAGATTAGTTACCGGAAGGCCGCTTGCCAATGCGTCCATCGTTGCCGCGTGAACATCCGACGTCGCGCTGCCGGTTTGGGCCTCTGCCGCATCGCTTCCAAAGCCTGTCATCGACCCAAGTGAAACAACGGCCACGAGCACCGATGTGCTGAGCATTTGCAAGATGCGGAGGCTGCGCTTTACCTGATGGGGGACGACATAGCCTTCCGCGACTAGCACCTCGCCGAGCTTTTTGCGGGAAACCGTCTGTTTTGATAGGGCATCGTCGAGCTTTTTGCGGGTGATTTGGCCCGTCGAGACCAGTATCTCCCCCAGCCTAAGCGGGCTGGGATATTCGCACGAGCCGCCCTGGTTTCGCTGAAAGTCGAGCAAGTTGTTCAGTTGCCGCTCTGCGAGCAGGCCAAGGCGCACGAAGACTTCGCCCAACTTCTCGCCCGTTCTTTTCTGTTCGGCTATGCCCTGTTCAAGCTGATCCGGGGTGATCTGCCCGGCCTGGACGAGCAGGGAGCCGAGCATCTGGCGGACGCCCGTAGCGAGCTTGACCGCGTCATCGGGTTGACCGAGGTGCTCCTGTATCGAGAGCACCGCATTGATTTCGGTGGCGTCAAGGATCCCCATTCTCACCAGCACCTGCCCTAGAAGTTCGCTCGTATGAGTCTGCTCTGCCAGCGCAAGGTTCAGGTCGTAAGTAGATAGGAACCCGCCATCCACTAATATCCGGCCGATAGGCCGCTTTGTCCTCTCTTCACTGCGCATATACGCCTCCTTTCCGATATTCTCTGTTAACCGATATGTCTTACATCAATGATTTCGACTCAGGCCATCCGTACATAAGATGGGGATGCAAGGCCCATCGTCCCTGAAACAAAAATTCTCATTCCGAAGACTTTACGCAGATAGTTTCGCCATTATAAACAGGCACTAGGACGGTGATGATGAAATCTTCCCGTCTATATTCTCATCCATTGTTTGGGTATTAGATCGCTGGTATTTCTTTTCTCATTATTGAACCATTGTTTTGGCGCGACCACGATTTTTTCGGGATATTTGCTCAACCAGGCACCCCACCAGCTTAGGGAACTGTTCGCAATGATGTGGTGTTTGCACAAGCTCATAAGCCGCAAGTCCTCATAAGCCGTGTCTGTCCCATTATGGTCCACGACTGTAACCGGCTTCAGAAAATCAATATTCTGTCTTGCCCACTCAGGATCGTCTGAGAAAACATAAAAGTGCTGGGGATTCACCTGGGCGGTGATCACCTTCACTGCCTTCAGGTAATAATCAATCCCGCATAAACCCATATGGCTACCGGCCTTCAATAAGTAATCACCACGGCGTATGTGCACGGAGACCGAGAGCGTACGCGATATCTTTTCAGCCATGTCGCAGTTCACGGCGTCCGGCTCCTTCCTTACCGTAAACTCTCTCCGGATGATCTCTTCAATGTCGGCAAAATAACGATAGCTCTGCCAGTAGCCTTCCAAGTAGACATTGTCCTTCATGGTCAAAACAGATGGGTCAAAATGATAATACTTCTCGAAAAGATATCTTCGATTAAGGAATCGGATGTTCCTCGTCACTCGACGTTTGATTTTTCCAAACAATCCGGCGCCCCTGAATTTTGTCGTCTCACCGGGCAAAGCGGGGCGGAAATCCACATTAAGGGGGCCAAGTTCAAATTTCCGGACTGTAACGCCTGGCGCTATTCTGTTAAACCATGACAGATCGAGTATCAGTTCGGTTTTATGGATATGAGCCAAGCGTCGGGCGGCTGCATACTGAAACATCTGGTTTCCAAGCCCGCCCGTCAACCAAACAATTATCATAATTTCTTGTCTCGTCGAATGTTCCCCGGTCCGGATGAGGCGGCCTCTCCGCTATTGTCGTGAAATCAAAATAGCCGCATAGGCCGACCGGGTATGTAGAGATCAGGTAGCGCGTATCCTACGTTAGCGGGCCCTTAGGTTTTATGAAGATAAATATCCCGCAACCATACCTGCATGCCTTGGCATCCTTGAATGACGCGTTTTCAATTACTTTTTCCCCTGCATCATCGATAAGGCTGAATTTCTCCAGCATCAGCTTGCTAAACATGGTACGGACCGTACTCGGATCAAAAATTCTGTGAGCATCAAAACATAATTTTTCCTGCCCTACAACTGTGCTTAGCACAAACGTACCACCAGGCGCCAAGACTCGATAAATTTCTTTTGCCGCCTTCAGATA